>Ga0184615_10002294_pt1 | contig 10236 bp, 7 predicted proteins | sample PLM4_65_coex_FD_133134 | JGI IMG/M metagenome (GOLD analysis project Ga0184615, IMG submission 133134) | Groundwater sediment microbial communities from an aquifer in East River, Colorado, USA - PLM4_65_coex | ecosystem: Environmental > Terrestrial > Soil > Riparian zone | place: USA: East... | reverse complement strand
GCTCCGAGGCGGTGCTGGGCAGTCATGGGCTCGAGGCCGAGACGTGGGTCGCGGAGAGCCTCGATCAGCTGAATCCCCTGCTCGATCCGAACGAGGCACCCGCGCGGCTCCCGCTCGAGCCGATCGCGTTCGTCGGCGAGGGAATGATCCACGGCGAGGTCTACACCGCGCACGTGCCGGGCTCGATCCTGCTGGCCGCGGCGGCGGCCGATCTGGTCGTGCGGCCGATCGGAAATCTGGTGCGCATCGTCGGCTTCCACGGCACCGCCGACCGGATCGAGGCGGCGGGCAACGGCCTGGTGCGCCGCACGGTGCACTGATGCGCATCGGCGCCGTCCTCGAGCGGGTGATCGAGCGGCACGGCCTGCTGCTGCTGGGGCTGGCGGCGCTCGCGACCTGCGTGCTCGCGCTCGGCTACGCGCGCCTGCGCTGGACCAGCAATCCGGAGGTGATCACGCTGGAGGGCAGCGACGAGCTCGACTTCTACCGCGAGTTCGTCGCGCGCTGGGGCAGCGACAAGTGGATCGTGCTCGCGTACGAGGTCGAGGACGCGTTCTCGCCCGAGAGCCTCCGGCTGCTGCGCGAGCTGACGAACGCGCTGCAGGACGTGCCCGGCGTCGCTTCCGTCGCGTCCCTCGACACGGCGGTCGAGGTCGACACGGGCCCGTTCGGGCCGTACGTGCGTCCACTCGTGCCCGACGAGATCGTCGCCGACGCGGGACTGCGCGACGCGGCGCTTGCGAACGGCTTCGTGCGCGACCAGCTGGTGTCGCGCGACGGAAGGCTCCTGCTCGTGGCGGTGCAGCTCGCCGCGACGGAGCTGGACTCGAGCGCCGAGGAACGCCGCGTGCTCGCCGAGGTCGACGCGCGGCTCGCCGCGCCTCCGTTCGACGCGTTGCAGATCCAACGCGCCGGATCGCCGGTGTTCAATCGCGAGCTGGAGCGCCTGAACCGGCGCGACAACGCGCTGTTCACGCCGCTCGCGCTCGGAATGATCGGCGTCGTGCTGGCGCTGCTCTTCCGCAGCGCGCTCGCCACCGGGCTCGCGCTCGGCACGATCGGACTCACGGTGATCTGGACGCAGGGCCTGATGGGCTGGCTGGGCGTGCCGATGAACATCACCACCTCTCTCCTCCCGCCGCTCCTGATGGTGATCGCCGTCGCGTACGCCATCCACGTGATCTCGGGCTACGTCGAGCGGCTCGGCGACGGCATGAGCCGCGCGCAGGCTCTGCACTGGACGCTGGAGGAGATGCTGCCGTCGACGTTCTGGACCGCCGCGACCACGGCGATCGGCTTCGCGTCGCTGGTGGCGGTGCGGATCGAGAGCGTTCGCGTCTTCGGGCTGTTCTCCGTGCTCGGCGTCGCATTCGCCTGGCTGCACTGCGCGGTCGTGCTGCCCGCGCTGCTCGTTCGCCTCCCGCTCGAGGGCGTCGCGCAGCGCCGTGCCGAGCTTTCCTGGCTGCGCTTCGTGCTCGCGGGCGCGCGTCGACCCCGGCTCGCGCTCGGCTTCCTCGCCCTCGCGATCGCGCTCGGCATCTGGGGCGCGCCGCGCGTCGAGGTCGCGACCCACGACGGCGAGTTCTTCCGGCCGGAGAACCCGATCAACCAGGCCTACCGGCTGATCGAGTCGCGCATCGGCGGGGTGACGCCGTTCGAGGTCGAGGTGCAAGCGCCCGCGCCCGGCGCCTTCCGGACTGCCGCGGGCGTGCGCGCGCTCGATGCACTGCAGCAGCGCCTGGCCGCGGTGCCCGAGGTCTCGGCCGGCACCTCGCTCGTCGACCTGCGGCGCGCCTCCGATACCGGGCTCGAGCTCGGCGACGCCTATGCGGTTCAGCGCGAGCTCTTCATGGTCGAGGCGCTCGAGCCGTCCGAGGTCGGCCGCTTCGTGCGCGACGACGCGCGGCGCGCGCGCATCTCCGCGCGCGCGGTCGCGATGACGTCCGCGCGCAGCGAGGCGATCCTGCGCGAGCTGCGCGAGGACGCCCCGCGACTCGTCCCCGCTGGCTGGACGGTGCGCTTCACCGGCCTCGTGCCGGTCTTCGCGCAGATGGAGCAATACCTGGTGAGCGGCCAGCTCGCGAGCTACGGCTCGGCGATCCTGTCCGTCGCGCTGGTCTTCCTGCTGCTGCACCGCTCGCTGCGTGTGACCGCGGTCGCGCTGGCGGTGAACGTGCTGCCGATCGGGCCGACCGCCGCCGCGATGGCGTGGTTCGGCGTGCGTCTCGACGTCGCCACGATCATGGTCGCATCGATCGCGCTCGGCATCGTCGTCGACGACACGATCCACTTGCTCCACGCCTGGCGGCGCGGCCTCGAGCTGCGCGGCACGTCGGACGGAGCGCTCGAGTATGCGCTGGGCGTCGCGGGCCGGCCGACGATCCTGACCGCGGTGATCCTGGTCTGCGGCTTCGGCATGCTGGCGTTCTCGGACTTCCAGCCGACGGCGCACTTCGGCGGGCTGGTCGCGTTCGCCGTGGCGGTGTCGCTCGCGGTGGAGCTGATCGTCATGCCGCCCGCGCTCGCCTGGCTTGCACCCCGCTTTCTGGCCCGCGCGCGTGCGAATCCTGGAACCGAGCTCTTTTCCCCGCATCCGCCCTGACTTGCGACGTCGGCCCGCGCCCGCGGCTGGGGCGGGATTCGAATCTTCGAACGCGCGCCGCGGCGCGAGGCGCGCAGCGCCGTCGCGGCCCGTGGCATGCGCCTTGCTCCAATCCCCCTCGGAAGGTTGAGAAACGCCATGCAGATCGCTTCGACCGCGCGCAAGCTCGCGGGCCTCGCCGTGACGCGATCGCGCCTGGGACTGTCGGCGCGCGAGCTCGAACGGGTCCAGCTCCGGAAGCTGCGGCGCGTGCTCGAGGACGCGTGGGCGCACGTTCCGCTCTATCGCGACAAGCTCGAGAAGGCGAACGTGTGGCCGGTCGACCTCGAGACCCTCGCCGACCTCGAGCGCTTCCCGATCACCGAGAAGGACGAGATCCGCGACAGCTTCCCGCGCGGCTGCACCGTGTCGGGCACGGACCTCGCGCGCTGCCGCATCCAGCAGACCTCGGGATCGTCGGGGCAGTGCATGGAGATCGCGATCGACCCGCGCAGCGACGACATGCGCACGCTCTTCACGCAACGCGTCTACGGCATGCAGGGCTTCACGTTCTGGCGGCGCATGGCGTACCTGTTCCCGTACGAGCTGCCCCTGCGCAAAGGCAACGCGGGCCTGTATCGGAACCGCTGGTTCTCGACCAAGCTCGCGCCGTCCGAGATCCTCGCGGGCCTGCACGAATGGCGCCCGCATCTGCTCGCGGCGACGCCGAGCGACCTGCTCGAGCTCTGCGACGGTCTCGACGACGATCTGCGAAAGCTCGGTCTCGAGGCGATCTGCGTCCACTCCGAGCCCATGTCGCGCGACGAGCGCGAGTACGTCGCCGCGCGGTTCGGCTGCCGGATCGCCACGAACTACTACTGCAACGAGGTCTGGGCGATCGCTGCCGAGTGCCGCCACGGCGCGCTCCACCAGTTCCCGGACAACGTCGCGCTCGAGATCGTCGACGAGCGCGGCCGCGCCGTTCCGCGCGGAGAGCGCGGCCACGTGCTCGTGACGTCGCTGCACAACTACGTGCAGCCGTTCATCCGCTATCGGCTCGGCGACATCGCGGCCTGGGAGCCCGACACCGGCCCGTGTCCGTGCGGGCTCGACCTGCCGAGGCTGCGCGGGCTCGAAGGCCGCGACGACGACTACCTGCAGTATCCCGACGGACGTCGCATGCACCCGTCGCGCATCACCGTCGCGGTGAAGAGCCCGTGCTTCGCCCATCCCGGCGCGCAGATCTTCCGCGACTACAGGATCACGCAGGACGGGCCCGCGCACGTGACGGTGCAGATCGTTCCGGGCCGCGACACGAGCCTGCTCGAGGGGTGCGCCGCGGCCGCGCGCGAGAACCTCGCGCGCCTGCTCGGCGCGCCGTTCCGCGTCGACCTGCAGGTCCTGCCCGCGTTGCCGCGCGGCAGCGGCGGGAAACGCAAGATCGTGGAGCGGACGGCGCCCACCGGAGGTGCGCGCGCATGAGAGCGATCGAGGGTCACCGGTCGCCCGTCTCGTGCGTGACCGCTACGCGCGACGGGCGGCTGCTCGCGAGCGGCGGCTACGACCGGCGCATCCTCCTCTGGGACGCCGCGAGCGGGGCCGTCGTGCGAGAACTTCGGGGCCACACGAGTCTCGTCAACGCCGTCGACTGGGCGGACGACGGACGCCTGCTCGCGTCGGCTTCGAGCGACCACACCGCGCGGCTCTGGGACGCGCGCACGGGCGGAGAGCTTGCGGTCCTCTCGGGGCACACCGACGACGTCAACGACGTGAAGATCTCCCCCGATGGACACCGGATCGCGACGGCATCCTTCGATGGCAGCGTGCGTGTCTTCACGCGCGCGGGCGCGTGCACGCTGGTCTCGGCTCACCATCGGTCCGACGTGAACGGCGTCGCCTGGTTCCCGGACGGCAGGCGGCTGGCCGCGGCGTCCGACGACGGCACGGTCTCGATCTTCGACGCCGACACCGGACGGTTGCGCCGCCTGCTCGCGGGGCACACGGACTGGGTCGACCACGTTGCGGTACATCCCGACGGCCTGCTCGTGGCGTCGGCATCGCTCGACGGCAGCGTCGGCGTCTGGAGCGCGGCGAGCGGCGCGCGCGTCGCGACCTTGTCGGACGCGACCTGCGTCGTGAAGGACGTCGCGTTCTCGCCCGACGGCTCGCGCCTCGCGGCCACGTCGTACGACGGCCGCGTGCGCGTCTACGAGACGAACGGGTTCGGCGTGGTCGAGGACCACTTCGCGGAGAACCTCTGGAACCGCACGCTGGCATGGACGGAGCAGGGCTGGATCACCGGCAGCTTCGGCGGCGGGCCCGTGATCCTGGGCGCGGACGGCGTCCGCCGCCTCGGTCCGGCGACGACGTCGGGCTTGAACGGCTTCGCGCTCTCGCCGAGCGGCATGCAGGCGGTCGTCTGCTGCGACGACGGCAAGCTCTACGAGCTCGATCTGGTGCGCCGCGACGTGATGCGGGTGCTCGGCAGCCACGCGGGCGCGGTGCTCTGCGCCGCGTACTCGCCCGACGGGCGCTTCGTGGCGAGCGGCTCCTGGGACCGCACCGTCCGCGTCTGGGACCGCGCGACCGGGCAGTGCTCCGCACTCTGGAGCGGCCTCGGCGAGCCGATCAACGCATTGTGTTGGAGCGCGGACGGAGCGCAGCTCTGGCTCGGCATGTTCAACGGCGAGGTCGCGATCTGGGAGCCCGGGAGCGATGCGCTGACGATCGTCGATGCGCACGAGGGATCGGTGAAGAGCCTCTCGCGCGCGGGCGATCGCGTGGCGTCGGTCGGACGCGACGGCTGCGTGCGGCTCGCGGGCCCGAACCTGGACGCGCGCTTCCGCGCAGGCGAGTCGATCCTGAACGGTGTCGCGTTGTCTGAGAAGGGCGAGACCGTCGCGACCGTGTCGCGGCGAAACGGGGTCGAGCTCTGGAGCGCCGCGGGCACCCGGCTCTCGAGCTTTCGCGGCCACCGCTGCTCGGCCAAGACGGTCGCGTTCTCGCCCGACGACGAGCTCGTGGCGGCCGGCTACTACGACGGTGCGCTCGCGCTCTGGAGTCCCGAGACCGGCGTCGCGCGCGTCGAGCACATCGCCGACGCCAGCATCTCGCAGGTGGCGTTCAGCGGTCGCGAGCTGCTGGTGTCGACCTGGGACGCGCGCGGCACGCTCTCGTTCGTCGATCCTCGCGAAGGAGTGGTTGCGCGGGTGTCGGTGGCCGCGTGACGCCCGACGCGCTGCGAAGGCTCGCGTTCGGCTTCCGCGAGGCCCGCGCGGTGTTCGCGGGCGTGGAGCTCGGCGTGTTCGAAGCGCTCGGCGATGGCGCGCGCTCCTCCGCCGAGCTTGCCGCCGAGCTCGATCTCGACGAGCGCGGGACGGCGATCCTGCTCGATGCGCTGGCCGCGCTGGGCGTGCTCGCGCGGAACGGCGAGCGCTACGAGATCCGGCTCGAGCTGCAGCCCATGCTCGTGCCGGGCCACGTGGAGTACGCGGGGAATCTCTTCCTGCACGACCTGTGGCACTGGACGAGCTGGGGACGGCTCGATGCCGCGGTGAGGGAGGGCGCCGCCTGGACGCGCCGAAGCGGCGATCCGCACCTGGGCAATCCCGCGATCCTCCGGCGCTTCCTGCCGAACTACGTCCAGGCCATGGAGCAGAGCGAGGGGGGTGCGAGCGCGAAGCTCGCGCGGCGGCTCGCCGAGCTCGCGCCGAGGCGCGTGCTCGATCTCGGCGGCGGCAGCGGGGCGCTGCTCCTCGACCTGCTCGAACGGCTGCCCGATGCCCGCGGCACGCTCGTCGATCACGCCTTCTCGCTCGAGCGCGCCCGCGCGCTCGCGGAGCGCTCCAGCGCGCGCGAGCGACTCGCGCGGGTCGAGCTCGACTTCGAGAAGGCGGAGATTCCGGGCGGCCACGACCTGATCGTGATCTCGCGCGTGCTGATGGGCATGGCGCCCGAGCGCGCCGGCGCGCTCGTCAGACGCGCCGCGGCCGCGCTGCCCGAGGGGGGCGCGATCGCGCTGCACGAGTTCGACGCCGGCACGCGCGTGGGCGCGCTGCTCTCGCTCGACATGCTGCTCAACACCGGCGGCGCCGTGCACGCACCCGCGCAGCTCGAGGACTGGCTCGCGACGAGCGGCCTCGTGCTCGAGTCGTCGCGCCGGCTGCTCGGCTACACGCGCGTGTGGATCGCCAGGAAGACATGAGACTCGCGAACCGACACGCGCTGGTGACGGGCGGGGGACGCGGCCTCGGCCGTGCGATGGTCGAGGCGTTCGTCGCCGAGGGCGCGCGCGTGCTCGCGATCGCGCGGACCCGGGCCGAGCTCGACGAGCTCGAGAAGGCGTTTCCCGGCCGCGTCGTCGGCGCGGTGCTCGACGTCACCGATCGCGCGCAGATCGACGGACTGCGCGCGCTCGTCTCGCGCACCTTCGGCCGGCTCGACGTGCTGGTCAACAACGCCGGCGTCTGGATGGAGCGCGAGTTCTCCGCCTACACGCGCGCCGAGTGGGACCTCACCATCGCTACGAACCTCACTGCGGTCTTCGACGTGACCCAGGCGCTCCTGCCGACCTTGCTCGAGTCGCCGTCCGCGCGGATCGTGAACGTCGCCGCGATCGACGGCGAGGTCGGCTTCCAGAAGCTCGTCGCGCAGTGCGCGTCGAAGTTCGGGCTGGTCGGCTTCACGAAGGCGCTCGCCAAGGAGCTCTGGAACGCGCCGATCACCGTGAACGCGATCTGCCCGGCCGAGATCGACAAGTCGGTGCCGTACGGCGCGACGCCCGTGCGCGCGCCGGCGCCGGAACGCGCGCTGGCCTGGGACGTGGCCCGCGCGGCGGTGTACCTGGCGAGCGACGAGGCGGTGCGCGTGAACGGCGCCTGCCTCGACGTGCACGGCGTCGGGTTCCTGGCGTCGTGAAGCCGATCCGGCTGGCGCTGCCGTGGCTCGCCGGCGCGTTGATCCTCGCGCTACTCTTCGCGCGCGTGGACTTCGCCGCGACGCTCGACGCGATCGAGGATGCCGAGCTGCTCGTCTACGCGCCGATCGCGCTCGCCTTCACGGGCGTGTGGCTCGCGCTGGACGCGTTCGTGCTGCGCGGATTGTTCGCGTGCGTGGGCGCGGAGCTCTCGTTCATCCGCATGGCGCGCGCGCGCGCCGCCACGTATCCATGGATGGCGTTGTCCTTCGACCTCGCGAACGTCGCGCTCGTGAACGAGCTTCGCCGCGCGACCGGAGCGCCGCTCGCGAAGCTCGGGGGCGCGATGCTCGCCCACTACGGCTGCGATCTGGTCGCCCTCTCGACGATCGCCGCCGCCGCGTCGCTGGCGCTCGACGGTCCCTTCGCGGCGATTCTCCGGCCAATCCTGCTCGGGCTCGCTGGCGTCGCGGTCGCAGTCGTGGTGGCCGCGCGCCTCGGCGTCGCGCGGATCGGGCGGGGCGCCTTCGCGGACGCTTTGCGCGCGCTGCGCGCCCGCGATCTCGCGCGCGTCGTCGCGCTGCGTTGGCTCTTCTACGCGAGCTTTGCCGTCTTCGTCTGGGCGACGCTGCCTTGCTTCGCCCTGCGCGTCCCGTTCCTGGACGTGCTCGCGCGCATGCCGCTGGTGCAGAGCGTCGCCGCGCTGCCGATCTCGCCCAGCGGCGTTGGCACCGCGCAGGCCGCCATGCTCGCGCTCTTCGCCGGCTTCGGCCCGCCCGCGCGCTGGCTCGCGTACTCTCTCGTGTACGGGCTGACGCTCGTGTTGCTGCGGCTGCCGATCGGCTTCGCGGCCTGGGGGAGGCGCCTTGAGCTCGCTGCTTGAAGGACATTCGGCGCCGACGTGGATGGTGACCTGGAGCCCCGACGGCCGCAGGCTCGCATCGGCTTCCGAAGACGGCACGGCGATCGTCTGGTCGGTCGCCGAAGCGCGCGCGCTGGTGCGGCTCACGGGTCACGCCGAGGGAATCTGGTCCGCGACGTGGAGTCCCGACGGCGCTCTGCTGGCGACCGGCGGCAACGATGGGCGGGTCGGCTTGTGGCGCGCCGCCGACGGCGTGCGGGTCCGCTGGCTCGAAGGCCACACGGGCGCGGTCTGGGCGACGGGCTTCTCGCCCGACGGCCGGCTCGTCGCGAGCGGCTCCGCCGACACGACCGTGCGTATCTGGGACGCCGGCACGGGCACGCTCGTGCACGTCGTGCGCGCGCATCCGGCGCTGGTGAAGGACCTGCGCTTCTCGCGAGACGGCAGCCGGCTCGCGACGAGCTGCGACGACAAGGCGATCCGCGTCTTCGACACGGGCGAGTGGCGCGAGCGCGCGTGCCTGTGGGGGCACACGCACAACGCGAACACGGTCGACTGGACGCCCGACGGCCGGCAGCTCGTCTCGTGCTCGCACGACCGCACGGTGCGCGTGTGGGACGCGGATGGCGGCGCAGAGCGGGTGCGCATCGACGCGCACGGCGACGACATCGACGCGGCCGCGGTCTCGCCGGACGGCAAGGCGATCGCGAGCTGCTCCCACGACCGCAGCGTCCGCCTGTGGGCGGTGGCCGACGGCCGCGCGCTGGGGCGCATCGACGGGCACGGAGACGAGGTCGAGTGGGTCGCCTGGAGTCCCGACGGACGTCGCCTCGCGACCGCGTCATTGGACGCCGGCGTACGCGTGTTCGACGCGGAGCGCCTCGCGCAGATCGCGCGCCTTCCCGGTCGGAATCGCGCGGTGTCGCAGCTGGCGGTGCGGGCGAGCGACGGGCTGATCGCGCTCGTGCAGGGCGATCGCCGGCTCTCGTTCTTCGACGCGCGGCTCCAGCCCTGCGGCGCCCTCGAGGCCGTGCACGCGCGCGCGTGCCGGGCGCTCGCCTGGTCGCGCGACGGGCGGACGGTCGTCTCCGCGGCGCTCGATGGCGCAGCGCACGTCTTCTCGGCTCCACCCGAGCCGCGCCGGGTTGCGACGCTCGCGCTCGCGGGCCCGGCCCACGCGCTCGCGCTGGATCCGCGCGGCGATCGCGCTGCGTTCGGTCTCGACGACGGCAGCATCGACCTGCGCGCGCTGTCATCCGGCGAGGCGCTCGGCCGTATCCGCGAGCACGACGAGCCCGTGTACGCGCTCGCCGCGTCCCCCGACGGCGCCACGCTCGCTTCCGGGGGACGCGACGCGCGCGTCCTTCTGCACGAGCTCGGCTCCGGAGCCACGCGCCCCTGCGTGGGTCACTCCGATCCGGTGCTCTGTCTCGCGTTCTCGCGCGACGGTCAGCGCCTCGCTTCCGGCGGGCGCGATCGCATCGCGCGCGTCTGGGACCGCGAGGGGAAGCTGCGCGCGGAGCTGCACGGCCACACGCTCACGATCCACGGGATCGGGTTCTCGCCGGACGGACGGCGCGTGGCGACCTCCTCCTTCGACACGACCGTCCGGATCTTCGACGCCGACACGGGCGAGTGTCTCTCGGTCCTGTCGGGCCACACGCGCGAGGTGAGTGCGCTCCGCTGGGCGGACGACGGGCGCATCGTCAGCGGGAGCCGCGACGGCACGGTCCGCGTCTGGGACCCCGAGAGCGGCGCCGCGCGCGCCTTCCTGCCCCACGCGCCGGAGCAGAAGATTGGTGTTTGAACGGAGTCTCCTGTCGGCGTCCGCGGTCACGCTCGGGCTCCTCGCGGCGTGCAACGTGCGCGTGCCGTACG
>Ga0184615_10002293_pt1 | contig 10238 bp, 8 predicted proteins | sample PLM4_65_coex_FD_133134 | JGI IMG/M metagenome (GOLD analysis project Ga0184615, IMG submission 133134) | Groundwater sediment microbial communities from an aquifer in East River, Colorado, USA - PLM4_65_coex | ecosystem: Environmental > Terrestrial > Soil > Riparian zone | place: USA: East... | reverse complement strand
GTCGGATCGGTGACGCGGAAGCCGAACGCGCGCGCAAGCGCGATGAAGAAGCGGCGGCCGAGCTGGCGCAGCGGATCCATGTCGTAGCCGGTCGGCTCGAGAAAGCGCGAGCCGATCACCAGATCGCACTCGCCCAGCCGGACCGGCGCAAGCAGTCGTTTCACGTCGCGCGGGTCATGCTGGCCATCCGCGTCCATCTGCACGACCCAGGGCGCGCCCGCCGCGAGCGCGTACTTGTAGCCGGTCTGCAGGCCGGCCCCATAGCCGAGATTGAACGGGTGGCGCAGCACGGTCGCGCCGGCGCGCGCGGCGACGTCGGCGGTGCCGTCGCGCGAGCCATCGTCGACGACCGCGACCTCGAGCGGCAGCTCCTGGGCGGCGATTGCCGCGAGCAGGGCGGGAAGCCGCGGGGCCTCGTTGTAGGCCGGGATCACGAGCACGCCTCGGCGCGCGGAGCCTGGCTCGGAGCCGTGCGAAGGCATCGTCGGGCGGACCTCCGGGAGCGCGCATTCTGCCGCAAATCGAAGAGCCCTGCGCCGCGGTCTCAGCTGGGATGGCGGCGCGTCCGATAGCACCGGAATGGTCGGGCCCCTGATGCGGAAGCTGCCGCAGCTCCTGGTGCCGCTCTCAGTCGCGCTGGTCGCGGGTGGATTCCTCGAGGTGCGCGCGACGCCCGCGCCCCGCCTCCCGCCTCCCGAGCAGCGCATCGAGGTGGCGATCACCGTGGACGACCTCACGCGGCCGCCGTTCGAGCCGGCGTACGAGCCGCCGGGGAGCGTGATCGACCGGCTGGTCGCCGCCTTCTCGCGCCACCGGCTGCCGCCGGTAACGGGCTTCCTGAACGGCTTCACCATCGAGAAGCACCCCGAGGACAAGGCCGCCGCCGCGCGCTGGCTGGCCGCGGGGAATCTGCTCGGCAATCACACCTACTCGCATCTCGACCTCGCGCGCGTCGACGTCGCGGCGTACCTGGCGGACATCGACCGCAACGAGCGCTGGCTCGCCGAGCTCGCCGGCACGCCCGCGGCGGGCCGCGACTGGCGGGTCTTCCGCTACCCGTTCCTGCAGGAGGGCGCGAGCGAGAGCGCGCGCGAGGCCGTGCGCGCGCACCTCTTCGCGCGCGGCTATCGCATCGCGGAGGTCACCGTCGACTTCGAGGACTGGCAGTGGTTCCCGGCGTACGCGCGCTGCGCGGGCGCGGGCACCGCGAAGGAAGTCGACGAGCTGCGGGCGCTGTACCGCAACGCCGCGCGAGACGAGCTGCTCGCCGCGGATGCGCTCGCGCGGCGGCTCTTCGGCCGGCCGATCCGCCAGATCCTGTTGCTCCACGCCGGCGGCTTCACCGCGGAAATGATCGAGGATCTCCTGCAGGAGTACGAAGCGCTCGGCGTGCGCTTCATCTCGCTCGACACGGCGCTCGAGGACTCCGCTTATCAGCTCGATCCGCGCGTCGCGCGCGGCTTCGGCAGCCCGTTCCTCTACCAGCTCGAAGCCCGACGGGGCATCGCGCCGCCGCCGACCCCCTGGCCGCCGCACGGCGAGGTCGCGGCGCTCTGTCACTGAGTCTGCCAGCCGAAGCAAGCGGTCACGCGATACTCGCGAAAGGTCGGTCCGGACCAGAAGATGCCGTCGGGGTTCACGTCGCAGATCCTCACCGGCTCGGCGCTCGGCCGCGCGGCTTGCTCCGCCCAGAACGCGCGCGCGGCGGCCGGCGCAAACGCCTGCGGCGGTCGCGCGTCGATCGCAAACGGATGTGTAGCCAACAGGACGAAGAGTGCGCCGCCGAAGAGCGCGGTCTTCAAGGCGCGGCGCGCGACCGTGCCGAGCTGCTCGATCGTGCGCGCCGTCCAGTGCGCGAGCGCCAGCGGCACGAAGAGCCAGTAGCGGAGCTCGTGCCCTTGCGGCAGCACGGCGACGAGCGCGAGCGAACCGGCGAACGCGGCGAGCGCGGATGCCGGCACGAGCCGCGCGCGCCACGCGAGCGCCGCGCCGAGCGCGAGCCAGGCGATCGTCCAGGGAAACCAGCCTCCCAGCCGGTGGTGCGGGCTGTCCGCGGGATTCGCGCGCGCGCCCTGGTCGAGGCTCCAGAAGTACCGCTCGCCCGAGTGGAAGCGATTCCACTCCGCGACAGACGCGGCGAAGCGCAGCGGGCGCGAGTGCGGCTCGAGCCAGCGCGGCAGGTTGAAGCTGCCCGAGTCGGCCTCGACGAGCGCGTTCGGAAAGAGCCCGGGAGCGAGCGGAAACTCCACGGGGTACACCGGATTGTGGAACGCGATCGTGTTCCGCACCGGCCACGCGCCGAGCAAGACGACCAGCGCAGCGCCGAGCGCGAGCGCGCGCGAAAGAGACAGCTCGCCTGAGCGCTCGAGGCGCGCGAAGCGCCAGAGCCCGGCCACGCCGATCAGACCCGCGACCGGCCAGGCCTGGAACTTCGAGAGCATCGCCAGCGCGAGCGACGCGACGAAGAGCAGCGCGCTCGCGAACGCGCGCTGCGCCGGGCGCTCCAGCCCCGCGAGCGCAGCGAGCGCGAGCGCCAGCCAGCAGCCCGCGAACAGATCGACGTAGCCCGACGCGAGATGGAAGACGAAGAGCGGCACGCCGAGCAGCGCCGTCAGCAACCAGCGCAGGCTTAGCGCTCGCCCGTGCAACCAGATCAGGCCCGCGAGGAGCGCGGCGAACGCGCACAGATTGAGCGCGCCCGCGGCCGAGACTCGCCCGGTCAGCCACACGAGCCCGCCCGCGATCAGCCGCGGCAGCGCGGGAAAGCCCTCGATCACCGCGATCAGGCGCGGCTCGGGCGTGTAGGTCGTGAGTCCCCAGGTCGCCAGCGCTCCGGGCAGGTGATAAGCGAGGAAATCCCAATCGCGCGGAAAGTGCAGGAAAGCCTTCTCCGCCAGCCGCCCGTACACCGCGGCGAGAAGCAGCCAGTGCAGCCCTGCGCAGACGTTCCCGACGAGTCCCCGGCTGCGCGTCATGCCCTCCGCTCGCCCACGCCTTCCTCGCCCACCGGTTCGGATTGACTCTACCGCAGGCACGCGCGTAGCTTGCAAACGGAGGTACGCATGCACACACCGATCACCGCGCTCTGGGCCGGACTGCTCGGCCTCTTCTCACTCGCGCTCGCGGCGAACGTCGTGCGCGCGCGCGTCTCCGAGAAAGTCGGCTTCGGTGACGGCGCGAACGCGCTGATGCAGCAGCGCATCCGCGTGCACGCGAACTTCGTGGAGTACGTGCCGCTCGCGCTCCTGCTGCTGCTCGTGCTCGAGCTGAACGCCGCCTCGGCGCTCGTGCTGAACCTGCTCGGCGGGGGGCTCCTCGTCGCCCGCGGGCTTCACGCGTTCGGCCTGTCGACCAGCACGGGCACCACGCCGGGGCGCTTCGTCGGCACGATCCTGACCTGGCTCGTGATACTGGTCGCGAGCGGTCTGGCGCTGCACATCTACCTCGCCTGAACGAATTGGCGCGCAAGCTCGCAGGCATTTCGGCCGATGGGTGGATATGCGGCGGTGTCCGCCGCCGCGTATGCACGCGGAGGATCGGCGATGAAGGCACACTGGCTCGCGCTCGCAGTGCCGTTCGTGGTCGCAGGCGGCGCGTACGGCGCGTATGGTCGCGGTTGGCTCGAGCTCGATCGCGAGAAGCATCCGGCGGTCGAGGCGTTCGAGGTCTTCTACTGGAAACTCCAGAAGCACGACCTCGCGGCGGCGGGCGAGCTCGTCCTGCCGGGCAGCGACGCCGAGCGGACGCTCGCGGTCGAACGCGACGCGCCCGTGGCGCCCGACGCGGCGATCGCGCGGGGATTCGCGCTGCAGCTGAGCCACGAAGCCGACGGCGAGCTCGCGGGCCGTCCAGTCATCCGGCTCTCCGGCCAGGCGACAGTGACCGTCGATCCTGCGGGCTACGTCTCGGCCTTCGGCGAACCCGTCCCGCACGAGGTCGAGGCGCGTCTGGTCGAGGATGGCGGCAGCTGGCGCGTCGCGGCGTTCCGCGACACCGTGCTCACACGCTAGCAGCGCCGGAGCGCGCCGAAATACGCGGCCTCCGGCGGCCGCGATACCCTCGCGAAGTGGAACAGCTCTCGCGCCCTCAACACGAGCTCATCACTTCGGTCTGCGAGCGCCTGAGCGCGCTTCGCGGGATCCGCGCCGTCGTACTTGGAGGCTCGCACGCGCGCGGCCGCGCGCACGCGGGCTCGGACATCGATCTCGGCATCCTCTACTCGGACGACGCTCCCTTTTCGATCGCAAGTCTTCGCGAGCTGGCGGAGGCGCTGAACGACGAAGCCGGCCCGATCGTCAGCGACTTCTACGAGTGGGGTCCGTGGGTGAACGGGGGCGCGTGGCTGACGATCGGCGGACAGCGCGTCGACTTCCTCTATCGAAGCCTCGAGCACCTGGAGCGCGTCATCGCCGACGCCGAAGCCGGCCGGTACGAGCTGCACTACGGCCAGCAGCCGCCGTTCGGCTTCTTCAGTGGAACGTACCTGGGAGAGATCGCCGTCGGCGTTCCGCTCTTCGACCCGGAAGCTCGACTCACTGCACTGAAGCGGCGGGTTGCAAGCTATCCCGAGCCCCTGCGCCGCGCGGTGCTGCAGGACTGCCTCTGGGCAGTCGAGTTCGGGCTGCACGCGTTCGCGCCCAAATTCGCGGCGCAAGCCGACGCGTACGGCACCGGCGGGTGCCTGACGCGCGCGGCAAATCAGCTGGTGTTGGTGCTCTTCGCGCTCAATCGCCGCTACTTGCTGAACGACAAGACGGCGCTCGCCGAGATCGTGGAGTTCGAGCACGCGCCGCGGGATTTCGGGCCGCGCGTCCAGAGAACCTTCGCACATCTGGGAAGCGCCGCCGGCGAGCTGACTTTCGCCGTCGACCAGATCGCGGGCTTGTTTCGCGAGACCGTGCAGCTCTGCGAGCCGATGTATCACGCGCGGTACGCCCGCTAGAAGCGGGCGAGAATCGACTCGGCGGAACCGCCTCGGGTCAGAACGGCGCGATTGCCAGCTTGCGCCGCTCGGTCGACGCCACGAGTTCGCGCCAGATCGCGGCTTCGAGCTCGCGCGCAGATGCACTGGGCTCCTGCTCGACCTGCGCATGCAGCTCGATCAAGAGCGCGCGCAGCGCGTCGTTCGCCCGCTCGAGCTCGGAAACCAGGAAGCTCGCGTCGCTCGACGCGGCGGCGGCTTCCAGGCGGCGACGCAGATCCGTGTCGGTGACGACTGGCGCGGCGCGGCGGAAGAGCGCGCGCAGGGCGGCGTTCTCCTCGATCCGACGCGCGGCGGCGCGGTCCCACTCCTCGCGCACGATGCCGAGCAGCATCGCCGAGACGCCGACCGACGACTGCCGATAGGCCGGCGAGACGTGCGGCGCGACGTCGAAGAGCAGCTTGCCCGCGAGGATCTCGAGCACCTTCGGAATCTCGGGCTTCATCCGAGCTTTCCCAGCGTCTCGAGCGCGGCGCGATCCTGCGCGTTCATCAGCCACCAGCCCGAGAGCGCGAGCACCGGGTCCTGGTTCTTGCCGTTCTGATACTCGCGGGCGCTCGAGAGCCAGATTGCCTGACCCTTCACGCTCGAGAAGAGCTCCCACCAGCGCAGCGCCTCGGGATCCGCGCGCAGCCGGCTCGCATCCTCCCAGATCCGGATCGCGCGCTCCTTCGACGTCAGCCCGCCGACGCGGCCGTCGCGCGCCCAACACCAGACGCGGTTCAGGCTCCAGGCCAGGTCCTCGAGCGGATCGCCTAGATGTGCCATCTCCCAGTCGAGGATGCCGCGCACGTTGCCTTCCTTGTCGTACAGGAAATTTCCGGTGCGGTAGTCGCCGTGCACGACGTGCAGGCGCGCGGGCGCAGGCGGGGGATTGCGGCGCAGGAAGCGGATCGCCGCGCGCATGATCGGCTGCGGCGCCAGCTCGTCCTCGTCGATCACGCCGGTCCAGTAGTCGAGCTCGCGGCGCCAGGCATCGACCGGATCGACGAGCTTCATGATGCCGACCAGGCCGAGCTTCTTGGGATCGGCCTGCGCGATCGCGCCGAGGATCGACCACTTCTGCAGCGCGAGCTTCTCGTGGTGCGCGGCGTAGGGCGGCGAGAGGATGTTCTGCGGCGAGGCGTCGAGCCCGGAGAGCTCTTCCATCACGAAGAACGGGTAGTCGAGGTGGCTCGGATCGTCCTCGAGCCAGAGCGCTTCGGGCACCGGCACCGCCGTGCCGTGAAAGGCGCGATAGGCGGCGAACTCGTTCGCGCGATCGGTCTCGATCAGGCTGCCCGGCGGATCGCGGCGCAGGATCAGCCGGCGCTCGATCGTCTGCGCGCCGTCGCGGTAGCGCAGCCGGAAGCGATACGTCTCGCGCGACGCGCCGCCATGGATGCGCTCGACGTCGAATACCTCGATGGCCTCCGCGAGCGGCAGGCGCCGCTGTACATAGGCCGCGATACGGGGAGCGAGCTCGTGCACGAGCGCAATTCTGTCACAACCGGCGCTAGCCGCGCTGTCGGAACGGGCCCGTGATCGCGAACGTGATTCCCGGCTGCTGCAGATTCACGAAGAGGGTCTTCCCGTCGGGCGCGAAGCAGACGCCGGTGAGCTCGGAATCGGTGTATAGGTTCCGCGCCAGCGTCGAGAGGTTGCCGCGCGCGTCGATGCGCACGAGGCCGTCGCTCCCGCCGCCGTCCTCGCAGACGAAGAGCTCGCCAAAGGGCGCCACGGTGAGATTGTCGGGCTGGTGCAGCGCGGTAGTCGCGTCGGCCTCGAGAAAGAGCTCGAGCTTTCCCGGCCGCGCGGACTCGCCGTTGCGGCCCTCGCGCTCGCTGGGTACGTAGCGGAAGATCTGGCCGCGCTCGGCTGCGCCGCCTGTGGTGCAAGCGAAGAAGATCCCGGCGCTCGAGGCGTAGATCCCCTCGCCGCGCTGGAAGAGTGCCGCGCGCTTCTCCGCGTGGCCGCGCGTGCGCAGATCGTCGGCGGGAGAGTCGACACCATCGAGCGTCACCCAGTCGACGGCGAACGGCCGCGACTTCGGGAAGGACGGGCCGTCGTCCTTGCGGTTGCGCGTATCGGAAAGGCCGTCGCGAATGCGGAGCGCCTGCAGCGTGCCGCCGCGCTCGAGCACGCCAGGGACCTCGGGCAGAAAGCGGTAGAAGAGAGAGTTCGCGCGATCCTCGGTCAGGTAGACGACGCCGCTCGCCGGATCGACGACCGCGGCCTCGTGGTTCATGCGGCCCAGCGCCGTGAGCGGGCGCGCAGCCGTGAGTGAAGGCTCGGCGCTGGCCGGCACCTCGAAGACGAAGCCGTGATCGCGTGCGAACGCGCCGCCAGCGCGGTCGGTGCACTCCTCGCAGCTGAGCCACGAGCCCCACGGCGTGGTGCCACCCGCGCAGTTGCGAACCGTGCCGCCAAGCGACAGCCAGCTCGCTTCGACGCGGCCGGTCGCGGGGTCGTAGCGCAAGCTGGTCGTGCCGCCGAGCTGCGGCACGCCGCCGGGCCCGACGTCGTAGAGCCGCTCGCGCGCGACGCGGTCGAGCCGCTCGAGCTGCGCGCCGAACGCGCTCGTCTGCCGGTGGGCGAGAACCTGCTCGTGATTGCGCACGAGGATCAGGCGGCCGTTCGGTCCCGCGAACACGCCCATTCCGTCGGGGCTGCCGGGCATGAGCAAGCCGTCGCTCATCTCGTCGCCGGTGCGCGCGATCACGCGGTACGAGAAGCCGGGTGCGAGCGCGAGCAGGCCGTCCGGATCGGGCGCGAGCGACTCACTCCCGCGCGCGAATCGCGGCACACCGAGAAGCGCGAGACTCGCCCAGCCGGCGCTGCGCAAGAACTCCCGCCGGTTCGTCTTCATGCGCCCTCGCTTTCGGCGCTTCTAGCGTGAGCCTGAAGCGATCAGCCGGACGCTGCGCAGCGCGTGCGGCGGGACCTCGAACGAGGCGGCTTCCGGTGTGGACGCGACCGCGAAAGAAGCCGGGCTCTCGTCGAGCTCGAGCGCGTGTGCGCCGGCGAGCGTGAAGCCGGTGCGCACGATCGCGGTGACGCTCACAGCGCCGGGATTCAGCACGCGCAGCACGAGGTCCTCACCTTCCTCGGCGGGCTTCAGCGCGGAGAGCACGAGCGTGCGCGGCTCGAGCGCGACGAGCGACACACCCTCGCGCGCGCGCGGCGTGCCGCCGATCGTGACCGCTTGCAGCGGAAGCTCGGCCTCGCGCGCGGCCGCGGCGGCCGTTCGCAGATCCTCGGGCACGAGCAGCCGGAGCGTGGCCTCGAGCACACCGCGGAGCTGCGCGCCCGGCACCGGAATCTGCGGACCGGCCGGCCCCGGACGCGTGCGAAGATCGGGCCGCGAGAGCCAGCCGACCGCACGCAGACACGTGAGCGCGATCACGCCGTCGGCACGCACCTCCGCCTCGGGCAGACCGGGAGCGACGACCGCGAGCCCGTTCGCGCCGACGAATCCCTGCTGCGGGAAGGTCGCAGGCGGCGGATGGATCCAGCCCGTGGCGTCGCGCGCCGCGGTCGAGCGGCGGGCGGTGTCGAAGGTCGTCGCAGCAACGAAGTCCGCGCACGGCGCGCCCGTCGGGAAGATCAGGCGCAGGCGGTGGTCCTCGGCCGCGTTCTCGATGCGCACGCGCAGCGCGACGCCGACTTCCCCCGGCGCAACGCGGGCAGTGATCGCGACGCGCACGCGCACGCGCTCGGCTACGCGGCGCTCGCGCGCATCGTCGAGCCGTGCGGGCAGTTGCAGCGTGCGCTCGACGCGGAGCTCCTCGATCCCGCTCGGATGGCGACGGCGCTCGAACCCGACGCTCTCGAGTGTAGCCTCGCCGTCGGGCACCGGATCGGCGTCGTAGCTGTCGCCGCGATCCCCCTCGTCCTCGAGCGCGCAGAGGCCGGGAAAGGACCGTGCGCCCAGGCGCAGCTCGAACGTGCCGTCGTCGGCCGCGCGCATCCGCAGCTCGCCGCAGGTGATCTCGCGCCCGGCGTCGACCACGTCGGGCGCGGCGGGCGCGGTCTCGAGCCGCACGCGCCGCCAGCCGAACGCGGGCACCTCCCCGATCACGAGCTCGAGATCGCGCGCCTCGCTCTTCGGGGCGATCAGGAAGCGGCCGTCCGGGCTGCCGGCGACGACGCGCGCCGGAACCCCCGCGACCGCGAAGCCCGCGCCAGCGCGCCAAGGCAGCAGCCAGGGGTGGAAGAACGGCCCCTCGGCGCGGGTCTGCAGCGCGGGCCAGGCGTCGAGCGCGAGCCGCGCGACGCCGGCGCGCGGCCAGGGCGAGGGGTTCCAGATCGCCAGCTCGATCGCGTCACCGGACGGTGTCACGCGCGCGACGTCGTGGCCGGACAGGCGCTCGAGCGCGCGCAGCGCCGTCTCGCGCGCGAGCTCCTCGCAGGCGTCGTAGCGCGCCTCCATCTGCGCGTGAACGCGATCGAGCGAGCAGCCGCCGATCGAGTCGTGCGCCTGGTTGCGCAATAGCTCACGCCAGGCCGCGCGCAGACTCGGCCGCTCGTCGGGAAGTCCGTGCACTCGCGCGAGCGCCGCGAACGGCTCGGCCAAGCGTTCGAGCGCGATCTCGCAGGCGCGGTTGCGCAGCTTCAGCGGCAGGCGCGCCGACCATACACCGGGAAGGAGCGGCCCCGCGCAGCCACCCGCGAGCTCGCCCTCGAAGATCGGAAGATCGCCGGCGATCCCGTCGACGAAGTCGTCGACGAGCGCCCGTTCGACCGTCCAGCCCGTGCGCGCTTCGAGCGCGTGCGCGATCGCGGCGGTCTCGGCGCAGGGCGCCGCGTGGTCGAAGCCGTTCATCAAGAGGACGCGCCCCTGCAGCGTGCGCTCCGCGAGCGGCTGCGCCTGATGCGCGATCTTCGACGCCGCGGTCTCCGGGTCGCGCGCAAGGTTGCCCGCGTTCGCGTAGCCGCGCGCCAGGTGACAGGCGACGAGCGAGCTGCCGTCGGGGCTGCGCCAGCGGTACTCGGGCGGAAGCGTCGCGAGCTCGCTCGGGTTCCCCCGCCAGTATACGAACGCGCGCAGGCCGAAGCCGGCGAAGAGCTGCGGGAACTGCGCCGGATGCCCGAACGAATCCGGTGTATAGGCGACCGAGGACACCGGCCCGAACGCCGCGCCGACGCGCCGCCCCTCGAGCAGATTGCGCACGTGCGCCTCACCCGACGGCAGCAGCGAATCGGGCTGGACGTACCAGGGGCCGATCGCGATCCGTCCGGCGCCGACGGCGGCTTCGAGCGCCTTGCGCCGGTCAGG
>Ga0184615_10002291_pt1 | contig 10239 bp, 6 predicted proteins | sample PLM4_65_coex_FD_133134 | JGI IMG/M metagenome (GOLD analysis project Ga0184615, IMG submission 133134) | Groundwater sediment microbial communities from an aquifer in East River, Colorado, USA - PLM4_65_coex | ecosystem: Environmental > Terrestrial > Soil > Riparian zone | place: USA: East... | reverse complement strand
GTGGACAACCCGATGGTGGCGGCGACCGGGCACCGCATCTGCAACGACTGCATGAAGTCGTGCATCTACCAGAAACAGCAGCCGGTCGACATCCCGCAGGCCGAGACCCGGACGTTGAAGGACGTGCTCGAGCTGCCGTGGGGCTTCGAGATCTACTCGCTGCTCACGCGCTGGAATCCGCTGAACGTCCGCTCGCCGTACCCCGGGCCGGCGAGCGGCAAGCGCGTTCTGATCGCCGGCATGGGGCCGGCGGGATTCGCGCTAGCGCATCACCTGATGAACGAAGGGCACACCGTCGTCGGCATCGACGGGCTCAAGATCGAGCCTCTGCCGCCCGCGCTTTGCGGCGTGGATGCGCGCGGGACACGCGTGCCATTCGAGCCAGTGCGCGACGCGCGCGAGTTCTACGAGGCGCTGGACCGGCGCGTCATGGCGGGGTTCGGCGGCGTGGCGGAGTACGGCATTACGGTGCGCTGGGACAAAAATTTCCTCAGGGTGTTGCGGCTGCTGCTCGAGCGCCGGCGGGAGTTTGCAATGGTCGGGGGCGTGCGTTTCGGCGGCACGCTGACCGCGGACGAGGCCTTCGCGATGGGCTTCGACCATGTCGCGCTCGCCGTTGGCGCCGGGAAGCCCACCGTGCTGGAGCTGCCGAACGGGCTCGCGCGCGGCGTGCGTGCAGCATCGGATTTCCTGATGGCGCTGCAGTTGACCGGCGCGGCCAAGGCGGATTCGATCGCCAACCTGCAAGTGAGGCTTCCCGTGGTGGTGGTCGGGGGCGGATTAACGGCCATCGACACAGCCACCGAATCGCTCGCCTATTACCCGCTGCAGGTGGAGAAATTCCTGCAGCGCTATGAGAAGCTGGCGCGCGAGCACGGCGAGGCCGCGGCGCGCATGGCATGGAATGAGGAAGAGCAAGGCATCGCGGACGAGTGGCTGGCTCATGCACACGCGATCCGCGGCGAGCGCATGCGCGCCGTGGCGGAGGAACGCGCGCCGCGCATCCTCGAGCTGTTGCAGGCGTGGGGCGGAGCCACCATCGCCTATCGCAAGCGGTTGATCGACAGCCCTTCCTACACGCTCAATCACGAGGAAGTGCACAAGGCGCTCGAAGAAGGCATACGGTTTGCGGAAGGCCTGACCCCGCTCGCGGTGGAAGTGGACCCGCACGGCCACGCCCGCGCGCTCAAGGTTTCGGTGCAGCGGCGCGGCGATGACGGCAAATGGATGGAAACCGCGAAAATGGAACTGCCGGCCAGGACCATCTTGATCGCGGCCGGTACCCAGCCGAATACCGTGCTCGCGCGCGAGGACCCGGACCATTTCAGGCTCGACGGCCGCTTTTTCCAGGCATGCGATGAAAACGGCGACCCGGTTGCCGTGGAGCAAGCCATCTCGAAGCCGCTGCAATCACGGGTGCTGCTGGCGCGCCGCGACGACCGGCGCTATCTCAGCTACTTTGGCGACGTGCACCCCTCGTACTTCGGCAACGTGGTCAAGGCTCTCGCCGGAGCCAAGCAAGGCTATCCGGTGGTGAGCCGCGTACTCGAGCGCGTCAGGCCGGCATCGGCATTGAGCGACGGGCAGTTTATCGGCCGGCTGAACGAAGCGCTGCGGGCGACTGTGCACGAAGTCGTGCGGCTGACGCCTCTGATCGTCGAAGTCGTGGTGAAAGCGCCGCTGGCAGCCCGGCGCTTCCGGCCCGGACAGTTCTATCGCCTGCAAAATTTCGAGATGCTGGCCCCTCGCGCGGATGGAACGCGCCTGACGATGGAGGGCCTCGCGTTGACCGGCGCCTGGGTCGACGCCGAGCGCGGCCTGGTGTCGCTGATCACGCTCGAAATGGGCGGTTCCTCGGACCTGTGCGTGCTGCTCAAGCCGGGAGATCCGGTGGTGATGATGGGGCCGACCGGCACCCCCACCGAGATTCCGAAAGGCGAGACCGTAATACTCGCAGGGGGAGGGCTGGGCAACGCGGTGCTGTTCTCGATCGGCCAGGCGATGCGGCGCGCCGGGAACCGGGTGCTGTACTTCGCGGGCTACAAGCATATGACGGACCGCTACAAGATCGGGGAGATCGAGGCGGCTGCGGACGCCGTGGTGTGGTGCTGCGACGAGGAACCGGGGTTCACGCCCGACCGCTCGCAGGACAAGACCCTCGTCGGCAACATCGTGCAGGGCATGTACGCGTATGCAAGCGGCGCCCTGGGCGAGCAGCCAATCCCGTTCAATGCCGCGGACCGCGTCATCGCCATCGGCTCGGACCGCATGATGGGAGCGGTGGCGCGCGCGCGGCATGAACTGCTCAAACCCTATCTCAAGCCAGGCCACCGCGGCATCGGTTCCATCAATTCACCGATGCAATGCATGATGAAGGAAATTTGCGCCCAGTGCCTGCAGCCGCACGTGGACGAGAGAAGCGGCAAGGTGAGCTACGTCTTCTCGTGTTTCAACCAGGACCAGCCGCTCGACCGCGTGGACTGGGCTGCGCTGGATGCCCGGCTGCGCCAGAACTCGGTGCAGGAGAAGCTCGCCGCCGAGTGGATCGACCACTGCCTGGTCGAGCTCGGCGCGCGCGACATGCAGCGGATCTGACCCGGCCCTGCTACCCCAGTTCTCGCAGCACCGAGTCGAGCGTCCCCGCCACCTCGTCGATCTGCTCCTTGCTGATGATAAGCGGCGGGGACAGCGCGATAGTGTCGCCGGTCACCCGGGTCAACACCCCTTTCGCAAAGCACTTGAGAAAGGCCTGGTACCCGCGCGTTCCCGGCTTCCCCGGCAACGGCTCGAGCTCGATCCCCGCCATCAGCCCGAAATTGCGGACGTCGATCACCGGGCCCGCCCCCTTCAGGCTGTGCACCGCCTGCTCGAAATGAGGCGAGAGCGCTCGCGCGCGCTCGAAGAGCTTTTCCTCGTGATAGAGCGCAAGCGTCGCCTCCGCTGCGGCGGTGGCGAGGGGATGGCCCGAGTATGTATAGCCGTGAGAAAACTCGACCGTATCGGGTGGCGCGCTGTTCACCACCGTCTCGTAGATCGCGCGGCGCACCACCACGCCGGCAAGCGGAACGGCGCCGCTCGTCACGCCTTTGGCGAACGTGATCATGTCGGGCGTCACGCCGAAAGTCTGCGCGGCAAACGCCTGGCCCGTGCGGCCGAAACCCGTGATGACCTCGTCGAAGATGAGGAGCAGGCCGTGCTTGTCGCAGATGGCGCGCAGCCTCTCCAGGTAGCCCTTGGGGGGGACCAGGACACCCGTGGAGCCTGCAACGGGCTCCACGATCACCGCCGCAATGTTGGAAGCATCATGCAGCGGAACGAGACGCGTTTCGAGATCGTCGGCAAGCTGCGCGCCCCACGCCGGCTGCCCGCGGCTGAAGGCATTGCGCTCGAGGTTGTGGGTATGGGGCAGGTGATCGACGCGCGCGAGCATGTTTCCAAATGCCTTGCGGGTGGCGGGAACGCCGCCGACCGAAATGCCCCCGAAGCCCACCCCGTGATAGCCCCGCTCGCGGCCGATCAGCACGTTGCGATGTCCTTCCCCGCGGGCGCGCTGGTAGGCAAGGGCGATCTTGAGAGCGGTGTCGACCGCCTCGGAGCCCGAGTTGGTGAAGAAGACGTGATCGAGTCCGTTCGGGGCCAGCTGGGAAACCAGCGCAGCGGCGCGGAACTCACCCGGGTGCCCCATCTGAAACAGGGGTGAATAATCGAGCGTCCCGGCCTGGCGCCGGATGGCTTCGACTATCTTCGGGCGGCAATGCCCGGCATTCACGCACCAGAGTCCCGCTGTGCCGTCGAGGATCCTCTGGCCGCCTTCGGTGATGTAGTGCATGTCCCGCGCCGAAACCAGGATGCGCGGCGCCGCCTTGAACTGGCGGTTGGCGGTGAAGGGCATCCAGAACGGCTCGAGGGGATAGTCGCGCGGGGGCATGGGTCGCAGGCGGTCTCGGGAAGGATAATGCCCATTTTGCCAGCGCCACGGCAGTTCGGCCATACTGCGGATAGATGACGCACTTCCTGCTGCGCCTGGTGGCTCTCCTGTTGATGCCCGCGCTGGGCCTGGCCCAGCCGGCCGTCAACATCGGATCCAAGCGCTTCACCGAGTCCTACATACTGGCCGAAATCATGGCGCGCACGGTGGACGCGGCGGGGGAAGCGCCCGCGCGGCACCACCAGGGGCTGGGCAATACCGCGATCCTGTTCTCCGCTTTGAAGAGCGGCGCGATCCACGCTTACCCCGAGTACACCGGTACCCTCGCCTTCGAGTTGCTGGGCCTGAAGAGCGTGCCAGGCCTTGCGGAACTCAACCGGTTGCTGGCCCCGCACGGAGTGGCGGCCGGGGTGCCGCTGGGATTCGGCAATACCTATGCCCTGGCGATGCGCGAAGCGCGAGCGGAAGAGCTGGCGATCAGGCGTCTTTCCGACCTGGCGCGGCATCCCGGCCTCAGGCTCGCGCTGTCCCAGGAATTCCTCAACCGCAGGGATGGCTGGCAGGCCCTGCGTCAGGCCTACCGGTTCTCGTTCACCGATGTCCGCGGCCTCGATCACGGGCTCGCGTACGAAGCGCTGGCGGGCGGGCAGGTGGATGTCATCGACGCCTATGCCACCGATGCCAAGATCGAGCGTTACCGGTTGCGAGTGCTGGAAGACGATTTGCGTTTCTTTCCGGATTACGAGGCAGTGATTCTCTACCGCCGCGATTTCGAGAAACTGTTTCCACGCTCATGGGACGCTTTGCAGCGGCTGGCGGGCCGCATCAGCGTCGAGCAAATGATCAGGATGAATGCCGCTGCCGAGCTTGCGGGCGATTCGTTTTCGGCGATCGCGGCGAGATTTCTCGAGTCGACCGCGGCGGGCGCGCGCGAAGCGGGCAGTGGACGGCGGTCGTTTCTCGCTGCACTGACTGGCCCCGATCTCTGGCGCCTCACGCTCGAGCACCTGGTGCTGGTGATGTCCTCGCTCGCTTTGGGAGTGGCGGTCGGCGTGCCGCTGGGCATCTGGGCGGACCGGGTGCCGCGGGCCGGTTACTGGATATTGGCGGCTACCGGGGTGCTGCAGACAGTGCCTGCGCTTGCGCTGCTCGCTTTTCTGATCGCCGCGCTCGACCGCATCGGGACGCTGCCCGCGATCATCGCGCTTTTTTTCTATTCGCTCCTTCCCATTGTCCGCAACACGGAATCCGGGCTGGCCGGCGTGGCGGGCTCGCTGCGGCAATCGGCGACCGCCTTGGGGCTGACCGACTGCTCGCGGCTGCGGCTGATCGAGCTCCCGCTCGCGGCGCGCACGATACTCGCGGGAATCAAGACGGCTGCAGTCATCAACGTGGGCACCGCCACCATCGCCGCCTTCATCGGGGCAGGGGGGTATGGCGAACGCATCGTCGCCGGGCTCGCGGTCAATGATCATGCGATGCTGCTGGCGGGAGCCGTGCCGGCTGCGGTGATGGCGGTCGCGGTCCAGTGGGCCTTCGAAAACCTCGAGCGACGCTTCGTCTGGACGGCACCGCGCGATCGGCGAGCGCCTTATTCCTGATCCCCCGGCGCGGCGGCAGGCAGCGGGCGCGGCCCGACGAGAGGGGCAGCGGCCGGTCCCGGACTGAACTAAATTTTGGCCGCCGTGTCCTTTTAGTGACGATCGGCTGCGCGCCATCCGGACACGGTGCGGGCGGTATACTTGCCATTCGATACGGCCAGTCTGCCGCTCGGATTGGATAACAAGAAGGTCAGGGACGGGTTAGATGAGCGATCGCGAAGTCGATCAGCAGCTGGTCGAGCGCGCGCAGCGTGGCGACAAGCACGCGTTCGAGCTGCTGGTGAGCAAGTACCAGCGCAAGCTTGCCCGGCTGCTGTCGCGGTTCATCCGGGACTCGGCCGAGGTCGAGGACGTGACGCAGGAGGCCTTCATCAAGGCCTACCGGGCGTTGCCGACGTTTCGCGGTGACAGCGCGTTCTATACCTGGCTCTACCGGATCGGCATCAATACCGCCAAGAACTACCTGGTAGCGATGGGGCGGCGGGCGCCGACCACGACAGGCCTGGACAGCGAGGAGGCCGAGGAATACGAGGGCGGAGACCAGTTGCGCGATCTCAACACCCCGGAGAACGAGCTGATGAGCCGGCAGGTGGCGGAAACTGTGAACCAAACCCTCGCCGGGCTGCCTGAGGAGCTGAGGACCGCAATCACGCTGCGGGAGATCGAAGGGCTGAGCTACGAGGACATCGCTAATAGCATGAACTGCCCGATCGGAACGGTCCGGTCGCGCATCTTCCGCGCGCGCGAGGCGATCGCGACGAAATTGAGGCCGCTTTTGGGCACCCGAAAAGACAGGAGATGGTGAGATGGACAAGATTTCGCAATGGATGGATGGCGAGCTGAGCGGGCACGAGACGCAGAATCAGATCACCCGCGTCAAGCAGGATGCGGAGCTGCATCGTAGCTGGGGTCTGTTCCATCTCATCGGCGATGTGATGCGCGGCGAGCGCGCGCTGTCGCAGGATTTTGAGCAGCGCGTGGCCGTGCGCCTGGCCAGGGAGCCGGCGGTGCTGGCGCCGCGCCATCGCGTCGCCAGCCGCTTCACGACTTACGCCCTGTCAGCCGCGGCCTCCCTGTCCGCGGTAGCGCTGGTCGGATGGCTGGCCTTCTTCAACAACCCCCTTGTTCCCCAGCCCGGCATCGCCCAAGCCCCGGCCACCCCGCCACCGGCAGCAGTCCCCTCCGAGCAACTGGCCAGCGTTCCCAGCGACGGCAAGATGAACGAGTACCTGATCGCGCACCAGGAATTTTCGCCGAGCACCGAGATCCAGGGCCTCGCTCCTTACATCCGCGGCGTATCGAGCACGCGCCAGGTCGAGGGACGCTGATGCCATTCCAGCCGTGGTGCCGGTTGCGGCGCATGACCGGGCTCGTTGCAGGACTCCAGGCACCCGGCAGTCATTCGTATCAGGTTGGAACGCCTCGAGCGTGAAGTCAACCTGGCCCATCATTCTCCTGGGGCTCGTCGCCCCGGTTCTCGCGGCAGAGGACGCCGCGCGGCAGGACGGGCTCGCCTGGCTCACGAAAATGGCAGACGCGTCACGCCGGCTCAACTACAGCGGCACCTTCGTCTACCAGCATGCCGACCGCATCGAGACCTCGCGCATCGTCCATTTCGTCAATCCGGCGGGCGGCGAATTCGAGAAGCTGGAAACGCTCGATGGGCCGGCACGCGAGGTGATCCGCACCAACGACCAGGTCACCTGCTACCTTCCCGATGCCAAGTCAGTGATCATCGAGAAGCGCAGCGCGCGCCGTTTCCCGGCACAGCTGCCCGAGCAAATGAGCGGCGTCGCCGATAATTATGTTGTGAGCGTCACCGGCATGGACCGCGTGGCGGGCTATGACTGCCAGGTGGTCGTGCTCGAGCCGAAGGACAAGCTGCGCTACGGCCACCAGTTCTGCGCAGAGGCCCGCTCCGGCCTGCCGCTGCGCGCGCGCACCTTGAGCGAGAAGAGCCAGCCGCTGGAATCGTTCGCGTTTACCGAGCTGAAAATAGGCGGCAACTTCAGCCGCGACCAGGTCCGTTCGCGCTATGCCGCCAAGAGCCGGGACTGGAAAGTCGATCATTCGGCGCTCGTGTTGCGCGATGTGCCGGCGGACACCGGGTGGACGCTGACCCGCCAGCCGGCGGGATTCAAGAAGCTGACGGAATTGAAACGCTCCATTGCGGGCCGCGCCGTGATGGTGTCCCACATCGTGTATTCGGACGGACTGGCCGCGGTTTCGGTATTCATCGAGCCGCTGCCCAAGCCCAGTCCGGCCCAGAGTCTGTCCCACCAGGGCGCGGTTAATATCTACGTCCGGCCGGTGGCGGACCACATGGTTACGGTGGTCGGCGAAACACCTGCCGCGACGGTCATGCAGATCGCCAATTCGCTCGAGTTCAGGGGTGGGCGAGGCAGGTAAGATCTGCAGCCTCGCCCAGGCTGCCAATTCCCACAGCAATTCACACTAACCGAGATTGATTATGCTCAAGCGTTTGTTCCTTGCGCTGCTATTCGCCGCACCGGTCGCCGCCGCAGCGCAGTTGCCCGACTTCACCGAGCTGGTCGAAAAGCAGGGGCCGGCGGTCGTCAACATCAGCACCACGCAGTCGGCGCGCAATCCGCTCCTGCCGCAAATGCCGAACCTGCAGGAGGACGATCCGTTCTATGAGTTTTTCCGGCGCTTCGTCCCCCAGCCGGGTCCCCGCGAATTCCAGTCGCAATCGCTCGGCTCGGGCTTCATCATCAGCCAGGACGGCTATATCCTGACCAATGCGCACGTGGTCGAGACCGCCGATGAGATCACCGTGAAACTCACCGACAAGCGCGAGTTCAAGGCCAAGGTCATCGGCGCCGACCGCCGCACCGATATCGCCCTCATCAAGATCGACGCCGGCGGCTTGCCTGCGGTCCGTTTCGGAGATCCGACCAAGCTCCGGGTCGGTGAATGGGTCCTGGCGATCGGCTCGCCCTTTGGGTTCGAGAGCACGGTGACGGCCGGCATCGTCAGCGCCAAGGGGCGCTCGCTGCCGCAGGAGAACTACGTGCCGTTCATCCAGACCGACGTGGCTGTCAATCCCGGCAATTCGGGCGGGCCGCTGTTCAACCTCCGGGGCGAGGTGGTGGGCATCAACTCGCAGATCTACAGCCGCACCGGCGGCTTCATGGGCCTGTCCTTCGCGATACCGATCGATGTCGCCAATGACATCGCCCAGCAGCTGCGCACTTCCGGCAAGGTCACGCGGGGACGGATCGGAGTCGTGATCCAGCCCCTTACCAAGGAACTTGCCGACGGCTTCGGTCTTTCCCGGCCGCAGGGTGCCCTGGTCAACTCGGTGGAGAAGGGCGGGCCCGCGGACAAGGCGGGCGTCGAGCCCGGCGACGTCATCCTGCGCTTCGACGGCAAGGCCGTGGCTTCCTCGGAAGACCTGCCGCGCATTGTCGGCGCAACCCGGCCCGGCGCCAAGGCGACGATGCAGGTCTGGCGCAACAAGAGTTCGCGCGACTTGCAGGTGGTGGTGGGCGAGATGCAGGACGAGCGCGCGGCGCGGCAGGCGCGGCGCGGCGGCAAGCCACCGGCGGCGACGCCGAGCCAGTTCGGGCTGACGCTGTCCGACCTGACCGATGCCCAGAGGAGCGAGCTCAAGGTTTCCGGCGGCGTGCTGGTCGAGAACGTGCAAGGCGCGGGCGCACGCGCCGGCGTCCGCCGCGGCGACGTGATCCTCGCGGTCAACAACCAGGACGTCACCTCGGTCGAGCAGTTCAACCAGATGATGGGGCAGTTCGACAAGGGACGCATCGTGGCGCTGCTGGTCCGGCGCGGGACCAATTCGCTTTATATCCCGTTCCGCGTCGACTCAAATTGACGTGTTTTCCTTTGGCGAGCACGTGCCCGTCCTGATGGACGGGGAACGCGAGCTCTGCCGCCATCGGCTGCAGCCGGGCTCGGTTAGCGCGTATCTGGCTAACATGACCTGATTTCCGATAAAATACGAGGCTTTAGGGGCACTGACCGGTGCCCTTTTCCATGCAGCATATCCGCAATTTCTCGATCATCGCCCATATCGACCACGGCAAGTCGACACTCGCCGACCGCTTCATCCAGCTGTGCGGAGGGCTGGCGGAGCGCGAGATGGAAGAACAGGTGCTCGACACCATGGAGCTCGAGCGCGAGCGTGGCATCACCATCAAGGCGCAGACGGCGGCGCTCGAATACCGCGCGCGCGATGGCAGGCAATACCTCCTCAATCTGATCGACACGCCGGGGCACGTCGATTTCTCCTACGAGGTATCGCGCTCGCTGGCGGCCTGCGAGGGCGCGCTGCTCGTGGTGGACGCGTCGCAAGGGGTCGAGGCTCAGACCGTGGCCAATTGCTACACCGCCACCGAGCAGGGCGTGGAAGTGATCCCGGTGCTCAACAAGATGGACCTGCCCCAGGCGGAGCCCGACCGCGTGATCGGGGAGATCGAGGATATCGTCGGCATTCCCGCCAAGGACGCGCTGCGGGTCAGCGCCAAGACCGGGGAAGGCGTCGAAGAGGTGCTCGAGGCCGTCATCAGGCGGATTCCGGCGCCCTCGGGAGACCGGACCGGGCCCCTGAAGGCGCTGATCATCGATTCCTGGTTCGACAACTACGTCGGCGTGGTCATGCTGGTGCGGGTGGTGGACGGAGAGCTGAAGCCGAAGGACCGCCTCCTGCTGATGTCCACGGGCGCGAACTAC
>Ga0184615_10002289_pt1 | contig 10242 bp, 7 predicted proteins | sample PLM4_65_coex_FD_133134 | JGI IMG/M metagenome (GOLD analysis project Ga0184615, IMG submission 133134) | Groundwater sediment microbial communities from an aquifer in East River, Colorado, USA - PLM4_65_coex | ecosystem: Environmental > Terrestrial > Soil > Riparian zone | place: USA: East... | reverse complement strand
TGCGCTTTTCTGATCGCGGCGACGCCATCGAGATTCTGGCCGTGCAGCATCGCCGTGAGGCTTACCGCTGAGCGTCTGTACTTCTCAACCGCTGGTTTCCTGGGGTTCCTGTTCGCCCACCGTCACGATCGCTGGGCAGTGAAGATATACTAGTAGCTGGAGACAGAACCAAATGACATTCGGCACGATGGAGCAGCAAGTACAGTCGATGCGCACGGAATTGACTGAGGTGGGATTTCAGGAGTTGCGGACTCCCGCGCAGGTCGACGCGTTCATGGCCGCGGAATCCGGCACCGCCGTGCTGATGATCAACTCCGTATGCGGCTGCGCCGCCGGCAAAGCGCGCCCCGGATTGAGGTTGGCCCTGCGGCAAGGTCAGCCTCCCGACCGGCTGGCCACGGTTTTCGCTGGACAAGACCCGGAAGCAACAGCGCGTGCCCGCGCGTATTTTTCGAACGTCCCGCCAAGCAGCCCCTCGATTGCCTTGTTCAAGGATGGCAGACTGGTCTACTTCATGCCTCGCCACAATATCGAGGGCCGCGGTCCGGAATCGATCGCCCAGGACTTGCAGGCGGCGTTCAAAGAACACTGCGCCGTTTCGCAACCCTAGGACTCGACGAACCCTAGTGTTGAATGGAGTTGCACACAAGCCTACAATTCTATGAGCGACGGCCTTCTCAAAGCAGCTCTCACCGGTCGGCAGATCTCCTGCGAGGCATGTGGGACTGAGTTCCAATGCGGACCTTTCTACAGATGCTGGTGTTCTGACATCAAGATTTCCACGCAAGCCCGTGCAGAACTGAAGGAAAAATACAAAGACTGCCTGTGCCCATTCTGCTTAGGGGAGGCCGCCGATCGTTCAGCACATTCTCACGACAAGTGACAGTTCTGGTAAGGGGAGCTCAAAACGAGGTTGAACCAGTGGACAGAGCGATATCGAGCGCCTTTGCTGGTAATGCGGGAGAGTTTTTCGTACTAGCGGAACTCACCCGGCGCGGCTGGACGGCGGCGCTCACGGCTCGAAACAATCGCGCCTACGATGTTCTCGCGAAACGAGGAGACGAGTTCGCCGCTATTCGGGTTAAGACCAAGACCTCGGGATTCGCGGTCTTTCAATGGAACGCCAAACCAAATGGCGAGATCTTTCTGGAGATGACGCCAGAGCGCGACTTTTGCGTGCTGGTGGATATACCGGAGGAGCCGAACCTTAGCCCAACCTACTACGTCGTTCCCACACCCGTAATCGATAAATGGCTGAAAGACGATTTTCAGTCGTGGGTTACAACTCCCGGCGCCAAAGGCCAGGCCAGAGACGAGACCAACAAAACGCCGATTGTTCTACGTGGACGACGATGCGGCCAAACTGGGGCACGGCTATCAACGAAAGTTGGCCCCCTACAAGGGCGGATGGGAGAAGTTATGCCTTGGACCAGCTTGCTCTGCTCGGGAGGCGAGTGCTACTGAAGCAGGGTAGGTGTCTGCGCTTCGATTACGACGTTACTTTGACACGGTAGAGGTCTAGAGTTCGAGTCTCTACGGGCCCACCATTCCTTTCAACTACTTGCGATGATCGAAAGGGGATTTTTCTGACAGCTACTTTTTCAAGGTAGCGCTCTGACCGATTAGAACGTTACTTTGACACGGTAGAGGTCTAGAGTTCGAGTCTCTACGGGCCCACCATTCTTTTCATGCAGATACAAAGGTCGCTGCCGCATTTGGGTGACTCCTACCGAAGCGGGGTAGGAGTCTGCGTTTCGATTACAACGTGACTTTGACACCGTAGAGGTCTAGAGTTCGAGTCTCTACGGGCCCACCATCCCCTGATTTGGCAGAGTACCAGGCAAGGCGCTGCCAAATCCTTGATAGGATTAGTGGTTGCTGTTTTCCCAAGCTGGACGTCGCCGGTTCGATTCCCGTCTCCCGCTCCAGCCACCGCTGAACCGGAGCAGTCTTTCTCGATCTCGGCCGGCCTATTCCGGCAAGCCGACCTTCTTGCGGAGAGCTTTCAGCCGCGGATCGCCGCGAATCAGGGCGAATTCCGGATAAGTGAGATTTCGCCCTAACCGCACCGGTCCTTGGACGGCCAGACGCTCCACTGCTTCCATGGTGCGCTCCTTGTCGCCCAGACCAGCAAAGATCAACGCTTGTGGGAAGGGCCTCGGCATAGCCTCTGCAAGTTTCTCCGCTTCCGCGCGCCGTCCGGCCCGACCATAGGCGTAGCCGAGGTAACGTGGGTTAGGCGCTTCCGAGAGGACCTGGATCGCCTCAACGGTTCTGCCTTGACCCAAGAGGGCTCGTCCCAGGCACTCAACCTTGTCTGGGTATCCTGCCGGCAGTTTCTGGCAATAGCCGGCCGCCCCATCGTACCGGCCAGCCGAAAGGAGCACCATGCCCATCGCAAAGTGCACGTCGGGTGAAAGCTGGTCGGCCTTCTCTGCCACGCGCAACTGGTGGATCGCCTCCTCGATCCGGCCCAGCGGAAAGAGAAGATACATTACGAAGTCTTTGTAGGTCATCGAGCGGTTGGGGTCGAGCTCGATTGCGTGGCGGAAGCTCTTTTCCGACGTTTCCCACTGCCCTTCCCGGGCGTAAGCTATCGCCAGCGCGTCGTGGGCTTCAGCAAGCAGAGGATCCAACTGGATGGCCTTCTCCGCCGTAGTTCGCATCTTGGCGGCGAGATCCTCCCGGTCATCGCCGAATGTTCCCGACCGATAAGCGTAGGTCGCGGAGAGGCCGGCATACGCCGGGGCGAACGAGGGGTCTTTGGAGATGGCTTCCTCGTAAGGGCCGATACTTTCCCGGGAATTGCCAAGAGCGCGAGCGCGAAGGTAGAGATCGTAGGCTTCCTTACTGGTCTCATAGCGACGGCGGCCGCGCCCCAATTTCAGCCGCAAGCTGTTGACGATACCGCGGGAAATCTCATCCTGGATGGCGAAGATGTCGGTCAACTCCCGGTCATACTTGCCCGACCATATCAAGAAGTCGTCACGAACGCGAACCAACTGGATGTTGACCCGTATTTGCTGCCCGGCGCGCAGGACCGAGCCCTCCAAGAGGTAGTTGGCTTGAAGCTGTGCTCCCGCCTCCTGCACGTTCCGCGGCTTTCCCTTGAAGGCAAACGACGAGGTCTGGGAGCGCACCGACAAGCCCTCGATGATGGACAGGCTGCGGATCGTCTCGGCGGTAAGGCCGTCGGTGAAGTAATCGCTGGCCGGATCGCGGCTGAGGTTTTCGAGCGGAAGAACGGCGATCGCAATGGACTCGCTCCTATCCCGATCGAGCCACCACCAACCCGTGCCCGCCGCCACAGCCACGAATCCAGCGAGCGCGACCATGAGCCAAAGCTTTCCGCGTCGGGGCTTCGACTCCTGCCGTGGTGACATCAGGGGGCGGAACAAGGGTATGTATCCACCCTTAGGCACCTCGATGACCAATGGACCCGGGGCGCCTTCGTTGGCGTAATACTCGAGGAGCCGTGCCCGCAGGCGTCCTGCTTCGGTTCGCACGATGGCATCCTGCTGCGGATCGTAGCCCGGCTTGCGACCGAAAACCTCAACGCCGATCAACGATTCCTTGAGTTCGAGGTCCCTACCCTCCAGATGCCGTTCCACCACGAACCGTAAAAATCGTGAAAGGCGCTCGTTGGCGGAGAAACCAGCGCTTGAGAGGACCCGCTCCAGCTCTTGCCGGACGGTTTGATCATGGACCTGTCCGGTATCCATGATACCGACAATACCCTGAATTTTCAGAGAGATGCAACTGTATTAAACCTGCCTTCAACCCGCTGCTACCTTGCCCCCGCAGTGAGAAGCAGCCACTCTTGAGCCCACGCGAGCCACTGGGATCACCGAGGAGAGAAATGAAGTCGATAAAGCGCACGTTCAAGTCCTGTCTTGCCCTGCAGCTTCTCTTTCAGGGAGCAGTGAGCTTGGCTCCAGCGGTTCTGGCACACTCGCCGGGCTCGTTCACCACGACCGGTGGCATGAGCACGCCTCGCATGTCACACACCGCCACGCTGCTGCCCAATGGCAAGGTCTTGATTGCCGGAGGATGGCGCTACGGAACCGTGCCGACCGTGTGGGCCACCGCCGAGCTTTACGACCCGGCGACTGGCGCCTTCTCACTGACAGGCAGCATGACCACAAAGCGCGTCGGGCACACGGCCACGCTGCTTGCCGACGGCAGGGTGCTCATCGCCGGCGGTTGCGCGGGTCGCGGCGCCCTATTTTTCAGTGTCGGCACCCCACTTTCCAGCGCCGAGATTTACGATCCGGATACTGGCACTTTCGCGCCTGCCGGTAACATGACGGCGGCCCGGTGTTGGTTCGTAACTTCAACCTTGCTCGCCGATGGCAGAATCTTGATCGCGGGCGGCAGGGAGCCGTCCGCGGACCTGTTGCTGACCAGCGCGGAGATCTACGATCCCCACACGGGCGCCTTCACCGCGACGGGCCGCAGGACTTCGTCCTACGTCGCTAACCCTAGCGCCACCTTGCTCCCGAACGGCACCGTGCTGGTGCAGGGGTCTGACATCTACGACCCCGTCGCCGGCGCGTTTCGCAGTACCAGCCAGAGTGAGTTCGGCACGGCCACATTGCTCCACAGCGGCAAGGTCTTGCTGGCTGGCGGCGGTCTCGGCGACTACGGCGAAAATGACTTTGCGGCGCTGTATTCTCCTTCTGACGGAAGACTGACACGTACGGGAACGATGGTCACAGCCCGGTCCGGTCATACGGCTACGCTGCTTCCGGATGGCAACGTCTTTCTCACGGGCAGAGATTGGCCCACCTCGGCCCCGCGCGCCGAGCTCTATGTTTCCGCCGAACAGAGTTTTGTCCCGATCGGCGACATGGTCAAGGGCAGAACGTACCACACCGCTACCCTGCTCAATAGTGGCCGGATCCTGATCGCGGGAGGCATCACCGCCGACTACGAATACAGCGCCGAACTCTACCAACCGGCGACGTTGACGCTCCCGCCGGCGCTCCTCTCTCGTTCGGGCGACGGTCGTGGTCAGGGCGCAATTCTTCATCCCGGCACGAGGGAATTCGCGTCCCCAACGAATCCAGCGAGCGCCGGAGAGGCCCTCGAAATCTATCTGACCGGTTTGGCCGCTGGCAGTGTGATTCCTCCCCAAGTCATCATCGGCGGGCGAATGGCCGAGCTCCTGTACTTCGGCCCGGCGCCGGGATGGCCCGGCCTCAATCAGGTAAACGCGCGGGTGCCGAGCGGCATTTCCCCCGGTCCTGCCGTCCCCGTGCGACTGACCTACCTCGCCCGCTCGAGCAATGAAGTCACCATCGGTGTGCGGTGACACTACAGGAGGCAACCTAATGAAACCGGCCAGCAACAGAATCCGTCGTGCCCTCAAAGTCAGTTTTGCGCTTCTGCTCCTCTCCGTGACAGCGGCGCTGGCACAATCGCCGGGCACGTTCACCACGACTGGTGGCATGAGCATGCCCCGCTCGTCGCACACGGCCACCCTGTTGCCCAACGGAAGGGTTTTGATCGCCGGGGGCTCACCAGGATTCGGGAGTACTGTCGGCACTAATGGCGCGGATCTCTACGACCCTGCCAGCGGCCAATTCACTACGACAAGGGGTATGACCACGACCCGCGCGTGGCACACCGCGACGCTGCTACCGGATGGGCGAGTGTTAATTGTAGGCGACTCCAACGCGGAGCTATACGATCCGTTGACTGGGATTTTCACCGGCACCGGCGCCATGGTCCGCGGAAAACCCTGCCACTCGGCCACCTTGCTCGGCAGCGGTATAGTCTTGATCGCCGGTGGGGGCTCAACTTTCCGAAATCCCCCCTCGGACATTTTCCGGGCTGAGCTCTATGACCCGGCGACTGGCAATTTCGCTGCCACCGGCGCGTATGCCACCGAGTTTCCGAACGACGGTTTTTCCTTTTGTCCCATCGCCACCTTGCTCACGGACGGCCGGGTCTTGATTGCCTGGGCCGGCAGCCTGCCATTCGTGGATATCTATGACCCAGGCACCGGCAAGTTTATCCAAGCGGGCCCTCACCCCTTGGCTTGGTTGCATCAATTCACCGCGACTTTGCTGATGAACGGCCAAGTCTTACTGGCGGGCGGCGAGAACGAAGACTTTGGACCCTCCAACAAGGCGGCAATTTACGATCCTTCGACCCGAACATTCATTTCCATTGCCGAGATGACCACACCCCGGGATAGACACACGGCCACGCTGCTTCCCAATGGGAAAGTCTTGATCGCCGGTAGTGAGTGGAACAGGAACGCGCGCACCTTTGGCGACGCGAGCACCGAACTTTATGATCCCACCACCGGACGGTTCGCGTTCGGCGGGAACATGACCCGGCCCCGCGATTCATACACGGCCACCCTGTTGCCCGATGGCAACGTTTTGATGGCTGGCGGCTTCTCCCCTTACCCTGATCTAACCTCGAGCGCCGAACTCTATAGATCACTGTCGCCGGCCGTTGCTGCGATGCTGTTCTCCGTTTCGGGGAATGGGATGGGGCAAGGCGCGATCCTGCACCCCGCCAGCCCTCAGTTTGCCTCGGCGAGCAACCCGGCGGTGATTGGAGAGGCCCTGGAAATCTACTGCACCGGCTTGGTTGAAGGGAGCGTAATCCCGCCCCAAGTAGCCATCGGCGGTCGCGTGGCTGAGATCCTGTTTTTTGGCCAAGCTCCCGGCTGGCCGGGTCTGAACCAGGTGAACATCCGGGTTCCAGCCGGCGTTGCGCCAGGACCTGCCGTCACGGTGCGCATGACCTACCTCAATCGCCCAAGTAATGAGGTCACCATTGGCGTTCGCTGAGACTACAGGAGGCACCCATGAATGACCACGCCACGCTGCGGACAGGGCAGACAGCAACCTTGCTGCCCGACGGCCGAGTCTTGATCTCTTGGGCTGGCAACCTGCCATTCGCGGACATCCATAACCCAGGTGCCGACACGCTTATCCATGCTGGCCCTCGCCTTGGCTTTCTTGTATGAATTCGCTGCGAACTTTGCGGGTCCTAATGCGTCCACCCACATCACGAACGTTTGACGTTGGCGCGTGTGTTCGTTTGTGCAGGCTTGCCATTGCTATTTCGTTGCTGTCCTTGTATGCCGCAGCCCAAACGGCCAGCAAGACAACGCTTGGTGCTTCGCCGAATCCCTCCGTTCTTGGAGCGGCTGTGACTTTGACCGCCACTGTGACCCCGTCGGGAGCCACAGGCAAGGTGACCTTTTACGACGGCGTCACGGTGCTGGGTACGCGCACGCTCGCGGGTGGACAGGCATCGCTTACTACGAGACTGCTGCCTTCAGGCGTGCTTTCGTTGAAAGCCTACTACGCCGGCGACGCCACGTCTGCAGCCGGCGTCTCCCCGGTGATCGCACAAACAGTGGTAGCCCTGCCGCAGAACGGGTTTCGGGACGCGGTCAGCTACAACGCGCCCATCCATCCCGGTATGGGAGCAGTAGAGGATCTTGATGGGGATGGAAATCTCGACTTATTAGTCGCCAGCCGCTTCACCATCGGTGTGCTGATGGGAAATGGTGATGGGACCTTCAAATCGATGGTCGAGTACAGCACGGGAGACACGTCAGTCAGCCTGAAGGCAGCAGACTTCAACGCCGATGGCAAGGTGGATCTGGCCGGGGGGGGTTCCAGCAACTATGTACGAGTGATGTTGGGCAACGGTGACGGGAGTTTTCAGCCTCCGAGCACCGCCTCCTACGCGGGTTTCGAGCCTTCTATCCGTGCCGTCGCAGACTTTGACGGGGATGGCAAAGCGGACCTCATCGTGGACCATCTCGGAAGCTCGCTGTTCAGCTTTCTTCGTGGGAATGGTGATGGGACGTTCCAGAACGTGTTCGACGCTTCCGGTGGAGCATCTCCCCTGGCCGCGATCATGGTTGGGGACTTCAACGCAGATGGGAAAGCGGACCTGGCAATCGCCAGCCATGTCCACAGCAGCAATGTGAACGTGATCATCGGCAACGGCGATGGCTCCTTTCAACCGGCTGTTACCTACGATGCGGGACAATATCCGGACTCCTTGGCAATCAGCGACTTCAACGGCGATGGCAAGACCGATCTGATTGTGACCAATTCCTCCAGCGACAAGGCAACCGTTCTGCTGGGAAACGGCGATGGAACTTTCCGAGTGATGTTCAACTCCTTCGCCGGAAACCGTCCGGGCGGAATCGCAGTGGCCGACTTCGATGGAAACGGCATTGCGGACCTCGCCGTAGCCAACTACGACGGCAACAGTGTGAGCATTCTGCTGGGAGTTCCGGCCAACGCCGACCTGACCATCCGCAAGACGCACACCGGGAACTTCGCGCCAGGTCAATCGGGTGCCACTTACTCGATAACGGTGTCCAACAGTGGATCGTTTCCTTGGTCGGGCGCGGTATCGGTGACCGACATGCTGCCTATAGGGCTGTCGGCGGCGGCCATCAGCGGAGCCGGATGGAGTTGCACGTTGGGTTCGCTGTCTTGTACGCGTAACGACGCGCTGGGCGCCTTCGCCAGCTACCCGGCGATCACGCTGACCGTGAACGTGGCCCGCGACGCGCCTACAAGCGTGACCAACACGGCCACGGTGTCGGGCGCGGGGGAGTTGTCTGCCGGCAACAACACGGCCAGTGACGTCACGCTGATTCGTCAACCGACGGCACTCGCCCTCAGTAGTCCTGCCAATCCGATTTCACTTTCCGGGGCAACCACTACCTTGCTCCGCGCCGTGACACTCACCGTGAACATGGCGCCTCAGAATGGTTTCCAGGCTGCGGTGAACTACAGCGCCGGCATATACCCGGTCTCGGTCCTGGTCGCAGACTTCAGCGGCGATGGCAAGCAGGACTTGGCGGTCGTCAACGCCACCGGTCTCGCCAGCAATGCGGGAAGCGTGATGCTGGGCAGCGGTAACGGGACTTTCCAGACCGGCATTATCTTCACGGCCGGGACCCAAAACGACGTCTACTCGCAAGCGGCTGCGGCCGGAGACTTCAACGGAGACGGGAAGACAGATCTCGTCGTGGTCGACAATGGGGTCAGCGTTCTGCTTGGCAACGGCAATGGAACATTTCAGGCGCCGGTCAGCTACGACCCAGGCATCGTTCCGACCATCGCGGCGGTGGCCGTGGCGGATTTTAGCGGCGACGGCAGAGCGGACATCGTGGTGGCGACTTCCTCCTCCGCCAGTGTGCTCAAGGGCAACGGCGACGGAACTTTCCAGCCTGGAGCGGCCTTCAACCTCTTTGGCTCGTCGAGTTATTCGCTGGCTGTCGGCGACTTCAACGCCGACGGCAAGGCTGATCTGGTTAGTGTTGATGGCCTCGCCGTCCGGGTGCTATTGGGGAATGGCAACGCCACGTTCCGGCCAGCAGTGACCTATGGCGCCGGAACCAACCCGTTCACGGCCACCGTGGGAGATTTAAACGGCGACGGCAAATCGGACTTGGCAGTGGTCAACAGCGATAGCAACTTCAACGTGACCGTGTTGCTCGGCAACGGAGATGGCACGTTCCAGGCGGCCGTCTCCTACGGAGCAGGGACCTATCCTCAGTCGCTGGTGATTGCCGATTGCAACGGAGATGGCAAGCCGGACCTCTTGGTGGCTAATCGCGGCAGCAACAATGTCAGCGTCTTGCTTGGCCGCGGCGACGGGACCTTTCAGGCCGCGGTCAACTATGGGACCGGAAGCGGACCGGCGTCCATTGCCGTCGGTGACTTTGATGCTGATGGCCGTGTTGATCTGGCTGTGGCCAACTCAGAAAGCAATAATGTCAGCATCCTTCTGGGTGCGGCCGCCACCGGTTCGCCCGACTTGACCATCGGCAAAACGCACACCGGCAAATTCATTCGAGGCCAGATTGGGGCCAGCTACCGGATCAGTGTCTCCAGCTTGACGGGACTGCCCACCTCCGGCATGGTGACGGTGACGGACCCACTGCCTTCAGGGCTGACGGCCACCGCCGTCAACGGCACAGGCTGGAGTTGCACACTCGCGACGCTCACCTGCACGCGCAGTGACGCCTTGGGCCCTGGCGCGAGCTATCCGGCGATCAGCGTAACCGTGAACGTTGCCAACGCAGCCAACAGCTTGACCAACACGGCGACGGTCTCGGGAGGCGGCGACGCGAACGCTGCCAATAATACGGCTAGCGATCCGACTACGGTCCTGCTGCCCGCTACCGTCGGTTTGGTCAATTCCCCAAGCTCGGCCGTCTTCGGCCAGGCCGTGACCTTGACC
>Ga0184615_10002288_pt1 | contig 10245 bp, 7 predicted proteins | sample PLM4_65_coex_FD_133134 | JGI IMG/M metagenome (GOLD analysis project Ga0184615, IMG submission 133134) | Groundwater sediment microbial communities from an aquifer in East River, Colorado, USA - PLM4_65_coex | ecosystem: Environmental > Terrestrial > Soil > Riparian zone | place: USA: East... | reverse complement strand
TCTGCGGGATGCGGCGGGAGGCCCTGGGCGATCCCGAAGACCTCATCGGAGATGTCCATGCTCTCGCGGCCCTCCGGGCCGAGGCCGGCGAGTGTGGTGGGGTCTACGAGAAAATCCGTGTCCCAGAAGTACAGGTCCACCAAGGCGTCGAAGTCGATGGGTCCGATTTGGTAGGAACCGACGGGCAAGGCTCCCGAGGGGCCCTCCTTCACGTAATCGTTATGCACGGCACAGTAGACGCGAAGGCAATCATAGAGGAGCAACCAGTGGTAATCGGTGAGTTGATAGAGCTGCGCCTCCCGGCTTGCAGCCAAGAGTTGATCGAGCACGGTCATGGCGGTCCCTGCTGTGAAGCACAGGGCTGCATTCGGATACTGGGCGGTCCAGAAGTCCCCCGCGCCGGCATCCAGATCCGCGAGCGTGTCGCGCATGTCCTCCAGGGAGTCGTGGAGGATGGCCGTGAAGACTTCATCGGGCTTCGTAACAAAGCGCAGCATGGGCGCCGTCCCAGACGACTGCCGGCGGGCACGCGCAACGCATACCCCCTGTCTCTGGACACCCTCACCCCCGCCCTCTCCCATCGAGGGAGAGGACGTACGAGGAACAGCCGAACGCTTCTGAGGCTGGTTAACCGACCAGGAGCAAGCGGACGTCCATGACGTTGGTGTTGGTGGGGCCGGTGAGGATCAGATCGCCCAGCTTTTCGAAGAAGGGGTAGGCGTCATTGCCATCGAGGGACCCCCGGGGGTTCAATCCCAACGCGAGCGCCCGGGCGCAGGTCTCGCCGTCGGCGATGGCACCCGCCGCGTCCGTTGGGCCGTCCGTGCCGTCGGTCCCTGCGCTGAGGATCACCGTCTCCGCCAGGCCCGCGATGTCCAGGGCGGCCGCCAGGACGAACTCCTGGTTGCGCCCGCCCTTGCCGGATCCCCGCAGCGTGACGGTGGTCTCCCCTCCGGAGATGAGGCACGCTGGTGGTTTGACCGGATTGCCGCTCGTCCGGACCTCGCGGGCCAGGGCGGCATGCATTCGCGCGATCTCCCGCGTCTCCCCTTCGATGGACGAGGACAGGATCATGGGGGTCAGGCCCAGAGCGCGCCCCTCGGACCGGGCCGCCTCCAGGGACTGGATATTGCTTCCGACGATCAGGTTGCGTACCCGCGCGAACAGGAGATCCTCGGGCTTGGGCGTCTCTGGGACTTCCCCGCGGGCCCCAGCCTCCAGGCGGTTCCGGATCGCCGCAGGAATCTCCCCGCGGATGCGGTATTTGTCCAGGATGTCGAGGGCATCGGCATAGGTCGTGGGATCGGGCACGGTGGGCCCGGAGGCGATAGCGTCCAGCGGATCACCGACGATGTCCGAGAGGATCAGCGTCACGACCCGCGCTGGCCGGGCCGCCCGGGCGAGCTGACCTCCCTTGAACCGGGATATGTGCTTGCGCAGAGCGTTCATCTCCCGGATATCCGCCCCGCAGGCCAAGAGGGCCTTGGTCAAGGCCTGCTTTTCTCCCAGCGTAATGCCTTCCACGGGGGCGGGAGTCAGTGCAGATCCCCCGCCTGAGATGAGGACCAGGACAAGGTCATCAGGTCCAAGGCCCCGCAGGTGATCCAGGATCGCCTGCGCTCCCGCGATGCCGGCATCGTCGGGGACCGGATGCCCGGCCTCGTGGATGCGGATCAGCCGCGTCGGCTGCACGTGACCATACTTCGTCACGACGACCCCCCGACTGATCCGGTCGCCCAGAATCTCCTCCACGGATGCCGCCATGGGTGCAGCCGCCTTGCCGCAGCCGACGACCACGACCTCGCCGACCTTAGCGAGGTCAACCGTCTCGTGACCGACACACAGACGCGAGCCTTCGCGGATGAGGTGCCGACGGATCGCCTCTCGCGGATCCACGGCGCGTACGGCGGCCTCGAAGATGCTGCGGGCGGCCTTCCTCAGGTCGGCAATTCGCATCGAGCCTCCCCTGCTCTCCCCCTCGCTTCAGGTGGTGCCGAGTTGAAACCGATCCACGATTGTATACACCGAGCCGCTCGGGCGGAGTTCACTCTGCATCAACTCGAACTGGGTCGTCGTGATGATCCCACACCTCTCCCCCTGAGCCTCTTGGAGCGCAGCCAGCAGGGCCTCCGCGTTCCTGGGGGAGCGCACGCGGCCAATGGTGAGATGGGCGGTGAACCCCCGGCGTTCCTTCGGAAAGCCCACGCGGGCCAGGGCCGCCTCGACCTGGCCGGCAAGTTGGACGATCCGCTCTGCCCCCTCGCCCACGCCCGCCCAGACCACGCGCGGGACCCGGCCGCCGAAGCTGCCAACCCCCGCGACCTCCATCGAGAAGGACACAGCCGCCCGGGCGACATCGGCCAGGGCCGGCCGGATCCGTTCCAGCCGCTTCTCCCCGGTCTCACCCAGGAACTTCAGCGTGGCATGGATGTTCTCGGCCCGGACCCAGCTCACGTCGGCCTGGGCCCGCCGCAACTGATCCTGCACTGCCGCCAGCCGGTCCCGGATCTCCGGGGGAAGGTTCACCGAGACGAAGAGTCTCATCTCAATTTGATTGCGAATGTCGAATGTGGAAAGACAGGGACGCCGCTAGCGGACTTCATCATTCGATATTCGGAGTTCGACATTCGAGATTCGTCTTTCAGCCTTCAGTGATAGGCACTCCGAGCAGGTGGCGGCGCAACATTTCCAGCGCCATCTGCGCAGCCCGGTATTTGATCAATTCCCGCCCACCGTGAAGGCGGTATTCGCGAGCCACGTCTCCCCCATCCCATGCCAGGGCGATGCAGACGAGGCCAACCGGCTTCTCGGGCGTGCCGCCCGTGGGACCGGCGATCCCCGTGGTGGCCAGGCCGAATGTTGTCCTGCTCTCCCGGCGGACGCCGTCCGCCATGGCCCGGACGACCGGCAGGCTGACGGCCCCACACTCACGGATCATCTCCTGTGGCACGCCCAGGATCTCCTCCTTCGCCGGGATGCTGTACGCCACCACACCGCGCTCGAAGTACTCGGAACTCCCCGAAACGTCGGTGAGGCGGCTGGCGATCAAGCCGCCCGTACACGACTCGGCCACGGCCAGCGTGGCCTTCCGCTCCCGCAGAAGCTGCCCCACGAGCGCCTCCAGCTTCTCGTCATCTCGACCGAAGATGAGGGGCCCCAGTCGCTCGCGGATCTTCCCCTCCAGGTCGTCCAGCATCCGCGTGATCTCTGCGGGGTCCTCCCCCTTGCAGGTCAGGCGCACGTGGATCTCCCCGGCGTGGGCCAGAACGCCGATGGTCGGATTTCGCATCTCACGGAAATAGTCCCCGATGGCCTGGTCCACCTTGGACTCACTGATCCCGCACGTCTTGAGGACCCGGGACACGATCCGGCTCCTGATGCCGAAGGCCTCCCGGATCCGGGGGATCACCTGCTCCGTAAGCAAGGGCTTCATCTCGGCAGGGACCCCGGGCAGGCAGGCTATGCAGCGTCCATCGTCCTCCAAGAACAGGCCGGGCGCCGTCCCGTTGGGATTGGGGAGCACCTCGGCTCCCTCGGGGACCATGGCTTGTTTCCGGTTGTTCTCCGGCATAGGGATCTTGCGGTGGGCAAAGCGCCGCTCGATATGGGCCAGGACACTCGGATCCAGATGCAGGGGCCGTCCCAGGACAGCCGCGACGACATCGCGGGTCAAGTCGTCCTCGGTGGGGCCCAAGCCGCCGGTCGTGATGATGACGTCGGCGCGGTTGAGGGCCTGGCGTAAGGCGGCCTCGATCCGGGCGGTGTTGTCTCCTACGGTGGTCTTGCAGAACAGGTCGATGCCGGCCTCGGCCAGCCGCTGGGCGATCCAACTGGCATTGGTGTCCATGATCTGGCCCAGGAGCAGCTCGGTGCCGATGGTCAGGATCTCGGTGCCCATCTCAGTTCACCACGCCCGTCAACCGCCATGACGCCAAGAACGCCAATACAAGAATCGGGGGTAGCGTCCTTCGATTGAAAGATCGAACCATATGATTCTGGGCGACCTTGGCGTCCATGGCGTCTTGGCGGTTGGATGCCGGCGGTTCACAGGAAGTCGAAGTTCGTCTGCAGCAGCCACCACGTCGCCCGGGCCAACAGACCGGCGGCAACATCATCGGCCACGATTCCGAGCCCGCCTGGCAGCCGCTCCAGCCCGGGGATGGGCGCTGGCTTCACCACGTCCATGAGACGGAACAGGATGAACACTGCGGCGAGATCATAGAGGCGGGGCGAGAGGGCAATGGCCGCGATCCACATGCCCGCCATCTCGTCGATCACGACCTGGGGCGGGTCCGGCTGGTCCAGCTCGCCTACCACCCGACCCGCGACCCAGATCGCCAGGGCAGTGAGCCCGAGCGTCGCTCCGAGGTACACCGGCCACGGCAGAGAGAGCAGAGGGAAACACAGGGCCGCCCCCACGAGGCTGGCGGCAGTCCCCGGCGCGAAGGGGAGATACCCGACGCCGCCCCCAGTGGCGAGCAGGCGAAGTCCGGTTCTCCTCCCGACGGCCTCCCTGGGCGGCGCCGTCCGTGCGCGGTCCGGCATGGCTACCCCACTTCCTCCAGGATGTCAGCCGCGAGATCATGCTCGAAGGCTTCGCGAATTCGCGCCCGCACGAATGTCCCCGGCGGTACCACCGGCCCCCGGAGATAGACCGTGCCATCCACCTCCGGGGCGTGAGCCGCCGTCCGCCCGCATTGCACCCCGGGAAATTCCGGGGCCAGGCCATCCACCATCACCTCCTGGACGCTCCCGAGCAGGCCGCGCCCCTTCGCCTCGGCGATCCGCGCCTGGGTCTCCATCAGGCGGGCCCGCCGCGCCTCGGCCACGCGCCGGGAGACCTTGGGGCCGAGGGCCGCGGCCGCGGTCCCCTCCTCGTCCGAGTAGCAGAAGACCCCGACCCGGTCAAAGCGCATCTCCTCGACGAAGCGGAGGAGCCGTGAAAACTGCGCCCCGGTTTCGCCGGGGAAGCCCGTGATGAAGGAGGTGCGGAGCGTGATGTCGGGGACAGTGCGGCGGACCCGCTCCAGCAATCGCCGGAGGCTCCGCTCGTCCCCACCGCGACCCATGGCCTTGAGCACGGCCCCGTCACAGTGCTGGAGCGGCATGTCCAGGTAGCGGCAGAGTCGCGGCTCCGACCCCAGCAGCCCGATGAGCTCGGGGGTGATCCGGGTGGGATACAGGTAATGCAGGCGGATCCAGCGGAACGACGGAATGTCCAGCAGCCCGTCGAGCAACCGGAGGAGGCCGTGTACCTCGCCGTGATCCGCCCCGTAATCGGTGGTCTCCTGAGAGACCAGGACAATCTCCTGCACGCCCGATGCCGCCAGGCGCCGGGCCTCGATCAGGACGTCCTCCCGCGTGCGAGACTGCATCCGGCCGCGGATCCCCGGGATGGCGCAGAAAGTGCACGATCGGTTGCAGCCCTCGGAGATCTTCAGGTAGGCGAAATGTCCCGGCGTCAGGAGGCGCCGCGGCAGGTCGGACGTGGCCAGCGCCGTGTGCCCCGTCACCCAGACTGGGTTTCGGGCGGATCGCCGGAGGGCGACAGAAACGATGTCGGTGATGCGGGGAAACTCCCCGGTGCCGACGAAGGCATCCACCTCGGGCAGCAAGGCCGGCAACTCCTGGCTGTAACGCTGGGGGAGGCACCCGCTCACGACCACCGCCCGGCAGCGGCCCGTTCGCTTGAGTGCCGCTGCCTCCAGGATGGCCTGGATGGACTCCTCCTTGGCCTCCTGGATGAAGCTGCAGGTGTTGACGACGACCAGATCGGCCTGGGCGGGCGTCTCTTCGATCTGGTAGCCCGCCGCCGCGAGTTGACCAAGCATCACCTCGGCATCCACCTGATTCTTCGGACACCCCAGGTTCACCAGGCTGACCCGGACCGGCTGCCCATCCTTCGTTCCCTTGCCGTCAGTCATCTCAGAATTGGCCACGGAATGCTCAGGAGATTCCTTAACTCTACGACCGACAACCGACATCGAACACCCGGACATCGCTGCCCAGGCTTTGATTTGACCGGTTGTCGGTTGTCAGTTTTTCATTTGAAAATCCGAAGTGGCGCCTCAGCCACGTCTCCTCTGCACGGGGGAAGGCGGAAGAGGGGGAAAATCCCTACGAGCGGTCAACAGCCCCCGCCTCAGGGGTGATCGCCCGTCCGATCTCCGCTCGGCGCCAGCTCCAGCCGATTGCGGCCCTGGGACTTGGCCCCGTACAGGGCCTGATCGGCTCGCTGCACCAGCTCCTCGATCCGGCGGAGCTCGGGGGTCAGGGTGGCCACGCCGATACTCACCGTCAGGTCCCCTGCCGGATTGGAGTGCTTGCCGCGGTAGGCGTGGCTGGCGATTGCCGCCCGGATCCGATCGGCCTGGATGGCTGCCCGGTCCAGGTCGGTTTCGGGCAGGATGACGGCGAACTCCTCCCCTCCGTACCGGGCCAGGATGTCCACCTCGCGGGCGTTCCGGCGCAGGATCTCCGCCGTCTCACGGAGAGCCTGGTCTCCCGCCAGGTGCCCGAACCGGTCGTTGTAATCTTTGAAATGATCCAGGTCGAGCATGAGCAGCGTGAGGGACCGCCTGTAGCGCTGGGCTCGCCGCACCTCGCGCGCCAGCTGGTGATAGAACTGGCGGTGGTTCGCCAGCCCCGTCAGATCGTCGGTGATGGCGAGCTGGCGCGCCTCCTCGAAGAGGCGGGCATTCTCGATGGAGATGGCCGCCTGGCTGGCCAGGGTCGAGAGGAGCTGGATCTCATCCTCGTCGAAATCGTGCCGCTCGGTCAGGTACAGATTCATGCAGCCCAGCGCGCGGTCCTGCGCGATCAGGGGGATGGCCAGGAACGACACGTAGCCCTGCTTTCCTGCCGCCTGGAGCCAGGGGCCATAGACCGTGTCCGCCTCGAGATCGGGGATCGCCACCGGGCGCTTCCCCCGCACGGCGATCAGGCTGGGGCTGCTCCCCTGCCGCGTCCGGATGGCCTCGGCCGCCTGGAGCGCCTCGTCGAACAGGTTGTACCCTGCCGCGGTGGACAGGACGCGCCCGTCCGGGCTGAGGAGCATGAGCGACATCGCGTGCGCGTGCAGCAGGCTCGATACCGTCTGGCTGATCCGGGTCAGGATATCCTGGAGATTGAACGTCGAGGCCATGGTGCGACCGAGTTGGTACAGCGCCTCGAACTCCCGGACCTTGCGCCGGCTGTCGGTGTACAGGTACGCGTTCTCCAGGGCCATGGCGACCTGGCGGCCGATGCCGGCCAAGAGCGTGGTCTCCTCGGACGAGAACTGCTGGCCGGGCCGGCCCACCACGGTGAACACGCCCAGCGGCCGGTCATGAAAACGGAGCGGGGTCGCCGCCAGTGGCCGCGGTGGGAAGGCGGGGAACGTCCCGCTGCCATCGGCCTGCGCGGCGTCCGGCAGGACCAGGGGTTCCTCCCCTTCCAGGGTCCGCCAGGCCCAGCCGGTTCCTGGAGGCAAACGACGCAAGGCATCCCCCGGCTCCGCCTCCAGGCCTTGCCAGGCCCGGAGGACCAAGTGCCCGCTCTTGGATTGGACCAAGTGCACCAGACCCAGGGTCAGCCCGAGGCTCTCAAGGGTTCGCGCCAGGGCTCCCTCCAGGATCTCATCCGGGCTCAGCGAGCGGCTGACCGCCTGGGCGACCGCGTTCAGCGCCTGGAGTTCCTGATTGCGACGGACCAACTCCTGCCGCATCGCCTGGATGCGGAGCAGCGCCTTGATCCGGGCAATCAGCTCCTCGTTGTTGAAGGGCTTCGTGACGTAGTCGTCGGCCCCGATCTCCAGCCCCAGCAGCATGTCCCGCAGCGCAGCCCTGGCGGTGAGCATCACCACCGGGATGTGCCGCCATTGCTCGTCGGCCTTCAGGCGTCGGCAGACGTCGTAGCCATCCATCCCCGGCATCATGATGTCCAACAGCACCAGGTCGACGGAATGGCCGCGGAGGCACGTGAAGGCCTCGTCACCCGAATGGCTCACCAGGGTGGCAAACCCACGGGCCTCGAGCAGAATCTGGATCATGCGCGCGATCTCCTTCTCGTCCTCGACGACGAGGATGGTGAATCGCGACGCGACGCTCCTGGCCGGCATTCTGGCTCCGTCCGTCCTCCGCAGACTATCCCCCCGTGGCCTGCGACACCGGGGTGAGCGTCACCCCGGCGGGCCCGCAGGTCCCCCGGCGCTTGGAGGCGGTTTCCAAAAGTAACTATGATACACGATCGCCACGGAACGCCCCACAAAAATAATGGCACCCGTCCGGGTGCCACTGTCCTCGCGTCCGGCTGCGGGCCTCATGCTGGCGGAGGGTCCTTGGGGAGGGTGAAAGAAAAGGTGCTTCCCTGGCCCACCACGCTCTCGACCCAGATCCGGCCCCCGTGCTCCTCCACGATGGCCTTGCAGATGCTCAGGCCGAGCCCGGAACCCTCGACCTTCCCGCCGGCGGGCGACGGAACCCGATAGAACCGATCGAAGATCCGGTCCAGGTGCTCCGGCGGAACGCCCATGCCGGAGTCCCGGATCTCGACCAGGAACTCCGTGGGCAGCTCTCGCGCCCCCACGTTTATGGACCCCCCGTGAGGGGTGAACTTCAGGGCATTGCCCAGCAGGTTGGTGAACACTTGGTCCATCCGCACGCCGTCGGCCAGCACCTGCGGGAGCCCCTCAGGCGCCTGCAGGGTCAGCACAATCCCCTTGTCCTCGACCAACCGGCGCAGGCGCTCCAGCGCCCCCCGCAGGCCCACCACGATCTCGAAGGGCTCCCGGCGAATCTCGAACCGGCCGGCCTCGATCCGCGCCAGGTCGAGGATGTCGCTCACCATGCGGAAGAGACGGTCCGTATTTTTCTGGGCGATCCCCAGGAGTTCCCGGCTCAGCTCGATGCCCAGACCTTCGTGGAGGAGGACGTCCAGAGAGCCCTTGATCGCGGTGAGCGGCGTGTGCAGGTCGTGGGAAACCATGGCCAGGAACTCCGCCCGCATCCGCTCCACCTCCTGCAAGCGGGCGTTGAGCGTGGACAGTTCCTCGATCTTCCAGGCCAGGTCCGTGATGTCCTGCAGGATCATGAAAAAGCCGCTCTCGGGGTCCTCCGGCACGATCCAGGTGAAGGTGATGCACAGGACGCGGTCCCGATATCGGAGGCTGATGCCGTCCCCGGTTTTGCCCCGGCTGGCCCGGAGGCGCGTGATGGCCTCGTGCAGGGTGGCCCGATGATCGGCGGTCAGGATCTCGGCCAACGGGCTCCCGATCAATGCCAACTCGTCGCGTCCCAGGATCTCCAGGGCCGCCGGGTTCACATACACCACCCGCTGGCGATCGTCCGCCTCCACCACGCCCTCACCGATAGCCTTGAGTATCGCCTCCTTATGCCGCTTGATGGCCAGCAGCTCTTTCACCTGCTCCCGAGTGACCGCCCGCTCCAGCCCCAGGATCGTGTCGCCCCGCGATGGCACACCGCCCTCCAAGCGGTGGAGCGCCGCCCGGAGGTCCTGGCGCATATCTTCCTGCCGCCCCTTGGCCACATAGGCATCGGCCCGCATGGCCAGCACCCTTTCCCGATCCTCCACCATGGTACCGGACAGGATGACGACCGGGATCTGGCATGTCCGGGGATTTCCCCGCATGTAATGAAAGACCCGGTCCCCGTCAATCTTGGGCATCACGATGTCGAGGATGACGAGGTCAGGCAGCTCCCGATCCAGGGCCTCCAGGGCCTCCAGGCCGTCGTAGGCCTTGGCCACCTCGTAGCCATCCTGGCTCAGGATGTCGGCCACGATTTCCACACAGAGTGGATCGTTGTCCACGACCAGCGCTCGCTTGGCCACCCGCTACTCCAAATGTGGAATGCGGATTGCGGAATTCCAGAGACCCGAACCAATCCGCATTCCCCATTCCGCATTCCGCAATGGGTTAAGAGCGGTAGTTGATGAACTGCACGTGGATGCCCAGATCCTGCTCCCGGAGGAACTGGATCACGGCCTGCAGCTCGTCCCTGTCCCGGCCAAAGACTCGAACCTGGTCCTCCTGGATCTGGGCTTGGACCTTGCGCTTCGTCCCCTTGATGAGCTTGACAATCTCCCGGGCCTTCTCCGTCGGGATACCCTGCTGGATTTCGATCCGTTGCCGGACCCGGCCGGCGGCGGCCGGCTCCACCTTCCCGCGGACGAGGGCCTTGAGCGGGACCTGCCGCTTCACCAGCTTCGCCTCCAGGATGTCCAGCATCTGCTTCAGCTTGAAGTCGT
>Ga0184615_10002287_pt1 | contig 10246 bp, 10 predicted proteins | sample PLM4_65_coex_FD_133134 | JGI IMG/M metagenome (GOLD analysis project Ga0184615, IMG submission 133134) | Groundwater sediment microbial communities from an aquifer in East River, Colorado, USA - PLM4_65_coex | ecosystem: Environmental > Terrestrial > Soil > Riparian zone | place: USA: East... | reverse complement strand
TCGGACGTATGATCGGCATGCAGGTGGGTGAACAGGATCACATCAAGATCGGAGACGGTGGCCCCGGACTCGCCAAAACGCAGCGCCGCGCCGCCGCCGATATCGACCAGCACCCGTGGCTTGCCGTCGAGCCAAACCAGGTAACTGCTGGAGGCACGCTTGTCGGCGAGTTCCGGCCCGCCCGAACCCAGCACCTGAACCTGCACGCCTTTGGTGCCGCAGGTTTGCGCCATGACCGCCGGCAGCCATAGCAGTGATACCGCGAGAACGATCAGTTTTTGTTTCATGCCGGTTGTTTCCTGCGAATGTGATCCAGACGGATCGTAACTGAAGTGCCGGTTTCATCGCGCCCGATGAGAAATTCCGCGTGGTTCCGTGTTTGCAGATCCAGAGGCAGGATGATCCGGTCGTGGATCACATTGCCTTCGTACCAGACGAGCCGCAGCTTCTGCCGGTGCAGGATGGCAAGCTCGTACCCGGAATGGGTGGCGCAGGAAATGGATACGTAATCCGCGCCGGTTTTTGCACCGTCAGTCATTTTCACGCCGTACGTCGACTTCAAGCAGGTTGCCTTCGTTATCGGTTTCGATACGAAACACGATCGGTCGACAACAAACATAACAATCCTCGATATATTCCTGATTTCCGGCGGAGGTATCAATCGCCGTCTCGAAGCTTTCGCCGCAGTAGGGACACTGCACGCTTTGCAGATTATCCATGGACCGAGTCTATCAGGTGTCCCCCGCCAAACAGGTGTTGCGTCCCCTAGAAGGATGGCTTATTCTGGATGAGAACAAAATGAGAACATTAAATTTTTATGTCTCCACATAATCCACAGAACGCTAATATTTCCCGCTACCCGGCAGCGATTATTCGTAGGGGCGCTGCTTGCTGCGCCCGGATTCGACGTGGCCGGAGCGGCAAACCGGGGCGCAGCAAGCAGCGCCCCTACGTCTTTCTAATATATGCCCACTGACCGCGGCCGCCAGGTTTACGATTTCATCCGCGCGTACACGACGCGCCACGGCTACGCGCCCAAGCTGCGTGAGATCGCGGACCATCTCGGCATCGCCTCGCGGGGCGTGGTGCACCGCCATCTGCGCGCGCTGGAATCCGAAGGACTGGTCACCATCGAGGCGGACCGCGCCCGCGGTATCCGGTTGCGCAAGGGACGGGCAGGCGCCGCCCACGCCTTTACCCTGCCATTGCTCGGGCGCATCGCCGCCGGCCGTCCGATCGAGGCCATTGCGGGCGAGGAGGAAATCGATCTCAGTGAATTTTTTGTCAACAGCAACCGTTTCGTGTTGCGTGTGATGGGCGACTCCATGATCGAAGACGGCATCCTCGACGGTGACATGGTGGTCGTGGAAAAACGCGAGACGGCGGACAACGGCGACATCGTGGTGGCGTTGATTGACGGTCTTGAGGCCACGCTCAAGCGCCTGCATAAAAACCACGACGGCAGCATCACCCTGCGTCCGGCAAATGCCACGATGGCGCCGCTTCGATTTCCCGCCGCGCGCGTGCGTATTCAAGGCGTGGTAGTTGGCCAGTTTCGTTCCTATCGATGAACCATGTCTGCGCTCACCTGCTACTGGCCGCGGGCCATCATTCATATCGACATGAACGCCTTCTTTGCGTCGGTCGAACAGCGCGATTTTCCTGAGTTGCGCGGCAAACCTATTGGCGTAACCAATGGCGATGCCGGCACCACGCTCATTACCTGCTCGTATGAAGCGCGCGCCTGCGGCGTGAAAACCGGGATGCGCGTTTACGAGGCGCGCAAACTTTGTCCCGGCCTCATCCAGCGTCCGGCGCGGCCCAAGGTGTACGCCGGGATCTCCACGCGCATCATGCACGCGCTCCACGACATCAGCCCGGACGTGGAGGTGTTCAGTGTGGACGAGGCATTCATCGACGTCACTCACTGCCAGCGCCTCCACGGTAGCCCCGAGCGCATGGCGCAGCAGGTCCGGCAACGCATCCACGAGGTCAGCGGTGGCTTGCCCTTTTCCATCGGCGTTGCCGGGAACAAGTCCATCGCCAAGGTGGCCTCGGACATGCAAAAGCCGAATGGCCTGACGGTGATTCCGCCGTGGGAGTCGCGCCAGCGCCTGCGCGACGTGCCGATGAAAAAAATCTGCGGTCTGGGTCCGCACATTGCCGAATTTCTGTCCCTGTATGGCGCCCGCACTCGCGGCGATGTGGCGAACCTGCCGCTGACGGTGCTGGCGCGTCGTTACGGGGTGGTGGGCAAATACCTCTGGCTCGTGTGCCAGGGCAAGGACACAGAACCGGTTGCCTCCGAGGTGGCGCCGCCCCAGTCCGTCGGCCACGGGAAAGTGTTGCCGCCACACACGGTCTCGCGGCGCGTCATCGAGATCTACCTGCGGCACATGTGCGAGAAGGTGGCCGCACGCCTGCGCCGTTACGATATGCAGGCTGGCCGGCTGTATGTGGGGTTGCGGCTCGCCGCGCCGCAAAAAGGTAGCCCTACTCGCTCCGCTCGTTCGTACTGTCAGGATGAAAAGCTGGAACAGCTGTTCACCTTCCCCTATGGGCTTCCCGATGGCCGGCGCCTGTTCGATTTGGCGCGCATAGTTTTGGGGCACCGGCCGCTTCCGGCTTCCTGCGTGCGATGTTTGCCTCCCCGAAGGGGGCTCGCGCGGCACTCGCACGTCCCTGTGCATCGCTGGAACGGCGAGGCCGTCACGCAGGTGCAGGTGACGGCCACCCATCTGCGTTCCGCCTCCGGCCAGCTTGAACTTTTTTCGACGGAAGACGCCCGCCTGCTGGAACGTTCCAGCGCCATCGACCGCATCAACCGACGTTATGGCGAATTCACCGTGGCCCCGGCGACGCTGCTGGAGCGTTCGACCATGCCCAATGTCATTGCCCCGGCCTGGCGGCCGGATGGGCACCGGCAGCATATCCCTGATTGATGACGTGTTTTTAGATTTTGGTGACGGGCTGGCCCGGCTTGCACGTACTTGGGGATAGGCTAACTTTAACCCTGATAGCAGGAATTTCCCGGTTGCACGGAAATGGCCTCAATGCCGTGGTGATGCGCGGCCGGATTCCAAACCAAATTTTACGTCTGGGAGACACCATGAATAAAACCTTATTCGTCATTTTTGCCGCGTCCACGCTGGCCCTTTCGGCATCCGTCGTGTGCGCCGACATCGGCGTTAACGTGAAGGCCGGAACGCTCGGCGCCGGCGTCGAACTGTCCAAGGGCTTCAGCGACAAGTTGAGCGTTGGTCTGGCACTCAACGCGTACACGTACAAAACCACGGACAAAACCAGCACCGTCGATTACGACTACAAGTTTGAACTTCAGTCTGCGGGACTGCTGGCGAACTACCACCCCTTCAGCGGGATATTCCGTCTGACAGCGGGTGTAATGATGAACAACAACGAATTGTCACTTACCGGTAAACCCGTCTCCGGGGCGACTTACACGCTCAATGGCGTGACCTATACCGCCTCTCAGGTGGGAACCCTTACGGGCAAGGTTACCTTCAATAAAACTGCGCCCTATCTGGGTCTGGGCTGGGGCAACCGCCCGAATGGCAGTTTCGGTCTGACAGCAGATATCGGTGCCCTGTATCAGGGTTCGCCCAAGCTGACCTTGGATGCAACCGGAGCGCTTTCTGATCCGGCACTAGCGGCCAACGTACGGGCCGAGCGCGTTAAGGCGGAATCCGATCTGAGCAGTTTTAAATGGTATCCCGTAGTGTCACTGGGGCTGTATTACCGCTTCTGATACTGAAAGTCATATGTCTTAATAACAGCGTGCCGGCTTTATGCCGGCACGCTGCGTTTAGGGTATCGTTGCTGAAACAACCTGACAGGCAACCCAAGGTTTATGGGGCAACGCACTCGCAAGACTACTGATACCCCACACCGCCGCATTCGTCTCGGCATCAGCGGTTGCCTGCTGGGTGAGAAGGTGCGCTATGACGGCGCTGACAAGCGTGACGGCTACATCACCGGAACCCTCGCCCGATTTTTTGAGTTGGTGCCGGTTTGCCCCGAAGTCGCGATTGGTCTGGGTGTGCCGCGGCCGCCAATCCGTCTTGTCGGCTCGTCTACCGCGCCGCACGCCGTGGGCATCGTCAATCCGGACCTCGATGTGACGGACAAGCTGGCCGCTTACGGCAGACGCACGGCGCGACAGCTCGATGACATCAGCGGCTATATCCTCAAAAGCAAATCGCCAAGCTGCGGCATGGAACGGGTCAAGGTGTATACCCGTCGCGGCGGTTTGGCAGGAAGCGGCCGCGGCATCTACGCGGCCGCGTTGATGTCTGCCTCGCCGCTGCTGCCGGTGGAGGAGGAAGGCCATCTGGGTGATCCGGATCTGCGCGAGAATTTTCTTGAGCGGGTATTTGCCTACCGCCGCTGGCAGGAGATGACGACTTCCGGCTTGACTGCCGCGAGGCTTATCGAGTTTCACACCACCCACAAGCTGACGCTGATGGCGCACAACGTCGATGCTTACCGCCGCCTCGGCCGGCTCGTGGCCGGGGCGAACCGGCGTACCGCAAAAGACTTATCGGCGCGTTATATCCGTGGTTTTATGCAAGCGCTCGCACAGCCCACCACGCCCAAGCGCCACGCCAATGTGCTGATGCATGCCATGGGTTACCTGAAGAAGCAACTCGATGCAGAGAACAAGGCTGAGCTGTTGGAGCTGATCGATGCCTACCGGCTCGGGCAGGCGCCGCGGATCGTGCCATTGACCCTGCTCAGACATTACTTCCGGCGTTTCCCGGACCCCTATGTGGCGTGTCAGGTGTATCTCAATCCTGGCCCGGAGGAGATCAAATTATATGGGTAACACCGGGCACTTGTATTTTGACGACCTGACGAATGTACGCGGATAACCTCAAACGCGGCGCCTTGTTCATGATCGCCTCGGCTCTGTTGTTTGCAGGCATGAGCGCCATCGTCAGACATCTGTCGAATTCACTGCCGAATGAAATGGTGGTTTTCTTCCGCAGCGCCATGGGCCTGTTGGCCTTGCTGCCGTGGCTATGGCATCGCGGTTGGCCCAGCATGAAGACGCGGCACCTCACGCCGCATATTACTCGCGGGCTGGCGGGGCTCGCGGCCATGTACTGCTACTTCTACGCCATCGCCCACATGCCGCTGGCGGATGCGGTGCTGCTTAATTATTCAACACCGCTCTTCGTTCCCTTTATCGCCGCCGTGGGCCTTGGCGAACATATACCGCGCCGGTTGTGGTGGGCGATCGGTATTGGTTTTGGTGGCATCCTGCTGATTCTCAAACCGGGCCATGAACTGTTCACGCCGGTTTCACTGATCGGAGTCGCCTCGGGAATTCTGGCCGCGCTCGCCATGGTCAGCATCCGTCGCCTGACGCGCACCGAGCCGGCGCTGCGCATCGTGTTCTATTTCAGCGTCATCTGTACCGTGGTGTCCGCCGTGCCGCTGCTGTGGCGCTGGCAGACGCCCAGCTCGGAGCTGTGGCTATTACTGATCCTGATGGGCGGGCTTGCGCCTCTCGCGCAATTGCTGCTCACCCGCGCCTATGCCCACGCCCCGGCGGCCCAGGTTGGGCCGTTCAGCTATTCCACCGTGGTGTTCGCCACGCTCGTTGGATGGTTTTTTTGGGATGAGGTACCCGATGTCCTGTCTTTCTTCGGTGCTCTGCTGGTTTGTCTGGCCGGTATTCTGGCGATTCGTCTGGCCGGGCGCATGGCCGCCCCGGCCGCCGAGATGCCAGTGTCAAAGTAGTCTCCAGTCAGGCCGGAAAACAGCATGGAACAAGCGAAAAACGCAGTATTTTGGGTGTGCTAACCTTAAATCCGTACCGGTGAATTGCCCCGCAAGGATGGACAAAGTCACCACGAATTCATGGATCAACAAAAATGGAGATGAACATGAGTAGCCTGGATGAAGCAATTGGACTTGTTTCGCGATGGAAGGCGGACCGGCAGAAGAATCGTGCTACTGTGATTGCGCTGCTGGAAGGACTGGTCAAGGAATGTCAGGTGGCAACCAAGATCTGGCAGACTTACGCGAGTGCGCCCGGTGCGCCCGGCGATGAACGGAGCATCGTGAGCTGGGTCGGTCCTGACCGCGCCAAACAATTGCATGAGGTGTCCCTGCGGGCGCGCGATCTGGTCCAGGCGATCTGCCGGGCCGCCGGTCCGAAAGTGGAGCGGTTCGCGGACATGGACGAGAGTATTATCGAAATGGCCTACCGCCAGTTGAAACCCGGCGAGTCCGGGGTCGAAGCTGCCAACACAGCGATAAGCCGCATGCAGGATCGAGTCAGTCACATAGGTGGGTTGATCGAACGCGTTCGCTCAGGCAAGCCAGAAAAGGAGTCAGCCGGGAAAAAGGCAGGTAAAAAACCGACGGGCAAGAAGGCGTCCAGGAAAAAGGCGGTTAAGAAAAAAGCAGCACCCAAGAAAAAATAACCGCGACATCGTTTAACATCGGAAATAAAAAAGCGCCCCATACATTTGGGGCGCTTTTATTACAGCAGCAGAACCGAAATTACTTCTTCGGGGCAGCGTCACCCTTCGGGGCGTCGTCTTTCTTGCCTTCACCTTCAGCGGCCTTCTTCTTGCCTTTCTTCTTGGCCTTCTTCTTGTCGGCGTCGCCTTTCTTGCCGGCATCAGCAGCAGGGGCGGCAGCCGGGGCAGCAGCCGGGGCGGCATCTTTCTTGGCGGCGGGGGCTTCAGCGTTGGCAACGCCGAACATAAATGCAAAGGCCAGGGCAAACAGGCTGATCAGGGTCTTCTTCATGGTGTGCTCCTAAAAAATTAATGAATAACAGGGGTGTTTCATTGTCTGATGGCCGCGATGAGTTTAATTTCATCCACCAACATTGCTGATCTGTACTGCAATCGATGTGCCATGTACGATTTGTTATTAAGCATATTATAATCAATTACTTACAAAAGTAGATTAAACTAGGCTATGCTTTGCAAGCATCAAATTTTGTAGCTCACCACCGTTTAGGAAGGAATATGCCCCGTCGTTTTCCTTGGTTAGGACGACTGCAGCGCAAGGTTTTGCTGGTCATCTCGGTCATCGTGATTGTGCCGATGCTGGTGGCCGGTTGGCTGGCGGCCGAGTGGGTGTCGATCAGTTTCGAGGAACGTTTGCAGCAATGGATCGTGGACGCTGCGCGCGCCAACCAGAACTGGTTGCAGGCTTACCAGAGTGATGCCGTGATGCTCGGACGCGTGTTGGCGGATGATAGTGCCTATGCCGCCAAGCTCGACCGCGATCCCGAGGACGCCATGCCTTCACAGATAAAGCGAGTTAGCCAGGAACTCGGGATCAACCTGATCCAGGTTTACACACCGGAGAGAAAGCTGCTCTATTCCTCGATGCCGGTTGAGGTGAGCGCGCTCTGGGAGCGAGGCCAGACCGAGGCCGTACTCAAGGTAACTCGAAAACAGAAAACCATGCTGGCCGCGGTCGGTATCACGCCGGTGCCGCGCCGGGGCAACCCGCGTTACTACCTCGTGCTCGGCAGCTTGCTCGGCCAGGACTTTACGGAAGAGCTGGCCCAACTCACCGGCATGAAAGCGCGTCTTTACTATCGTGAAGGAAAACATTACTACAACCTCTTTTCCACATCCGGCGAGACTGCCTCGCTCAAGCATCTTCCGGCCGCGGCGCTGAATCGCCTGGAAAAAGATAAAAAATCCTATTACAGCCTGGAGGCGGAGAATGGCCAGTTCCGCGGCCTGTACATGCCCATCGTCGATCCCACCGGCCGGGTCGAGGCGATTATGTTCAGCGGCCTGGAGCGCCGCGGTGTGCAGGAAGTGCTTACTAACCGCATTACGCTGTTTCTGTCGATATCGTTGCTTGGCATTGTGATCGGTGTGCTGACGGGCCTGTTGCTCTCGCGTCTGGTGGTACGGCCGCTGCAATACCTGCGCAATGGTGTGATGCAACTCGCCGGTCAGAATTTCAACGCCAACGTGCCGATCCACTCGGACGACGAGCTGGGCGATCTGGCCAAGGCCTTCAACGCCATGGCCGCGCGCCTGCGCGAGGCGCGCGATGAGCAGACGCAGCGATTCCAGAAGGACAAGCTCACCGCCATGGGCGAACTGTCGGCGGCACTGGCGCACGAAATCCGCAACCCTATCGGCATCATCAACACTTCGGCGGCGCTGCTCGACAAGCCCGATTACGATCCGGAAAAAAAGGCACAACTGACGCGCATGATCCGCGAAGAAAGTCTGCGCGTGTCCAGTCTGGTGCAGGACTTCTTGCAGCTTTCCCGCCACCGCAAGCCGGTCTTTGTGCGCATCGACCCGGCCCAGCCTCTCGAGCGCGCGCTCGATCTCGCGCTCGCCGGGACTAACAGCATCAAGGTGGATAAGCAGTTCAACCACAACGGCGCCCGGATCATGGCCGACGCTGGCCTGTTGCTCCAGGCCTGGGGCAATATTTTCACCAACGCCTTGCAGGCCATGGGCGGCAAGGAGGGCGAGATCAAACTGCGCTCCGGCGTCGAGGACAGACGGGTTTTCCTGTCGGTGGAAGACAGCGGGCCGGGCCTGCCGGCAGAGATCATGCCGCGCCTATTTGAGCCGTTTTTCACGACCAAGGATCAGGGCACCGGGCTTGGGCTGACCATCGCCTACACGCTCACGGAGGCCAACGGCGGGCGCCTGCAGGCAGCCCCGCCAGAAGGCAGTGGCGCCCGGTTTGTCATGTGGTTTTCCATAGCGGACGCAAATGAGGACACTGTATGAAACGCACAGTGATGGTGGTGGACGACGAGCAGAACATGCAGGTGGTGATGCGCATGATTCTGGAGGGGGCCGGGCATCAGGTGCTCGTCGCCGATAGCGGCGAGCAAGCATTGACGCATGTGAAGAACCCGAACCTCGATGTGGTCTTGAGCGACCTCAATATGCCCGGCATGGGCGGTGAGGAATTCATCCTCCGGTTCCGGCGGGAACGCCCGGACGTGCCCGTGATCGTGGTAACGGCCCACGGCACGATCCGCTCGGCCGTGAAGAGCATCCACAGTGGCGCGGCCGATTACCTGACCAAGCCGTTCGAGCCGGAGCAGCTCGAAATCGTGGTGCACAACGCCATCAAGCTGCGCGACATCCTGCGCGAGAACGAGCAGCTCAAGCAGGTAGTGAGCCAGGCGCGCGGGGCCAAGCGCCTGGCCGGTGAAAGTACGGCCGCGCAGCAGCTCATCGAGGAAATAAAACGCGTCGCCCCGTACAAGACGAGCGTCCTCATTTCCGGCGAGTCCGGCACCGGCAAGGAGCTGGTGGCGCGCACGGTCCACGAAATGTCGCCACGCCACGCCCAGCCGTGGGTGGCGATCAATTGTTCCGCCATCCCGCGCGACCTGATGGAGTCCGAACTGTTCGGTTACGTGAAGGGTGCGTTCACCGGCGCGACCCAGAACCGCAACGGCCGGCTCGAACAAGCGCAGGGCGGCACGCTGTTTCTCGACGAGATCGGCGACCTCGATCCCTCCTTGCAGGCGAAGCTCCTGCGCGTGTTGCAGGAACGTGAATTCTCACCGGTCGGTTCCGATCAGGTGCGGTCCGTGGACGTGCGTTTTATCGCCGCCAGCAACCGCAACCTCAAGGAACTGGTGCAGCAGGGGAAATTCCGTGAAGACCTGTTCTATCGCCTGGACGTCTACAGCATCGTCGTGCCGCCGTTGCGCGATCGGCGCGATGACATCCCGCTGCTGGCCAGCACCTTCCTGCGTGAGCTGGCGGTGGAGACCGAGAAGAAGGTGACAGGGTTCACGCCCGCCGCGCTCGAGGCCATGGTGCGTTATGGCTGGCCGGGCAATGTCCGCGAACTGCGCAACACCGTGGAGCGTTCACTGCTGTCCAGCAAAAGCGAATTGATCGACGTAACAGATTTACCGAATGCGATCGCAGCCGCCGCCACGCGGCCCGCCGCCGACAGCGGGTCTGTTCTGGAAGCCATCGGCGAAAAAGAACTCGATCAGTGGCTGGAAGATATCGAGCGCCGCGCCATCCTGGACGCGCTGGCGCAGTGCAAGGGAGTGCAGGCCCACGCCGCCAAGCGTCTCGGCATCACCGAACGCAGCCTGTGGCACCGCATCAAGAAACTCGGGATTCAGATCAACCGCGTGGTGAATTGAGTAAAAGACTTATGCCACAGAGAGCACAGAGAAAAGCACCCTGAATTGTAGAACCTAATTTCAAAATACATGTAGGGTGGGCACCGCCCACCGTCG
>Ga0184615_10002286_pt1 | contig 10247 bp, 9 predicted proteins | sample PLM4_65_coex_FD_133134 | JGI IMG/M metagenome (GOLD analysis project Ga0184615, IMG submission 133134) | Groundwater sediment microbial communities from an aquifer in East River, Colorado, USA - PLM4_65_coex | ecosystem: Environmental > Terrestrial > Soil > Riparian zone | place: USA: East... | reverse complement strand
TTCACGAAGATGGTCACGATCGCGGTCGCGTTCTCGGCGCGAGCCCGGCGCATCAGGGCCGAGTGGCCCTCATGGAGCCAGCCCATCGTCGGCACCAGCCCGACCGGTCGGGCGACCCCGGCCAGGGCCGCCCGGAGCTCGGCGCGGGTGCGCAGCACGCGGGTGGCGCGGCGCGGGTCGATCGCAGTCATGTCCAGAGGCTACGGCATCGGGCCGACCGAGGCGGGACGGGCGGCCCCCGACGGAGGGCGCGGCATGCCGCCAACGAAGAACGGCGAGCGACGGTTATGGTCGCTCGCCGTGTGATCGGTGGGCGGGCGTCTGCCCGCCGGGCGGTTCGGTCAGGCTGGCACGGTCGCCGTGCGAAGGGCCCGAGCCTTGACCGGCTCGGCGCGGGTCGCCCAGATCAGGCCGAACCCGGTCAGCAGGATGGTGGCACCCAGGGCCGCGAACAAGGCCGCCAGGCCGAGACCCATCTGCAGGGTCGAGGCGGTCACGCTGCCGACGCCGAGCTCGGCGATGAGCGCGTGGGCGGTTCCGGTCCAGGCCTTCTCACGAGCTGCGGCCTCGATCGGATTGCTCCGGTCAAAGCCGGTCCAGTAGCGACCGGCGACCGCGAACTCGTACTCACCGGCCTTGAAGACCGTGCCGTCCGCTGCCGTGACGTCCTCGGCGAGGACGATCGTCTGCGTGCCGTTGAGGGTGTGATAGGAGATCGTCGCCATCTGGTACATGTACTCGCTGGCGGTGTTCACGACCGGGTCGTTCGGATCGAGCTCGGCGGTGTTGACCGCGTAGCCCCAGTCGTTCGCCAGGAGCGACATGATCGCCTGGGCGCCGGCGGTCTCGCCGCGGTCGACCAGCTGGCCATCCTCGTTGTAGCTGAGCGTGACGTTCTGCGCGGCGCTGAATGCGTGGAGCGCGTTTGCGCCCTCCTGGGTCTTGATGAAGGCATACCCTCCACCCGCGATGAACGCCACGCCGATGAGGACGAGGACGATGCCGAGACCCTTCAATCGAATGTTCATGGTTCCAACCCTTCCGTTCTGCTCTGGATTTGTGTTCCACAGACAGCGTCAGGGGTGGACCGGGTCGGGACGAAGTGACAGGCGGCCGGTTCTGGCGGTCAGCCGACCCTGCTTGTCAGGGCCGAACGGCAGGGCCTGGACGGGACTTCGGTCGTGCGCCTACAGGTCGCGGTCGAGCGGGATGCCACCCACGGGGATCGTGCCCGCGGCCCGGTCGGAGGCGCCGCGACCCAGCACGTCCTCGAGCACCGAATCGTCCATCCGGACCGTCTGCTCCGGGCCGGGGAAGGTGCCCGCGACCACGTCGGCGGCATACGCTGTGGCGGCCTCCAGGATCGCCTCGCGGACGTGCGCATACGGCCTGGCGTGTCGCGGCACGAAGTCGCCCAGGCCGATGAGGTCGGTGATGACCTGGACCTGGCCACTGCAGCCGGCTCCGGCCCCGATCCCGATCGTCGGGATGCGCAGCCGCTCGGTGATCGCGGCGGCCAGCTGCTCGGGGACCAGCTCGAGGACCATGGCGAACGCGCCGGCCTCCTGGACGGCATAGGCATCGGCGATCAGCGAGCGCGCCTGATCGAGCGTCTTGCCCTGGACCCGGACCTTGCCGATGGTGTTGATCGTCTGGGGGGTCAGCCCGATGTGGCCCATGACCGGGATCCCGGCTCGGACCAGCGCCTCGATCACCCGCGCGGTCCGCACGCCGCCCTCGACCTTGACCGCCTGCGCCCCGGCCTCGCGCAGGAACACGCCGGCGTGCTCGATCGCCTCCTCTGGCGAGGAATAGGAGAGGAACGGCATGTCGGCCACGACCATGGCCCGTGCGCTGCCTCGCACGACCGCCTTGGTGTGATGGACCATCTCGGCCATCGTCACCCGGACGGTCGTCTCGTAGCCGAGGATCACCTGGCCGACCGAGTCGCCGACCAGGATCACCGGGATGCCGGCCTGGTCGAGCAGCTGGGCGGTCGGGAAGTCGTAGGCCGTCAGCATCGCGATGCGGGTGCCATCCGCGTGGAGGCGGGCGACGTCGACGATGGTCAGGCGGCGGGGGGTCTCGGACGAGGCGCTCATGCAGGCTCCGGGCTCGGTTCGGACGTGCGTCCAGTCTGGACGCCCGCGTCCCGCTCGTCCAGCGCGATGGCCAGCCGATCGAGCAGCCGATCCGCCACCTCGCGCTTGGACAGCAGTGGCAGGTCGTCGCGCGAGCCGTTGGCGGCCAGGATCGACACCCGATTGGTCTCGGTCCCGAAGCCCGATCCAGGTTCGGTCACGTCGTTGGCGACGAGGAGGTCCGCGCCCTTGCGCCGGAGCTTCTCCGCGGCGCGGTCGAGCGAGCCGGTCTCGGCGGCGAAGCCGACGATCAACGGTCGCGGCCGGAGCGATTCGCGCGTCGGAGCACCCTCGCTGTCGAGCCCGTGCGCGATCCGCCCGACCTCGGCCAGCAGGTCGGGCGTCGGCTCGAGCTCGAGGATGAGGCGGCCGCCGCGCTCCAGCTTGCGCTCCGACGCCTGGACCGGCCGGAAGTCCGCCACGGCGGCGGCCATGACCAGGGCATCGAAACCGGCCGAGCCGTCGGCGGCATGCGTGGTCCGCAGCAGCGCCGCTCGCAGTTCGGCGGTCGAGCCGACACGAACCACGCTCGCCGCCGCCGGGAGCGGCACTTCCACGCTCGCCGCCAGCACGGTCACCCGGGCGCCGCGGGCCAGTGCCGCCTCGGCGACCGCCACGCCCATCCGCCCGGTGGAGCGATTGCCGATGAACCGGACCGGGTCGATCGCCTCGCGGGTCCCGCCGACGGTCACCACGATGTGGCGCCCGGCGAGGTCGGCGTCTCGGGCTGGCCCGACCAGCGGTGGTCGCGCAGCCGGGTCCGGCGCGCGGATCGGGCGGTCGGCCACCGCTGCCACGACGGCGTCGACGATCCGGGGCAGGTCGGCGAGCCGGCCGACGCCCGACTGCCCGGACGCCAGGGAGCCGCTCTCGGGCTCGACGATGATGTCGCCGTCCTCGCGCAGCCGGGTGACGTTGCGGACGGTCGCAGGGTGGGTCCACATGTCGCCGTCCATCGCCGGGGCGACGATGACCGGCGCGCGCGTGGCCAGGCAGGTCGCGGTCACCACGTCGCTGGCCAGCCCGCTGGCCATGGCGCCCAGGAAGTGCGCGGTCGCCGGGGCGACGAGAATGGCGTCGGCGCTGTCGCCGACGACGATGTGGCCGATCCGGCCGTCGGCGGTCAGCTCGAGCAGGTCGGTCTCGACCGGATGCCGCGACAGCGCGGCGAAGGAGAGCGGACCGACGAACTGGGTCGCCGAGGGCGAGAGCATGACGGCCACGTCCGCGCCCTCCGCCTGGAGCAGGCGGAGCAGCTCGACGGCCTTGTAGGCCGCGATCGAGCCGGTCACGCCCAGCCCGATCAGGCGCCTTTCGAGGCGGGGCCCTTCGATGCGGCGCCCGGCCAGCCGCCCGGTCATGGGAGCCCCAGCTCGAGCCGCTCGCCGCCGCCGACCTCGGCGTACAGGATGGCGAGGCCCTTGAGGGTGAGCTCGAGGTCGACCACGTCGATGCCGCGAAGGGCGCGAGCCCAGGGCGCCGCCGACAACCCACCGGTGAGGATCGCCTTGACCGCGTCGGGCGCCACGCCGCTCGCCTCGGCGAGCTCGCCCCGGACGCGCTCGAGGAGCCCGGCGGCGAGGGCCTGGTAGCCGAAGATGGTGCCGGCCTCCATCTGTTGGACCGTGTTCCGGCCGATCGCCCGGTCAGGTGTCCGCAGCTCGATCCGCGGGAGCTTGGCGGTGCGGGCGGCCAGTGCCTCCAGCCCGAGCTCGAGACCCGGCGCGATCGCGCCGCCGACGTAGGCGCCATCACTGGCCACGCACTCCAGCGTCGTCGCCGTCCCCAGGTCCATCACCACCGCCGGGGTGCCGTACAGCCGTGCGGCGGCCAGGACGTTGACCAGGCGATCCGCCCCGACCTCGTCGGCCCGCTCGACGCGGATCGCGACCGGGACCGTCCCGGCCCCGGCAACCACGAGCGTCCGGCCGCGGCGTTCGGCGATCGTCTCGACCGTCGCCGTCAGGGCCGGCACGACCGAAGCCAGCGAGATGGCGTCGACGTCGCCGAGGGTGACCCCGTCGAGCTGGAGCAGGCTGCCCACGAGGAGCTCGAACTCGTCGGCCGTTGCCCGGGGGTTGGTGGCCGCGCGGCGCGTGCCGAGCAGGGCACCCGCACGGAAGAGCCCGATCGTGATGTTGGTGTTGCCGATGTCGAGGGCCAGGAGCATGGCGCCGATGATACGCGGCGGCCCAGCCGAAAACGGGTCGTCGCCGGTTCCGCCGTGCGGTACCATCCGACCGACCGTCCACCCTCCGTGCCCTGAGGTGACGCCCGCATGTCGAGCCAGCAGGCGGCCAAGTTCTTTGTCAACCAGGGCCTCGTGTCCAGCCGGGCGGACATGCTCCACCTCCTCCGCCCGCTGCTCAAGCAGACGGTCGGCTACCGCTACCTGCGCGGTCGAGAGGTGATCGCCCACGGGACCGGCTGGGTCGAGCGGATCGTCGTCGACGCCGATGACATCTCGACCTACTTCACGCCCCTGGCGATCACCCTCAACATCGACTCATTCGAGCATCTCGAGTTCGAGACCCGGCCCGACCAGCTCCTCGTGTACACGCTCGTCCAGGGCGACGAGCGGGTCATCGTCGAATTTGCCCCGATCGGTCCGACGGTCGAGGACCGCTCGCCGTTTGCGCCGCGCCAGCTCGAATTCGAGACCGGTGAATACGTCCAGATGGAGCTGCTCGGGCTCGACGCCCGGGAGGACGAGTAGAGCCGACCCGTCCTACCGCTGCCTCGGGCGCCCGACGACCGAGCCGGCCACGGACGGCCCGCCCCCGTCAGATCCCGCGCTCGCCCCGGACATACGGGATCCCGAGCGCCGCGGGAGCCCCGACCCGACGACGGAGCGCCTCGCGTGACCCGATGATCACGACGACGATGACGAACAGATACGGCAGCATCTCGAGGAAGAACGTGGCCGATCGACCGGCCGAGAACGGGTTATTGACGCCCAGTATCGCGGGGACGCCCTGGATGTCGATGATGAACCGGAAGATGGCGCCGAACAGGTAGGCGCCGATCACCGCGCGCATCGGGCTCCACTGGGCGAAGATCACCAGCCCCACCGCGATCCAGCCGCGACCGCCGACGGTCTGATCGCCGAACCACCCGGGCGAGATGGCGAGCGTGATCGTGGCGCCGGCGAGGCCCGCCAGCAGCCCACCGACGAACACGTAGATATAGCGGGTTCGGGCGACGTTGACCCCCTGGGCGTCGGCGGCTGCGGGTCGCTCGCCAACCGCCCGCAGGTGCAGGCCCGGTCGCGTGCGATCGATCCAGAACCAGGCCACCGGGACGAGCAGCAAGCCGACATAGGTGAGCACGCTCTGCTCGCGGAACAACACCGCGCCCACGAACGGGACATCAACGAGCAGCGGCACGGTGATCCGCGGCAGCGTGGTCACGACCTCGCCGGACAACCCGTCGCCCAGGACGCGGGCGAGCCCCGTCCCCAGGAACGTCAGGGCCAGGCCGGAGATGACCTGGTCGGCCCGCAGGTGGATGGATACGACCGCGTGGAGCAGGCTGAGCGCGCCGCCGGCGAGCATCGCGACCACCAGCCCGATCCACGGATTGTCGGTCGCCGCCGCGATCGAGAAGCCGGCCACCGCGCCCATGAGCATCATTCCCTCGACGCCCAGATTGATGACGCCGGAGCGCTCCGCGAAGATCTCGCCGATGGCGGCAAAGAGGAGGATGGTGCCGCTGGCGACGCCCGCGGCAAGGATCAGGGTGAGGTCCATCAGGCCGTCGCCACGGTTCGCCGGATGATGCGGATCCGGTAGCGGACGAGGACCTCGGACGCGATGAGGCAGAACAGGATGATCCCCTGGATCATGGCCGGCACCCCGGACGGCTGGATCTCGCGACCGGCCAGGATCAACGCGCCGAACAGGATCGACGCCACCACGACCCGCCACGGTCCGAAGTGCGCGAGGTAGGCGATGATGATGGCCGTGAAGCCGTAGCCGGGCGAGATGCGGTCCTGGAGGCGGTGGACCACGCCAGTGACCTCGCTCATCCCGGCCAGTCCGGCCAGCGCGCCCGAGATCGCGAACACGACGATGACGTATTTCGTGATGTCGATGCCCGCGTAGCGGGCGGCCCGGGGGTTGTCGCCGATGAGGCGCATCTCGTAGCCCCACCGGGTTCGAGACACCACGACGGACATGATCGCCACCGCGACGATCGCGAAGACCATCCCGAGGTGGGTCGTCAGCCCGGCGAGGATCGGGAAGTCCTTCGAGAAGTCGGTCAGGCGCGGCAGCAGTGCCTCCGGCGGGAACGGCCTGGTCTGCTGGAACCCGCCCTCGCTCCATGGCCCGAAGACCCAGAACTGGAGCCAGGCGAGGGCGACGTAATTGAGCATCAGGGTGGTGATGATCTCGTTGACCCCGAGCCTCGCCCGCAGAAAACCCGGGATGAGTCCCCACAGCGCGCCGGCCAGCGCCCCCGCGATCATCATCACCGGGATCAGGACGATCGACGGTGTCCCGGCCGGCAGGATCGGGAACAGGACGACCGCGCTGGCGCCCCAGGCGCCCAGCAGGAACTGGCCCTCCGCACCAATGTTCCACAGGCGCATCCGGAATGCGAGCGCGCAGGCAAGGCCCGTCAGGATGAGCGGGGTCGCCTTGACCAGGGTGTCGCTCAGCACACCGATGTCGCCGAAGGCGGCGTCGATGATGTGCGCGTACGCGCGGACCGGGTCACCGCCGACGAAGGCGAGGATGACCGCCCCGATTGCCAGGGCCGCGACGACCGCGCCGATCGTCAGGGCGGGCGACAGCCACGCCGGAACGTGCTCGCGTGGCTCCAGCCGGATGATCATTGCGGCTGGGCCGACGCTGGCTCGGGGGCCGCCTCGGCGCCGCCGGTCATGAGCAGCCCCATCTCGTCGATGTTGTCCGCCTTCGGGGTCTCGAACGAGCCGACGATCCGACCCTCGTACATGACCAGGATCCGGTCGGCCAGGGCGAGGAGCTCCTCGAGCTCCTCGGAGATCAGCAGGATGGCCGTGCCCCGCTCGCGAAGACCGAGGAGCAGCTGGTGGACGCCCTCGATCGCGCCAACGTCGAGGCCGCGGGTCGGCTGGACGGCGACGAGCAACGTCGGTTCGGTGTCGATCTCGCGGGCGAGGATGAGCCGCTGCAGGTTGCCACCCGACAGGATCCGCGCCGGGGCGTCGATGGTCGGGGTCGAGATCGCGTAGACGCCCCGCAGACCCTCGGCCTTCGTCCGCGACGCTCGTGCGTCCAGGAACGGCCCGTGCGCCAGAGGTGCGGACCGGAAGCCGCGGAGGATGAGGTTGTCGATCATCGACAGGTTCGGGGCGCTGCCGACGCCGGTCCGGTCCTCCGGGACGTGGGCGACCCCCGAATGGATGGCCACACTGGGTGGCCGCGCACTGACTTCCGTGCCGTTCACCGTCACCCGCCCCGTGCACAGCCGCAGCCCGGTGATCACCTCTGCCAGCTCCGACTGGCCGTTCCCGGCGACCGCGGCGATCCCGACGATCTCGCCAGCCCTGGCCTCTAGGGAAGCGCCCTGGAGCGCGGGACGGCCCCGGTCGTTGGTCGCAGACACATCGACCACGGACAGCACGAGTCGTCCTGTCTTGACGGGTTTGCGCGCGGGCGTCTCGATCACATGCCGGCCCACCATCCGGTGGGCGAGCTCGCTCCGGGTGATCCCGTGCGGATCGAGGCTGGCCGCCGTCACCTTGCCGGCTCGCATGACCGTGATCCGGTCGGCGATCGCCAGGACTTCGGCGAGCTTGTGGCTGATGAAGACGACGCTCCGACCGGCCGCAACCATGGCCCGCAGCGTGTCGAAGAGCTCTGCGATCTCCTGGGGAGCGAGGACCGCGGTCGGCTCGTCGAGGATCAGGATGCGGGCCCCGTGGAACAGCAGCTTGATGATCTCGACCCGCTGCTGCTCACCGACCGACAGCTGCCAGATCCGCGCGCCAGGCTCCACGCGCATGCCGACTTCTTCGGCCAGGCGGGCGACCTCGGCTTCGGTCTGGCGAAGATCAAGTCGGAAGCGCGGCCGATCCAGGCCGAGCAGGACGTTCTCGGCCACGGTCATGGACGGCACCAGCGCGAAGTGCTGGTGGACCATGCCGATCCCGGCCGCGATGGCATCGCGTGGGGAGTGGAAGTCGACGGTCCGGCCGCCGACTCGGACGATGCCGCCTTCGGGTCGGTAGAGACCGGCCAGCACGTTCATCAGCGTGCTCTTGCCGGCCCCGTTCTCGCCAAGGAGGGCGTGGATCTCGCCTTCGCGCAAGTCGAATTCGACCTGGCCGCAGGCAAGGACACCCGGAAACGACTTGACGATCCCGATCGCCTCGATGGCGAGCGGGATCGTCGTGGAGGGTTCGCTGGTCGCCGTGTTCGTGGTCATTGGTCAGCGATGGTCACGCGGACGTGGGTCCCGGCCCGACGCCCGCGTGCCAGGCAGCTGTTACAGGGCTGGGAGCTCGACGCTGATCCCTTCGTTCCACCAGTACATGCAGGTCTTGCACTCGTTGCCCGGGGCGCCGGGCGGGAACTGGTCTAGATCGGACTGCTCGAGCTTCTGGCCATCGGTCAGCAGCGTCTTGCCGGTATTGTCGACGAGCGGTCCGGCAAAGACGTCGAACCGACCGAAGTCCCCGACGAGCATCTTGGCAAGCGTGTCCTTGACCATCTGGATGTCGGCCGCGGGCAGGCTGGCGACTCCCGGCTGCAGTGTCTCGCCGTCCATGAAGCCGAACAGGCCCATGGACTTGGAGTCGGCGTCGAAGTACTCGTAGCCGGCGGTGTACGAGCCGGCCTTCACCTGCTCGGCGATGCGGGCGTATTCCGGACCCCAAATCCAGTACGGTGCGGTCAGGCACGCGTCGACGTGGCACGAGACCTGGTGGTCGTAGGTGACGCCCCACTTGCCCTTCTCGGCCGCGACATCGGCAACGGCGGGCGTATCGGCGCCGGTGAATACGACCTGGGCGCCGGCGTCGAACAGCGAAGCCGCACCGTCGCGCTCCTTCACCGGGTCATGCCAGGTGTTGATGAAGCGGATGTCCATGGTGCACTCGGGGCAGGTCACCTTGACGCCGCGCATGATCGCGTTCCCGAGGCGGATCTCCTCGGGGATCGGGAAGGTCGCCATGTAGCCGATCTTCGGATTGCCGTCGGCCTTGGCCCTCGACCCGGCGAGCATGCCGGCAAGGTACTTGAAGTCCTCGATCGCGCCGAAGAAGTTGCCGAAGTTCTTCCCGTTCGACTTGTAGCCGGTCAGGTGCAGGAAGGTCGTGTCCGGGAACTCCTCGGCGACCGTGGCCATCGGGTCCATGTATCCGAAGGATGTGCCGATGATGAAGTCGAAGCCCTTGCGCGCGAGGCTGCGGAAGACCTGCTCCGAGTCGGCGCCCTCGGGCACCAGCTCGATGTAGGCGACGTGGCTGTCGGGCACGTTCTCGCAGACGTACTGCAAGCCCTCGTAGTGCGCCTGGCTCCAGCCGCCGTCGTCGTGCGGCCCGATGAGGACCATCGCGACGTTGAACTTGCCCTCCTCGACGTCGGGGATCTGGAGGTCGGCGCCGCCCTGCGCGCCGGCGGCGGCACAGCCGGTGGTCGCCGCGGATGCGTCGGCCGACGGGGCGCCGCTTGCCGCCGATGGTGCGTTCGTCGCCCCCGGGCTCGTACAGGCCGCCAGGATCACGGCCGCGGTCACAAGGACCGCAGGGCTCCACAGATGTCGCCTCATACCGAACTCCTCTCCCTCAGGGTCGTGCACGCGTCCGGGCTCGGACGGCTCGTCCCAAGTGGTTCAAGGAGATCAGGATAGTCCGGGCGAGGCCGGACCATCGAGTCCGCAAGTCTCCAGATATCGGGGCCCTTTGGCAGGGCACGCCCTGCCTTCCTGTACCATCGGCCGGATGTTCGAACGGACCGTGCTGCCAGCCGGACCCCGGGTGATCACCGCTCGGCTCCCGGCGGCGCGCTCGGTCTCCGTCGCGGCCTACGTGCTCGCCGGGTCGCGTCTCGAAACGGCCGGCCAGGTCGGGGTCGCCCACTTCATGGAGCACCTGACATTCAAGGGGACGAAGGCATA
>Ga0184615_10002285_pt1 | contig 10249 bp, 7 predicted proteins | sample PLM4_65_coex_FD_133134 | JGI IMG/M metagenome (GOLD analysis project Ga0184615, IMG submission 133134) | Groundwater sediment microbial communities from an aquifer in East River, Colorado, USA - PLM4_65_coex | ecosystem: Environmental > Terrestrial > Soil > Riparian zone | place: USA: East... | reverse complement strand
TTCCAGTTTCGCCGCATGCGCTCGAGGCCGGGCCGCGCCAGCGCGGTGTCGGCGAAGCGGCGATCGAACTCCTCCTGGTCCATGGCGTCGAACAGGTCCGGCCAGTCCCGCCCCGGCAGTTCCCGGGGGCGGAAGGCGCGCTCGGTAGACTGTTCGGCGAAACGCTGATTCCAGGGGCAGACCTCGTTGCAGATATCGCAGCCGAAGGTCCAGCCCTCGAGGCTGGGGATCAGCTCTGGTGGAATGGGTCCCTTCTGCTCGATGGTCAGATACGAGATGCAGAGCCGCGCATCGAGGACCCGGGGCTCCTGGAAGGCCCCGGTTGGACAGGCGTCGAGGCAGCGGGTGCAGGAGCCGCAGTGATCGACCTCCACCGGCGCGTCGGGTTCGAGCGAGAGGTCGGTCAGCACTGACCCAATGAAGAACCAGGAACCAAGGCCCGGCCGGATCAGCATTGTGTTCTTGCCGATCCACCCGAGTCCGGCGCGCTGGGCCAGCTCCCGTTCGGGAATCGGACCGGTGTCCACGTAGGGACGGGCGGCTAGCGCCCCGTGGCGCCGCAGAAAGGCGGCCAGTTGCTCGACCCGATCGAGGGTGGCCCTATGGTAGTCCCGCCCCCGGGCGTACCGGGCGATTCTGGGGGCGGCAAGGGCCACGGTTTCCGCGTCCGAGCCGTAGTAGTAGTTATCCAGTACTACTACCGCCCGACAAGCGGCAGGGTCCGCAAGGCGGGGATCCCGCCGCTTCTTTGCCTGCCGGTTGATGTAGCGCATGTTCCCGCCGAAGCCGGCCTTGAGCCAGTGGTCGAATTCAGCTGCGTGAGGCACGGGATCCAGGGTGGTGATCCCGCAGGCAACAAAGCCGAGGCGGCCGGCCTCGGCTTTGACCATGTCGGGGGTAACCACGGTGGTCATCAGCCCACGGGGGCAGAAGGAGGCAGGGAAGGCGTCCGATGCTCGCCCGAGGTGGACATCAACTTGAGCCGGCCGTCGGCGGTCTTTGCGGAGGTCCAGTTCCACGTGATCAGGCGGGCGCCGCGTTCGTAGGTCAGATACGAGAAGGCCCATTCCATCATCACGATGACTCGATTGCGGAAGCCGATCAGGAAGAAGATGTGCACGAAGATCCAGATGAGCCACGCGAGCATCCCGGCAAAATGGAAATGCCAGATATCCGCTACCGCGTGGCCCCGCCCGATGACGGCGAGCTGACCCTTGTCCCAGTAGGAGAACGGGCGCCGGGGCCTGCCGGCCAGGTCGCCCCGAATGGCCCGGGCGGTGTACTGGCCCATCTGGATCGCCACCGGGCAGATCCCGGGGAGCGTGCCGTAGGTCTTGTCAGGAACCGCCGCCGCATCACCCAGGACGAACACTTCGGGATGGCCCGGCGCGGTGCAGTCGGGCTCGACCATCACCCGGCCGGCACGATCCAGCGGCACGCCGAGGGAGCGGGTCAGGGGACTTGCGATGTTTCCCGCGGCCCAGACCACCGTACGGGTCGGGATGGTCCAGCCCCCGGCCACCACATAGCTAGGGGTTATGTCGGTAACGAGCGTCTCGAGCCGGACCTCGACTCCCAGGCGCCGCAGCTCGAGCTTGGCCCGCTCGGAAAGCTCGTCGGGATAGCTGCTGAGAAGGCGTGGCCCGCCTTCGAGCAGCATGACCGTGGCCTCGCCGGGATCGATGTGGCGAAAGTCGCGGCGGAGGGCGTAGCGCCGGACCTCCGCGAGCGCGCCGGCGACTTCGACGCCGGTCGGCCCACCCCCAACCACCACAAAGGTGAGGTGGGCGTGCCGCTTCACCGGGTCCGGTTCGCGCTCCGCGCGCTCGAAGGACAGCAGCACACGGCGGCGGATCTCCTCGGCGTCTTCCATGCTCTTCAGGCCGGGCGCGTAGGCCTCCCACTCGTCGCGACCGAAGTAGGAGTGGCGCACGCCGGTGGCGAGGATGAGGTAGTCGTAAGTCATACTACCACCATCGGCCAGCCCGACCACCCGCTCCGCCGGGCGAATCTCCGTGACCTCGCCCATGATGACCTCCACATTGGCCTGCTTGCGGAGGATCGAGCGTATCGGGGACGCGATATCGGACGGAGACAGGGCCGCGGTTGCGACCTGGTACAGCATGGGCTGAAACAGGTGATGGTTCTGCCGGTCCACGACAGTGATTCGGACGGGAGCGTCGGCGAGGCCCTGGGTCAGGTACAGTCCGGCGAATCCGCCGCCGACCACGACCACATGGGGAACGCTGTTCTCTGCCATCGGTCAGCTCGAGGTGGTGAAGATGGGAAGGCTCGTGCGGAGCACCGGGGCAGTCACCGGGCGAGGATTCGCCGGCGCCAGCGCGCGAAACGAATGACATCCTCGACTGGTGGCACCCGGCGTTCCTCCCCGTAGGCCGTGTGCAGGCGCCAGTCCAGATACTCCGCGTCAGGCAGCGGCAGGAAGGGGACCCTTCGCCACCAACCCCGCCGGCGGTAGACCCAGACCATCGAGAGCAGATCCAGCGCGAGGGGCGGCCAAACCAGTGCGCGAAGTGTCAGGACCGTCAGGAGCCCTGACCAGGAGCTCGGCTGGGACATGCACGTAAGATAGTATCCCGGCACAAGCTGCACTGGCACGGTATATTCTCCAACCCCATGACGGCAACGGCCCCGGTCAACCGGCTCGCCCGCTATCGGGAAGAATTCCCGGTGTTTGAGCGGGCCATTTACCTCAACAGCTGCTCGCTGGGCGCTCTTTCACGCCGGGCTCGCGTCCGGGTGAACAGTTACCTCGATGAGTGGGAAGCACGCGGCGCCGCGGCCTGGTATGACACGTGGCTCCCCGCCACCGAAGAATTGCGGGCCGGCTATGGTGCCGTGGTTGGGGCGGAGCCGGGGACGATCTCGCTTCATTCGTGCATCTCGTCGGTGCTCTCGGTGGTCGCCGAATCGCTCGACTATTCGACCCGGCGGCGAGTGGTGACGACCAGCCTCGATTTCCCCACCGTTGCCTACCAGTGGCTGGCCAAGGTGGATCGCGGGGTCGAGGTGGTCGTGGTCGAGAGTCCGGATGGAATACACGTGCCGCTCGAGCGGCTCGCGGCGGCCATCGACGATCGCACGGCGCTGGTCGCGACCAGCCATGTCTTCTTCACCAGCGGGGCAATCCAGAACGTCCGCGCAGTGGCCGACCTGGCCCACCGGCAGGGAGCCCTGCTGCTGGTCGACGGCTATCAGGCGGCCGGGCAGCTCCCGGTCGATGTCGCGTCGCTGGACGTGGACTTCTACTGCTCGGGGGGGCTCAAATGGCTGCTGGGCGGCTCGGGGATCGCCTTCCTGTACGTGCGGCCCGGCCTCATCGGCCGGCTGACGCCGGGGATCGCCGGATGGTTCGGGCATGCGACTCCGTTTCGCTTCGATCCCCGCCAGCTGGAGCGCGCGGCAGACGCCCATCGCTTTGATCTGGGCACGCCGTCGGTGGCCTCGGTGTATGCCCAGTTGGGCGGCCTCGAGGTACTGTCGGAAATCGGCATCCCCAGGGTGCGCGAGACTACCGCCGGACTCACCGAGGATCTGATCGCGGAAGCGCGGGGCCGGGGAATCGTGCCGAAGGTGGCCGCCGAGGCCGCGGACCGGAGCGGAATCGTGATGCTCCCGAGCCAGGACCCGGCCGGCGACGTGCGGCGGCTGGCCGAGGCCGGCTTCATCGTCGATGCGCGGCCGGGCCACGTGCGGGTCTCACCCTATTTCTACAATCTGCCCGAGGATCACCGGGACATGCTGGAGCAATTCGTCCGTGTCTAGTCCGCCAAAGCCCCCCCTCCGCCACAGCGACCGCGTGAAGGGCCCCACCGCGGACGAGCTGCTGCTGGAAAGCGCCGTTCTGCCCGAGCGGCCCGACGCGCTCCGCAAGACCGATCCCTGGCGGGTGCTCCGGATCATGGCGGAGTTCGTCGAAGGGTTCGAGAAGCTGGGGGACGTGCAGGACGCCGTGGCCATCTTCGGCTCCGCCCGGGTGCAGCCCGACGACCCGTACTACCAGCTGGCGGTGACTACCGCGCGGCGGCTGGCGGAGGCTGGCTTTCCGATCATCACCGGCGGGGGCCCGGGGATCATGGAGGCGGGCAACCGCGGCGCGGTCGACGGCGACGGCCTCTCCATCGGCTGCAACATCGAGCTGCCCCACGAGCAGGGCACCAATGTGTACGTCCGGCGGAGCATGTACTTCCGGTTCTTCTTCGTGCGGAAGATGATGCTGGCGAAGTATTCCATGGCGTTCGTGGTGTTCCCGGGTGGCTACGGCACTCTGGACGAACTGTTCGAGGCACTCACCCTGATCCAGACCGGCAAGATGAGCGTCTTTCCGGTGGTCCTGGTCGGGAAGAAGTACTGGGCCGGCCTGGTGGACTGGCTCCGCATGACCATGGCAGGCGAGGGGAAGATCGATCTCGATGACTTGAAGCTTTTCCATGTCACCGACGATCCGGAGGAGGTGCTGCACATCATTCAGCAGGCCAAGCAGAACGGTACCACGCCTCAGGCAGGGTAAGCCAATGCCGAGACCAAGCGCGAAGTACCTTCGCGGCAAGCGGATCGACCCGAAACCGATCACCGGCAAGGAGACCGTCGCCGATCTGCTGGACGACGCCTTTCTGGCGTACAACGCGGGCCGGCTCCGGGAAGGTTGCCTGCTCTTCACCCAGCGGATGCTCGCGCCCGACGTGACCGTAGGCATGAGCCTGACGGGCGCGATGACGCCGGCGGGCCTGGGGATGAGCTCGCTCATTCCCCTGATGGAGGCGGGGTTCGTCGACTGGATCATCTCCACCGGGGCGAATCTCTATCACGACGCCCACTTTGCCCTCGGGCTGGCGCTGCACCAGGGCTCGCCCAACGCCAACGATGTGGAGCTGCGGGACAAGGGCGTGGTGCGGATCTACGACATCTTCTTCGACTACACCGTGCTGCTCTCGACCGACGCGTTCGTGCGGGAGGTGTCGGCGGGCAAGGAGTTCCAGCGCTCGATGAGCACGGCGGAGTACCACTTCCTCCTGGGGAAGTACCTGCGCGAGCGGGAGAAGGCGCTGAAGCTGTCCCGGCGGTCGGTGCTCTCCGCGGCGTACGACCTGGGTGTACCGATCTACACCAGCTCGCCGGGGGACAGCTCCATCGGAATGAACGTGGCCGAACAGGCGCTGGCCGGTTCGAAGCTCCGGTTCGACGTCAGCGCCGATGTGAACGAGACGGCCGCCATCGTGCTGGAGGCCAAGCGGAGCAAGGGGAAGAGCGCGGCGTTCATCGTGGGTGGGGGCAGCCCCAAGAACTTTCTGCTGCAGACCGAGCCACAGATCCAGGAGGTCCTCGGGATCGACGAGAAGGGCCACGATTTCTTCCTGCAGATGACCGACGCGCGGCCGGACACCGGCGGCCTTTCGGGAGCGACACCCAACGAGGCGGTGAGCTGGGGCAAGATCGACCCGGAGATGCTGCCCGGGACGGTCGTAGTCTACCTCGACAATTCGGTGGCGCTTCCGCTGCTGACGGCGTATGCCCTGGCGCGCCACGCCCCCCGCCCTCTCAAGAGGCTGTATGACCGGCGCGAGGCGATGCTGAAACGGCTGGTGTCGGAGTACAAGGCGGCGCTCAAGTTCCGGGACAAACGGGCGGAGGAGTCGAAGAGGTAGTCCAACCGCATCCTGCCGAAGGCTGTCTAACCCCCCGACGCGCTCCCGCGAAGGGGGTTGTTTCATGCTGACTGTTCTTGGCGTGGTGGCCGCCTTCCTGGCACAGTCGCCACCCGAATTCCCGGTTGCAGTCCGCTACGAGATCTCGGCGTCCGTGGATCCAGCGCGGGTCCACCTCAGCGTCCGGGCCAGGCTCACGATTGACCGATCGCTGCCCGGCTTTCCCGATTCGGTGCGGATCGAGCTTGGTGGCGGTCGCATCGGCGGACTTCGCCTTACCGGTGGCCCGGTCACTGCCGGGGGCGCGACGCCTCGCGCCCTGGGGGCGGACTCGAGCGGATTCTGGCTGCCGCTGCCCCACGCGGGCACGACGACGGTCGCCCTCGACTACCGGGTTACGCTGGACACCACCCGCCGCCGCCAACTCGGATACGACCTGCTCCCTTCGACGGAGCTCGCGGACACGTGGTACCCCAGGCTCTCGGGATTGCCCGACTCCGTTACCCGATTCAGTGATTTCGAGGTCACCCTCGATCTCCCGGCCTCGCTGGCACTGATCACCAGCGGAGCCGCGATCGACTCCACGTCGGAGCCCGGTCTGATTCGGCGGCGCTTCCACGGCCGGCACCTCGAGGGGTTCGCGCTCGCCATGGCCGACGATCGCTACCTGGTCCGTTCGGTCAAGGCCGAAGGCATCACCGCGCGAGTTCTCAGCCCACGGTCCGACACCCTTACATGGGACCGCGCAGGCCGAGAGACGGTCCGGGCGGCGGCCTGGTACCGGGCGCAGTACGGGTTCTTCCCGTTGCACACCATTGGCATCGTACCGGGGAGTCGCGGAGCGCGGGGAGGGTTTCCGCTGTCAGGAGTGTTCATGATTCACCAGGGCGACCTCAGTCCGGGGTTCGTCCGCTGGATCACCTCACACGAGCTGGCTCACTACTACTGGGGCCTTCACGTCCTTTCGAGCGCCGAGCGGCTCGACTGGCTGATGCTGGGACTGGGCATCTGGACTGACCAGTGGTTCCTGGCTCGGACCAATCGGGTCTCGATTGAGTCGCAGTGGAGGGACCCGCAGGGGGACAACAGCTTCGAGCGACTCGCGGAGGCGCGGTTCTCCGGTATCGAGCAGCGCCTGGGGATTCCCGAGGCGGAAGCGGATTCGCTGCCCTACGACTACAACTCGCTGGTGCGACACGCGAAGGGGGCAGTCGCGGTCTATCTCCTCAGCCTCCGCATGGGAGCGGAGAATTTCGCCGCTTTCCAGAGATCGCTGCTGGAGGAGTTCCGGTATCGGGCGCTTTCACCGGCAACCTTCGCGGCTCGCCTGGAGGCCGCCGGTGTTGTCGGCTCGACGGCGTTTCTCGACCGCTGGGTGCGGAACGACGCCAGCCTCGACTACGCGGTGCGCGGCGTGCGCAAAGACACCACTGCGGCGGCCGCCGGGTATTGGCTCGACATTGAACGCACCGGCACGGTGCCCTATCCGGTGACAATCGAGGTGCGGTCGGCGGCAGGCATGCCCGTGCGACTGGAGGTTTCCGGGCAGGAGACAGACACCTCCCTTCGCGTAGCCCTGGCGTCGCCGCCCCGGGAGATCCTGATTGACCCGGATGGCCGGCTGCCGATGTGGAGTAGTGCGAACCGGGAGATGCGCGCCGCCTTCCTCCGGGCCCTCGGCACCGCCGGTCCCGTCGAGGCGTTTCTCGTCCTGGCCGGGACCCACCTGAATGGTGGACCCGATCCACAGCTTGGTGCCACGGTGGTCGAGCGGCTGTTCGAAGTGGGGCGGTTCCAGGAAATCGGGCAACTGGCCGGCCGGCGGCCGTGGGTGACGCAGTGCGTCGACCGCACTACCTGTGTGGCGGCGCTTCAGGTCGCCCGAGCCTGGTGGCGCCTCGGGCGTCCTCAGCCGGCGCGGCTCCTGCTGGGGAAGACTTCAGTTCTGATGAATGAAATGGGTCTCGGCGGGATCCGCCGATTGGCCACAGCTCAGGCGGAGCTCGGTGGTGGCACGCAGTAGAGCGCCTGTCGAGCGAGACAGGCCGGATGGGCGGCCAGAGGCAGACACCTCCATCCCGGCGTGCGCAGGAGGCCGGAGGGCGTCGCACCTACCGCGGTTTACGCGGATTACGCGGATTGGGCCCGGCGAATTCCCTGGAGTATTCCGACACTGTTCAAAGCCACAAGACAACAGTTTGTTCGACTTCCTGCCGTACCTGCTTTTGCAAGCATTCCACCGGGTAATCCGCGTAATCCGCGTAATCCGCGGTTCACTCGGCTAGCGCGCGCCCCGGAACATCAGCTCCACCAGCTCATCGCACATTGCCCCGACGGTCTCGGGCTCGCCGGAGCGGATGGCACTGGCGGCGCAATGCTCGAGGTGGTTGCGGAGCAGGGACCGGGAGACACCCCGCAGGGCTTCCTGCACCGAGCTGACCTGGGTGATCACATCGGCGCAGTAGCGCTCTTCCTCGACCATCTTCTGCAACCCACGGATCTGGCCCTCGATCCGCCGAAGGCGGGTCAGGACGCTGGCCTTCAGCTCAGGGTCCACGGCGACAGCATGGCGTTCGCCATCGGCACCAACGGCGCAGGCGCAGGGGACTACCGGGGTTTCGTCGGACATGCTGGACTCCTTGTTGATGAGGAGTGAGGAGGGGTGGGAAGCAGTGTCTCCTCACCCCTCACTTCTCACCCCTGACGGCGTTTCTCAGCCTGAGACTGTTGCTCACCACGCTGACGCTGCTGAACGCCATCGCGGCGGCGGCCATGGCGGGAGAGAGCCGGAGGCCGATGAGGGGGTAGAGCACGCCGGCGGCAACCGGAATACCGATGACGTTGTAGATCAGGGCCCAGAACAGGTTCTGGCGGATGATCCGCATGGCGCGGCGGCTGAGTGCGATCGCATCCCGCACGCCGCGGAGGTCGCCTCGCATCAGCGTGATCTGTCCCGCCTCCATGGCGACATCGGTGCCGGTTCCCATGGCAATGCCCACATCGGCCTGGGCGAGCGCGGGGGCGTCGTTGAGCCCATCACCCGCCATGGCCACGACCCTTCCCTCCGCCTGAAGCCGCCGGACCTCGGCCAGTTTCCCCTCCGGCAGGACCTCGGCCACCACCCGGGTCACGCCGACCCGGCGACCGACACTCTCCGCGGCACCCTTCCGGTCACCGGTCAGCATGACCACTTCGAGGCCCATCTCCCGGAGCGCGGAGATGGCCCCGGCACTGGTCGGGCGGATCGGATCGGCCACGGCGATGAGGCCAATGACCTGACCATAGGCGCCGACCCAGGCGACGGTGGCTCCGGTCTGCTCCAGCCGCGCCGCCTCCGTTGCGAGCTCGGCCGGAACCTGCAGGAGGAGCGACTGCAACAGCCGCGGATTCCCGACGGCCACCTCGATGCCGTTCACCGAACCTGTGACGCCTTGTCCGGGATGAGCGGCGAATCCGGCGGGCTCGATCAGCTCAATTCCGCGCTCTCTGGCGGCCCGAACCAAAGCGTCGGCGATCGGATGCTCGCTCATTTTCTCGAGGGAGGCGGCGAACCGCAGGACGGCCCGTTCCGCGTTCCACGTTCCGCGTTCCGCGTTAAGAGCACTCGGAACGAGGAACGCGGTACTCGGAACAACCTGAGTGACGATAGGCTTTCCCTCCGTGATGGTGCCGGTCTTGTCCAGCACCACGACCTGGGCTTCGCCCGCGCGCTCCAGGGCAGCTCCGCCCTTGATGAGGACGCCGAGTTCGGCGCCGCGCCCGGTGCCGACCATTACGGCGGTGGGAACGGCGAGGCCCATGGCGCAGGGGCAGGCGATGATCAGCACCGTGACCAGCGCCACCAGTGCATGCAACGCGCGGGGCTCGGGTCCAAGGTTGAACCAGCCCACGAATGCGGCGATGGCGATGGAGATCACCACCGGTACGAAGACGCCAGACACCTTGTCCGCCAGCTGCTGTACCGGCGCGCGCGAGCCCTGGGCCTCCCGTACCAGCGCGATGATGCGGGACAGCACGGTGTCCCGCCCGACGCGGCTGGCCCGGATCCGGAGGGCGCCGTTCCCGTTCACCGTCGCACCGATCACCAGGTCGCCGGGTCCGCGGGTCACCGGAAGCGGCTCGCCGGTGAGCATCGATTCGTCCACCGCGCTCGTCCCGTCGATCACGGTGCCATCGACCGGGACCCGTTCTCCGGGGCGCACCAGGATCTCGTCGCCCACTACTACGCTGGAGAGGGGGATGTCCACTTCCGTCCCGTTCCGGCGCACCCGCGCGGTGTCCGGTCTCAGACCCATGAGCCGGCGAATCGCTCCGGAAGTCCGTCCCTTGGCACGGGCCTCGAAGAAATTGCCGAGCAGGATCAGGGCGATGATCCAGACGACGGCCTCGTAGTACACATCGGGCGGCAGCCCGCGGGCGCGGAACCATCCCGGGGCGATGGTCGTGGCCAGACTGAAGAGGAACGCCGCCCCGGTGCCGACCGCAATCAGGGTGTTCATGTCGGCGGAATGGTGCCGGAATGCGGCCCAGGCCCGGGTGTAAAAATGCCACCCCGCCCAGAAGACCACCGGTGCGGTGAGGAG
>Ga0184615_10002284_pt1 | contig 10250 bp, 8 predicted proteins | sample PLM4_65_coex_FD_133134 | JGI IMG/M metagenome (GOLD analysis project Ga0184615, IMG submission 133134) | Groundwater sediment microbial communities from an aquifer in East River, Colorado, USA - PLM4_65_coex | ecosystem: Environmental > Terrestrial > Soil > Riparian zone | place: USA: East... | reverse complement strand
GACAACGTGCAGATGACGATCGAGCTGATCACGCCGATCGCGATGGACGAGGGGCTGCGCTTCGCGATCCGCGAGGGCGGCCGCACGGTCGGCGCGGGCGTGGTGACCAAGATCCTGAAGTAAGTCGAGGACGAGGCCGTGCCGAGAGACAAGATCATTCTAGAGTGCACCGAGTGCAAAAACCGCAACTTCTTCACCGATAAGAACAAGCGGAAGCACCCGGAGCGCGTGGAGCGGCGGAAGTACTGCCCCCGGTGCGACACGCACCGGGTTCACAAAGAGTCGAAGTAGCCATGGACCGTGCGCGGGTAGCGCACCAGCCCAACCGAGTGGTCGGCTGGGTGAGCCGGACCCGGGATTTCCTGGCCGGCGTGCGCGAGGAGATGAAGAAGGTCACCTGGCCGACCCGGGACGAGCTGATCAAGGCGACCCGGATGATCGTGGTGCTCTCGATCGTGCTCGGTGTCGTCATCGGCCTCATGGACTGGCTGCTGCAGCTCATCTTCGTCGAGGGGATCGCGCGGCTCGCGCGGTAGAGACATGGAATACCGCTGGTACGCGATCCAGACGACCGCCGGGCACGAGAACAAGGTGCGCAACCTGCTTCAGAAGCGGATCGCGGACGATCCGCGCCCGGCGGAGCAGAAGCTGATCCGGCAGGCGCTGGTGCCGGTGCAGGAAGTGATCGAGATCAAGAACGGCAAGAAGGTCAACGTCGAGCGGAAGCTGTATCCCGGCTACGTCCTGGTGGAGATGGGGATGAGCCAGGAGGCACTCCACGTCGTCAACAGCATCCAGGGCGTGATCAAGTTCGTCGGCACCGGCAAAATGCCGCAGCCGCTCCGCCAGGACGAAGTGAACCGCCTGCTCGGCATCGCCGAGGCGGTCACCGAGGCCGAGCCGAAGGAGGAGATCCCTTTCATGGTCGGCCAGGTGGTGGAGATCACCGAAGGGCCGTTCTCCGACTTCAGCGGAACGGTCGAAGAGGTGCTGGCGGACAAGGGCAAGGTGCGGGTGACGGTGAGCCTGTTCGGCCGGCCGACGGCGGTGGAGATGGACTACTTGCAGTTGAGGGGGCACTAGCGCTTGTCACCCTGAGCGGAGCGAAGGGGCCAGAGCCTGGCTTCGGCTCCTTCGCTTCGCTCAGGATGACAGTGCTGGCAGGACGCATCACACCCCCGCGACCGCGCGGGTAATCGCGGCAGGCGCGAGCGCAGTGAGCATCCCGAGGGCAACGCCCGAAGGAATACCGCGCTCGGCGAACCGATACGAGGAGCGAAATGGCAAAAAAGATCCAGGCACTGGTGAAGCTCCAATGCCCGGCAGGGGCGGCGACGCCCGCTCCGCCGGTGGGCACCGCCCTGGGTCCGCACGGCGTGAACATCATGGAGTTCGTGAAGCAGTTCAACGCCCGGACCCACAGCCAGAGCGGGATGGTGATCCCCTGTGTGGTCACCATCTACGCCGACCGGACCTTTACCTTCGTCACCAAGACCCCGCCGGCGCCGAACCTCCTGCTCAAGGAGGCGGGGATCGAGAAGGGGAGCGGCCAGCCCAACCGGAACAAGGTGGGCAAGGTCACGCGGGCGCAGGTCAAGAAGATTGCGGAGATCAAGATGACCGATCTCAACGCGTCCGACCTCGACAGCGCCATGCGCATGATCTCGGGCACCGCCCGGTCCATGGGGCTGGAGGTGGTGGACTGATGCCGGCCCAGGGCAAGAAGTTCCGCGCCGCGGTCGCCAGGGTCGACCGCACCAAGGAATACGCGATCCCGGAGGCGGTCTCCCTCGTGAAGGTCGCCGCGTTCGCCAAGTTCGATGAGACCGTGGACGTCGCGGTCCGGCTCGGCGTGGACCCGCGCCATGCCGACCAGGTGGTCCGCGGCACCGTCGTCCTACCCCACGGAACCGGCAAGTCGGTTCGCGTGTTGGTGATCACCCAGGGCGAGCGGGTCCGCGACGCCGAGGCGGCGGGCGCCGACTTCGTCGGGATCGAGTACGTCCAGAAGATCAAAGACGGTTGGCTGGAGTGCGACGTCATCGTCGCCACGCCCGACGTCATGGGCCAGCTGGGTCAGTTGGGTAAGGTGCTCGGCCCCCGCGGCCTGATGCCGAACCCGAAGGCCGGCACCGTCACCATGGACGTCGCCAAGGCGGTCCGGGAGATCAAGGCCGGCAAGATCGAGTTCCGGGTGGACAAGACCGGGAACGTCCACGCCCCGGTGGGCAAGGTGTCGTTCTCCCCCGCCCAGCTCGCCGACAACGTCCAGGCGTTCATGGACACCATCGTCCGGGCCAAGCCGTCGGCGGCCAAGGGGACCTACATCCGCTCGGCCACGCTGTCGAGCACCATGGGGCCGGGCGTGCGGCTCGAGACGGCGGTGTACCGATGAGCAAGACCGAGCGCCAATCGACGGTGGAAGCCCTGACCGAGCAGCTCAAGGGCTCCCCGAACGTCTTCGTCACCGATTTCACCGGACTCAACGTCCTCCGGATGACCGAGCTGCGTCGCCGGCTCCGGGTCGCGGGCATCGAGTACGTGGTGGTGAAGAACACGCTGGCCCAGCGCGCCTTCGCCGCCAACGGCGTGAGCGCGCTGGACGACCACCTCGCCGGCCCGACCGGCCTGGTCCTCTCGGGCGGGGACCCGGTGGCGGGGGCGAAGCTGCTGACCGACTTCGCGAAGGAATTCGAGAAGCCGGCCATCAAGATCGGGCTGGTCGACGGCAAGCCCCTGACGGCGGACCAGGTGAAGCGCCTGGCCGATCTGCCGCCCAGGAACGTGCTGCTGTCCCAGCTCGCGGGCATCATCCAGGCGCCGATGGCTCAGTTCGCCGGCGCCATGAACGGATTGCTGTATCAGATGATCGGCGCCCTCGAGGCGCTTCGCGCGCAGCGTAGTGCTGCTTCTTAACCGGACGGAGAGAGACGGAGACCATGGCCACCACCACGCTGAGTAACGAAGAGATCCTCGATGCGATCGGCAACAAGACCGTCGTCGAGCTGGCGGAGCTGATCGAGGGGTTCAAGACCAAGTTCAACGTCACCATCGCCGCGGCCGCTCCGGCGGCGGCCGCGGGCGGAGCGGGCGGCGGTGCCGCCGCGGCTGCGCCGGCGGAAGAGAAGACCGAGTGGACCGTCGTCCTCAAGGAGGGCGGCGCCAAGAAGATTCAGGTCATCAAGGCGGTCCGGGAAGTCACCAGCCTGGGCCTGAAGGAAGCCAAGGATGCCGTGGACAACGTTCCGACCAACATCAAGGAAGGCGTGTCCAAGGCGGAGGCAGAAGAGATCAAGAAGAAGCTGGAAGAGCAGGGCGCGGTCGTCGAGCTGAAGTAGCGCGAAGCGCTATCCTGAGCCGCCCGTCGGGCTCTCAGGCCCGACGCCGGCGAAGGAGCCAGCGTCTTCAACCTATTTCAGTGAGACGTAATGACACGCTCGACGCTCTCGGACGTTCCCGAATTTGCCGAGCCCCGTAGGTCACCCCGTCCCGGAAGGGCGGGGGATCCGCGTCGGGGCCATTTGTGTTGCCTGCGAGTGAGTGACTGATGCCTCAGACCCGATCTGTAATCACGTTCAGCAAGCGAGAGGGCGGCATGCCGATGCCGCACCTGCTCGACATCCAGACCGCGGCGTTCGAGACGCTGCTGGTCCCCGACGACGTTCACGGCGCCAGGCAGGACGTCAGCCTCGAGCGCGTCTTCCGGGACCTGTTCCCGATCACGGACGTGAACGAGAAATACAAGCTCGAGTTCCTGGGCTACTCGCTGGGCGAGGCCAAGTACGCGGTCGAGGAGTGCATCGAGCGCGACATGACCTACGCGGCGCCGCTCAAGGCCAAGCTCCGCCTCGACGTGTACGAGGAGGTGGAGGGCCAGAAGCGCCTGAAGAACGCCATCGAGAAGGAAGTGTACCTGGGCGAGCTGCCCATCATGACCCCCCTCGGGACCTTCGTGATCAACGGGGCCGAGCGGGTCGTGGTGAGCCAGCTGCACCGCTCGCCGGGCGTCGTCTTCGAGGAGGACACCCACCCGAACGGGCAGCGGCTGTTCTCGGCGCGGATCATCCCCTTCCGGGGGTCGTGGGTCGAGTTCACGATCGACATCCACGACGTGATCTACGTCCACATCGACAAGAAGAAGAAGTTCCCGGCCACCGCGCTGCTCCGCGCCTTCGGCCACGGGACCAACGCCGACATCCTGAAGCTCTTCTTCGCCACGAAGGAGCTCAACATCAGCGGCAAGCTGGAGGGCCGGCAGGAGAAGCGCGAGGTCATCGGCGCGCTGGTGGCGCTGGAGGTGCCCAACCCCGAGGATCCGCGGGGCGAGCCGCTTGCCGGGGTGGGCGACGAGCTCACGCCCGAGCGCCTCAACGAGATGCGGCACAAGGGCGTGAAGACGGTGAAGGTGTTCGCCGGCTACTCCACCATCGACCTGCGTGACGAGGAGCAGCCGACCAGCACCCGCGACCGGCACAACTACGTCCTCGCGTTCGACGCGGGCGATCCGGAGACCGGCGAGGTGCTCGCCACGGGGGGCCACGAGCTGACCGACTCGCTCCGCAAGAAGCTGATCAAGGCGGGCGTGCACAAGGTCGAGGTGCTGCTGCCCCACGGCCGCTCGGAGTCGCCGCTGATCAAGAACACGCTGGCCAAGGACCCGACCCACAGCGAGGCCGAGGCCCTGGAGCAGATCTACGCCCTGCTCCGGCCGGGCGACGCGCCCAATCTCGAGACGGCGCGGCAGCAGCTCCAGAAGCTGTTCTTCAACCCCAAGCGCTACGACCTGGGGCGGGTGGGCCGCTACAAGATCAACCAGCGGCTGAAGCTGAAGACCGATTCGAACCACACGGTCCTCACCGAGGACGACTTCATCGCGATCATCCGCTACCTGATCGACCTGCACGACGGGCGCGGATTCACCGATGACATCGACCACCTCGGCAACCGCCGGATCCGGAGCGTGGGCGAGCTGATCGCCAACCAGTTCTCGGTCGGCCTCTCCCGCATGGCGCGGCTGGTCAAGGAGCGGATGAGCATCAACTCGGACCCCGAGAAGATCTCGCTCGACGACCTGGTCAACGCCCGGACGGTGAGCGCCGTGATCCAGGCGTTCTTCGGCTCGTCGCAGCTGTCGCAGTTCATGGACCAGACCAACCCGCTGGCCGAGCTGACCAACAAGCGCCGGTTGTCGGCGCTGGGCCCGGGCGGCCTTACCCGGGAGCGCGCGGGCTTCGAGGTCCGCGACGTGCACTACTCGCAGTACGGCCGGATGTGCCCGATCGAGACGCCGGAAGGCCCGAATATCGGGCTCATCACCAGCCTCTCGACCTACGCCCGGATCAACGATCTCGGCTTCATCGAGACGCCGTACCGCGCGGTCAAGAACGGCAAGGTGACCGACGAGATCCGCTGGCTCTCGGCCAGCGACGAGGAGGACTACGCGGTGGCCCAGGCCAACGCGCCCCTCAATCCGGACGGCACCTTCGCCGAGGCGCTGGTCCTGAGCCGCAAGGGTGACGACTACCCGCTGCTGCCGTCGGACCGGATCGATTTCATGGACGTCGCCCCGGAGCAGCTGGTCTCGATCGCGGCCGCGCTGATTCCGTTCTTGGAGCACGACGACGCGAACCGCGCGCTCATGGGCTCCAACATGCAGCGGCAGAGCGTGCCGCTCCTCTTCCCCCAGGCGCCGCTGGTGGGCACCGGGCTGGAAGAGAAGGTGGCGCGCGACTCGGGCGCGGTGATCGTCGCCCGCCGGGCCGGGGTGGTCACCCGGGTCACCGCGGACGAGATCATCGTGGACGCCGGCACCGACGGCGGGGCGCCGGCCGAGCAGCCGCTCGCCCGGCTGCACCAGCACGACCGGTACCGGGTGAAGAAGTTCTGGCGCACCAACCAGGACACCGCCATCAACCAGCGGCCCCTGGTGCAGCTCAACCAGCGGGTGGCCGCCGGCGAGATCATCGCCGACGGTGCCGCGACCGACGGCGGCGAGCTCGCCCTCGGCAGCAATGTGCTGGTGTCCTTCATGCCGTGGTACGGGCACAACTTCGAGGACGCCATCGTCCTCAGCGAGCGGCTGGTCAAGGACGACGTCTATTCGTCGATCCACATCCAGGAGCTCGAGCTCCACGTCCGCGACACCAAGCGCGGCCAGGAGGAGATCACCCGGGAGATCCCCAACGTCTCCGACGAGAGCGTGGTGGACCTCGACGAGCGGGGCATCGTCCGGATCGGCGCCCACGTGAAGCCGGGCGACATCCTGGTCGGCAAGATCACGCCGAAGGGCGAGACCGAGCTCTCACCGGAAGAGAAGCTGCTCACCGCGATCTTCGGCGAGAAGGCGAAGGACGTCAAGGACAGCTCGCTCAAGGTGCCGCCCGGCATGGCCGGGGTGGTGATCGACGTCAAGATCTTCAGCCGGATCGAGGATCAGGTCGTCGAGAAGGACCGCGGCGAGCGGATCGGCGAGGTCCGCCGGATCGAGAACGACGAGAAGGCGCGGATCAACACCGTGATGCTGGACGAGCTGGGCCACCTGCTCCAGGGCCAGGAAATCGCCCTGATGCTGAAAGCCGGCACCGTCGAGGAGCACCTGCCCGCCGGGACCAAGCTCACCGCCTCGGCGGTGAAGGACCTCGACCTGGGCGACATCGACCTCAAGACGCTCCGGGTGGCCAACAAGGCGGCCAACGAGCGGCTCCGCTCCACCATCGACATGGCCGCGCGCGAGCGGGCCAAGGTGGAGGAGAAGGCGGAGGATCAGATCGACAAGATCCTCCAGCCCGACGAGCTGCCCCCCGGCGTGATCCAGCTGGTGAAGGTGTACATCGCCGAGAAGCGGAAGATCTCGGTGGGCGACAAGATGGCCGGCCGCCACGGGAACAAGGGCATCGTCGCCCGGATCGTGCCGGAGGAGGACATGCCGTTCCTGCCGGACGGTACCCCGGTGGACATCGTCCTCAACCCGCTCGGCGTGCCGAGCCGGATGAACGTCGGCCAGATCCTCGAGACCCACCTCGGGTGGGCCGCGCGGATCCTCGGGTTCGAGGCCAAGACCCCGGTCTTCCGGGGCGCGGACGAGGCCGAGATCGGCGTCCTGCTCCGCCTGGCCGGCTTCCGGTGGGCCGCGGAGAGCCTCCGCCTCCGGAAGGCCGCGCCGCAGCTCGCGGCGCCGGCGATCACCCGGATGGTGACGGACCTCAAGAAGGTTGTCCCCGAGGGCGAGCACGCCACCGTCCTCGCGGCGGGGATCGGCATGCTGGGCGCGAAGGGCGCCTCGGCCGAGACCAAGGAGCTGTTCCAGCAGGTGCGCGCCTTCCTGACCGAGGCCGCGAAGGAGCTGGGCGAGCGCGAGCTGGCCCAGCGGCGGCAGGAGTTGGCCTTCCACCTGGTGGAGGCCGAGCGGGAGGACGGCAAGGACCCGAAGACGGTCGCCAAGGCCTATAAGGAGCTGGAGAAGGCCGCGGCGGCGACTCTCGCGGAGGCGCTGGTCGCGGCGGGCAAGCCGCACCTGGCGGCGCTGCTCGGCGGCAAGAACGAGGGCGACGTGGACGGCGCGGCGGACGAGCTGCTCCGGAGCGCCGGCCTCACCCCCGTGGGCAAGGCCCGGCTGAGGGACGGCCGGACCGGCCAGTTCTTCGAGGGCGACGTCACCGTCGGGTCGATCTACATGCTGAAGCTGAGCCACCTGGTGGACGACAAGATCCACGCGCGGTCCATCGGGCCGTACTCGCTGGTGACCCAGCAGCCGCTCGCCGGCAAGGCCCAGTTCGGCGGCCAGCGGTTCGGAGAGATGGAGGTCTGGGCGCTGGAGGCCTACGGCGCCGCGCACGTGTTGCAGGAGATGCTCACGGTCAAATCGGACGACGTGAACGGCCGCAGCAAGGTGTACGAGGCGATCGTGAAGGGGCAGAACCTGCCCGAGCCGGGGATCCCGGAGTCGTTCAACGTGCTCGTCAAAGAGTTGCAGGCGCTTGGCCTGAAGGTCACGCTCGGCACCACCGAAGCCGGCGATGAATAAGAGGGACTCATGATTGATTTTCGCAGCGGGCGCGAGCCCAAGAGCTCGAGCTTCGACTATATCAGCATCCGTATCGCGAGCCCCGAGGAGATCCGGGGCCCGCGCGATCCCAAGGAACGCGAGCGCCTGGAGCTCCAGGGCCAGCGTTCCTGGTGGTCGTGGGGCGAGGTCACCAAGCCGGAGACGATCAACTACCGGTCGTTCAAGCCGGAGAAGGACGGCCTCTTCTGCGAGCGGATCTTCGGTCCGGTCAAGGACTGGGAGTGCCACTGCGGCAAGTACAAGCGGATCCGCTATCGCGGCGTGATCTGCGACCGCTGCGGCGTGGAGGTCACGCTGAGCAAGGTCCGGCGCGAGCGCATGGGCCACATCGAGCTCAGCGTGCCGGTGGCGCACATCTGGTTCTTCAAGACCCTGCCGTCGCCGATGGGGAACCTGATCAACATCACGCTCCGGGACCTCGAGCGCGTCATCTACTACTCCAGCTACATCGTCATCGAGCCGGGGCAGCAGGAGGTCGAGGCGAACCAGCTGCTGGATGAGGAGGAGTACCTCACCCTGCGCGCCAAGGCGCGGGAGGAGGGGGACACCGCCTTCCAGGCCGACATCGGCGCGCCGGCGGTGCGGAAGCTGCTCGATCGGCTCGACATCCGGCAGCTCGCCGAAGTGCTGCGGGCGGGGGTCGCGACCGAGACCAGCCAGCACCGCAAGAAGCAGATGCTCAAGCGGCTCAAGATCGTGGACGCGTTCCTCTCGTCGGGCGATTCGGGTGACCTCCCGAACGCCCCGGCGTGGATGATCCTGGACGTGATCCCCGTGATCCCGCCCGACCTCCGGCCGCTGGTGCCGCTCGACGGCGGGCGCTTCGCCACGTCCGACCTGAACGACCTGTATCGGCGGGTGATCAACCGGAACAACCGGCTCACCAAGCTGATCCAGCACAAGGCGCCGGAGGTCATCCTCCGGAACGAGAAGCGGATGCTCCAGGAGGCGGTGGACGCGCTGTTCGACAACGGCCGCCGCTCCAAGGCGATCCGCGGCCGAGGCAAGCGTCCGCTCAAGAGCCTCAGCGACATGCTGAAAGGCAAGCAGGGCCGGTTCCGCCAGAACCTGCTCGGCAAGCGGGTGGACTATTCCGGCCGATCGGTCATCGTGGTGGGTCCGGAGCTCCGGTTGCACCAGTGCGGCCTGCCGAAGGCGATGGCGGTCGAGCTGTTCAAGCCGTTCATCATCCACAAGCTGGTGGAGAAGGGCATCGCCGAGACCGTCAAGCGCGCCAAGAAGATCGTGGAGCGCGAGAGCCCCGAGGTGTACGAGATCCTGGAAGAGATCATCCAGGACCACCCGGTGCTCTTGAACCGCGCCCCGACGCTGCACCGCCTGGGCATTCAGGCGTTCGAGCCGGTGCTGGTCGAGGGCAAGGCCATCCGGATCCACCCGCTGGTCTGCGCGGCGTTCAACGCCGACTTCGACGGCGACCAGATGGCGGTGCACGTGCCGCTGTCGTTCGAGGCCCAGCTGGAGGCCCGCCTCCTGATGATCTCCTCGAACAACGTGCTCAAGCCGTCGGACGGCCGTCCGGTGGCCGAGCCGTCGCAGGACATGGTGCTCGGCAGCTACTTCCTGACCAAGCTGCCGCCGGGCTTCGAGGAGGAGCTGCGGCGCGCGGGGGCGGGGAAGAGCGAGGACGCCAAGGCGCGGCTCTGGAAGGACGGGAAGTTCTTCGGGAGCCTAGCCGAGATCGAGATGGCGCTCCTCAACGGGAGCATCGGCTACCACACCGCGATCCACTTCTGGTACGTCCCGCCGCCGGAGACCGCCGACGAGGAGGCGCGCCGGCCCCGCTGGCTGCGCACCACGGTGGGCCGGGTGCTGTTCAACAGCATCCTGCCGCGGCGCGTCGTGGCGGAGCTCGGCTTCCGCGACGACCTGATGAAGAAGAAGAATCTCTCGGAGCTCGTGCTGCAGAGCTACCGGCGCGCCGGGCTGGCCGATACGGTCACCTTCCTCGACCGGCTCAAGGACTTCGGGTTCCGCTTCGCCACGATGGGCGGGGTGTCCATCGGCGTCGAGGACCTCGAGATCCCGGCCGAGAAGGCCGAGCTGCTCTCCGAGGCGGACGCCCGGGTGAAGCGGTTCCAGCGGGCGTACAACACCGGCCAGATCACCTTCGGCGAGCGGTACAACAAGGTGATCGACGCCTGGACCCACGCCAACAACGACGTGG
>Ga0184615_10002283_pt1 | contig 10255 bp, 8 predicted proteins | sample PLM4_65_coex_FD_133134 | JGI IMG/M metagenome (GOLD analysis project Ga0184615, IMG submission 133134) | Groundwater sediment microbial communities from an aquifer in East River, Colorado, USA - PLM4_65_coex | ecosystem: Environmental > Terrestrial > Soil > Riparian zone | place: USA: East... | reverse complement strand
CCAGGCCCTCCAGGCCAAGATCACCCGGCGGTTCTCCGGCGGCTGGTCGCTGCTCGCCCACTACACCCTGCAGAGGGCGAAGAACAACGACGGCAGCTACTTCTTCATCGACCCGAACCTGAATTACGGGACGAACCCGTTCAACCGCAAGCACAACTTCGTGGTGTCCGCCATGGCCGAGCTGCCGTTCGGCAAGGACAAGAAGGGCCTGGCTGGCGCCCTGATCGGTGGCTGGCAGGTCAACACCAACGTGTACGTCCAGAGCGGCCTGCCCTTCGACGTGGGCTACGCCGGCTCCGGCAACGACCGGGACGTAGGGCCGGGCCGTCCGGACCTCATCGGCGATCCCTCCGGGCCGAAGACGCAGGACCAGTGGTTCAACACCACGCCCATCGGCTCGGACGGCAGCGCGTTCGGCCGTCCGGCCAAGGGGACCTTCGGCAACATGGAGCGCACCTCCCTGACCGGGCCTGGGTTCTGGGACGTGGACGCGTCGCTCTTCAAGCGCTTCAGCGTCGGCGGAAGCAGGAAACTCGAGTTCCGCATGGAGGTCGTGAACGTCTTCAACCACGTGAACCTCGGCCAACCCGACAACACGATCGGCGTCCCGGGCGACCCGCGGCCGAACGCGGGCCGGATCACGGGCACGGCGGCGCAGAACCAGGTGCGCAACATCCAGTTCGCGCTCCGCTTTCAGTTCTAGTCCGAGTTAGAGTCTGACTCGAGGAGGGGTCCACGGGGACCCCTCCTCGCTTTTTGGTACCACTCGAGCAGGCGCACCGGCCAATCGGAGGGGGTGGGTCTTGGCGACATCCTGGAGAATACGGGTTTCGCTGGCGCTCAACTTCGTGGTGTTCGCGATCCTGCTGAACACCGTCGGCATCGTCATCAAGCGCGTGATCGACGATTACGGCGTCGGGGAAGCGACCGCCGCCAGCCTGGAGGGCTTCAAAGACCTGTCCATCGCGGTGGCGTCATTTCTGCTGGCTTCGTACATCCCGCGCTTCGGATATCGGCGGTCCATGCTCTTGGGCCTATTGGGCGTCACCCTGGCGAGCATGCTGGTAGCCCTCGTGACGGGGTTCTGGGTGACGCCGGTCCTCTACATGACCATCGGGGTCGCCTTCGCGTTGATGAAGGGCGCCGTGTACTCGACCGTCGGCCTCATAACCCAGGACCAGAAAGAGCACACGAGCCTCATGAACATCCTGGAGGGCCTCTTCCAGGTGGGCGCCTTGATGGGGCCGCTCCTCTTCTCGTTCGTGCTCGGCCTGCACTACTCCTGGCGCCAGACCTACTGGATCATCGCGATGGTCAGCGCGCTCGCCTTCTTGCTGCTCCTGGTCACCGAGCTGGACGAGAGTGAAGTCGCCATCCATCCCGAAGAGGCCGGCTTCGTCGAGATGCTCAAGCTGCTGCGCCTGCCAATGGTCTGGGTCTTTGTTCTGTGCGCCTGGCTCTACGTGATGATCGAGCAGAGCTTCGGCACGTGGCTGCCGACGTTCCACGAGCGCATCTTCGGGCTCTCCCCCGCCGTGGCCGCGGGCCTCCTGAGCCTCTACGCCGGCTCCATCGCCTCGAGTCGGTTCTTGATGGGCTATCTGTCCCGCCGCTTCTCCTGGTTGCCGGTTCAACTCGTGTTGCTCGGCGGCGCGTTCGCGTTGACCTTGAGCGTCCTGCTGCTCACGACCGGCACTCACGGCGGCACCATCGCGCAAAGCTGGCGTGAGGCTCCGCCTCTCGCGCTGGTCTTCTCTTGCATGGGCTTTTTCATTGGACCGATCTACCCGACCATCGTCTCGATCGTTCTCAGCAAGCTCGAGAAAGCGCGCCACCCCGCCATGACCGGCCTGATCATCGTGTTCTCTGCGCTCGGGGGCACGACAGGGTCCCTCATCGTGGGCTTCATCTCCCGGACCTTCAGCACCCACAACGCCTTCTTCTACCCGCTGCTCCCGATGACGCTCTTGGGAGCACTCTTGATCCCGTATCGCCGTTTGACCGATCGCGCCCTTCGGACCTGAAGCATGGCAGCGTCTCTACGTATCCCGGTGGAGGCGACGCTCCAGGAGCTCCTGGCCCGGGAAGACACCGACGGCGATCGCCAGATCACGGTGAAAGACACCGGGCCGAGGCGGTTCGTGCTGCGTGCGGAAGGAGCGTCCCGCGTAGTCGAAGGCACCTATGCGCTCTCGAACCTGCTGCAAGAGCTGGCCCTCGCGCGGGATGCCGGCCAAGGCGTCCTGGGCCTCGACCCGGACCGCCTACACGAAAACCCCGTCCGTCGCGTCTCGCGCATGATCCGGGAGCAGTTCTGGGACGGCCTGACCCGCCGCATCGACGCCGAAGGGCTGGCCCGGGTCGTCGCCGACACCAAGGCCGGCGGGGGCCGCCCACGCCTCTACGTGCCCCACACAGACCCCCAAGCCCTGGCGTACTTCGAGCAGGTCGCGCGCGACAGGCCGGAAATTGGCCTCACGGTCTCACGACTGCCCGAGAAGATCACCGGCGACTACGTGCTTTCCATCAACGACAAGCCTGGCCTGCTGAGCCTGGCTCTCATGAGAGACGACGACGCCATTCGAGGCCTGCCCTTCGTCGTGCCGGGCGGACGTTTCAACGAGCTCTACGGCTGGGACAGCTACTTCGAGGCGCTCGGCCTGCTTCAAGACGGACGCTTGGACCTGGCCAAGGCGATGGTGGAGCACTTCCTCTACGAGATCCGGCACTACGGCAAGATTCTGAACGCCAACCGTAGCTACTACTTGACGCGCTCGCAGCCTCCCTTCTTGACTTCGATGGGTCTGGCCGTCTACCAGCACCTGCGGGAGGGCAAGGCGCGCGACGAATGGCTCCGTGACGTCGTCCTCATGGCCATCCGCGAATACGAGACGGTCTGGATGAGTTCGGAACGTCTCACGGCGACTGGCCTCAGCCGCTACTTCGACTACGGAATCGGGATGCCTCCGGAAACAGAGGAGGGGCACTTCGATTCGGTCCTCAGACCCTACGCCGAGACCGCGGGTCTCGATGTGCGCAGCTATGCGCACCAATATCTGAAGCGCCTCATCACCGAGCCCGCGCTCGATGCCCACTTCGTTCACGACCGCACCATGCGCGAGTCAGGCCACGACACGAGCTGGCGGCTCGAAGGCCGCGCCGCTCATCTCTGCACGGTAGACTTGAACGCTCTCCTGTACAAGTACGAGATCGACCTCGCCCGCACCATCGGTTCCGTGTTCGACGGCGCCCTGACCCGGCCCGAGGGCGCGCGCCACCGCAGCGACGATTGGACCGCTCGCGCCGAGCGCCGCAAGGCCTTGATCAACGAGTTGTGCTGGGACGAAGAGCGGGGGATGTTCTTCGACTACGACTTCGTCCAGCAGCGGCGGGCCCGCTACGAGAGCGTGACCACCTTCTATCCGCTATGGGCGGGCCTGGCCAGCCCAGTGCAGGCCCGCCGGCTCGTCGAAGGAGCGCTGCCCTTGTTCGAAGAGGCCGGGGGCCTCGTCGCGGGCACCCAGGCCTCCCGCGGAGCGGTGACTCCGGAGCGCCCCCAGCGGCAGTGGGACTACCCATTCGGCTGGCCGCCCCATCAGATGCTCGTTTGGCAGGGGCTCATCGACTACGGCTATCGGGACGTGGCCCAGCGGCTGATCTACCGCTGGCTGCTCATGATCACACAGAACGCGGCCGACTATAACGGCACCGTTCCCGAGAAGTTCGACGTGGTGAACCGGACGCATCAGGTCTTCGTCGAGTACGGCAACGTGGGGACGCAATTCGACTACATCACCCGCGAGGGCTTCGGCTGGATGAACGCGTCCTACCAGGTCGGGCTGGCGCTGCTGACTTCGGAGCAGCGTGGGAAGCTCGAGGCGCTCGCTCCAGTCGATGCGGTGTTCGGCTAGCGCTAGCCGGCGAACTTCGACGCACACCGGGTCGGCGACTACCCCAACCCACCCCTGACGCGGCTGGCGTCATCGACGACCGGTCAGGGCTCACCCCTGCGGAACCGCTCGATCAGGTGCTCGCTGCTCCGCAGTGCGAATGCCAGAATCGACAACGTTGTGGTCTTGTCGGTGCAGCCCAGGAAGACGCTGGCGTCGCACACGAAGAGGTTGCTCACATCGTGGGTCTGGCCGAGGGCGTTGGTGACGAACTGCTTCGGGTCGTCGCCCATGCGCAGGGTGCCCGTTTCGTGCAGGCTCCAGCCCGGGGTGTAGGGCTCCTTCCCCACGCCCCAGACCTCGCCCCCCGACGCCCGGATGGCAGCGGTGGTCGCCTGCTTCGAGTGCTCCCACATCAGAAGCTCGTTCGGTCCCCACTGGAAATGGACGCGCACCACCGGGATGCCGTAGGCGTCCTTCACCTCGGGATCGATGTCCGCGTAGTTCGTGGGGCTCGGCAACGATGGGATCTGGCAGTAGAAGGACACGGGCGCCGGGTAGTGGCGCTTCAGGTCCCGCTTGAGCTGGGTGCCGAAGCCCTCGATCTGATCGTGATAGGAGGGGAACTCGCCGCAGCCCCCGGTGGGATAGAGCGAGTAGCCGCGGACGAACTTCTCGTCGCGCGGGCTCTTGAGATTCTGCCAGCGCGGCATCCACACCACCTGGCTCGACGAGACGTTGTCGGGGGACGAGGGCTGGCCGAGGAGCTGGGGCAGGAAGCCGTAGCCGGTGGTGCCGTAGAGGTGGTCGCAGAGGTTGCGCCCCACCTGGCCGCTCCCGTTGGCGAGGCCGTTCGGGGCCTGCGCCGACTTCGAGTTCAGCAGGATCCGTGCCGACTCCACGCACGAGGCGGCGAGAACGACGGCCTTGCCGTAGACCTCCACCTCCTGCCGGGTCTCGCGATCCACGTAGAGGACGCCCGTGGCCCGGTCCCCCGTGTCGCTCAAGATGCTCTTCGCCACGGCGTTCGTCCGCAGCTCGAGCTTGCCCGTCTTCTCCGCGGGGGGAAGGAGGAACCAGGGGGTCGAGAAGAAGGAGCCGGTGTCGCAGCCCTCGGTGCAGTTGCCGCAGTAGTGGCAGGCGGGACGGCCCTGGTGTGGCACCGTGAGCTGGGCCAGCCGGTCGGGGAGATAGGGGATCCCGAGCTTGTCGCAGCCCCCCTTCAGGATGTGGTCGAAGCAGCGGAGCTTCATGGCCGGGAGGTAGTCGCCGTCGGGGTTGCTGGGCCGGTTCTGGACGGTACTCGCCACCCCGATCATGCGCTCGACGCGGCTGTAGTAGGGCGCGATCTCGCGGTAAGAGACGGGCCAGTCCACGTCGTAGCCGCCGTCCTGGCTCGCGGTCTTGAAGTCGATGTCGCCCATGCGCGCGGCGGAGCGGCCCCAGAAGTTCGTCTTGCCCCCCACCGCATGGCAGCGCGGCCATTCCCAGCTCGTGCCCGGGGCGGTGGTGTAGGTGATGCCGTGCTCCCAGAGGCCGTCCGAGTACTCGTTCTGGATGTGGTAGTACTGGTCGCGCTTCCTGGGGTCACCGAACCCCCGATAGACCATGTCGTAGGGCTGGCGATGGTTGCGAAAGTCCTTCGCGGGGTCGAGCCGGCGACCGGAGTTGAGCGCGCAGACCGTGAGGCCGGCCTCGCACAGGGTCTTGATGGCCATGCCCCCGCCGGCCCCCGTTCCGATGACGATCACGTCGTAGCTCTTCCCGGGCATGTTGGGCTACCCCTTCGGCGCCGGGAGATGAAGATGCTCGGGATCGGCTGGATGCGGACACCCGGGCAGCTCCGCGTAGAACGACTGAAGGCCCGGATAGCCGAGCTGCTCGAGGCCGATCTTCGTGGTGTAGAACCCCATGAGCGTGTGGTCGCGTATCAGCTTGAAGAAGGCCCGGCCCTCTTCTTCCCCGGCGCGATACTGGTCGCGGTAAGCCAGGTGCTTCAGCAGGTCGTTCTGCTGAGCTTCGTCGAGTTTCGTGAAGCTCGCGCCAAAGAGTCGCCCCGCGTGGGCGTCGAGCCAGGTCAGGCCGTAACGGAACCTGTACTGCACTCCCGGATCCCTGGCCACCATGAAGTCGATGAACTCGCTGACCCCGGCCTCATGGGCGCCCGGGCTGGAGTCGCTCGGAATGATGAGCTCGGCCAGGCGCTCGACCGTGGCGTACTCCGCGGCGGAGAAGAAGCGGGGAGCGTAGCCTAGACCCTTCACCTGCAGGAGTTCGCCGCCCTCGTGATCGCAGGCGAAGCTCCAGCGCCGAAATCCTGGATAGCCGGTGGCGGCGGCCGCGATCGCCAGGATCCGCAGGACTTCGCGACGCTCGAGTCCTTGACCGGCCATGACCCCTCCCTAGCTCCCCGCGGCCCACCAGAGGTCGATCGGCTTCTTCGCCGTGCTCGCGAAGGGGAGCGTCACCTTGCGCCCCGTGCGCGCCGACTCGTAGGCGGCGAAGATCGCCTCCAGGACCACGCGGCCGTCCTCTCCCGTGACGATGGGGGTCCGGTCGTTCTGGACGCAATCCACGAAGTGGGCCATCTCCCCATGGAAGCCGTAGTTCCACGCCTCCTCGTAGATGGTGAAGCTCCAGCCCTTCGTGGAGCCTGCCTTCTCCACGGCGTAGTCGTAGCCGACCGCGCTGTAGGTCTCAATGGCGTTCCCGTGGAGAAGGTCCGCATAGGCGACACCCTGCGAGCCGTGGACCTCGGCCCGGTCGTCCATCCCGCCGGGCTTGGTCCAGCTCTCCTCGGCGATGGCGGTGGCCCCGCCCTCGAACTCGAGGATGAGGATCGCGTTGTCCTCACCCCGCGTCCGCTCACCGTGGACGCTCGTGCTCATCTGGGCGTAGACCGACTTGATCTTGGGGCGGCCGAGCATCCAGCGGAAGAACTCGATGGCGTGGCAGCCCATGTCCATGGTCACGCCGCCTCCCGACCGCTCCACGTCCCAGAAGTGGTCGGCGTGGGGACCGTCGTGCTTTTCGGACTGCTTGACGAGGGTGGGACGGCCCAGAGCGCCTCGGTCGAGGAGCTGCTTCAGCCGGGCGTACTTCGGCGCGAAGCACAGCTCCTCGGCGTACATGAGCTTGACCCCGGCCCTCCGGCAGGCGTCGATCATGCGGTCCGCCTCCGCCAGGTTGAGGCAGAGCGGCTTCTCCATCACGATGTGCTTGCCGGCGGCGGCGACGTCCACGGCGATCTGGCAGTGCAGGTCGTTTGGCGCGCCCACCACGACCATGTCGATCTCCGGCATCGCCAGCATCGCCCGATAGTCGGTGAAGTGATGCGGGATCCCAAAGCGGTCGGCGAAGGCTTTCGCATTACCCACGCTCGGCGAGGCCACCGCGCGCATCTGGCCCTGCGGATACGCCCGGAGCGATTCCGCGTGGATCGTGGAGACGAACCCCGAGCCGATGAGGCCGATCCCGACTTCCTTCATGGCTCAGTCCTCCCCTTCTCGACTCGCCCGGTCGTAGTGGACGGTGACTTCGGGGTGCAACCAAAGGAACGAGGCCGGACAGCGCGTGGACACCCGCCCGCGAAGCATCCGTTCGAGGGCGGCCCGCTTGTGGCGCCCCGAGACGAGGAGCAGGATCGCCTTCGCCTGCAGCACGTCCGCGAGGCCCATGGTCAGGCCGAAGCGGGGAACGGCCCCCGTCGATCGCAGCATCGAGTGGCGCCGCGTGCTCTCGGCGAGTCGCGCGACGTGGGGCGCAGGATCGAGGGTGGGGCCAGGCTCGTTCATCAGGAGATGGCCATTCTGCCCCAACCCGAGGATGCAGAGGTCCATGGGGCCGTGGCGGCCGAGCCAGCGGGACATCCGCTCGCACTCGACTCGGGGAGCCCGGGACTCGGTCCGCCAGCCACGGTAGCGGGAGGGATCCACCCCGAGCGGCCCGAGGAGCTTTTCACGCACATACGCCTCGCAGCTGGCGGGGTGGCGCGGGGGGAGGCCCAGCCATTCGTCGAGGGTCAGGATGCGGAGGCGGCGGAAGAGCGCGGGCTCCATCGCCCGCGCCCCGCCCAGCCGCTCGTAGGTCAAGGTCGGCGTCGCGCCGGTGGCAACGCCCAGGAGCAGGTCGGGCTTGCGCTGCAGCTCGCGGAGGACCTGGGCCGCAGCATGGCGGCTCAGGTCCGCCTCGTCCTTCGCCCGGCGGAGTTTCACGAGCGCCCCACCGCGCGGCTCTCAGCTCTTGATGCTCTTCGTCGCCACGTCCACCGTGACCGGGCTCTTTCGGAAGTACGACTCGTTCGCCATGTGGCACGCGAGCGCGGCGTGGTGGCCGAAGAGGGCGTCTTGCACCACGGGCTGCCGGGTACGCACCGCGCGGAAGAACTTCGAGAGGTGAGGCCGTACCTCGTCGTAGGAGATCCCGCGATAGCTCACGCTGTCCCGCAGCAGCTCCTCGCCGGGCTTTGGATCGTTCTCTTCGTGCCACTTCTTGACGTACGCCTCGCGCATGGCCTGGGGGAAGCCGCCGGCGTAGTAGCTGGGGCCAGTATCGATCCCGGCCTGCGGCGTGAAGGTCACGGAATTCTCGGTGAGCTCGAGGATGCCCTTGGAGCCCAGGAAGCGCAGCACCTCCGGGGTCTCCGAGCCGAGGTTCAGGCGAATATACACCGGGACGTTCCCATACTCGAAGAGGGAGGTGTGGACGTCCGGCATGTTCCGCCCGTCCTTGAAGCGAAGGATGCCGCCCAGGGCCATGGCGCGCTTCGGCGCCTCGTTCAGCCCCCAGGTGTACAGCATTCCGCTGATGAGGTGCACCATGAGGTCGCCGGCGACGCCGGTCCCGTACTCCTTCCAGCACCGCCAACGCGCAAAGATGTTCGCGTCGAAGGCCCGTTTCGGCACGTCGCCCTGCCAGGTCTCCCAGTCCAGGGTCGAGGGCGACAGGTCGGGCGGTGGGGGATAGACCCAGGCTCCCGTGGGATCGTTGCGGCCGAGTGAGCCTTCCACCAGCTGCAGGTCGCCGAGGACGCCTTTGGCCACCAGCTCCCGTGCCTTGGCGCAGAGCACGGAGCTCGTGCGCTGGGAGCCGATCTGTACGATGCGCCCGCTCTTCTGTGCCGCGGCCACCATTTCGAAGCCGTCGGCAGCGGTGTGGGACATCGGCTTCTCGCAGTAGATGTCCTTCCCCGCGCTCACCGCGTCCACCACGATCTTCCTGTGCCAGTGGTCGGGGACGGCGGCCACGATGCAGTCGATGCTCTTGTCTTCGAGCAGCTCCTGGTAGCGGCGGGTGGTCCGCAGCTTCGGGCTCACGATCTCCTTCGCGAGGGTGTGCCGGCCGTCGTAGAGATCGCAGGCGGCCACGCACTCGACGCCCGGCAGGGTGATCGCGGTCGTGAGGAGCCCGGAGCCCTGCATGCCCACGCCGATCATCCCGAAGCGTACGCGGTCGCCCGCGGACCCCGGGGACGACGAGTCCTGGGGCTCTGCCCCGAGGGGGATCGCCTTCGCGGCCAGGGCGGCACCGGCCGTCATCTGAAGGAACTGACGACGAGAAGACCGGATCTTCATAAAGTCCTCCTCGACAAGTTTTCCTCGTTCGCGCGGGAAGCGCTACTTCTTCTTCAGGGACCGGATCGCGACTTCCTTGAAGAAGACGACATCGTCGTCGCCGTGGTTCTGGAGCCCGAACCAGCCCTCCCCGGGGCGCGGTCCGCGCTGTGGCTCGAAGTCGAACTTGCGCGGGGGAACGGGTTGGCCTTCGGTATAGTCGGTCACCTTCACGCCATTCAAGACGACCAGTGTGCGCGGCCCGTCGAGGGTGATCTCCATCGTGTTCCACTCCGGGCCGGGCTTGCCAGGACGGGCGATCGGCTTCGTGAGGGAGTAAAGGGCGCCGGTGACGTGGAACTCGTCTTCCTTGGACGTCTCCGGCTCGTTGTCGATCTGCACTTCGTAGCCGTAGTGCACCGGCATCCATTCCTCGCGGGGCTCGATGGGGATGCGGATGAAGACGCCGGAGTTGCTGTTGTGGTCGCGCATGCGGTAGACCACCCGGATGACACAGTCCCCGAGCTTGCCGCCCGTCCAATAGAGCAGGCCCATGCCCCCGTGGTTGTGGATGAGGCCATCTTCCACGGTCATCTCACCGGGCCCGACGTGCTTCCAGCCCGTGAGGTCTCGGCCGTTGAAGAGTGGCTTCCAGGTCTCCTCCCGTGCCTGAAGAGAGCCGGCGGTGAATGCGGTCAACAAAAGGGCGAGAGCGATGCGTTGGGACATGGCTTCACCTCCAGTTCAGCGGCTCGCCGCGCTGGGGCGCGAGGCACGCGGCCACCTCCGGGAAACGGCGACCAATCCGGCGGT
>Ga0184615_10002282_pt1 | contig 10255 bp, 13 predicted proteins | sample PLM4_65_coex_FD_133134 | JGI IMG/M metagenome (GOLD analysis project Ga0184615, IMG submission 133134) | Groundwater sediment microbial communities from an aquifer in East River, Colorado, USA - PLM4_65_coex | ecosystem: Environmental > Terrestrial > Soil > Riparian zone | place: USA: East... | reverse complement strand
GCCTTCCGCGGTGATCGGGCCCGACGACGAGATCCTGCTCCCGGCGGCGACCTCGCGCGCCGACTGGGAGGGCGAGCTCGCGGTCGTGATCGGCTCGTTCGCGCGCGGCGTCTCGGTGCAGGAGGCGCTCGCCTGCGTGGCCGGCTACACCGTCGCCAACGACGTCTCCGCCCGGGATTTCCAGGGCGAGCGCGGCCAGCACTACATCGGGAAATCCTGCGACAGCTTCGCCCCGCTGGGTCCGGCGCTGGTCACCGTCGACGAGATCCCCGACCCGCAGGACCTCGGGATCCGGACGCTGGTGTCGGGCGAGATGATGCAATCGGCGCGCACCAAGGAGATGATCTTCCCGATCGCCGAGATCATCGCCTTCGTTTCGAGGCTGATGACGCTCGAGCCGGGCGACGTGCTGCTCACGGGCACACCGGCGGGAGTCGGCGCCTCCCGCACGCCGCCGCGCTGGCTGCGCGACGGCGACGTCGTCGAGATCGAGATCGAGCGGGTGGGGCGGCTGCGAAACTACGTGCGCGTGTCGGGGACGTAACGAATCAGGACGCGGCTGCCGTCCCGGTACCCGGCGCGCATGGGTCCCCGCCAGTTCTTGATCTCGGCGGGATACTTCTTCTCGTAGACTTCGAGCAGGCGGTCGAGCAGGGCGCCATCGCGCACCAGCTCGGCGCGGGCCAGGAAGCTCGGCCCGTTGCGGAAGGCCTGGTTGCTCCCGATCATCTTCTTCACGCGTCCGTAATCTCCCACCCAGATTCGGGCGCGGGCGAGGCCGCGCGCGAGGCTGCGCGCCTTCCAGGTCCTGGCCGCCGTGATCACCACGACCGAGCCGTCGATCCAGCCGTACCAGACCTCCCCGTGGCATCGGCTCTCCTCGCCGTTCGAGCGCAGGGGGCTCACGTAGACGTACGGGCTCTCGGCGAGCGATTGCTCGGACGCGGGGCCCACGGGCGCTTTCGCGGGGGAGGACTGCGCGCGCGCCAGCGCCGAGGGTGCGAACAGCAGCCCGACCAGTGCCTCGAGCAGGGTCCGGCGATCGATCAAATTCCGGATCCCTTCTCGTGCTCGTCGACGTGGATGCCGCACTCGCGTGTCTCGGGGCTCTCCCACCACCAGCGGCCGGCGCGCGGATCGTCGCCCACCGCGATCGCGCGCGAGCAGGGGTCGCAGCCCACCGACGGGTAGCCCTCCGCGTGCAGCCGGTTGGTGGGGACGTTGTGTTTCTTGACGTAGGCGAGCACCAGGTCGTGCGTCCAGTCTGCGATCGGATTCACCTTCACGATGCCGCCGTGCACGGCGTCGCGATGCACCTTCGCGGTGTCCTCGCGCGTCACGCCCTGGTCGCGCCGCAGGCCCGCCACCCAGGCGTCGAGGCCGGCGAGGTAGCGATTGAGGGGCTCGACCTTGCGGATCCGGCAGCAGAGCTGGCGGTTCTCGATCGACTCGTAGAACAGGTTCATGCCCTTGCTGCGCACCATCGCCTCCACGGCGGAGGCCTCCGGGAAGATCACCTCGACCCGCTTGTCGTAGCGCTCGCGCACGCGGTCGATCAGGTCGTAGGTCGCCTGCGGCAGGCGGCCGGTGTCGAGCACGAAGACGCGCGAAGCCGGGTCGATGCGGTGCATCATGTCGAGCAGGACCAGACCCTCGGGCGCGCCGAACGAGCAGGAGAGCGCGATCTTGGGGGCGAAGGTCTTGAGCGCCCAGGTGAGGAGCTCCTGCGGGGCCAGGGCCTCCGCCTGCCCGGAATCGATGAAGCGCTGGATCGCGTCGCTCACTGGTTCGCCTTTTCGGGAATCCGGGCGCTGGAATTGACTCGAAAGGCTACCACCGCCCCCGGATCGCGCACGTTCTGCGCGAGCTCCTCGACGGTCTTCCCGAGCAGGGGGTGAACCAGACGCGGCGCCACGTCGCAGAGCGGCACCAGCACGAAGGCGCGCTCGTGCAGCTGCGGGTGCGGAACGCACAGGCCCGGCTCGTCGAGCACGAGCGAGCCGTAGAAGAGCAGATCGAGGTCGAGCGTGCGAGCGGTCCAGCGGCCCGCCGAGCGCTGCCTCCCCTGCGCGACCTCGATCTCGAGCAAACAGGCGAGCAGCTCATGAGGCGAGAGCTGCGTGCGCAGGCGCACCACCGCGTTCAGATAGGGACCCTGCGGAGGCGGGCCCAGGGGAGCCGTCTCGTAGATCTTTGAAGGGGACGTGACGCGGATCCCCGGTCGCGCGCGCAGCGCCTCGATCGCCGCCGCCAGATGGGCTTCGCGATCGCCGAGGTTCGAGCCCAGCGACACGTAGGCGTCGACGGCGGGGCCTTGCGAAGGGTGCGAGCCTGGAGCGCCGGTCATGGCTAGATCCTACTCCTCCCCGCCGAAGCCGGTGGGAGCAAGACGTGCCGCTCTTCAGCGGCGGTGCGCTCGGCGCAGCTCGAGGAGGGACCGCCGATCGCCAGCAGTGACACCGTGAGCAGCAGGAGCCCGGGTGCCCCCAGCGCGGGGACCTGCGCCGGCGCGGCTTCGAAGCCCACGACGGGAAGCGGAACGCCGCTGCGCACGACCGAGCCATCGCCGAGCTGGCCGAGGGAGTTGTCGCCCCAGCAGGGGACGCTGCCCGTGGTCGTGACGGCGCACGTGTGCCTGTACGCCGTCGAGATGGACACCACATCAGCTTCGAGGCCCGTCACCGCTACCGGAGTGAGGCGGTCCGTGAAGGACGCGTCGCCGAGCTCGAGGGCACCGCTCCATTCCCCCAGCAGTAGAGGTCGCTTCCGCTCGTGACGGCGCAGGTCCCGTACGCGCTGGGCGCAAGCGATACGGCGTCGCCCGGCAGACCCGCCGCGGGAACCGGCACGCCGCTGTGTCGCATGGGGCCGACGACGGGCGGCGCCTGCGTGTTGGCGCCCCAGCACGAGACGCCACCCTGCGTCGTCACGGCGCAGGTCTGCCACGCCCCAGCTGCCACGCTCGTCGCCGAAGCCGCGGAGGCGCTCCTCCGCCACTACTTGCTGTAGCGAGCACGCTGAAGACCGCGATCGGGATGCGAAATGCGCTGCTACCCCAGCGACTGCTCTTCCCATGCCGCCTGCGATTCCATCGCGCGTGCATCCGGCCCCCCATGGCCGACACACTATACGGAAACAGGAGCGAGCAAGCGGGTGGGAGCAACTCCAAACTCGCGGGAGTCGACGGAACGCCCCCTACACGGACGTGACATCGCGGCTCGAACGGGCCCTCTGCTTCGACGCCCTCGCCGCCTACGCCGACTCCACCGACTGCCGCGCCGACCGTGGCCGCCGACGCGCGCGTACCGGATTGCCCAAGACAGATCCCTGACTGTGACGCGAAGCCTCAGCTCTGGCCCGAACCTGAGCCGGAATCTCACGTTGCGGGGCGCTGCGGCGACCCTCCCCGCTGGCACGCTGAATGCATCTCCGCCAAACGGGAGGGAGCATTCATGATGCGAGGATTCGTCCCGATCGTCGCCTTCGCGTTTTTGTCCATGACCGGCTGCGGCCGGGAGGAGGCCGCGCCGGCGGCCCAGGCGCCGGCACCCGTGCACGCTTCGAACGTGCCGCCCATGGCCCCCACCAACATCGTCCGGCTCGCGCAGGCGTCGAAGGATCACACGACCCTGGTGGCGGCCATCGAAGCGGCCGACTACGTCACCGCGGTGGCGGCCCCGGGCCCCCTCACCGTGTTCGCGCCGACCAACGCGGCCTTCGACGCGCTGCCGGCCGGCACGGTGGATTCGCTGCTCGAGCCGGCGAACGTGGACCAGCTCCGGAGGGTCTTGCAGTACCACGTCACGACCTCGGCCCTCTCGGCGAAGAGCCTGCGCGACGGCCAGATCCTCGGAATGACCAACGGCGCCAAGACCACGATCCGCGTCGAGGGCGACCAGATCTGGATCAACGACGCCAGGATCGTGAGCTCCACCCCAGCCGACAACGGGATGCTCCACGTGATCGACGCGGTCCTGCTACCGCCGGCGGGCCGCTAGCCCGCACCGAATCCACGAGGCGCTGCTCGCGCGAAGCCGCGCGTCTCCTTCCCGGACGCATGATGCCCGCTTGCACGGACTCGTTCCAGCGTGGAATGGGGGGACTCGGCTCCGGAGGTTTCATGCCCCCCTCTCTCGAAAGCTGCGCTCTCAGGGCACGATCCGCTGAAGCGGATGCGAAGTGATCTGAGGGATGATTCTCGACATCTTCTCCGAGCTTCAGCGGCCGGGGCCCTTCGCGCCCGATCACGAAGCGCGCATGTTCGCCGATGCGCTCGAGCAGGCGGTGCTCGCCGACCGGCCCCATCCACAGCAGCGCGGCGATCGGCAGGTAACCGATCAGATGGAGCGGAGCCCCGCCGCGCTGGGCCGTCGCGTCGATCAGCTCGACCACCCGTGCGGCGCGTGCCGGGAGCGAGGCGGTGGGAGGCGTCCTCGCGATGTGTATGTGTGGCTCGAGCCCGGGCGGGGTGAGATGCTCGCTGAGGATCCGGGCCACGTGTTCGAAGTACGTGATCTGCCTGAGGTTTGCGAATCGTAGGAAGCCCGGGACCAGGTAGCTGTGGCGCGTGCGCTCCATGCGTCGCCAGACGAGAGCAGTTTCCTCCCGAAAGTCGCTCTGGCCCCCGCGAGCGTCGCCTCGAGATCACCCGCGCGGGTCATTTCTGTGCGACCCTGCGGACATGACCGGACCGATCGATCACTGGCGCGACGAGAAGCAATCGGCGCTGCTCTATCGCGTGCTCTCCGAGGTCGAGAAGGGAACGCCGCGCGAGGCCCTGTTCGCCGATCTCGCCGTGGCCGCCGAAGCGCAGGCTGACATCTGGGCGCAGGCCGCGAGCCGCGGCGGCGCGGCGCTCCCCGCCTTCGCGCCCGGCCTGCGCGTTCGAATTGCCGCGCTCCTGATTCGCCGCTTCGGGCCGCGGCGCATCCGCCCGGTGCTCGCGGCCCTGAAGGTGCGCGGCCTCTCCATCTACTCCAGCAAGACGCCGGGCCACGAGATGCCGACCACCCTCGCGGAAGTGGGTGCGGGGCACACGGGCGCGGGTAGCGGCGGGAACCTGCGCGCGGCGGTCTTCGGCGTGAACGACGGCCTGGTCTCCAATGCGAGCCTGATCCTGGGCGTCGCCGGTGCGTCGTCGCAGAGCGACGTGATCCTGCTCTCGGGCGTCGCGGGGCTGCTCGCGGGCGCGTTCTCGATGGCGGCCGGCGAGTACATCTCGGTGCGCTCGCAACGCGAGCTCTTCGAATCCCAGATCAGCCTGGAGCGCGACGAGCTCGCCAAGTATCCGAAGGAGGAAGCCGCAGAGCTGGCATTGATCTACGCCGCGCGCGGCGTTCCGAAGCAGGAGGCACAAGATCTTGCTGAACGAATCATCGCCGACCCCGCCCGCGCGCTCGACACCCTGGCGCGTGAAGAGCTCGGGCTGAACCCCGACGAGCTGGGCTCTCCGGTCGGCGCGGCCGTGTTCTCGTTCGGCTCGTTCGCGATCGGCGCATCGATTCCGCTGGCTCCGTTCCTGTTCCTGGTGGGGAGCCCGGCGCTGCTCCTCGCGATCGCGCTCGCTGCCCTCTCGCTGTTCTCCGTTGGCGCGACGCTGAGCCTGTTCACGGGCACGCGTGCGCTGTGGGGCGGCGTGCGCATGCTGCTGCTCGGCGGCGCCGCGGGCGCAGCCACGTTCGGCATCGGGAGCTTGCTGGGGGTGGGCCTGAGCTGAGCGCCCACGCCAGCCCCGACCGGGACGTCGACCGTCTCGCAGCGGCTCATCCCAAGGGTCTTCGACCCTGGACGACACGAATCACGATCACGACGAGCGCAATCACCAGGAGGATGTGAATGAATCCGCCCATCGTGTATGAGGAAACCAGACCAAGCAACCACAGGATGATCAAGATCACGATGATGGTTTCGAGCATTTTGCTCCTCCTTCACCCCGAAAAATTCTGTCTGTCGATAGATCGAAGTCTAGACAATTCTCGGTAGGGCCGCCGGCCGTGCTGCGTCTCATGTTCGGTCTTCCAGCCGACACAAGATGGCGCGCCTCGCGGACGAGCGTAGCGCGGACCGTCCACTACAAGATTGTGCGGGCAGCGACTTTTCTACATTCGGCCGTCAACGTTGCTCGCTGGAAACGACGATCCGCAGATCCGCCGCGCGATCACCGAGATCGCTGCCCTCCGGGCCCGGCGCTCGAGCCCACGGGCCCGCCTCCTGCTTCCCGACCCTTGGCATGCGGCTTGCGTGTTCCAGATGCTCACGTGGGGATCTGGCCGCGGATCTCGTGGGAGGAGAGTGACCATGATCGACTTCAGGCGATGCTCCCTGGCCGCAGCGCTCGGTGCCTTGTCCGTGGCCACCGGGCCAGTTCCCGCGGTCGCGGCGCCCGCCGACGGTGCTGTCGCCAGCATCGAGGCGGTCCAAGGTACGGTGGTCCGCTGGTCGGTGCCGGGCACGAAGCGTTGCGGCATGGGTGGGCGAACTTGGGACGCACTGCAGGAGACCTGTTACTACCCGATCGACATGTTGCAAAAGCCGGGGCTCGTCAAGGTCAACCGCCAAGGCGTCGGGCCCACCAAGGTCGCTCAGATCTCGGTCGGAGCTTCCTCGTATGGCACCCAGGACATCGAGCTCGGGGACATTCCGCAAGCGAACCCCTCGCCGGAGGATCTCCGGCGCAACGCGCGCGATCAGGCGCTGGTCGAAAAGATCTGGCCGAAGCGCGAAGGGCCGGCGAGGTTCACGCTGCCCCTCGGAGCGCCGGCATCGCGTCTACCGGAACCCAAAGGTTTCGGCGCGAACTGGATCTTCAACGGCAAGCCCGACTCGTCGGAAATTCACAGCGGCGTCGACTACGCCCTGGCGCCGGGGACGCCGGTTGTGTCCCTCGCCGACGGGACGGTGGTGGTCGCTGAAGACCTGTTCTTCACGGGAAAGGCCGTGTTCATCGACCACGGTAACGGGCTCGTCAGCATGTATTTCCACCTCTCCGAGATCAAGGTCCAGGCCGGGCAAGACGTCAAGAAGGGTGAGAGCCTCGGCCTGGTGGGATCGACGGGCCGGCTCACCGGACCGCACCTCCATTTGGGCATCCGATGGCACGACGCCCGGATCGACCCACAGTTTCTGTTGGACGACCCGGCCAAGATCCCGGCCTTTGGCAATTGACCTGCGCGGCGGCGCAGACGACGTTCGAAGTGGCGATTGCTGTATGTTGATGACTTGGGTTGTCAACTTCGAACCCAACGACAAGGAGGTCGATTCCCATGGCCAAGAAGAGCAGAGGCGGTCGGATGACGGCTGCGAAGAAGCGCGCTGCGAAGAAGTCGGGCGGTAAAGGCCGCATCAAGAAGCGCAAGGCCGGCAAGAAGATCATGAAGACCTGAGGCCGCGTCGGGTACGTCGGCGCCGGCGGCCGGTGGTTCTGCCACCTCGGGTGCTGCCACCTCGAATAGGGGCTCGACCACCGGCCGTCAGTGCCTGGCTCCACGGCGCTGGCGCCATCGCCCGCGCCGTCCGACCTCAGCCGTCCGCCCGCGCCCAGGTGGCCCTTGCCGGGGGACGAAGCTCACCTCGACGCGGATCCCTCTAGCGGATCCTCGAACAGCACACCTCGAGCACGCGCGGCTCGGCGGCCATGCGCGGCGCCTCGTCGGCCCGCGCGGGCGGCGGTCCCTGTGGATGCCTTGAAAAGATGACGCTTTCTACAAGTGCCGCACTTCGGTCGCGACGCGCGGCGGCGCCTCGAAAGCAGGAAGCGCCGGAGGGCTGGCACGGATCCTGCTAAGTCACCACCTCGACCGACAGTGAAGGATGTATGCCCGTACTACCTCGCATGGGATTCGAAGACCTGGACACCGCCCCGACTCTCGGCGACGCGGTCGCTGCGGTGTCGGCGGTCACGGCCGACGAGCGCGAAGTCGTGGCGGTCGTGCTGCACATGCTGCAGGGCAAGTCGATTCGGCTGGGCGGCGCCCAGCGAACCATCGGTAGCAGCCAGCCCCGGCCTGTCGAGCGCCTGTTCGACGAGCTCGCCGAGGCCGTGCGGCAGCAGGACCGCGCGGGGTTCGATCGGCTCTTCGACCGCTGCTTCGGCCAGGTCTACGCCCTGGCGTGGCGCCTCACGGGCGATCGTCGGCGATCCGAAGCCATCACCACGGATATCCTGAGAGACGTGGTGATCAAAGCGTTGTGAGGCCGGCCGCGCTGTCGCGCGCGTACCCTTCGCTTCATGGCATCCCGATCGCACGGCCATCCGAGGACCACCTGCACACGATGCATCGCACCGTCGTCCACGAGGGGGACGTCCCCACTGGGCGCTGCCTCGGGAAGATCGCGCAGCGCCGCGCCCCGCGGCGGCCCGTTCCAGCGTAGAATGGGCGCCCATGATCCTCGACATCTTCTCCGAGCTTCAACGGCCGGGGCCCTTCGCGCCCGATCACGAAGCGCGCATGTTCGCCGATGCGGTCGAGCAGGCGGTGCTCGCCGACAGGCTTGGTTTTGGCTGCTGGTGGACCGTCGAGCACCACGGAGCCGTCGAGTTCAGCTATTCCTCGGCGCCCGAGATCGTGGTGGCGGCGCTCGCACAGCGCACCGAGCGCCTGCGCTTCGGCCATTCGGGGGTGCTCGCGCCATTCCGCATCAACCATCCGCTACGTGTCGCCGAGCGCGCGGCCTGGATCGATCTCGTCTCGAACGGACGCCTCGAGATGGGCCTCGCGCGTTCGGGCGGCACGGAGTGGGAGGCCTTCGGCGTGGATGCCGAGACCTCGCGCGACCAGCTGCGCGAGGCGCTGTTGATGCTGCCTCGCATGTGGACGCAGGAGCGCTTCTCGTGGGAGAGCGCGCACGTCGTGATCCCCGAGCGAAACGTGGTGCCGAAGCCGCTCCAGAAGCCGCATCCGCCGCTCTGGCAGACCTGCACGAGCCCGGAATCCTTCGAGATGGCGGGGGAGCTCGGCGTGGGTGCGCTCGCCACCACGTTGCTCTCGCCGCTCGCCTCGCTCGCGACGCTGTTCGACCACTACAAGAAGGGAATTGCTCGTTGTCAGCCCGCAGGTCACTTCGTGAACGAGCGCCGCAGCGTCTTCACGTTCCTGCACTGCGCGGAATCGCGAAAGGAAGCGATCGCGAGCCGCGCGGGCGAGGCCGCGCTCTGGTTCGTGAATGCGGCGCCGCGGGTCTTCAGCGTGCCGCGCAAGATCTGGATCGATGCGATCCGAGGCTCGCTCCAGGCGAGCGATCCGGCCGCGACGCGCGCCGTCGCTGCGAGCCAGATCGCGACGGATCTCGACCTCGACGATCCGGTTGCGGTGGTGCGGCTACTGAACCGCCAGCTCGCCGGCGAGCGCCTGGATCCGGTCGAGGTCTACGAGACGCTCGAGCCGATCGAATCCGTGATCATCGGCGACGTGGATCTCTGCCGGCGTAAGCTCGCGCGCTACGCCGAGATCGGCACCGACCGGCTGATGTGCCTGATGCAATTCGGCACGCTGCCGCACGCGCGGGTGCTCGCGAGCCTGCGCACGACCGGCGAGGCATTGCTGCCGGCTTTCGCGAGCTGAGCATGCCGGAAAGCTGGGGCTTCGAGTCGATCTTCCACTTCACGGTGAGCGCCACCAACTTCGAGCGCTCGCTCGCCTTCTACCAGACGCTCGGCTTCCAGCTTCTGCGCGACAACCGCGACATTGTGTGGCCGGACTTCGTCGCCGAGAATTTCGGCATGCGGCGCGCACAGGGGCGCGGCGCGCTGCTCGCGCTCGGGCCCGAGCCGCACCACGTGCGCCTCGATCTGATCGAGTGGCTGGAGCCGCGCTGGGAGGGCGCGCGCGCGGACGTGCCGATCGAGGAGCGCGTGCCGCGCATCATCGCGATCCGCACGCGCAACGTGCGCGGGGCCTGGGCGGACCTGCGTGCCCACGGCATCCAGTTCATCCGCCCGCCGCGGGATCCCGACCCTGCGCTCGGCATCGAATCCGTGGTCTGCTGCCGCGACCCGGACGGCAACCTGATCGAGCTCATCGAGTACATGCCGGGCGTGCTCGGCTCGCGCATCGATCATCTGCCGAAGCGTTAGAAGAGGGCGATCGGATTCGCGGGTGAGCCGGTCCCTCCCGCGACGCGCAGCGGTGCGACCGTGAGCAGGAAATGCCAGCGCTTGCGCTCGCCGCAGGCCGCCGCGAGCTCGGCGAGCGCCAGATTGTCGAGCAGGTGAACGCCCATCCCGACCAGACAGCACTGGTGCAGCGGCAGCGGCCAG
>Ga0184615_10002281_pt1 | contig 10257 bp, 5 predicted proteins | sample PLM4_65_coex_FD_133134 | JGI IMG/M metagenome (GOLD analysis project Ga0184615, IMG submission 133134) | Groundwater sediment microbial communities from an aquifer in East River, Colorado, USA - PLM4_65_coex | ecosystem: Environmental > Terrestrial > Soil > Riparian zone | place: USA: East... | reverse complement strand
TCAACGTTTGCGCTGGTGCGCACCCGCAGGTAAATCTCCTCCTGCCAGGTGCTGTCGGGCTGCACGGCAGTGCCCACTTTCGCCCATCCTGCGCCGCTGACAGAAATCGCAGCATTATTTTCAGTTGCAATGGAGGCGAAATCGTAGTCCCCGCGTAATGCCCCAGCTGGAGCCCCTGGGGTGAGCGTCGTCGCTGCGGAGGACTGCACGGCAGTGCCAACTGCAATATATTCCGGGATCCCGTCTACCGGCGTGATCGCCGTGCCGCCGCCGTAGGCTGCTCCTATCGCAAGACCTGCTGTAACGCCGTCACACGCGACCCAAGAGGAAGTGCCAGATACCCCACTGTTGGCGACGATCGTCCCGTTTGGCGTCGCCTGGTCGGCGTTGTAGACCGCAATCACTTGCAGCAAGAACTCGTCGGCGGAACCAGAGGCATTTATGGTGACGTCTCGTGTTGCCGCAGTAGGGGCGATCAGCCTATAGACGGCCTTGCGAAAGTTTGTCTGGAGCACGGCATCGTAGAGTTCTGACAATGCGTCCGCGCCCCATGCCGAGTCCGTGAAGGTTGGCGGTGAGGTGGACGATGCATCGCCGATCGCGTAGAGGACGCGATTGGTATTGCTCGCGATAACGAAGTTGCTGATGGTCAGGCCAGCAACAGCCAGACCTGACACTGAATCGCTGTTGTCGAAGGTGACCGAATTATGGCGGGCCCTGCTGCCCATCGCCCCGCGCGCGTCAGTCCTGATCTCACACTCGACAGGGAGTTCAGTCTCGATCCTCGCGCACACCAAGCGCCGGCGGTGATTTTGTTCCAGCCCGATGTTCCGCTGGATTGCCGAATGGGCCGCGAGGGTTCGATCTTTGCGGATGTGCCTCCCGCCAAGCGCGGTAAATCCGCAGCTGTCGCTCCAATTGACACCGCCGTCCTCGGAGATGAGGAGAGTAACCCGCGCCCTATCGCGTGCGGTATGCCGGTCCCAATTCCGCCTGGAGAGAAAGCACTGGACGCGGTTGTCCCATGGCGCTATTTCCTTTGGCGCTGTGAACTGGACGCCGTTGCTGAATCGGGCAACGGCAAGGGCGGGCTGGCGCATGACTTCCGATGTGGTCCTATTGCTCGGTGACCGAACTCAGCGTCGTCAGCCGCGGGGTCACGTTCTGGCCGAAGTTGATATTCGGGGTGATCGTGCCCGTGTAGGCGGCCGAACTTCCCGTGGAGTCTGAGCTCGGGAACACCGAGAAGTGCGTAAAGGTCCCGGTGCTGGTGGAGGTGTTCTGCGGGAAGTCGATGTTCGCCACAGGGCTCGCGCCGGCCGCCACGCCGCTTGAGCCGCTTGTCACCGACCACCCGGCGGTGGAGCGATCGGTCGCGACGCGGGTGTATTGGGCGTATCCGCCTTCTGCGGCGCTCGAGCCTGAGTCCCCTGGATCCGCGGTGTGCAGGCCAAGCCACACGAGCGTGCTGCCGGCGGTTGCGCCCCAGTTCGTCCAGGCAACCCCGTTGAAGGTCTGGCGCAGGCAGGCGTATTCGAAGTTGTCGGTCTTGCTCATTGAACTACTCCTTGGTCATGACTTTCTTTACTGGGGTCGCGCGGTATTTCGCGGCGCGGCCGTTGCCGTCCCTTGCGGCGACGGTGAACTCGTATTCTGGAGCCTCGACGGGTGCGGGGTTGGGTATGGCTTTCAGGGCAGCCTCGAGCCCGTCCATTCGCTTCACAGTATCCGCGTGGGCTCGGGTGGCGGTGGTGAGGAGCCTTCGCAGATCGGCGTTCGTCGCGCGCTCGCGCTCAATCGTGGCAAAACTCGAGGTGAGTTGCCCGCTCGCCTCAGTCTGCGCGGCGGTCATCTCCTGGACCATGTGCGTGAGATCGTCAACGTCTTTCATCTGGGTCTTGAGCGTGCCTGCAAGTTCATCGGCGCGGGCCTGGAGTTTCCCGCGCTCGCGCGCGGCTTCCTCGTTCTGGGTGGTAAGTTCCTGGTTAGAGCGTTCGAACTCTTGGCGGTCGAGCATCGCCTGGTCGCGCGCCCCTGTCGCGGCCTCTCGAAGGCGTACCTCCGCGGCAATGTCGGAGCGCATCTGCGCGCGGGCCTCCTCCAGCGCCGGGTTATCCACAGGTTGTCCACCGAGTGGCTTGGCGAGGCTCGCAAGGCCTGCGGAGGCGATCGTGTGCAGTTTGAGCGTCATTGGACAAGTTCCAGTGATGGAGTGGGGGTGGTTTTCTGCCGCCAGGCTTTGATCTCAGCCTCGGAGAAGCCGGCCTCGCGGAACTGTTTGTCCAGGGAGGCGCGGTTTTTGGAGGCGGCCTCGATCGCGCGCTTCATCTCCCGTAGGGTGGCGTTCCCGGCGCCGGCCATCGCCATCATCTGGTAGTACATCGTGTCAATCAGCTGGCGCTTCTCATCGGCGGGCATGGTCGGGTTTTTATCCACAAGCTGGATCACCCGCTGCGCCTGCCCCAGGGCCTGGTGGATGCCCTGCAGGCGCACCATCTCGACCGGGTCGATCGAGGCCTCACGGAGCGCGGCCTCCGCGTCCCCCTGGCGCGCGAGGTGCCGGATGGTGTTCACAACCTTGGTCGCCTTGTCGTAGCTGTCGTAGAAGTCCTGGATCGACTGCGCCTGGCCGGATGGGTAGCGCACCATGAACCCGCGCAGCACCGGCATGTCGGCCAAGGTGGAGGCTGGCCGGATGGGATCCGGGAGGATGCCGGTCTTGCGCAGCGCAATGTCCGCGGTCTGCAGGGCGTACACCCCGAGGGTCCCGGTCCAGGCCCGGATGTAGTTGTCGATGATCATCGGGGAGGCCGCAGACTTGTCGTGCGCGCCCGGGATCGCACCGATGATGTGCCCCAGCGCCCGGGTCGCCTGGGTGGTGTAGCTCGAGTACTGGTACTCCGGGAGGAGTTTTTCCATGCTCGATGATACCAGGGGGCGGTCGGTGAAGAAGTTCCAGTTGACGATCTGGCCCACGATCGGCGCGGCGATGGTGGGCATGAAGTTCAGGCCCATCGTGTTCACCATGGTGCTCGAGAAGTCCTTGAACGAGTCGGGCTTGTCGTCGTAGAACGCGTCCAGGATCCGCTCAACTGAACTCCCGAAGATCACCCCGAGTTCGAAGGGTTTGGGGATGCGGTAGATGTGATCCTTGGTGAGCACGATCCAGAAGAGGTCGCGCTGCCAGTTGGGGATCTCCTTCCAGCGCGGGTCGTCGTGGTTCGCCCACCACAGGAGCACCGAGGGGAGCGTGATACTGGTGGCGATGGCGATGGTGGTCTGTAGGGGGCGGTCTTTGATGGCGCGCACCACTCGGTCCATGCCTTCGAGTTGCGCGTTCCAGAATGCGGTGATCATGTTGAGGGACCGGGTGCGCGCGCCAAGTCGCGCGAAGTCGAGGGTTACCTCGCGCGACTCGTAGCCGGCCGCCTGGATCTCCTCTTTGCTCATGCCCTCGAGCGCCTTCTTGAATTCGCCCATGCGGGTGGCGTTCTCCATCAGCTCCGAGGCGATGCGCAAGGGTTCCAGGGGGTTTTTCACGATGTTCCAGGCTTTGTCGGCGAAGGTAAGCTGGCCGGTGTGCCTGGCGAGCGCGGTCTGCACGTAGTCGCGGTCCATGGCGAGCATCGCCGAGTTGGCGCCCCCGGATTTCAACCACGCCTGAAACTCAGCGCCGTGCTTGGCGAGGGAGACGGCGCCGCGCGCCAGATCCAGTACCGGCACGTAGCCGCTCTTGGAGAGGACATAGGCGCTGAACTGATCGCGCACAGGGTTGCGGGAGATGAAGTCTGGCGAGAGCGTCGCGCCGGCGCGCAGCAGGCGAGCCGGGATGGCGAGGATCTGCGTCAACATGCCGGCGGTCTCGCGGTCGGTTGCCTTGAAGGCGGTCGCCACTTCCTCGGGCACCTGGTAGACCTCGCGCTTGCCGTCGCGAAAGACGACGATCTGGTCGTGCTCTGGCACGAGGGAATTGCGGCGGAACACGGTGAGCGTGTCCTCCGGGGCCTCGATCCCGTGGGCCTCGAGGAACCGGCTCATCTCCTCGTCCATGATCTCGATCGGGCGTACCGGCTGCTTCACCTTCTGCACGAGCTCCTCCCCGCGGCCCGAGCGCTCGGCAAGGGTCACGAGCGCCTGGCCGACGGCGTTCCGGTCGGCGAGCGCGGTGTAGAGGTAGGTGTTCTTCACGATCGATTCCAGGGGGTCGATGATCTTCCGCTCGCTCCCCTTGATCCGTTTGATGGGGCTCCTCACCGACAGACCGGGCCCGGCGCCGCCCTGACCCTCGGCGTCCTCCATCAGGCGGTAAAACGGGACGTAGTCCTTGTTCGCCTCACGCATCGCGGTGATCTGGGCTTCGGTAAAGATGCCCGAGTCCTTCATGTAGGCGAGCACGTGGTCCTGGTACTCCTGCAGGTCCTTGAGCACGGCCTCGTATTTCTGCCCCTGCTCGACCACCGCGCGGGCCTCCTCGAGCGGCACTCCGGTGACGATGTCGCGCGCGGCGAGCTCGATCGATCGCCGGCTGACGGCGTAGGCTCGCAGGCCGTCGAGGTCATCCTTCACCGGGTCCAGGACGTCCTTCAACGACTTGCCGACGTTCTTCAGGGTCTTGAACTCGAAGGGCGAGTACTCGAGGAACTGCGTGGCGCGGCCGAAGGCGCCGCGCGTCAGGCGCGCGAGCCTGTAGGGATCTTCGGCGGTGCCCAGCGCCGTGCCCTGGCGGAGCTCATCCACCAGGTTCTTGATCGGCCAGAGATCGTCCTTCACGTCGGCGTAGAACTCCTCCCAGGTGTAGCGCCGCGGGATTGCTGGGTCCATGGAGATGCGCTCGAGCACCGCCTTCTGGGGGTCGCTCGGGGGCGGGGATTGGGGTGGGCGGGGTGGCGCGGTAGCGGGCGGCGCGGGCGGCGGCCCTGCTGGGTGCTCGGCTTGGGAGGAGAGCATGCGGTCCAGTACGGCGCGCACGTCATCGGAGAGGCCCGCGTCCTTTACGATGGTGTAGATCTCAAGCAGCCAGTCTCGGAACTGCTCGAAGATCGAGCGCAGCGCTGGGCTCGGAGCCTTGCCTTCGGCGAGGTACTGCTCGAAGCCTTGGGCGAACTTCTCGTGCGCGGCGCGCGGGATCTCCGCGCCTTCCTCCAGGGCGAGCCAGTCGGTGAGCACCTTCCAGTCCTGGCGCGCGAGCGCGGGGGCGCCTTCGCCGGTGGCGAGGTCGCGGGTCACCTCGAGGAAGAAGTGCCCAGTCTCGTGCATGAAGGTGGAGCGATCGGCGTTCTCCAGCATGCTGATGATCGTGCCGCGCTCGCCGAATTCGATCTGCCCGCGGGGGGCGCCCTCGCCCTCCTGGAAGAGTGGCATGCCCTTCAGGGCCTTGTCCTTCAGCGCCGGGGTGATCTCGATCGACATCTGATCGACTTTTGGAACAACAGTCGTCTCAGGTTTGTATGGTCCTACGGTTACGCCCTCCTGGCGCAGGATGCCGGCGGCGGCTGGGCTGGGCAGTTCGCCCGCTTCGATGCTGACCATGTAGCGCTCGAGGAGCGCGGCCGGGTCGACGTTGTAGCGCTCGCCTGCGGAGGCGAAGAAGGCCTCCCAGACCGCGCCGTTTGCTCGGGCTTCTGCTTCGTCGGCCCCGGTGGCCCGGAGCCGTTCCTCGATCGCCCGGCCGATGGCCGCCGGTTGCTGCTCGCGGGGAAGGTCGCCTAGCCCTGTGATGGGGCCTGTGGGTTCACGCGCGGGCTCGCCGGCTGCAGCTGGCTCTGCGGCTGCGGGAGTTGCTCTTGGGCGTTCCTGCGTTGAAGGAGCGCCTTCGCGGCCTTCAGCAGCTTTTGCACTCGTTCGCTCATCTACGATCCCCTTGATGGCGGACAGGAACCCCGCCTCATCGTTCTCGAACTGCAGCGCCGCGCGCTCGACCGCGGCCTCATCGAGCGCAGCCGCCCGGGCGACCAGGTCGACCTCCACCACGTTCTGGGTGGTGGGTTCAAGTCCCTGCTCACGCGCGGCCCCTGCGGCTTCGTTCCACTGTTGCTCTCCCAGGCGTTTCAGCTCTGAAGCGCGAGTCTGCGCGATCGCGAGCATGTGGTCAACGGCACGTTTCTCGATCGGCTTCAGAGTCTGCCCGGCGATCGCCTTTTGCACTGCAGCACGGGTGGCGGCCTCGTTCATCTTCTTGTCCGGGCGCTCGCGCCACCACTCCGCCCTCGGGATCCAGGTGGAGAAGTTCGGGGTCCCCATGGGGCCGCCCAGGTGGCGTCCGCCGATCTGCGCCCACCCGAGCTCGTTCTGGGCCATGGTTTCCATGATCGGGCGCACGTCGGGGTGCTCGAGGCCGGCTTGGGCGAGCGCGGCCTGGTACTCCTCGATCTGCTTGTCCTTGGCGAGGACCTCGGCGTGGATCTTCGCTTGCTTCTCGGCCATCTGGGCGTGCTGCTCTGGGGTGAGGAGCGGGACGCCGAAGTCCCCTGGCTGGGGTCCGCGGCGCGCCTGCGCTTCGGCGAGGAGGGCCTCCTTCGAGGGTACCCCCCAGCCTTCTGGGGGCATCTGCACGCTCTCCCCGGGGCGCTCCGCCGGCAGGGTCTCGTCGACCACGCGGGGGCCGAGCTCGGCGCGGATCTCGGCCACGCGTTGGTCGAGCTCGGAGAGTTTCATCGGATCCTCGGCGGCGGTCAGGCGCTCGGCCTCGATCGCCTGCAGTTCCTCGCGCAGGGCCATGCGGGCGCTTGGACGTTCGAGTTCCGGTTGGGCGAAGATCCGTCCTACCGGGACGTTGTCAGCTGCGAGGTTCTCCAGGACCTTGGGGTCCTTGGTCGCGTGGTCGTAGACCACCACCGGGTCGATCCCGGTTTCCTCGTACACCGCGCGGAGTTTCGCCTCCATGGCTGGGACCGCCTCCGGGGCGTCCTTGGCGATCGCTGCGGCGGCGTCCTTCATGGTCTGCTCGGTGGGGGCCTTGCCCGCCATGCGGCGCCCCAGGGACACGAGGAGCGGGGGCGGGAGCATCTGGATGGTGGCCTCGGTGAGGGCCGCGGCGACGGGGCTGTCGGTTTTCTCGAGCACCTTGTGGCCGGCTGCCTCGCCCGCCTCGGTGAGAAGGGTAAAGGGGAGCATCAGGGCCTGCGCCGTGCGCTGGCCGGCCTGAGTCATGGGCTGATAGGTGACGCTCTCGGCGAACTTGGCCGCGATCTCCTTGGGGTCTTCATCGGAGAGCCCGGCACCGCGCATGATCAGGGTTCCCACTCCAGCGCCCAGGTACGCGGGGAAGCCTGCGATCAGGCCCGATGCCGCGTGCAGCGCCGCCTCGATCGGCCCGTAGATCGTGGCGATGTCAGCCACGCCTTGCCCGGCTCGGCGGATCGATTCCGAGACCGCGCGCGCGAGGGCCGAGTTGGCTTTGGTGGTGTTGGGCGGGCGCTCACCGAACCAGTCGGTGATCTCCTCCTCGGTGAACCCGACCTCCCGCAGACCGGTTCGCTCCTTGGTCGCCCATTGGGCGATCTCGGGGTCCTCGAACCCGGCCGCGCGCAGTTCTTCGACTTCTTGCAGGCCGCTCATTGCAGGGCCCTCCGCGCGCGGTATTCCTCGATCGTCTCCCCTGGCCTACGCGCGGCCGGGTTCCCTCCCGCTGGCGCCTTGGGGGCGGCGGCCGGAGCAGGCGCACCCGGCAGAGTCGGCGCGGACTGGCGCCGCAGCGCCTCTCCCATGCCGCGGATCTGCTCATCCAGGGAGCGCTTGAACGCGGGCACCATGTTGCCGAGGTATTCCGGGTTCGGCGGGCCACCTGGGGCCGGGGGAAGGTAGAGCATGTAGAGGTCTTTCCCGGCCGCCCGGTACTCGCGCTCTTTCGTCTGGGTGTACTGCCAGAAGCGGTAGTTATCCTCCCCGCCCCGCTCGTCGATCGTGAGGAGGGTGCTCTTGTCGAACTGCGGTTTCATGGCCGCGTAGAAGTTCTTGCGCGCCTCGGACAAGCGCTGGCCTTCGGGGGTCTGCTGGTCGTCGAGCTCTTTCTTCAGCCAGTCGTAACCGGTGCGTCCGATGCCTTTGCCGAAGTACGGGGCAAGTTGGCCTACGGTGCGGATCCTGCGGGGATCGTCGTTCGGCAGGTGGATCCGGCCGAAGAGATCGCCCATCACCGCTGGGTTTTCCTTCATCGGGGTCCCGAGCGCGGCGCGGGCGTTGTGCTCAAGGAGCGCGAGGATCCCGCGCTGGCCTTGCGCGTCGGTGTTCACCCAGGCGGTCTTGGCGGCCGCGGTGGTGAGGAGCTCATCCAGGCTCGTCGGGGCGATCTTGTTCGGGCCCGGGAGCGCGGTCTGCATCAAGGTCTGGTGCGCCTGGCGGGCGATGCCATCCTGGGCTGCCACCAGGGTGTTCACGTGGGTCTTCACCTGGGTCACGACGAGGTCGCGGAAGGTCTCATCGCCCGGGTACTTCTTCTCGGCGAGCGCGGAGGCTTGCTCCACCCAGGTGCCGATGTTTCCCTTGAGATCGAACTTCGTCCCTGTAGTCGCGATCCCGGGGGCGCCGCGCGCGGCCCGCGCGCCGGGGACGGTGGCGGCGACTGCGGCGTCGATGCCATCCTGGCCGGCGAGCGCGAGGCCCGCCTGCAACTCAAGTGCGGCTTGGCCGCTGATCACCTGGTCGGCGATCCTCCTGGCCTCGAGCGGGAGGGCGAGTTGGCGGACCTGGTGGGTGAGCTGGAAGCGCAGTTTCGGGCTGATCTCGGTGCCGCTCGCCTTCAGGGCTTGCATGGCGCCCACCGGGTCGGTCAGGGCCTGGGTGTCGATCTTCGCCTGCCAGACCTGGTCGCGCGCGGCCTGGCGCATGAGTTCGACCTCCTCCTTCGGCCAGCCGTGCTGCTTGGCCATGGCGGTGATTGCGGCCTCGATGCGTTCCTTGGAGGCGGCGATGGCGTACGGATCATCGGAGTTCGAGGCGATCGAGCGGGCCTCGGCCGACACCGTGCCCTCGAGCACTTGTTTGCCGTAGACGAGGGACTCGGCGTAGGTGTGTTTTAGGATGTCCTGCTTGAACATCGTTTCGGCCGGCTCCGCGCGCTGCGCGAACCTCGCTTTCTGCCGGTCATTCTGCAGTCCCGAGGCGATGTTTTCGCGGGCCTGAACGAAGCGCCCACCGTAGTCCTTCAGGAGCGGTTGGGTAGCGGCGTCTGCGCTTCTCTTGGTTTGGAAGCCGTCCTCACCCACCGAGAGGTTCACGGCCTCGCCCTTGAGTTTGTTGAGCGCGTCCTCGGCCCTGAGCGAGTCCCAGTGGTCCTGGGCGACGGCGAGATCGGCGGCGCCGGCCATGATGGAGCCCCCCGCGGCGATGGTGGCGCGGTCAAGGGAGAGCGGCGCATCCATGCCGCTCGTATCGATCCTCGCCACGCCGCCTCCGGGTCGAGGGGCGGGGGTCTCGCCCAGCGCGGTGAAGTTGGGGATGGGTTTAGCCATAGCTGGGGTTCTCCAGCGTGCCGCCTGAGTAGGTGAACTCGTTCAGCGGGGTGGCCTGGTTCTGGGCGGGGCTGCCATAGCCGTAGCGGGCGTACATGGTGGAGGCACCGGCCAGCACCCGGCCGGCGGTCTCGGTGGCGATGGCGCTCCCCTGGATGATGCTTGCGCCGGCGCCGATCTCCCCGCTTATGCGATTGGCCTGGGCGGCCAGGCGCAGGGAGCGTGCGCGCTCCTCGCCCTGGTAGATCGCGAGGTTTTGCCGGTAGGCGCCTTCGCTCGCGATCCCCGAGATGATTCGGATCACCGTGGGGTCGCTTGCCCCGCCGCTTGCTGCGGCAAGGGTGAGGGCACGGGACTGGACGAGGGCCTGGTTGCGCTTCTCGGTAAAGAGGGTGCGCTGTCCGGAGGCGAGGGCGTCGTTTGCCTGCTGCTCGAGCTGCCGGGCCTCAAACTCGGCTGCGGCGCGCTTTCGGCCGGCGATCTCTTTTGCATCGCGCTTGGCCGAGATTCCCCCGACGACCTGCAGGGCGAGGCCGGCGATGCCCGCTATGGCTGCGGCATACGCCACGTGGGCCTCCAGTAGAGGTCGCCCTCGACCCGCTCAAAGCCGAGCGCCTGCAGGAGGCGCGCCGAACCCGGAATGTCATCCTGGGCGATCGCAACCACCGGGGCACGCACGCGGGATGCGGCGGCCATCGCCATGCGGGCCCCGCGCACGATCACTTTCTTCCAGCGCCTGAGCTCAGGTTCGACTTTGGAGTAGAGCACGAGGCGTCCCCGGTCGTGGTAGTAGCCGCAGACCCCCAGG
>Ga0184615_10002279_pt1 | contig 10262 bp, 8 predicted proteins | sample PLM4_65_coex_FD_133134 | JGI IMG/M metagenome (GOLD analysis project Ga0184615, IMG submission 133134) | Groundwater sediment microbial communities from an aquifer in East River, Colorado, USA - PLM4_65_coex | ecosystem: Environmental > Terrestrial > Soil > Riparian zone | place: USA: East... | reverse complement strand
TGGCGTAGCTCGGATGCGTGCGAATCGCCATCTCGAGCGCGGAACGCGCCTTGTCGTACTGGCCCTGCGCAGCGTAGAGCACCGCCAGATTGTTGTAGGGTTCAGGCAGTTCCGGGAACTCCTGGGTGAGCTCCGTGAACGCCTTGATTGCGTCGTTGGGCTTGCCCTGCTCGGCGAAAATCAGCCCCTTGAGAAAGCGCCCGCGCGCGTCCTTGGGTTTGCCCTTGAGATAAATATCGACGCGATCGAGCGCGCGATCAAACTGGCCTTGCTTGAACAGCTGATTGGCCTCCTGCAGCTCGTCGTTCTGGGCCGTCACCGGCGCAGCGGCGAGGAGGGCGCCAGCCAGGGTGACAACGAGTGCAGCCAGGCGCAAGGCGGTGTGGAGCATCGTGCTATACTTTTCTGAGGATATCAGTGGGTTAGTCGTAAAATCCTCGAAATTTTACCAAGAACGCCGGGCAATTCAAACTGCACATTTCCGCGTCCTCGCTGGCACCCCTCACGCCCTCCGGGCGGAGACCGTCATCCCGCGAAAGGCGGCCCGGACGCCAGCCTGAGCACGCGACGGGCTGAACCGTGCTGAAAATCTACAACACACTGGCTCGCGAGAAGCAGGAGTTCGTCCCGCTGGTGGCCGGCAAGGTCCGCATGTACGTCTGCGGCATGACGGTCTACGACTACTGTCATCTCGGCCACGCCCGGGTCATGCTGGTGTTCGACGTGGTGCGGCGCTGGCTGCGCGCGCTGGGATTTGACGTCACCTACGTGCGCAATATCACCGATATTGACGACAAGATCATCAAGCGCGCGCAGGAGAACGGCGAGGCGATCGGGGCGCTCACCGCGCGCTTCATCGCGGCGATGAACGAGGACAACGCCGCGCTCGGGGTCGAGAAACCCGACCACGAGCCGCGCGCAACCGATTACGTGCCAGGCATGGTGAAGATGATCGAGGAGCTCGAGCGCCGCGGCCTCGCCTACCGCGCGGGGAACGGCGATGTCAATTACTCGGTGCGCAAGTTTCCCGCCTACGGGAAGCTGTCCGGGAAGTCTCTGGATGACCTGCGCGCCGGCGAGCGCGTGGAGATCGACCTCGGCAAGCAGGATCCCCTCGACTTCGTGCTGTGGAAGAAGGCGAAGGACGGCGAGCCGTACTGGGAGTCCGCGTGGGGCAGGGGGCGCCCCGGCTGGCATATCGAGTGCTCGGTGATGTCGAGCGCGCTGCTGGGGAACCATTTCGACATACACGGGGGCGGGCAGGATTTGCAGTTTCCCCATCACGAAAACGAGATCGCGCAATCGGAAGGGGCGAACCAGTCGAAATTCGTCAATTACTGGATGCACAACGGGTTCGTGCGCGTCGACAACGAGAAGATGTCGAAATCGCTCGGCAACTTCTTCACGGTGCGCGAGGTGCTCGCGCGCTACGACGCCGAGGTGGTCCGCTTCTTCATCATCCGCGCGCACTACCGCAGCGCGCTCAATTACTCCGACCAGCACCTGGAAGACGCGAAGCACGCGCTGGCCCGCCTCTACACGGCGCTGAAGGGCCTCGAAGCTGCAGCGGGACCCGTCGACTGGAACGACCCGCGCGCGAAGCGCTTCCGCGAGGCGATGAATGACGACTTCAACACGCCCGAAGCAATCGCCGTTCTCTTCGAACTCGCGAATGAGCTTAATCGCACGCGGGATCGGGAGCAGGGGCGATTGCTTAAATCATTGGGGAAAATCCTGGGTCTGATGCAGCGAGATCCGGTGCATTTCCTGCAAGGTAGACGAGATTACGTTCTGACAGCGGAGCCGGGGCGTTACGAGATCAAGGGAAGTGACGCAGTTCTCCGCGTCGAATATTCCGATGAAAGAATTAAGGAACTCATTGCCGCACGCGCAGCCGCTCGCAAGAGTGGGAATTTCGGCGAAGCCGACCGCATCCGCAAAGAGCTGTTGGATGCTGGTATCGTCTTGGAAGATTCGCTGCAGGTCACTACTTGGCGTTACAGCTGACCGTGAAGCATGCCGGGCGTCGGCGTGTGCGGCTTTGACCACTCCTTCCCCCTCAGGGGGAAGGTTGGGATGGGGGTGGTTCGGGTTTCCGAGTAACCCATCCCCACCCTAACCCTCCCCTTGAAGGGGAGGGGATTGTGAGATCGGATGCTCCTGGTTTTGCAAAGCGCTCTCGGGTTTCTCGCGATCATCGCAATCGCCTGGCTGTTTTCCGAGGACCGCCGCGCGGTGCCGTGGCGCATCGTGGTGTCCGGCGCGGTTCTGCAGATCGTGCTGGCGGCGGCCCTCCTCAAGCTGCCCCTGTTCAGGGACCTGTTCCTCGCCTTGAACGAACTGCTCTCGGCGCTGGAACGCGCAACGCAGGAGGGCACACGCTTCGTGTTCGGCTTCCTTGGCGGCGGCCCGCAGCCGTATGAGGAACGGCCCGGATCGTCGAGCTTCGTTCTGGCATTCCGCGCATTGCCATTGATTCTCGTGGTGAGCGCGCTCTCGTCGCTGTTGTTCTATTGGAGGGTATTGCCCGTCGTCGTGCGCGGGTTCTCCGTGGTGCTGGAGAAGGTCATGGGGGTCGGCGGCGCGGTCGGGCTTTCCACCGCGGCCAACGTTTTCGTCGGCATGGTGGAAGCACCGCTCTTCGTGCGGCCGTACCTGAGCGCGATGAGCCGAGGCGAGCTTTTCATCGTCATGACCGGGGGCATGGCGGGCATCGCGGGCACGGTAATGGCGCTCTACGCCGCAATCCTTGGGCCGGTGGTGCCGGACGCGATGGGCCACATCCTGTCGGCGTCCATCATCAGCGCCCCCGCCGCGATCCTGATCGCGGGGGTGATGGTGCCGCCGCGCGGCGAGCCGACGTCAGGCAGGCTCGTCCCGCCGCAGCAGGCGAGGAGCAGCATGGACGCGGTGACGCGCGGCACGCTCGACGGCCTGCAACTCCTGCTCGCCATCTTGGCGATGCTGATCGTGCTGATCGCGCTGGTGACGATCGTCAACCTGGCGCTCGGCCTGCTGCCGCAGTGGAGCGGGACGCCGATCACGCTGCAGCGTGTGCTGGGTTACGTGATGGCGCCGCTGGTGTGGCTCGCCGGCGTGCCGTGGGCCGAGGCGGTCACGGCCGGGGCCCTGATGGGAACCAAGACCGTCCTCAATGAGTTCATCGCCTACGTGGACCTGGCGCACTTGCCGGCCGACGCGCTCGGCGCGAGAAGCCGGCTCATCATGACCTATGCGCTGTGCGGCTTCGCCAATTTCGGCAGCCTGGGCATCCTGATCGGAGGGATGGCGTCCATGGTGCCGGAGCGGCGCGATGAAATTGTCGCGCTCGGGCTGCGCTCCATCGTTGCGGGCACGCTCGCCACGCTGATGACCGGCGCGACGGTCGGCATGCTTGTCTGAGTGATGAAATCCCCCCGGCATGTCCATGTCTCCCCCCTTTGACAAAGGGGGGTAGGGGGGATTGAGTGACCAAGTGACGGGGAGAGCCAGTGAGCAGGATCACGGAAGTACGAACGCATCCCGTCTCGGTGCCGCTGAAGCACCCGCTGTGGACGGCGCACGAGGAACTGAAGGACTCGAGCCTGATTCTCGTAGAAGTGCGCACCGAGGACGGGATTGCCGGCTACGGCCAGATCCACGGCTCGCCGCAAAAAGCGATCTGCGAGTGGGTGGCGCGTTTCGGCGAGGTCATTCGCGGCATGGAGGCGACCGCCAGCGTCGAGGTGTGGGAAAAGCTGTTCGCGCTCACGTCCCCGCGGCCCGGCGGCATGGGCGGACGCGACGGGCAGCCGCCGCCGCTGCCGCGCGGCGCGCGCCCGCAGATCATGGCGGCGATCGCCGGCATCGACATCGCGCTGTGGGACATCCGCGGCAAGAGCGCCGGGCTGCCGGTCTACCGCCTGCTCGGCGCGGAGAAGCGGCCGATTTTCACCTATGCCACGGGCGGCTACTACCGGCTCGGCGCGTCGGACGGGGTCTATGCGGATGAGCTGGCTCGCTTCGTCGCCGCGGGTTTTCGCGCGGTCAAGTTGAAGACGGGCGGCGGGACCGTCGCCGAGGAAGCGAGGCGCGTGCGCGCAGTGCGCGAGGCCATCGGCAAGAGCGTTTCACTGATGCTCGACATGAACGCCCCCTACGATCTCGACGACTGCATCGCTTTCGCGCGCGCGGTCGAGCCGCTGGATATCTTCTGGCTGGAGGAGCCGCTGCACTGGTACCTCCAGCCGGCCGACTTCGTGCGGCTCGCCACCGCGACCCGCATCCCGCTCGCGCATGGTGAGCGCGAGCTCACGCGCTTCACCGTGCGCGATTTCATCGCCTCCGGCGCGATCCGCTACGTGCAGTTCGACGCCACGCGTTTCGCCGGCTTTACCGAGGCGCTGCGGGTTGCCGCGCTGGCGGAGCAGCACGGCGTCATGATTGCGCCGCATACCGCCCCCGAGCTGCACGCGCACCTGGTGGCGGCGTTCCCGCGCTGCAGTTTTGGCGTGGAATCGCACGGCGACGCCGCGCGCGATCCCGTTTCGCACGGACTCTACCGCGAGCGCGTGCAGGTGCGCGACAGCCACGTCCATCTCAACGACAAGCCGGGCTTCGGCGTCGAGATCGACTGGGAATTCGTCAAGCGCCATCGCGCTTGACGAATAAGAAGGGGCGTTCCGGGACGCGAAGCGGTGACCGGCAGCGCGGCCGCACCGTGGTTCCGAGATTGACTAGAAATGGTCTCAAAAACACTCCCTCGCCCCGCGGCAGCGGGGAGAGGGTTGGGGTGAGGGGTAGACGCCGCTTCAGTTTCTAGAGCGAGATGTGAGTTTGCGGGTTGCCCCCTCACCCTAGCCCTCTCCCGCAGAACTGGGGGAGAGGGGATTGTTGAGATGGCTTCTAGCAACATTGTCATGCGGCACCGGGTGCGGGCCCGTGCCGCTTACCGTCCACTGACGGTCCGGTAGCGACGGTATATTATTCCTGGTCAGGGAGGTGCCGCATAAATGCTCATCAACTGCGCCGCCTATCAGGACGGCAGAAAGCTCGGCGACATCCGCAAGGAGGACATCCACAGCTATCTCGGCCGGCCCGGCTGCTTCGTCTGGGTGGCGCTCAAGGACACGACCGCGGAGGAGCTGATGGAGATGCAGACCCAGTTCGGCCTGCACGAGCTCGCGGTGGAGGACGCGCACCACGGCCACCAGCGGCCAAAGATCGAGGAGTACGGCGACTCGCTGTTCGTGGCGCTGCACATGATCGAGCCCGCGGGCGACGAGCTGCGCGTGGGCGAGCTGAACGTCTTTGTCGGCAAGAACTACGTACTGTCGGTTCGCAACCACGCCGAGCAGGGCTTCGTCAACGTGCGCGAGCGCAGCGAGCGCGAGCCGCACCTGCTCAAGCACGGCCCGGCGTACGTGCTCTACGCGCTGATGGATTCCGTGGTGGACCGCTACTTCCCGGTACTGGACGCGCTGGAAGACGAGCTCGAGCTCCTGGAGGAGCGGATGTTCGCCAATGAACCGGTGCGCGAGAACATCGAGGCGCTCTACGGCTTCAAGCACAAGCTGATGACGCTCAAGCACGCGGCGGGGCCCCTGCACGAGGCCGTCGGCCGCCTCTACGGCGGGCGCGTGCCCGAAATCTGCGCCTACACCCAGGAGTATTTCCGCGACGTCGCCGACCACCTGCTGCGCATCAACCAGTCCATAGACAACCTGCGCGACATGGTGGCCACCGCCATCTCGGTCAACCTTTCGCTGATCACCGTGCACGAGAACGAGACCGTCAAGCAGCTCGCGGCCTACGCCGCGCTGGTGGCGGTGCCGACCATGATCGCCGGCGTCTACGGCATGAACTTCGAGCACATGCCGGAGCTGAAGTGGGTGTGGGGCTACCCGCTGTCGCTCGCCCTGATGGTGGGGATAGACGGCTACCTCTTCTACCGCTTCCGCAAGGCGAAGTGGCTTTAGGATCCGGCGGTCATGCTATCCGATGACCTCTGGTGAACGCGGTGGCGGTGGTCGAATGAGATCGGCTGATCTGGCAAGGGTGTCAGCTGCCGATTTCCGCGCCCAGTTTTCCGGCGAGTTCCTGCATTTCTTCCTGGGCGAGAAGGATTTCCTCCAGAGACAACGCGGCCCAGCGGCGCAATTGCTCCCGCCGCGAGCCCTCCCAGGTCGTAAGGCTCCAGTCGATGATGTCGTCCTGTCTCTCAACGTCCGGCATCGTCTTCCAGTCTCATGCGCAGGTATTCAACGTCTATTCTATCTTGCGGACGTCCAGCCGCTTCTTTCATCCGGATGAGCGTGGGGATTGTAACGAAGCGCACGGCGGTCGGCCCCAGCGGCTTGATCAAAGCGCGCCGGTATTCTTCGTCGAAAGCGAAGGGTTCGCTCACGAACATGTCAATCGGCGTGTCCCGATGCGCATCGCTCCAAAACTGGAGCACCTGCATTCCCTTTTCGCGGATCCAGCTTTCCCGCTGCCGGGTGTCGGCGAATTGCGCCGCCGTAATCGGCACCATCGGCCGGTAGCCCAGCTTTCCGAGCGCCGCGAAGGCGCGCCCGATGTTTTCGGGAGCGAGCTGCAGCACCAAGTCCACGTCTTTGGTGAATCTCAGGTAACCGTGGGCGTTTACGGCAAGGCCGCCGGCCACAAGATAGCGCACGCCTGCTTCTTCGAAAGCGCCGACGATGGCTTCGAAACTCGCGAGCTTCACGACCCTGGCTCCCCGGGCCGGATTATGTCACTTCCTTCGCTCCTCGCCCCGGCCTTCTCGGCGGCAATGCTTTTCAGCCGCCGCATGAAATTGCGCTTGGCCTTGTGCTTGATGCGCAAGGAATTGAGATAGGGGCCGAACTTGGCGCTCTTGCCGGTTCGAACCATCAGGGCTCGCATTCGGCGCAGCAGGTCCACGGCTTGGTCGTAAGCTTGATTGTTGGTGAGATTGACAATAGGGCCGATCTGATCCTGATAAATAGCGACGGCTTCGTCGGGATGGCTCGACTCCAGCGCTTTGGCGGTTTTGAGCCACAGGTGCCGAGCGCAGCCGTGGGTGCGCGCTTCCCCAAGCGCGGCGGCCGGGTCGTCCTCCCAAAGGAAAATTTCCACAAGCAGCGAAGCACCTCCCGCTATCCAGTACGGTACGTTTGGTACCGGCTTTTTGCCGCCTAGCGACTTGCGCACTGCGGAGAGCGCCTTTTCGCGCCAAGCGCTCCAGCTTCCTGCCCCGTCCGCGCTTCGTTTCAGTTCTTGGTAGCTGCGCACGTCCAGATTCTTCGTGAAGCGTGCCCAACGCAGCCCGATCGCGTCGTCATGGCGGCCACGACGGTGGTACTCCGCGACCAGAAAGTTGTCGAGGCCATCGCCCGCTTCCCGCGCGAAAGCCCTGCGGCCGTCCTCCGCCCACTTCAGCGCCTCGTCGTGCCGTCCGGCTTTCTGGAGCACGGTCGCGATCTCGAGGTATGCGTAGGAATCGGCGAGATCGCGTTTCAGCACTCCAACGAGCGCGTCAACGTCTCCATCCATGGCCGCAAGCGTCTTCATGATGCCGGCGAGCTCGTCGCGCCGGCCGGCGTGTCGTTCCGCCCGCGCGCCGGGCGCGAGCGCGGGAACCCTTTTCCATGCATCCAGAGCGAGCTTGCGATATGCGGCGAGCCCGTCCTTGCCGAGAGACGGCAGGTAATGTCCCAGCGCGAAGAAGTCGTAACCATCTGCAAGCTGCAGCTCGAAGAGATTTTCCGCCAGCGCCGGTGGAGCGAGTCCCCCACGCCCGAACGCTTCATAATGGATGCCGGCGATATCGGACAGGATGTCGCCGAGCCTGCCATCGGAATCGTCGCAGTGCGCAAGCAGCGCGAGGCCCCGCTTCATCGCGTCGGAGGAAAGCTCGATTGCCACTTTGGCATCGCGTTTCGACAGCTCCCGGAGAAGCTCGGGGACGGACGCCGCGCGTGCGGCCAGCTTGGGCATGTCGCGGTAATCCACGAACTCCCTCGTCGCAAACACCCTGCGAATTGCGTTCCTGACGGCGCCGGAGTCGGAAAGGCCCCGACGTTGCGCGGTGAGCAGCAATCGATCTGCGAGGTCCTCGTCCTCGCACGCGCGCTCCGTCAGCATGTCCACCAGCGTCTGTTTGTCGCTGGCCTCCAGGAACTTGCGTATGACCTCGATCTCAGGCGCGGGCTGTTTTCGCTTTCCCGATCCAATGGCCAGCCAGGCGAGCCCTGTGGCAACGAGATGCTTGCAAAACCCGCCGTCCTGTCCCATCGGGCAAGTGCAACTCCTGTCGAGACGACGTCCGTCCGGCCACAACTTGACGGTGTATTTATCGGTGCCGACGACGCGGGCGGTGACCCGGTTATCGTGACAGACCAGACGCTCGACCGCGCCGTCGCGGAAATAGGCCAGTCCACGCTCGAACGAGCGGTCGCCCGCCAATTCCTCGAGCGCTGGCCTCGATATCAGATCAGCGAGTTTCGCCCTGGCCGTCATATGACAGCGGACATGATACGTCGGCTCGTCCTGATACGGCATGCGAAAGCCGGGAGGAACCACGTTGCAGACGAACAAACAGCCAACAAAAAAGGGCGCACGGAACGCCCTTTTTCGAACGCAGCGAGTGATTCGTGGCTACTGGGCGAAAAACTCCCGCACTTTCTCCATCCAGGACCGGGCCCGCGGATTGTGCCGGCCGCCGTCCTTCTGGTTGATGGACTCGAGCTCGGCGAGCAGCTCTTTCTGGCGCGCGGAGAGGTTCACCGGGGTCTCGACCGCGACGTGGCAGATCAAGTCGCCGTGGCTCGATGAGCGCACGCCCTTGATGCCCTTGCCGCGGAGGCGAAACATCTGCCCGGTCTGGGTGCCCGTCGGCACCTTGACCTTGGCGGCGCCGTCGAGCGTCGGGACTTCGACGTCGCCACCCAGGGCGGCGGTCGTGAAGCTGATCGGCATCTCGCAGTGGAGATCGTTGTGGTCGCGGTTGAACACCGGGTGCGGCTTCAAGTGGATCACGACGTAGAGATCGCCGGGAGGGCCGCCGTTCATGCCGGCTTCGCCTTCGCCCGACAGGCGGATGCGATCGCCCTCGTCCACGCCGGCCGGGATCTTCACCGACAGCGTCTTGTGCTGCTTCACGCGCCCGGCGCCGCTGCAAGCCGCGCAGGGGCTGACCACGATCTTGCCGCTGCCGTGGCAGCGCGGGCAGGTCTGCTGGATCGAGAAGAAGCCCTGCTGCATCCGGACCTGGCCGTGGCCGTGACAAGTCGGGCAGGAGGTGGGGGAGGTGCCGGGCTTGGCGCCGCTGCCATGGCAGGTGGCGCATTCCTCCATCGCCGGAATGCGGATGCGCGTCTCGGCTCCGCGCGCGGCGTCCTCGAGCGAGATCTCGAGGTTGTAGCGCAGGTCGGCGCCGCGGTAGACGCTGGAGCGGGTGCGGCCGCCGCCGAAGATGTCGCTGAAGATGTCGCCGAAGGCGTCGGCGAAGTTGCCGCTGAAGCCCGCGCCGGCGCCGGCCGCCGCCTGGTCCACGCCCGCGTGACCGAACTGGTCGTAGGCCGCGCGTTTCGAGCCGTCAGACAGGATCTCGTAGGCTTCCTTCGCTTCCTTGAAGTGTTCCTCTGCCTTGGGGTTTTCCGGGTTGCGGTCCGGATGCCACTTCATGGCGAGCTTGCGGTACGCCTTCTTGATCTCCTCTTCCGGGGCGTCCCGGTTGACTCCCAGCACTTCGTAGTAGTCTTTTTTCGGCATTTCTTCTTGGTACGCCCTAAATGGTCAACGGCCGAGTTGAACGGCGGCGCTTGTGCGCCGTCCGTTCGAACTCGGCCAGCTAAACCGGCGCGTTACCTGCGCCGGATTTAGCCTTTCTTGTCTTTGACTTCCGTGTACTCCGCATCCACGACGTTGCCTTCTTCCTGCTTGGCCCCTTCCGCGGGCTTTTCCCCGCCCGCCTGCTGGGCCTGCTGTTTCGCCTGCTCTTCCTTGTAGACCTGCTCGGCAAGCTTGTGACCGGCCTGGGCGAGCGCCTGGGTCTTGGCCTCGATCGTCGCCTTGTCCTCGCTCTTCAGCGCTTCTTCCGCATCCTTCAACGCGGCCTCGATCTTTGCCTTGTCATCGGCGCCGACCTTGTCGCCGTGCTCCTTGAGCGACTTCTTCACCGCGTGCACCATGTGATCGCACTGGTTGCGCGCATCCACCAGCTCGTGCGCCTTGCGGTCCTCTTCGGCGTTCTCCTCGGCGTCCTTCACCATGCGCTGGATTTCCTGCTCGGTGAGGCC
>Ga0184615_10002278_pt1 | contig 10262 bp, 6 predicted proteins | sample PLM4_65_coex_FD_133134 | JGI IMG/M metagenome (GOLD analysis project Ga0184615, IMG submission 133134) | Groundwater sediment microbial communities from an aquifer in East River, Colorado, USA - PLM4_65_coex | ecosystem: Environmental > Terrestrial > Soil > Riparian zone | place: USA: East... | reverse complement strand
TCGCTCTCGACGCGACTCTGTGGACCCTGAACCCGCGCGACTTCGAGGACATTCCGCAGCTGCGCCTTCTTCCCTGATCTCCGGAGTGGGCGGACCGACCGGCCTGCCCGGCTGATAAACTTCCTCGTTCTTATGATTTCGATCACCAACCTGGCCAAGGCCTTCGGGGGCGACACGCTGTTCGAGGGCGCCTCTTTTCAGCTCAATGCGGGATCCCGTTATGGCCTGGTCGGCGCCAACGGGTCCGGCAAGTCGACCTTTCTCAAAATCCTGTCCAGCGACGAGGTCTCCTCCGACGGCATCATCAACATGCCGCGCCGCGCCCGCCTGGGGGTCCTGAAACAGGACCACTTCCAGTACGAGGAGGTGGCGATCGTCAACGTCGCGATGATGGGCAAGAAGGACGTCTGGGACGCCCTCGAGGAGCGCGAGCGGCTGCTCGCGCACATGGACGGCGACTTCGACTCCGACCGCTACGCCGACGTCGAGGAGCTCATCCTCCACAACGACGGCTACGCGCTCGAGCCGCGTGCCGCCGAGATCCTCGAAGGGCTGGGCATCCCGACCCATGTCCACCGGGAGCCGCTCGCCATGCTCTCCGGCGGCTTCAAGCTGCGCGTGCTGCTCGCCCAGGTGCTCGCCGCCGATCCCGACATCCTGCTGCTCGACGAGCCGACCAACCATCTCGACATCCTGACCATCCGCTGGCTGGAGAAGTTCCTCCTCGCCTACAAGGGCTGCGCGGTGGTCATCTCGCACGACCATCGCTTCCTCGACAACATTTCGACCCACATCCTCGACGTCGACTACGAGACGATCCTCCTCTACCACGGCAACTACACCCAGTTCGAGGAGCAGAAGGGCGCCGAGCGCGATCGCAAGGAGCACGAGATCGAGAAGCGCGAGGGCGAGATCGCCAAGCACAAGGAGTTCATCGACCGCTTCAAGGCCAAGGCCACCAAGGCGCGACAGGCGCAGTCCAAGGTCAAGATGATCGAGAAGATCGTCATCGAACGCCTGCCGCAGAGCTCGCGCCGCTACCCCACCTTCAAGTTCTTCCAGCGCCGGCCGTCGGGGCGCCAGGTGCTCGAGCTCGAGGGGATTTCGATGAGCTACGGCGAGCATCAGGTTCTGAAGGAGGTCTCGCTGCGCGTGCAGCGCGGCGACCGGCTGGCGATTCTCGGGCCCAACGGGATCGGCAAGTCGACCCTGCTCAAGATCGCGATGGGCGTCGTCGAGCCCGATGCGGGAAAGGTCGAGTGGGGCTACGAGACCTGGCCCGGCTACTTCGCTCAGGATCACCGCGAGCTCGTCGACTCCTCGGAGCAATCGGTCGAGGCCTGGCTCTGGGAGCTCGTGCCGAGCGAAACGATCGGCTTCGTGCGCGGCAAGCTCGCCGAGGTGCTCTTTCGCGGCGACGACGTCTACAAGCAGCTGCGGGCGCTCTCCGGCGGCGAAGCCGCCCGCCTCGTCATGGCCAAGCTCTCCGTCGCGCGGCCGAATGTCCTGGTGCTCGACGAGCCGACCAACCATCTCGATCTCGAGGCGATCGAGTCGTTCGTCGAAGGGCTCGAGGCCTACGACGGGACCATCCTCTTCGTCTCCCACGACCGCTGGTTCGTGAGCCGGCTCGCCAACCGCATCCTCGAGATCACTGCCACCGGCATCCGCGACTTCGAGGGCAGCTACGAGGACTACCTGGCGCGCTGCGGCGACGACCACCTCGACGCCGACATCGTTCTCGCCCGCGCCCGACAGGACAAGAAGAAGCTGGCCGCGAAGAAGGTCGTCGGCAAGCCCACGCCGGCGCAGGAGAAGCACGTGAAGACGCTGGCCAGCCGCCGCGACAAGCTGACCGCCGAGATCGACAAGGCCGAGGCGCGGGTGCACGCCATCAACGAGCTGTTCTGCAACCCCGGCTTCTTCGACCGGACCGGTGCCGCCGAAGTGAAGCGGCTCGAGGCCGAGCAGAAGTCGCTCTCCGCCCGCATCGAGGAGGCGATGGCCGAGTGGGCCCAGCTCGAGAGCGAGCTGGGTGAGCTCACCCCCGTCGCCGCCGTTCCGGTGCACCATTGAGCCGCGCTTGCGAAGGAGTTTGAGACCATGCGACCCCTCCGTCCCCATTCAACGCTCGCGCTTTTCCTCCTCGCTACCGCCTGCGCGACGGACAACACGCCCGCTCCAACCACGGCGACCGCAACACCGCAGGTGGGTACAGAGACTTCCCTGGCGGCGACTCCTCCGCCGATCGTCCTCGCCCGGATCGCTGACCAGGTGATCACCGTAGAGGCATTCCGCGACGAGATGGCGCGGCGTGGCGGCCGGGTTCCCGGCCAGTTCGCCACCGTCGAACAGCGACGGGTATTGCTCGACGAGATGATCCAGCAGCGTGCCGCTCTCTCGCGGGCGCGCCAGGAGGGTCTCGACCAGGAGCCCGAATACCGGGCGACGATCGAGCGCATGCTGACCACGCAGTACCTGCGCACCCACCTCGATCCGGAGCTCGACCGGCTCGAAGTGACGCCGGAAGAGGTGGCGGCCTACTACGCCGCGCATAGCGACCAGCTCCTGACCCCGGAACGGATCCGCGCTGCCTGGATCTTTCTCGCGGTCTCGGCCAAGGCCGACGCCGCGCAGATCGAGAAGACGCGCCAGCGCCTCGTTGCCGCCCGCGACGAGGCCACCAAGCTCCCTGCCGCGACGCGCAATTTCGGCGAGATCGCGAAGAACACTTCCGAGGACGCCGCGACGCGTTACGTCGGCGGCGAGCTCGGTTGGCTCTATGCCGATCAGGCCGAGTCGTATCGCTGGGGTCCGGCGCTCGTGCGTGCGGCCTTCGCCTTGCCCTCGCCGGGCGCCCTCTCCGAAGTTCTCCGGCACGACAGAGGCTGGTACATGCTCAAGCTGGTCGAGCGCGAAGAGGCGAAGCCGACACCGATCGAGAAGCTCGCGGCGGGCATCCGCAGCCGGATTCTGAAGGAGCGCCGTGAAGCCGCGCGGGCCGACTTCTTCGCCCGGCTCCTCGCCGGCACCACGGTGAGCGTCGACGAGGCCCGGCTGGCCGCAATTCCGCCGCTCTCGCCGCCGTCGCCGCCGTCACCGCCTCCAGCGCTGCCGCAGAACTGATCGTTCAGGCGGGAGAAGTCCTGCGGCGGCGGGACTCCACCAGGGCGTCCATCCGACGGGCGAGCGCCGGCTCGCAGACCTCCAGCACGAAGCGCTCGCGCACGGTACGCGCCGCCGCGGCGCCGAGCCTCTGGCGCTCCCCCGGCGCCGCGAGTAGCTCCGCGATCGCCGCCGCGAGGGCCGTGGGAGAGCCCGGCGGGACGAGCCGCCCGTCGCCTCCGTCCGTGATGACCTCCGGAATCGACCCGGAGCGCGCCGCCACCACCGCGAGCCCGGTGGCCATCGCCTCGAGCAGTGCCGTCGGAATGCCGTCCTTGTCACCGCCCGCCGTCTCGACGTACGGCGCGACAAAGAGATGCGCCGTACCGAGAGCGGCACGTACTCCTTCGGCGGGCAGGAATCCCCGCAGCGCGACGACGCCCCCGAGATCGAGGCGTTCGATCTCCGCGCGCAGCGCGGCGAGCTCGCGCTCTCCCGCCTCCGAAGCAGGTTCGACGCCCCCCACCAGCTCGAGCGCGAACGGAATTCCGCGCCGCCGCAGCTCCGCTGCCGCCGTGAGTAGATCCTGCAGACCTTTCTTCGGGTCGATTCGCGCCACCGAAAGCAGGCGGAACGGTGCGCCGCCTTCCGGCTCGGGCCGCACGCGCGGCGCGTAAAACCTGCCATCGACTGCGTTCGGCTTGACGAGGAGACGCGAGGCACAGGCCGGAGCGAGCGCGAGCAGCTCACGCCGCACGCGTTCCGACGTCGCGACGACGAGATCGGCGCGCGCCAGCTGGAGGGACACGAGCTTCAGCGAATCGTCGTCGAGGAGGTGGTCGGAATAGCAGGTGACGGCGCGTGGCAGCTCGAGCAGCTGCTGCACGACGAAGGCGGCGAGGCTGCCCTCGTAGAAGAAGTAGCTGTGCACGAGGTCCGCTTTCCAGACCTCCGCGATCCGCGCCAGCGAGAAGGCACGCAGAACGCGGCCGTCGGCCACGAGCTCCTGCGCGCTCCGGCCGCTCGCCTGCGCGAGGAGGGCGAGCAGGCGCGCAACGGCAGCCGGACGCGTGCGCCGAAAGTGGGCCAGATCGCGGCGCGTGATGGGGCGCTCGGCGGGCAGGCGCAGCGCGGCGGTCGCGAGCGCCGAGCACTGCGGGGGCAGTGCCTCCGGAATTCCCTCGTCCGTATAAGCGAGACGCAGATCAAAACCGGCCTCGAGCAGGGACGCAAGCTCTTGATAGACGAAGCTCTGAGAGTAGACCGGAAAGCTCCAGGAGCCGATCGCGAGCACGCGCGGACGCAGCGCATCGGAACCGTCGACGGATCGCTCGGCGGAGAGCCCGGCCAGAAGCACCCGATAGGCCCGACTGTTGCGGGCGGTAATCCGGCGTCGCGCCAGCGCCCGCACCAGGCGGCGCAGGGGTTTGCCCAGCAGCTGGATGCGCTTGCCGGCCGGCACTTACTCCGCCCTCTCCGCGACGCGATGGTAGATGGCGAGCGCGCTCGCGGCCATGCGTTCGGCCGTGAAGTCCCGTTCTACCCGCGCGCGGGCGGCAGCGCCGAGGCTTCGCGCGAGCTCGACGTTGTCCAGCAGCGCTTCGACCGCGGCGAGGTGCGCCGGCAGGTCCTGGTCCGTCGCGAGCAGCGCCTCCTTGCCCTCCTCGACCATCTCGGACAGACCGCCGACCCGCGACACCACCAGCGGCCTGCCGGAGGCCATCGCCTCGAGCACGGTGTACGGGGCGTTCTCCCACCGGCTGGGCAGGAGGATGATGTCGGCGCGGCGCATCGCCGCGCGCACCTCCGCCAGCGGCCGGCGCCCGAGGAGATGGAGAGAGCCAGGCAGCGGTCGCGCGCGACAGCGCGCCGCGAGCTCGTTCTCGCCGATCCCGAAAAGGTCGTCGCCGAGGACGACGAAGCGGACCGCGCGGCGTGAAAGGAGCTCGGGCACCAGGTCGCAGAGCAGCGCCGAGCCCTTGCGCGGCTCGAACCTGCCCGCGAAGAGCACGATGGCGTCGTCCGCGCCGGCGCCGATACGCGCGCGCAGATCGAAGGGTTCCTCGCCGTCGGCGGGCGCGAGATCGATGCCGTTGGGAATGGTGACGACCGGCATCGCCACCCCGAGGCGCTCGGCCACCGCACGCGCCAGAAAATTCGAGCCCGCCGTCGCCGCCGCGGCCCGCCGGAAGCCGCGCCTTTCGAGCCCGGCACACAGCCGACGATCGCCGCCGTGCGTGTCGTAGTACGGCATGATGAGCGCGGCCGGAGAGTGAAAGCGCACCACCTTGCGGCGCACGTGACGGCGGGCGAGGAACAAACCCTCGCCCCCGCAGTCCGGGACCTCGACGACGTCGAGCGCCTGCCGGCTCGTAACTTCCTGCAGCAGGCGACGCATGCGAACCCCGTTCTCGAACCGGTTGCGACTCCACCACCAACCGAGCCGTCCGAGCGCTCCCGCGAACCAGCGCGCCAGCGCCGAGCCGGAGTGGCGCCAGACCGTGACGTCGCCATCGCGCTCGCGGCGGATCGGGCCCGGCTTCGTGCCCCCCGCGAGCACGTGCACCTCGTGTCCCGCGCGCGCCAGCGCCCGCGCCTGGGTCCAGGTGTAGGTACCGATTCCTCCGAAACCGGTCTCGGGCGGGTACTCGTAAGACAGCAGGCCGATGCGCACGCGCCGTCGCCCGCCTACGGCACCGTCGAAGCGAGGCCAACCAAGCGCACGAGCGGCGGCAGATCCTGCGGTGGAGTGAGCGCCATGGCGAGCTCGAGGGCGGCGATCGCCTCCTTCCTCCTCCCCTCGACGATCTCGAAGAGCGCCAGATCCCGGAGCGCCGAGGGATCCTCGGGGCGCGCCCGCACCAACCCTTCAAGCAGCCGCCGCGCCCGCGCCGGATCGATTTCGTGCCCCGCCTGGAAGGCCTCGCGGGCGCGATTCTCGTCCCCGGCGCTCAACCTCAAGCGCCCAAGGAGGAGGCGGGATTCGAGCGACCGCGGTGCGAGCCGCACGCTCGCCTCGAGCTCGCGGCCCGCCTCGTCGAGACGGCCGAGGGCGAGCAGCGCCGCCCCCAGGCCGCGGTGCACCGTCGAGCTCTGCGGGTCGCGCGCCAACACCTCCCGGTACGAAGCGACCGCGCTCGCGAACAGCGCGCCACGTGCCTCCGGCGCCGCCGTGCCGTCCGCGCGGCGGGCCGCGAGGTGCGCCTCCTCGAGCCTCCACAGCGCAAGTCCGGGATGCCGGCTCCGGCCTGCGGCGAGGACGGCGGCGGCGCGGGCGAACGCGGCATCGCGCTGCGCGGCATCGGCGGCACTCTCGGCGCGCCGCTGTTCGGCACGCGCCAGCGCGACCGTCGGATCCTCGAAGTTCGGAGCCAGCCGGCGGGCGCGCGCGAGCAGCGGCACGGCAAGGTCGGCGCGGCCCGCCTCAAGTGCCGTCCTGCCCTGCTTGAGCGCGATGCCGCTCGCGAGCTCCGGCAGCTGCACGAAGACGATCGACAGCCCTGCGGCACCGGCCACCAGCCAAGCAAGCGCCATCGTTGCCGGCGACTTACCCCCTCTACCTGGTCCTTTCGCGGCGGAATCGGAGAGCACGTCGCGACCGGCAGAGGGCTGAGACGGCGCTCCGCCGCTCGCCAGCCCGAGGGCGATGCCGCCTGCCGCGGCGAGCAGCAGCAGGAGGACGCGACCGCCCATCGCATCCCCAGCCCGCTGCGCCGGCACCCAGGCGCCAAATGCCACCACCGCGAGCACGGCGCCGGCGAAGACCCCGCGCCCCTGGCGCGCGCGGCGGGCGCCTTCGCGGAGCGCCTCGGCGGCGCGCTTGCCGCTCCGTGCCGGAAGCGCAGCGGCGCTTGCGGCGGGCAATGCCGCGCCGGCGATGAGCGCCAGCGTCAGCCAGAAGAGGGTCGCCGTGGCCGCGGTCGCGACCCCGAACTGCGCCGCCACGGCATGACCGGCGAGCGCGGCAGCGAGCCCCACCCACCGCCAGCGCTCACCGGAGCCGGATCCTTCCGTTCTGCCGGCCCGGCGCACTCCGGCGAGCCGCAACGCCGCGACGCCGGCCGCGGACACCAGACCGAGAAGGGCGAGAAGGCGCACCAGGCCGCCGGCAGCAACGGCATCGAGAACCGCGTTGTGCGCCCGGTCGTGGTAGAGGTCGGGACGCCAGATGCGCTCCGGCAGCTCGGGCGGCAGGAACGGCGGCAGCACGATCGGCAACGACTCCTGACCGAAACCGGCGAGCCAACGGGATGGCGGGCTCGCCTCGAAGAGGCGGACGACCGAGCGCCAGAGCAGCAGGCGCTGGTTCGCCGTGCCGGCAAACTGGTCGGCGCGCATCCACGCCAGCCCGGACCCGGCGAAGAGAGCGATCCCCAGGACGCCGGCGAGCGCCACTCCGGCACGCCGGGCGCGCGGCTGCGGGCTCGATAGCCCAGCCACCGAGACGAAGACGGCTCCCGCCGCGGCCAGGCCGAGGAGCGGCCCGCGCTCCCCCGTGCGCAGGGCGATCGCGCCGGCGACGAGGGCGAGAACGGCCGCCGCAGCGGCCGCTGGGCGCTCCCCCGCACGCCAGCGGGCGATCGCCCGACCCGCGGCCATCGGCGCGAGCCAGACCAGCGCCTGCGCCAGGAAAAGGGGGTTGCCTTGGGCGGCGGTCGGCCTCCCCTGCCAGTCGACCTGCCAGCGCAGCGGATCCAGACCGGCCCATTGCACGACGGCGTAAGCGACCAGGGCGCCGGTCGCCGCCATGAGCGCCGTCTCGAGCCGCTCCCGCCGCTCGACCTTCGACAGGCGCGACGCCAGCGCGAGAAAGAGGACCAGCAGTGCGAGCTCGCTGGCGAGTCCACAGAGCCGTGGCGGCGCGCCGAGGAGGCTCCGTAGGGGATCGACCGATGCCGCCGCCGCGACGACTCCCGTCCCCCCCACGACCAGCGCCCAGCGCACGAGCGCAGACGCCGCCAGGGCGCGCAGAGTCGAGCCGGTCGAGCGCACGCGGAGCGCGGAGGGTATCGGAGCCAGCGCCGCGAGGGCGAGCGCGACGAGCGCCAGCATCTGCAGCACCAGGAAGCGGTCGGCCTCGGGGCCGAGCTCGCCGTAGGGGTTCTGGAAGAGCAGCGCCACCGCGACGACGGCCCACCCGAGGCTCTCGACGCCGCCGTCGAAGCGCGAAGCGACCGCGGCGCTCACCGAGGATCCCGCTTTCCGGAAGCGCGCGGCGGAAAGAGCATGCCGAACCAGAAGCCGCCGCCCCAGGCAAGATGCATGGTCGCGAAGACAGCGGGGAGCGCCAGTGCAACTCGGAGATCGCGCCGCAGGGCGACGGCGCACGCGACTCCGACGCTCGTCGCGAGATAGAGCGCCGCGACGGCCGGGAAGAGCGTCTTCCCAAGCCCGGAGAGCCGCGGCGGGGCGAGGCCGGCGAGACTGACAATGCTGCCCAGTGCCGCGAGAACGAGCGCCGCGACGAGCGCCGGCGCCGCGAGCTGTCGCGGCCGCAGGGACCGGGGATGCCGGCGCAACATCTGCGCCTTCCAGTAGCCGTAGCTCGCGAACTGGCGCCAGAGCGACGGGAGATCCGGCCGCACGAGATAGGTCGACCGGATCGCCGGGTCGACGAGGATCCGTCCACCGGCGCGGCGGATGCGATAGTTCATCTCATAGTCCTGATTGCGCACCATCGCCTCGCTGAACTCGCCGACGCGATCGAATAGCGCGCGCGGAAAAGCGCCGAGATAGACCGTGTCGACCTCCTCGACTGCCCGAGCGTAGCGGAATCGGGCCGGACCGACGCCGAACCGGCAGTGCATCGCGGCGGCGATACCCTCGCCGAGCGGCGTCACCCCCATGGGCAGCATCGGCCCGCCGACGTTGTCGGCACCCGACGCACGCAGCCGTTCGACGGAACGCCGCACATAGTCCGGCGCCACGATCGTATGGGCGTCGATGCGCAAGAATACTTCGCCGCGGGCGGCCCGCAGACCGAGGTTCAACGCCGCCGACACCAGCCCACCCGGATTTTCGAGACGCTGGAAGCGCGGGTCGTTGCCGACGGTGCGCTCCACGATCGCGCGCGAACCGTCACGCGAACCGCCATCCACGACGAAGATCTCGAGCTTCGACCGCGGGTAGTCCTGACTTTCAACGGCGCGCAGGCACTCGGCGATCGAGCGCGCCTCGTCGCGCACCGGAACGACCACTGTCGCCACCGGCCAGTCGATCTCCCCACCGGCATCCGGCCGCGCTGATGTCACGCCGGATCCTTCCGCCGGTCGAGCTCACGGTAGAGGCTCAGCGTGGCCGCCGCCGAGCGCGGCCAGGAGAAACGCAGCCGCGCCGCGCTTCCGGCCCGCCGGCCGAGCTCGGCGGCGAGCTCGCGCGCGCCAAGCAGGCGGCTCATCGCGCCCGCCAAGGCCGGCACGTCGCCGGGCGGCACCAGCATCGCGTCGGCGGTCTCCGAGAGCATCTCCGGAAGACCTCCGGCAGTGCTCGCGATGACCGGGCGATCACTGGCGAGCGCGGCTCCGAGCACCGCGCTCTGCGAGGCGTCGCGATACGGCAGGACGACGAGATCGGCCGCGGCCAGATAGTCCGCCATCACCGTCTGCGGAAGGTAGCGCAGGTCGGTGTGCACGCGCTCGCCGATGCCGAGGCGCTCGATCTGGCGCGCCAACGGCCGCCAGGGCATGCGCGGCAGGCCCGCGACCGCGAGCCGCGCCGCCGGCACCGCCCGCAGCACCCCGGCGAAGGCCTCGAGCAGCAGGTCGAGACCTTTGTAGGGGCGAATCAGGCCGAGAAAGAGCGCCAGCGGGGCGCCGTCCTCGAAGCCGAGGCGCGCGCGGGCCGCGGCACGATCGGTTTCACCGACCGCGGCGATCCCCGGCGGGATGATCCGCACCTTGCCGCGCAGCGCGGAATCGTCCGCGCACAGGCTCCGGGCGGTGGCCTCGGAGAGCGCCACGACGGCATCTGCCTCGTCGTAGAGACGAGATCGGACCGGCGCGAGGGAGCGCTCGCCGCGGTGCGGACGGCTGTTGTGCACGGTCTGCACCACCGCCACGCCGGCGGCGCGCAGCCGGCGAAGCGCCCGGCGCTCCACTGCCGGGAGGAGTGACCACTGCACATGCACGACGTCCGGAGGTCGTCGCGCGAGCTCCACG
>Ga0184615_10002276_pt1 | contig 10267 bp, 9 predicted proteins | sample PLM4_65_coex_FD_133134 | JGI IMG/M metagenome (GOLD analysis project Ga0184615, IMG submission 133134) | Groundwater sediment microbial communities from an aquifer in East River, Colorado, USA - PLM4_65_coex | ecosystem: Environmental > Terrestrial > Soil > Riparian zone | place: USA: East... | reverse complement strand
CGTTCCCCGGGCTCGAGCGTCAGTCGTCTGCTCTCGTCAATTGCCCCGGTAGGCAATCTCGCCAGCGCATCGGCATCTCCTGGAAAGAGCGCATAGAATCGGCTCAGCGTCCGCTGGCGCTCTTGTTCTCTGCCTGCAGCTAGATGGAGCTCCGCGGCACGCCGAAACGCTGCCTTCGCCTCAGTCGATCGTTCTGATCGCCAGAGCAGTTCTCCGAGCCGTTCCTGAACCACGGGATGATCCGCGGCAGGGCCCAACTCGCCAAGAAGGGTGATGGCCCGCTCCAGCTCACCAGACTCGTCCAGGCTGCGAGCCGCGGCGTCGAATTCTCCTATAGCTGCCTCCGTGTCGCCTTCGTTGAGGTAGAGCAGACCAAGTCGGCGGTGAGCCTCCTGGTGATTCGGATCGCATCGCAGCAGCGCCAGCCATTCCGCCCTGGCGGCGTGGGGCTGCATCTGCTGCTCGTACAATTGCGCAAGGAGCAGATGCGGGAGAGGACTGGTGACATCGATCTTCGCCGCCCGCAACAGAGCGTCTTCCGCCTCCTGGAATCGGCCAGTCTCGAACTCGATGCGACCGAGGCTGTACCACCCGATGAACGCCTCAGGGGCAGTCTCCACCGTCTGCTTGCACAAGAGCCTTGCGTCGTCGAGTCGCCCCCGCGCACGAACCTCTTGAGCCAGTCGACCGAGAAGGTCCGCTGCTTCTGACTGTCTCCCCTCGCTCGCGAGCAGGGATGCCAACTTGGCCGCCACACCCGTGTCGCCGGGCTCGAGCCGGATCAGGCGTTCATATGCGTCCCGCGCCTGCTTGTCGAGGCCCAGTTGTAGGGATCGCTCTGCGGCTAACAGATACTGATGCTTGGCTTCTGCTCGAAACCCTTCCTCCGCGTAGAGATCGGCGCACGCAACCAGGGCGGAGAGGTTGTCTGGAGCCAGCTTGATGACCTTTTTGTACACGGCGATAGCGCGACAGCGCAACCCCTCGGACCTCAACACACCCACCAGCTTTTGGTAACAGGCGATCGCATCAGACACTGAACCGATGCGGGCGTAGAGGTCACCCAGAGTATTGTAGATGGACGAATCGGATGGATCGGCCCCAAGTATCGCCTCATACTCGGCGATGGCCTTGTCATACCGTCCCTCCTGGATCAGCGTGATCGCTTTCTGTATCGCCTTCCGTTTTTCGAAACCCACCTCCCACTCCCCAGTCCCTCACAATTGATACGTGCCCGCCCGCTCATCTTGGGGATACCGTAGCAAAGACCGAAGGAGCATGTCAAGGCTGATGCCGAGGGGCATCAGCGACGGAAGGTCCAGTCCTCGGAGGTATAGCGACTGGCAGCCAATTGCTCGGACAGCTCACGCTCCTCCTGCTCAAGCGTGGCCTCAGCAAACTCGACCCCCATCCCACAGGCAAACCCCTCTCTGATCGCCGCCTCGACTTCAACGCGATCGGGGAACCGCCCGATGGCCTCTCGCAGCGTGCCGACCATCCCGAGAGAGTCTACTGTTGAGGCCCGCCCTTCAGGCCGAAGGAGCAGAAGGATCTCGGCGGGGTCAAAATCCAATAGGATACTGCCCTGTTGAAGAAGGGCTGAGGGAAATCGTCGCTGCGCCGAACCGATCACCTTTCTCCCGCCGACCAAGACCTCATGCCTCGCGATGGCGGAGAAGCAGAAAGGGGATTGCGCCCGGCCAGCAGGCCCGGGAGCCATCCCGATGGTGGCCGCCAAGCCGAGTGTCTCAAGGCCCAGCTTCAGACACGAGTTGATTCGGCGATAGCTCTCCGCAATCGAGAACTCTGTCCAGGGGGGGCGCAGCGGGATGACCAGACTATAGGTCAGGTCCCGCTGGTGCAGGACGGCGCGGCCGCCTGTGGGTCGGCGCACCAGACACACCGAGGATTCGTGACAGGCCCCAAGATCGATGTCGCTGCTCCGCTGGAAGTACCCAATGGAAAGGGTCGGAGCCTTCCACGAGTAAAAGCGCAGGATCGGATGATCGCGGCATAGGGTGGCAAGCGCCTCGTCCACCCCCATATTGGTGGGGCCGCCGGAGGCGCCCATCCTCAGAAGCCTGCCTGCCACACCCATCCGTCGCTACGCTTGGCTCCGGCGCCCCCTATAGACCAGGGCCAGAGTCAGGGTCACGGGCTATTCGAGGCCTCTCCGCTCAGCCCCGCGCGGTGCCGTAGCGACAAAGGCTCACGTCTTTTCGATATCACGGTGTCGAATGTTGGCCAGGTATCCGGACTCCCGAAAATGACCGGCGAGCTGCTCTGCAAGGAACACCGACCGATGACGTCCCCCGGTGCAGCCGAGTGCGATGGTCAAGTAGGCACGGCCCTCCTCTTCGTACAGGGGCGTGACGAAGTTGAGAAAATCTAATAGGCGCTCCAGGTAGGACTTCGTCGCAGCCGCTCTCAAGAGAAACTGGCCGACCTGGGGATCAAGGCCGGTGAGCGGTCGCAGGTCATCGATGAAGTGGGGGCTGGGGAGGAATCGGGTATCAAAGACCAGGTCTGCGTCAAACGGGAGCCCGTGCTTGTAGCCGAAGGAGACCAGAGAGAGCGTGAGCTTGGCCGTGCCCGACTGAACGAAGAATGCCTGGGAGAGGAACCGCTTCAGCTCGTGAATGGTCAGGGCGCTCGTATCAATGATGAGGTCCGCCTCCTGCCGAAGTCGAGCCAGCATGTCTCGTTCGGCGGCGATCCCGATCAGGGCCGACTTTCCCGCCGCCAGCGGGTGCGGGCGTCGGCTCTCGCTGAAGCGGCGCACCAGGGCCTCATCGCTCGCGTCAAGAAAGACGATCTTGACGGCGTGGCCTTCAGCCCGCAGCATCGCCAGGCTGTCGAAGAGCGAGCTCAGGAACTCCCCTTCCCGGACGTCAATGACGAGGGCTACCCGCTCAATGACGTGCTCCGACTGGGTGCACAGTCGAACGAAGGTGGGGATCAATGTGGTGGGCAGATTATCGATGCAGAAAAAGCCGATGTCCTCCAGGGACTTGATCGCCTGGCTCTTACCGGCCCCGGACATCCCGGTGATGATCACAACCTCGGCCACCTTCACCCAACCGCGCCTTTCACATTCGCGATGCTGTCACGCCCGTCACACCGCGTCTCGTGGGATACCATGTCGTTCTACCGGGATGCGCTTGCGAGCCAGGCAGGTCCGTCCTGTCTTGCCTCTCCTCCTAGCGGCCGACCGGGCGGTTCATTGGAGGTTGCCGGCATTCAGTCCTCAGGCTCGATCAAGCCGTAGTCTCCATCCTGCCTCCGATAGAGGACATTCACCTCTTGGGTGCGCGCGTTTCGGAAGACGAAAAAATTGTGGCCCAACAGGCTCATCTGAATGGCGGCCTCCGCAGGAGAGAGAGGCTTCATGGCGAAACGCTTTGTCTTGACGATGCGGGGGCCATCTTCGGAGAAGGGTTCGGCCTCCGCAGGTGATGCCTCACGAGGCGACCGCGATCGACCCGAGCCCCGACCGGAGTGGGCGACGATCTTCTCCTTGTAGCGCACGATCTGGCGTTCCATCTTGTCGGCCACCAGATCGATGGCAGAGTACAGGCTACTGCTGGACTCTTCCCCCCGGATAGTCAGATCCCTCACGCGAAGGGTGACCTCCGCAATCTGCCGGTGCTTCTGGATTGAGAGCATGACATGGGCTGAGGTAATCTGGTCCACGAACTTCTGCAGCCGTGCGACCTTCTCCTCCGCGTAACGCCGAAGGGCTTCGGTGATCTCGAGATTGCGCCCGCTGATGGTGATCTGCATCGGTTGGCCCCTCGTCGAATAGAAGGGGCGTCTTATGAGACTTGGCGACGTTGGTTGGACGAGGGGATCTTGAGCTGGCCACGGTACTTCGCCACAGTCCGGCGGGCGATCTCGACCCCATGCACTCTGGCCAGGATCTCCACGATCTTCTGATCGCTCAAGGGTTTTTGGGAGTCCTCTCCCGTGAGGTACCGGCGGACCAAGTCCTTTACCTTGAGAGAAGAGACGGTGTCGCCAGCGGTCGATGGAACACCACGGTGGAAAAAGTATTTCAGCTCGAAGAGTCCCTGAGGGGTCTGGACATACTTGCTCGTGGTGACTCGACTGACTGTTGATTCATGCATCGCGATGTCATCCGCGACTTCCCGAAGCGTCAGCGGCCTCAGGTGAGAGATCCCGTAATCGAGAAAATCTCTCTGAAACTTCACAAGGCTTTCGCTTACCTTTAAGAGCGTCCGTTTCCGCTGCTCAATGCTCCGGATGAACCACAGCGCGGAGCGCATCTTCTCTTCGACATAATCCCTGGCCTCCCGCGGGACGAGGCCTCGCTTCGAAAGGATCTCGCGATAATATGGACTCACGCGGAGCCGGGGGAGGCCATCTTCATTCGCCGTGACCATGAAGCGGCCGTCGATTTTGAGAATATACACATCCGGCGTGATGTACCGGGGCTCTTCGCCGCCGAAGGTCTTCCCTGGCTTCGGCTCCAAGGAGGCGATCACGTTGACCGCCTCCTGGACCTCTTTGAGCGAGATTCCCAGCGCGTCGGCGACCCTTCCTAGTTGGCGGCGCTCCAATTCATGGAGGTGACTGCTGACGATGGCCTCCGCCACGTCATGCCTTTCCGGTCGCGCTCTGAGCTGAATCAGGAGGCATTCCCGAAGACCGCGAGCCCCGACTCCAGCGGGGTCGAAGCCCTGGACAAACCGGAGGGCTGCTTCTGCCGCCTGGGGGGTGGCGCCAGCCAGTGGCGCCAACTCGTCCACGCTGCTGCGAAGATAGCCGTTGTCGTCCAGATCACCGATGATGATGGAGCCCAAGCTCAGGAGTTGCGGATCCTTCGCGGTCAGGTGAAGCTGGAAGAGGAGGTGGTCTTGTAGGGAGCTGGGTCTGGTGAGCAGGCTTTCGCCATCGAACCGATCAGTCTGCTCGCGTTGGATGGAAGGTCGATAGTCTGAGGCGTCCTGAAGATAACTCTCCCAATCGATGTCCGAGGACGTGCCCTCCCCGTTGCTCTCTGCTACCGGCTCCTCGGCAACGGCTTTGGCCTCTGGCAGCTCCTCCAGCTCCTCGGTCTCCTCCATCACCTCTTCCATGACGGGGTTCTCCTCCACCTGCTGGCGGAGGGCCTGAAGCATCTCCAGCCGCGATAGCTGCAAGAGACTGATTGCCTGCTGCAGCATCGGGGTCATGACCATCTTCTGCGTCTGCCGCAGACTGAGCTTCACCTCAAAGGCCATGGCGTCCCATCCTCACAAGCTAAATCGCTCCCCCAGGTAGATCTCCCTGGCCCGCTCGTCGGATGCTAACTCGTGGGCAGTCCCGGAGACCAACACCTGGCCTTCATAGATCAAATAAGCGCGATCCACGATCTGCAGCGTCTCCCGCACATTGTGATCGGTCACCAAGACCCCGATTCCCTTCGCCTTCAAACGAGCAATAATCGTCTGGATATCGGCCACGGCGATGGGGTCAATCCCTGCGAACGGCTCGTCCATCAACATGAAATCGGGAGAGGTCACGAGGGATCGGGTGATCTCCGCCCGGCGGCGCTCGCCGCCTGATAGCGTATACGCCTTGCTCTTGGCAAGGTGCGTCAGGTCAAGCTCCCGGAGGAGGCTCTCAAGTCGCTGCCGTCGCTCCTCTTTAGTCAGATCCAGGATCTCGAGGATCGCCATCAGGTTCTGTTCCACTGTGAGCTTGCGGAAGATCGACGGTTCCTGGGGGAGGAATCCCAACCCCCTTCGGGCCCGCTTGTACACTGGCAGGGCCGTGACATCCTCCTCATTCAAGATGACCCGACCGCGATCCGGCTTCAATAATCCCAGGACCATGTAGAAGGTCGTGGTCTTCCCGGCGCCATTGGGACCCAACAAACCGACCACCTCTCCGGCATTGAGCCTGATACTGACGCCGGCCACCACGGTTCGGCCCCTGAACGACTTGAACAGGTTGTCGGTCCGAAGGGTCCGCTCCATCCCTCCTCAGGACCCATCCTTTGGCGCTGCGGGTTTCTCACCCTCACCGGTCGCCCCCGACTTCGACTTTTCCGCTCCCTCAGTCTTAGGGTAGAGGATAGCCGTCACCCGCTTCGAGGGACCACCCTCAACGATCGCCCTGTCCTCCTTCAGGAAAATGGTGATCTTCGTCCCGGTGATAAGATCGTTGTCCTGCCACACCCTGGGATCGCCCGTGAATACCGCCTTGTTTTCCACTGGAAACAGCTCGAGCTGGTCGGAGGTGATCCGTCTGTCTCCTGCGGTAACCCTCACGTTTCCAGTGGCGAGCCCCTTCTCGATCCGCTCCATCTTCTCATCGAAAAAGAACTCCATCTTATCCGAGAGAATGACCATGCCTCGGTCTGTGTCATCGGCCATCACGTTACCTGTGTACACCGCTGAGTGAAGCTTCCGGTTCACCTCCAAGTGGTCAGACGTTATCGTGAGCGGTTTCTTCCCTTTCTGCTTCTCCTGTGCAAGCCCTGACCCGAGCAGCAGGCCGAGGCTAAGCGGCACAATGGCCGCGGCGATCCAGCGGCGATGGCTCATCGGGTTCCTCCTTTCCGCAGGACGGGAAGGTCTTTGGTGGCCACCCCGCCACTACCGGGAATGACCTGTGACTGCACGCGACTGAGGAGCCTCGCCCGCTCGAGATTCGTTTCCGCCTCCATTCCTACTCCCCGACTGACAAGCCCGCCCTTCACCAGGGTGACGAGCGATGGAGTGGATAACCGGCGATCTTCGGCTGACCAGTCCAGCAACTGGGTCTGTAGGCTGCTTCCCTGGTCTGATGTGGCGATGACATTCCCCTCCAGACGCACGTCTTTGGTTCGCATGTTGAGCGTGGCTTTGTCTGACCGAGACGTCAGCTTGCCCTGCTCGGAATACAGCGTCACGATTACCTGCTGGGAGATCTTCATCACCTTGGCCAGCCCCTCCTTCTCGAAGACCTCGGCCAAGTCACCCCATATCTCCCACAGCTTGGCCCCACTCTTCGTCTCCACCAGGTGAAAGCCAGTGATCTTCGCGTCTGGCACGGGGATACGCCCCCGCTCGAGGGATGACGCAGGCTCGCCAGCGGACAGCCCCAGCGGCAGGGCCAAGATCGCCGACACAATACCAATCCACACCACCTGTCGGTGCACGCTCAAGTGCATTGTAGCCTTCCTATAACATAAAGCGAAAGCGATGTAAAGAGACGCGGCTGTTCACAAGGGGGTTCCCTCGTCAATCTGGGCCCTTTGGAGCCTTCCGCTGAAGTCGATGTACAGTGTCTTCCACTCAGTGAAGTTATCGATCGCCGGGCTTCCTCCCTCGCGACGGCCGTTCCCGCTGTGGCGAAGCCCGCCGAAGGGCAGATGGACCTCCGCACCGATGGTGGAGGCGTTCACGTACGTGATTCCGGCCTCGATCTCTCGCATCGCTTTAAACGCCTTGCCGACGTCCCTTGTGTAGATGGCTGACGAGAGACCGTACCGGGTGGAATTCACGACATCGATAGCCTCGTCGAGGTCGGCCACGGGAATGATCGCCACGGTGGGACCGAAGATCTCCTCCTGGGCGATTCGCATCTTGCTGGATACGTCGGCGAAAACCGTCGGGAGGTAGAAGAAGCCCTTCGCGCAATCGCCCCTCCTGTGGATGTCCCCGCCGGTTAGCAGCTTGGCCCCTTCCTTCAGGCCCAGTTTGGTATAGCGGTGGATCTTCTTGAGGTGCCTTTCGTTGATGACCGGCCCCATCTCGGTCTCCGGAAGCAGACCGTTTCCGAGCCGCAAAGCCTCCGCACGTTTCACCAGCCGCTCGCTAAAGTCTTTGAGCACTTTCTTCTGAACCACCAGCCTGGAGGCGGCGGTGCACCGCTGACCCGAGGTCCCAAACGCTCCCCATATGGCGCCATCAACCGCGAGATCAAGGTCGGCATCATCCATCACGACGATCGCGTTCTTGCCGCCCATCTCCAGCGAGACCCGCTTGTGCTCGGCGGCGGCGGCGATCCCGATCTCGCGCCCAACCTCAGAGGACCCAGTGAACGACACCACAGCGACGTCAGGATGCCTGACGAGTGGAGCGCCCGCCTCCTCCCCCAAGCCGTGGACCAGATTCAGCACGCCCGGCGGGAGACCCGCTTCTTCGAGTATCTCCACCAACTTCGCCGCCAGGAGCGGCGTGTCCTCCGCCGGCTTGAAGACGACAGTGTTTCCAGCCACCAACGCCGGGATGATCTTCCAGGTCGGAATCGCGAGGGGAAAATTCCATGGGGTGATGGCTGCGACCACGCCGGCGGGGACGCGCACACTCATGGTGAATCTGTCCGGTAGCTCTGACGGCGTCGTCTCGCCTAGCAGCCGGCGGCCCTCTCCGGCGATGAAGTACGTCATGTCAATGCCTTCCTGGACATCGCCGCGCGACTCTTTAAGGATTTTTCCCATCTCCTTGGTCATCAAGACCGCCAGCTCCTCTTTTCGCTGTACGAAAAGCTCGGCCGCCCTGAACAGGATTTCTGCCCGCCTCGGTGCCGGCACCTTCCGCCACCGAGGATAGTGCCGACGGGCTGCTTCAACCGCCCGGTCCACATCCCGGTGGTCCGAGCGGGGAAAGAGACCCAGGACCTCCGACTTGTCGGCCGGATTGATGCTGGGGAAGGTCTGGCCCGTCGCCGCATCCATCCACCTGCCGTCGATGTAGTTTTTCAGATGTTCAGCCATCATCCTCTCCCCTTATGCCGCTCCCCTCTGAGGCAAACGGACGAAAGGGCCTCTGTCTAAATGCTAGATGCGACCTGGCTGCGGCCACGACGTTTTCGCTGAAAGGAGACATTCGACGTGAGGCCGAAATAGGCAAAGGGACATAAGAAGAGCCCTCACCACCTATCTATATTGATCTCGACCGCCACATGACAACCGAGGAGGTAACCCGAGGAACAATCAGGCGAGGCTGGAGAGCCTACAACATGGTGTCAACTGACAATAGCATGGCTCCCCATGAACGACAAGGCGAAAGGAGGGATCAGAAAATCAGCTTACCGGGACGGGCTATGGTCCACTCATTACGTCCTCCTCCAATACTCTTCCAAATCGATCTGCGCACGCGAGCCTCGATCTCAGGAGCAGGATCCTCGAACTTCGAGTTCTCCGTTATCAAATCGACTCGACAGTATTATGATGAAACTCTAATATGCCGGCTGGGGGAGAAGACTTCCCCCAGCACTAGGTGGTGTTGACTGCTGGTACGGCGTTCAGATTTCTCCCGGCGCTCGGCCACCAGGCTTTCTCACACCCGCGCTCTCTACACCACCTCCTCGGAGCTGGGCCGACCACCGGGTCTGCAATTGGCCTTATTTCTTCTTCGCCGCCTTCTTCGCTGCCTTCTTCTTCGCCGCCATCGTCGTTCTCACCTCCCTTCTCTGCCGAGGAATACGACGTTGAACGAGCTTATTTCTTCTTTGCCGCCTTCTTCGCCTTCTTCTTCGCCGCCATCGTCGTTCTCACTTCCCTTCTCTGTCATCAACTCCCCACTCGGCCTTCTCTCCAACAGCGCGAGCTGGGGATTTTTCTCACGGGCGAGCTCCAGGAGCTTGTCGATCAACGCTTGTGCGTCTTTTAGCGCTCCCTCTACCTCATACCGAGGGATCGGGGTCTGTGGCTCCTCGATGAATCCCTGCTGCTTTCGCCGCATCCGGTCAAAGCCGCTGACCAGGGACCGTGCCTCTTCGCCGAGTATCTCCCCCACCAACAGAACGATCGTTCTGGCTTGGTCACGACCCCTGGGCCGCCACCCCTCAGCCATCACCATCGCCTTGGCGGCCCTGAGCATCGCTTGATAGGCGATGGTGTACGCCCACTCCTTATCGATGCTTACATTCGCCCTAGCGGTGGACAGGTCTTTGAGCGCTCTGGCGAGCAAGGTCGAGACTTGGCGGAAGTCAGGTCTGATTTCCTCGACCAAGCCCCGTTCCCGAAGCTCCTCATAGGCCATCGTCCGTTCCGATCAAGATCGCCCTGCGCCCCTTGAGGACCTCGACGAGGAATGGGTCGTCCTCTGCCTTTCGCCGCCGGTATTCCGCCTCGTCAAAAACAAGATAACTAATCTCTCGATTCAATCGGCTCTCCAGCGCTGTCACCGCATCATTGATTTCATTCAGATCAACCTGCCCGATGATCATCAGCCGTACAGGGCCGAGACCCTGTTCTGCGTCGCCCTGGTCTGTCCCATACAGAATGGCCGTCTTGATCCCCTTGATCCGCCTGAGTCCATCCCGAACGCTT
>Ga0184615_10002275_pt1 | contig 10267 bp, 13 predicted proteins | sample PLM4_65_coex_FD_133134 | JGI IMG/M metagenome (GOLD analysis project Ga0184615, IMG submission 133134) | Groundwater sediment microbial communities from an aquifer in East River, Colorado, USA - PLM4_65_coex | ecosystem: Environmental > Terrestrial > Soil > Riparian zone | place: USA: East... | reverse complement strand
GAAGGCCATAGCGGGTAAGTTGAACCTGGGGGAGGTCATCCAACACATCAAGTCTGACAAGAAAAAGAGGAAACCTCGTCGCCGCAAGGTATTGACCCGGTACCAGAGGGTCATCAAGAACTTCTTGTGACATCGCCATGGCAACACCGTGGACCCTCCAAGTTGCCCTACACACCCTCCTCCAGTACCTGGGATTGACTACATAACTTGTCGGGATGCTTGGGATCTGATCCACGAGTCCTTTGCCCAATTGTCTCTAGTGGGAACCAAGCACGTCATTGAGCGTCAGGTTTTTCGTGAGCACCCAAAGCGTTTGGGTGACTTCTCCGAGACTATCGAAGTTCGAGTTGGCAAGCGCTTGGTGGTAGTAGACATTGAGTTCGTTCTGGAAAGGGGTCTCAGGGTCAAAGTGGTGAAGGATGCAGACCAGGTCATTCAAGACGAATGGTTCACCAGACGATCCCAATACGAGAGTCAACTGACCACCTGTCTTTTGGTGTAGCTCATCAGCAATGCACGAGTCCTGGTCCCAAGCCCTAGGTGACGAGTTAACCAAGCCCTACTTCACTGATCTACTCAAGTTCGTTGCCACAGAGCGGGAAACTCACAAGGTCTACCCGCCAAAAGGCAAGGTATTCACGACTTTCGAGGTCGTCCCATTCGACAAGGTTCGAGTGGTGATCCTCGGGCAAGACCCCTATCCGAGCCCGGGGCACGCCCACGGGATGTCCTTCTCGGTGCCCCCTGGGGTGAGGCCGCCGAAGTCGCTGGTGAACATCTACAAGGAACTTCAGACAGACCTTGGAATCGAGCCCGTCGGGCATGGGTACTTGATGGCTTGGGCAGAGCAGGGGGTGTTCCTTCTCAACACAGTCCTGACGGTGCGAGAGGGGGAACCCGGGTCCCATCGGGGGAAGGGTTGGGAAACCTTGACCAACCGAGTCATCAAGCTCTTGTCGGCGCGCGAGGGTCGTATCGTGTTCATCCTCTGGGGTAGGGATGCTCAGAGCTTTGCTCCGATGATCAATACGTCCGAGCACAGGATCCTCGTCTCGTCGCACCCGTCCCCCTTGAGTGCACACCAGGGTTTTTTCGGATCCAAACCCTTCTCCCAGACGAATAACGCTCTAGTCAAGAAGGGACTTGACCCTATCGACTGGGACCTGTCGAAGCACCACCACGTGGAGACCCCAGATGCCAAATGAGCCAACCTTAGGGCTTCAACTACAATCCGTGACGGTACAAGTCGATGATGTACCCCATGATGTGCACTATTGGGCTGGGGAACCTGAGTATGTTGGTAGGATGCCTATGCGAACAGATCTAGAGATCCTACCCCTACCACCTGACCGAGATTCCCAAGATGACTTCGGGGGGCACGCTCTTCAAGTGACTGGTCTGCCAGAGGCTGGGCAAGTCCTGATTGCCAACTCATGGGGGTCTGATTGGGGTCCAGCTCCGGCCTTTGACAATCACCCCCAGGATATTCAAGCCGACTCTACTGGTGGGGTGCTATTCATTGGGGGTCCACCAAACCAGGATATCTCGTTCTACTCGAAGGATAGAATCGAGGTTCTGCGTATCACTGAGAGTGGGGACTTCATCGTTCAAGGTCGACTGGTGAAGCGGGACGTTGACGTCTACATTGCCTTCCGGGTGTTCCTTGGCCTGTCCATGGGGATGCCTCCGGAACCTGGGTCGCGAGATGGGATCACCACCCGCTACGAGCGAATCCTCAAGATGCTCAACGAAGATTAGTAAACACCCAAGTAACTCTCGAATTGCCGGATCTTCTTCTTGATTAGGCTGAGTCTACTCAGGACATCGAGCCTCAAGTGTGAGTCGCACTGAATCGACTCTACATGCTGGATGGTCTTCTCCACTTCCTCTTGGATCTCATACAAGTGGGCAATAACATCTGCCGCTAGCCGATGCTCTACGGTAGGTGGCTCTTCAGAAGGGAAATCCCTAGAGCTAGGGGGTTTGGATTCTGAGGGCATGGGGCTGGGGTTCTACAGCTAAGGTTCTTGTGCGTTCAGCTTGTTATGGATTTTGGACTGGCTTTCGGACTGCTTCGTCAAGGTAAGGCAATAAGGCGAGGCTCATGGGATTGCTGGTTAGAAGTGAGAGAACTTCCAGCACATCGAGAGTCACTACCTCCAGAGAGCTTTGAAATCAGTACCTTCATTGTACTGATTCAATCAACAGGTAAGTACACACGTTGGATGCCCTTCGACCAGGACCTCTTGGCTGAGGACTGGGAAGAGACTCCGACCCTGAAGAAAGACCTTGTGGTGTAATAGGTGTTGCCATGAAGAACCATCTAATCCTATGTGTAGCTCTCATCTCATTGGCATTCCTACCGGCAGGGAGCTGCAACACCCCGCCACCTAAGCCAGTACCTACGGATGTCGATGCCGGGCCTCAACCAGATCCTGGACCAACCCCAGTAACTGACACCTGCGGTGGATACTGTAGTCACCTGAGCGACCTCCAGTGCTCTGAGGGTACCAACCTGAAGTGTGAGCCCTTGTGCAACAAGGTTCTGGCAGACAATCTGATCAGGCTCCCAATCGATTGCGTGATGTCAGCAACGACGAAAGAGGCTGCCATCAAGTGTGGAGCTGATTGCAAGTAATCTCAAGGAGCGTGCTATGCCTAGAACATTTGGTGGACCCCACAATTACGGCTACAAGAAAGACCGCCATGACCATGGGATGCCGGGGATCAGTATCCTCGCAGGGAAGTTCAAGGTGGCCGCAATCCCGCGGTCCGTGAACTACCGGGACAAGGTACTCTCTGGTCCAGGGGTCATGAACCAAGGTGGAGTTGGTAGTTGCGTGGGTCATGCGACGGATGGCTCAATTGAGACTCGTCTAGTCATCATGGGGACCCCAATCTCTCATCGATCCCCAGTGTGGATCTACGACGTAGCTCGTTGCATCGAGCGCGCGAGGATGTGTTACAACACCCCGAACAACAAACTCCCTGCCTTGGAAGACCAAGGGTCCATGCCCTCCGACGCCTGGACCGGGGTTGAGAAGTGGGGCCTTGCAGCCTATGAGGACCGTCCTACGAGCGACGAGACGGCGAACAACGAACCCAAGCTGGGCATGGTCGAGAGTGCCTCTGAGGTCATCCTGACGGGGGCGTACCGTATCGACGACGTAGGTGCTGCTCGAATCCTAGCCATCAAGACTGCTCTCGCCAATGGGTTCCCAGTGGCACTTGCGGTTCAGGTGGACACAGCCTTCGAGAACTTCGACGGTAAGACCCCCATCGGAGCCCCAAACCCTAACGATATCCTTGGCGGCCACTACATCTACATGACTGGGTATGATACCCTATCCAATGGCAAGACGACCTTCAATGGCCCCAACTCCTGGACTAGTGATTGGGGTGATGGTGGTTTCTGGATCGGCAATGAGGCCTTCATCGCTGACGCAACCGATCTCTATGCAGCCGACGTTCATAGAGCTTGATTCCAATTAGGTCCAGATACGAGAGGGTGATCGAAGGATTGAGTCGGTCACCCTCTCCGCCCAAACACCGTTGGCCCTCGAACGGGAAAGTTACCCGTTGCCTGACATGTGAGACGATCCGCTGGAAGACAGGGGACAAGATCAACGGAAAGCGCTTAGTTCTCTTTCAACCACGTAGAAGTACCGAGTGGTTGAAAGAGATGCCACCTTGCTTGAAGGTGTAGTAATCCTACCGATGCTCAATCAGCTAATTCTTGGGGACTGCAGGGAAGTCCTGAAATCCCAACCCGCCAACTACTTCGATTCGGTGGTAACCGACCCTCCAAGCGGGATTGCCTTTCTTGGTTTGGAATGGGACAAGTTCGAGTCGGAGGAGGATGACCCAATCGAAGGTCGCGCGGAGCTTCTAGCTTTTCAAGAGTTTCTAGTGGGGACCTTCAAGGAAGTGTACCGAGTTCTGAAGCCGGGGGCTTTCGGACTAGTTTGGGCACTTCCACGAAGTAGCCATCACACTATGATGGCCCTAGAGCGTTGTGGATTTGAGGTCCGTGATGTGATCTGCCATGTATTTGGGCAGGGGTTCAAAAAAGGGCTAGACGTTAGCAAGAAGTTCGACCAGGTAGCGGGGGCTAAGCGAAAGGTCGTCGGTACCAAGGTGGGTATGCCAGGGTACTCAAAAGCTAAGGAGGCTAGCCCAGGGGGGTATAGCGGGATGCGCTATGACCCCGAGAAAGAATGTGAGATAACGGCACCAGAGACGCTGAATGCTGTAAAGTGGGAGGGCTACCACACTGGGTTGAAGCCAGCTATCGAGTTTTGGGTTCTGATTCGAAAGCCTCTTGATGGGTCAGTCATCGAGAATATCCTGAAGCATGGGGTTGTCGCTCTTAACATTGATGCCTCCCGATTCTACACGAATTGGGAGGAAGCGGATCGACCAGATACCTGGAAGAGTAGCGGCCATACTTCCAACCCTGAAGCAGAGAAGATAGCGGCACCCCCCGGAACTGGGATTAACTGCCACCCTCTTGGGAGATGGCCTGCAGATTTTATCCTGTCCCACTCACCAGAGTGCCGACGAGTAGGGGTTCGGACAGTTAAAGGGGATCCACGAGGGTCGTGCAAAGGGACGCGCCAGGGTGGGTTCTATGCTCCAGGATCTGATTCAGGATCCGGAGAGCCAAACGCTTATGTTTACGGGGATCAGGACACCCCAACCTATGAGTGCTCCGAGAGTTGCCCAGTTCGTATCCTAGACCAAAGTGGGGATAACTCAAGGTACTTCAAGACCTTTGAGCCAGAGTACGAATCCAACTGCATCTACCAGGCCAAACCATCCACCTCGGAAAAGAATGTAGATCTCGACGAAGGGCTCACCAATGAGCACCCTACCGTCAAGTCATTGAAGCTAATGAACTACTTGGTCAAGTTGGTGACCCCAGAAGAGGGGGTAATACTCGAACCCTTTGCTGGGTCGGGGACCACGCTGGTAGCCGCCGCTGAGTCTGGATTTGGGTTTCTCGGTATCGAAAAGGATGAGAAAACCTGGCCGGCCCTCAAGAGCAGAGTAGACAACACCGTGAAAAGGTTGAAAGACGAGCGGGAGATCACCGATAACTTTGATATGATATTCGAGATAGAAAGCGAGTGATTATTATGCTAGTGGTTATGGCTAGTTATGTCACTTGAGTCCTCCATCCAAGCCCTTTTGAAGAACTTGAAGCCTGGGGCCGAACTAGAATCCTACCCTTACGTTCGAGACCTCTTTGGGTGTGCTTTTGGTCTTGACCAAGTTCGAAGCAACCGGAGGTTCAGGAGTAGCCTTCGCCCTGACTTCACAATCATCGACCCCAGAACTGACTTAGAAGACATACTAGCCATAATCGAGGTTAAGGCTGGAAAGTCCCTAAGATCTGATGGGCAGATGCTACCCCAAACTGATAGGTACGTAGAGGACCTAGGGGGCGAGGTACCAGTAGTAATCGAACTAGACACCTTCCAGATCAAAGTCTGGAAGGTGATCAGGTATGGGGGTTCTGAGCGAAGTTTTGAGGCTTACACATGGGACCAGTTCAAGGGTAAGACGGACTACTTAGAACAATTGGCTGCCTTCGCCCGGGACTTCGCTGCCTTCGAGATGTACCAACTAGGAAGAGACCGACGAAACTACTTGAACCCTATTGGAAAGTTGGGAATCTTCAAGAGAGAGTTCCTTGAGCTGAAGGGTGAGATCTACTCCAAGGTGTTAGGCGGGGTGCAGGACCGTCTCTGGCCGTCCCCAGATAACATCGAATTTCTGTGTGCTACTACCAGTGAAGAGCCTGTTGATAAGTTCGCGCAGAGACTTACGAACTCACTGATCTCAGCACTATGGACCCTGGGTGTGAGTTCAGCCTTTGAATTCAGCCCCCCTAGTTTGAGTATTCTCGTCAGCCTTTACAACCTTGAGCATAGGAAAAGGCCAATGAGTGAACTCATTACGTTAGCTCTTAATTCACCAGGAGCCATAGGCGGGTTGGAGGGGTTAGACCGTCTTGAGAGTGACGACCTAGCGGTACTGGCTGTCAGCCTACTGGATGATGACACTTGTATGCGGGTCATGTACCGAATGGCTAAGTGGGACTTCTCTCGGGTTGAGTCCAAGGACTTTCAGAAGCTCTTCGAGACCATGCATGAGGTGGATCGCTGCATCGACTTAGGGATTGCCAGAGAACTCGTGGACTGTGTGAGCCCTACTCAAAAGGAACGAGTAGGGGTGTCTTGCAGCGGGGGTGGCTCTTTGATCCTGGCCTACCTACTGCACCATCAAAGAAAGTTAGCTTCTAGGGGATTCTCTCTCAATGATATTGTTGGGGATCTGTGCTCCAACCTCACTGTGTTCGACTCTAATATCATGGCGCAAGCTATGACAAGGGCTGCAGTGTATGTGTTTCTCAGAGAGCTTGGGTTCGACTCAGATACCGCAAGGTCGTCATTCAAAGTACAGTTTTGCTCAACCCTAGACACCTCAACTGAGTTCGACTGCTCCATAGGGTACCCTAGATTTGCTAGGATCCAGAATCGAGAAGAAGAGGCCAGGATAGGGGTTAGTGGTATGAGCAACGATGCCGCTACCTATGCCCACCATTCTTGGAAAATCACCAAGAATGGTGGGAAGTTCGCTGCTCTTCTGGATAAGGGTGTTCTCAGTTCCCCAGCTAGTAGGCTCAGATGGATGAGGACTTGTTGCACCAGCACGGACGTTGACGGTGGGAGTGTCATTCTTTCAACAACTAACAAGGTTCAAGTTCAAGCCAACGCCTCTACCCCGGATTCGATCCCAGACGATATTGTGAAGGTCATCGACTCACTTCCGCGAGTTCAAGAGGTGGCGGTCATTGGCAACGGGTTAGAACTTGGCGCTAAAAAGAAGGGGCAATTGACCCTAGACCCGACTGAATCCCCCTGGGGAAATCAGATCAAAGTCCTAACCGGTAGGGACATGCGGGTTGGAGGGGTTAGACCGTCAAGAGTTCACTACCTGAAGCAACGCTTTGACCCGCGGCATGTGGTGAAGTGGGTTGGGGTATACGAGGGGTTCAATGAAAACCCGACTGAGTGCCTGGAATACCTTCAAAGTATAGGGTTTGACCTGAACAAGTCACTTGCGATCTTGGGCAAAGGCTCTTTCAGGATAGAACGTCACGGAGAGGGACACTTTTTTGGGAATGCTTGCAAGATAGTGCTCTCTAAAGTTGAGCTGTACCTGGACCATCTCTACCGATCCCGAGTGTCTCAATCTCTACTACAAGATCGGGCGGTTCGGAATGTGAACAAGGGGTTATCTGCCTCTTACGAAGTACGGTGGAATCGGTCGCAGTTGTTCTACGTTCGCAACCTAGAACCCCTCCTGAGGTTTGGACCTCAGCTAGCGGAATGGCACGATCTTCTTACTCACCGAGAGTTTAGAATCAATGAGTGGTGCACCCTCAAGGTATCTGAGCTTGAGTGCGCTCGGCTGGAGACTGTCAGAGGTGCTCCAGTACTTCGATTCAATGACCCTCGATATGAGAAGTTCATGAGCACCAGGGAAAAGCTCCCCACTACAGCGAAGGAGCTTAGTCAGTACTTGGTACCCAATGAAGCCAACCTGTTACTAGCGCTGGATCTTCTTGACCTTGATAAGGTCCGGACCAAGACTTACCAGTTGCTGCTGGATCATGATTATGCAGTCGGAGAAGCGATGGGCTTGAGTCGAGACCAAGTTGATCGGGTCTTGGAAGTATGGGACCGTAACGCATGGGACCCAGTAATTCGCATACCAGGAGAACGTAGATGTCTTCGTACGACGGTGGCGGGTTCGATGAGTGGGTAGCGGACTCGTTCTTCTCACCGACGACCCAGGAGCAACGAGACCAGATCAAGGCTCTTCTTGAACCATATCGTGAGATGATCGACAACAAGCTGGACCGCGACTTCGAACCCGAAACGATGTCATGGAGGACCTATCGCAACTCACTCTGGAGTTGTATCCCCGATGGGGTCAACCAGAAGATTGACGAAGTACTTCGACAGAAGGGTCCACCAAGCGGTAGTTTCTCCATCGCTTGAGGGAGATCTTGGCTCCCTTGTCCGTGTGGGCAAACTCAGTGTCCACGCTAAGCACGGTGAATGGTGGGCTGTTGATTCTCCGTGAGTCCTTGGTTTGCCACATCTGCCCCGCCACTGGCAGAAGCCTTGGAGGACCCTCGCGAGTAACCTTGGCTGCATCCGTTCGCTCAATTCGATACTCTCCGCTCTTTGAGGTCGACTTATTTGGGAGTGGTCGGGTCGACACTACGGCGGATGGAGGGGGCTCTGAGAGTGGGGTTGGAGTTGGCTCCGGTAGGAGCCCCTCAAGCTCTACAACGGGGGTCTGGTGGGCTTCCACGGCAGGTTTGGATGCCAATACCACTGGAGCCTGAACAGGCTCGGGCTCCCCTACGTTGAGTACGAGAGTGTACTTGTTCTCCACCACGTTGTCTCGAACCGTCTCATTGGCGGTCCGCATGACCGACACCTTGAAGTACTTACCTTGAATGCAGAAGATCTCCCCTGGATTGAAAGCTCGAACTATGCGGCGAGCAATGCTCTCTGGGGTTTCTGATTCGTCGTAAAGAATCCTAGTTATTCGCATTCCGTACAGCCCTGTATTTAACCACGGACCAGAAGTTTGTCCAGGTATGGCCGACAAGTAGTTTGTCCACCACTTGCAAACCCCAATAGTATTGGCAGGTTAGAGCAGTTACTACGTTTTGGATCTGGACTTGATCGGCTGGGTGATTACACCGGACAACACTGGGGTAAGGGTAGGTATGAAAACCCCGCTGGACAAGGTTCAGGACTTGATCTCGCTAGCCCTAGATGGAGGCCCAAACCAAGAAGAGTCCAGAAATGCAGCCATGCAGGCGGTTCGATTGATTCGAAAGCACGACCTTTTGGTGGGCGCAGTCCCAGTGAGAAAGCTCCGGAGGACTACCGAGATAGTCTCGGCGCAGAGGACCAAAAAGCTAGCTGAAGAGAAAGCCAACCAAGTCGTGTCGGACTTGGTGAAAAAGTCCATCCTCGGAGACTTCCCGGTGATCCGGGCTACCCAGATCACGGATGAGATGCATCAGATTGGGGTCATCACACAGGACCAGAAAGAGACCTTCTACAAGCAATTGCGTGTGTGCTTGCTGTCAAAGGTCAGGCATGGAGTGCTGATCTCAAAGAGTGGTTGGCAAGGTGGCTATCAATTGGCTCGAAGTGGAAAATGACTAACCCTTCAATAATCCAGTGGGGGCATGACTGCCATAGAGTGCTTCTTTCTAAGGCCCACTGCTTTTGCCCAAGAAACTCTAAGGAGATTCACTTACTCAAAGAATGATACCGAATGCCCAGCTAACGGATACCACAACTGCTCAGTGGACATTGGCATAGTCCCCTTCGAGCTGTCTGACCTCAATGGTGACTCGGGGAGGGGTATCGAGCATGATGACCCTAGATGGCCAACTGCTTGTGCGTGCGGGTACCAGTTCAAGTCCGAAGACGAGTGGCAGCACAGGTTGACCAGATTGTTCTGGAGATCTGACCACTTAGCTCTCAGAACTACTCTAGATAAGGCCCCTCCTGGGTCTCTCTACTACGCGGATTGGTATGACTGGAAAGGTCCGGATGGTCATTGCCTAGTTGCAGTGACCCCGGCAGGTCCGTGGATCGTTGACGGCCCCTCGATGAACAATGACGGGTCACGAGGGAATCCTTGGACTCGTACTGGGGAGGTTCCAAGGGTGACTGCCAGCCCCAGCATTCACATCCCAGGTAAGTACCATGGGTGGCTTCGGGACGGAGTTCTAGTGGAGTGTTGACTACTCGAAGGGCCAGGGGTCTGCGCGTCGGAGACCACACGAGTTCTCTCCGGTGACCTCTGGCTCTACAAAGTCATGGTTTCGTCCGTTGTGGAGAGTCTCCCCAGTCAGCCTCTCATACTGACTGATCCAGGCTCTAGCTTGACGCTCCTGAGTTGGGTTGAGCTTGCTGGCATGAAGCAGTCTTGACACCCTCAGCGGGTTGATCCCATAGAATGGGTTGCCTCTCTGATCTTCTGTCAGGGGGTGGTCGTCAGGATCCCCTGGCATCCGGGCAGTGAACAACGGGTTCTCGGGTGGCAGGACATACCGCTCTTGCTCCGTAACGTGGTCGTTCGCGTGATCTCGGAGAGTAGGGTTGTTGTCCTGACCTCCTGTGAACAGGTCACGGATACTTTTGACAACGGGCATGGCGGG
>Ga0184615_10002273_pt1 | contig 10270 bp, 8 predicted proteins | sample PLM4_65_coex_FD_133134 | JGI IMG/M metagenome (GOLD analysis project Ga0184615, IMG submission 133134) | Groundwater sediment microbial communities from an aquifer in East River, Colorado, USA - PLM4_65_coex | ecosystem: Environmental > Terrestrial > Soil > Riparian zone | place: USA: East... | reverse complement strand
CTGAGGCTGTCCCGGGATGAGCTGGATATCACCCCGCTCTTCTTCGACGAGGCGTTTTTCTGTCGACGTTGCGATGGGATGGCCTCATCCAAGACCTGCCCGCACGAGTCGTCTGAGCGGGTCGCGCTGAGTGGGACGCGCGTCCGAGAGATCCTCCGAAGCGGTGAGCCGTTGCCTGAAGAGTTCACCAGGCCGGAGGTCTCCGAGATCCTCGCGGAATGGGTCCAAGGTGGTTGATCGCGGCTGCGGCAGAAGGAAGCAAAAGTTCCTGCTTTGTAGGGGCGCTGCTTGCTGCGCCCACCAGGGCAGGGCAAGCCCGCTTCGACTCAGCTCAGCGCAGGCCCTTCGACTGGGCTCAGGACAGGCCCTTCGACCGGGCTCAGGACAGGCTTCGGCAGAGCTCAGGCTGCGCACTGAGCCCTTCGACAAAGCTCAGGACAGGCCTGTCGAAGTGACAGGCCCTGCCCCTACAGTCTTTCTTCTCAATGCGGGAAGGTCAGAGATCAGCGCTTTGGGGGCTTTAGGAGACGAACGGTAGGGTAGCCGGCCTTAAACCAATCCCCAAGGCCGCCCGGGACGTTTGCCGCTCGCGGAAACCCCAGGTGGAGAAGAATGGTGGCAGCCGTACTGCTGCGTATCCCTTCTTCACAAATCAGGATCACGTCCCGGTCAGGATCGATCTCTCCGGCCCGCATCCGGATCTCGCCGAGAGGAATAGGAAGCGAGCCCTCGATGTAGCCCAGATTCCATTCGAACGACTCCCGAACATCGATCAAGAGTAGGTTACCATGCTGGGAGTTGAAGCGCTCCCAAAGGCCAGAGACCTGCACCTGTGAGAGGGTGATGAGGAGAAGCCCGGCTGCGCGCCACGCTTCGATCCCTCCAGCAACGATCCCCTGAAGAGGATTTCGACTCACCCCTTTAAGCGCTTCGGCCGCGGCGTCGGCTTCACTAGGATTTCCGGACAGCAAGAGAATCTTTGGGCCCGGTGGGATAGCCGTCGCGAGACGCTCCGGCAAGCTCTTGCGGCTGAACATAAGGTTTATGCTTCCCGGGATATAGGCTGTCGCAAATTCCGCATGCGGCCGCAGATCGATCAGTAGCGCGCCTTCCTCCATAGCGCCTCTTGCCTGTTCGGGTGTCAGCCTTGAAGTAATAGGTTCCATAGCACTCCGCACCGTTCAGGGTCCTCCTCCGCCACCAGTCTCCGGTTTTCAGGACGCAGACCCGTTGTCCGTTCAACCAGCCTCGTAACGATCACCATGCACTTGCAATCGCTCCGCTTCGCGCTGCCCTTCACACCTATACTAGCATACTACAACTCTGTGCAGTAAGCCCGCGCGTCGCTGAGGCCCAACCAATCCTCTCATTGCTATGAATTCGTCGATCAGCGGGCTCGGACGCCCGTAGGGGCGTCCGCCAAGGGCTCGATCTTGACGACTCCTTGATGCCTTTTGCAGCGATCTTAACACCATTTTGACTTGTACACGGCTATATTACCAGTGAAGTGAACACAGTTAGTGAAGTAAAGATGAGAGGAGGTCTACAGCAATGGATCTGATGTATCTCGGATTGACCCTGGTTTTCTTCGCCCTCTCGTGGGCTCTGATCAGGCTCTGTGAACGCCTCTAGGAGGATTTCATGACCTCGCTGTATTTGCTCGGAGGGATCGTAGCCTTAGGCTTGCTGGTCTATCTAGTCGTCGCGCTGCTCAAGCCGGAGGGATTCTCATGACCACGAATGGGTATATCCAGTTAGGTCTTTACATGGTCGTCCTGATTGCGCTCGCCAAACCGCTCGGCGCCTACATGGCCAGAGTCTATGAGGGCCGACCGTTCGGCCTGGATCGCGTCCTCGGCCCGCTGGAGCGGTTGATCTATCGCGTGTCTGGGGTCCGCGCCGACGAGGAAATGGGGTGGCAGACATACGCATGGGCCATGATGCTCTTCAACCTAGCAGGTTTCGTCGCGGTGTATGCTCTACAACGCCTGCAAGGCATGCTGCCGCTAAATCCTCAAGGGTTCGGGGCGGTATCATCCGATTCCTCGTTCAACACCGCGGTCAGCTTTGCCACGAATACGAATTGGCAGGGGTACGCCGGCGAGACCACCATGAGCTACCTGACCCAGATGTTGGGGCTCACGGTGCAGAATTTCCTGTCTGCTGCTGCCGGCATGGCGGTCCTCGTCGCCCTCATCCGGGGCCTGGCACGCCGCTCCGCACAGACCATCGGGAACTTCTGGGTTGATCTCACACGCAGTACCCTCTACATCCTGCTGCCGCTCTCACTCGTCCTCGCCGTGGCCCTCGTGTCGCAGGGTGTCGTGCAGACGTTCGGGCCGTACGCCAAGGTCAGCGTCGTTCAGCCAACCACCTATGACGAGCCTGTGACTGACGCGGATGGCAAGCCGGCCCTCGACGAAAAGGGTCAGCCCAAGACGAAAAGATCTGTGCTAATGGAGCAGATGCTGGCGGTGGGGCCCGCGGCATCCCAAATCGCCATCAAGCAGCTCGGGACCAACGGCGGCGGCTTTTTCAACGTCAACTCCGCTCATCCCTTCGAAAACCCGACACCGCTTTCAAACTTCCTTGAGTTGCTGGCCATCCTGCTGATTCCTGCGGCCCTCTGCTACACCTTTGGGGTGATGGTCAAGGACACGCGCCAGGGCTGGGCGGTGCTGGTTGCGATGACCATCATGTTCGTCGGCTTGCTCGTCGTCTGCGTCGTCGCCGAGCAGTCCGGGAATCCTCTTCTGGCCAAAATCGGGGTTGATCAGCGGGCAAGCGAGCTCCAGGCGGGCGGAAACATGGAAGGCAAGGAAGTGCGGTTCGGGATCGTCAATTCCGCCCTGTGGGCCACCGCGACAACAGCAGCCTCCAACGGCTCGGTCAATGCGATGCACGATTCTTTCACGCCGATCGGAGGGCTTGTCCCGATGTGGATGATGCAGCTCGGCGAGGTGGTCTATGGCGGGGTCGGGTCTGGGCTCTACGGCATGCTCATCTTTGCTATCGTCGCCGTGTTTGTAGCCGGCTTGATGGTGGGGCGCACCCCGGAGTACCTGGGCAAGAAGATCGAGGCGTATGAGATGAAGATGGCTTCGCTGGTCATCCTGATCCCGCCGGCGGTCGTGCTGCTGGGTACTGCTGTCGCCGTGGTCACTGCTGGCGGAAAGGCAACCATCTTCAATCCGGGTGCCCACGGATTCAGCGAGGCTTTGTACGCCTTCTCTTCGGCCGGGAATAACAACGGGAGCGCCTTTGCCGGCCTCGGCGCCAACACGCCTTTTTACAACGTTGCGCTGGGGCTGGCGATGCTCTTCGCTCGGTACTGGATCGCGATCCCGACGCTGGCGATCGCGGGCTCGCTGGCGCGGAAGAAGATCGTCCCGGCCGGGGCGGGCACGCTCCCCACGCACACCCCACTGTTCGTCGCGTTGCTCGTCGGGGTCGTGATCCTTGTCGGGGCGCTTACCTTTATCCCAGCCCTCGCACTGGGGCCGATCGTCGAATACCTTTTGATGGTGTCGTCCACATAAGGAGCGTTCTCATGACCAGTACGGGCAAAGCTCGCGCGTTGTTCGAATCTGCCATCGTGCGTCAGGCGGTCGTGGATGCCTTCCGCAAGCTGACCCCACGGCGCCAGGTGCGCAACCCAGTAATGTTCGTCGTCTACGTTGGTTCAATCCTGACAACGGGGCTGTTCGTGCAGGCGCTCGTGGGCAGAGGCGAAGCACCGGCTGGGTTCATTCTGGCTGTGTCGGTGTGGCTCTGGTTCACGGTGCTCTTCGCCAACTTTGCCGAGGCGATGGCGGAAGGGCGCGGCAAGGCGCAGGCGGCATCGCTGCGTAAGGCGCGGCGTGACATTCTGGCCAAACGTCTACAAACCGCCCATCGGGATGCAAACTACGCGACGGTGCCGGCCACCGAGCTGCAGAAGGGGAATGTGGTCCTGGTCGAAGCGGGCGATACCATCCCCGCCGATGGCGAGATCGTGGAGGGAATCGCTTCGGTCAATGAGAGTGCGATCACCGGGGAAAGCGCGCCAGTGATCCGGGAGAGCGGGGGGGACCGGAGCTCCGTCACTGGGGGCACGCAGGTGCTATCGGACTGGCTGATCGTTCGCGTAACGGCCAACCCCGGAGAGGCGTTCCTCGACAGAATGATCGCGCTGGTTGAAGGCGCCAAGCGCCAAAAGACTCCGAATGAGATCGCGCTCGATATCTTGCTGGCCGCCCTGACGATCATATTCCTCTTGGCGACGGCGACATTGCTGCCTTTCTCGCTCTTCAGCGTCCAAGCGGTTGGGCAGGGCAGCCCTGTGACGGTGACGGTCCTCGTGGCATTGCTGGTCTGCCTCATCCCGACCACCATCGGAGCCTTGCTGTCCGCCATCGGCATCGCGGGGATGGATCGGATGATCCAGGCGAATGTGATCGCCATGTCGGGACGCGCGGTGGAGGCTGCTGGAGATGTCGATGTGCTCCTGCTCGACAAGACTGGCACCATCACGCTCGGCAACCGCCAGGCGACCGCCTTCATTCCGGCGGATGGCGTCAGCGAGCCAGCGCTGGCAGATGCGGCACAGCTCGCCTCGCTTTCGGACGAGACGCCCGAGGGCCGTTCCATTGTCGTCCTCGCAAAGGAGCGGTACGGGATTCGCGAGCGCGACATAAACAAGCTGGGAGCGACATTTGTGCCGTTCACAGCGCAGACGCGGATGAGCGGAGTGAACCTCAACGGTCGCCAGATCCGTAAAGGCGCCGCCGACGCGATCGAAGCTCATGTGAGACGCCTTGGGGGAGAGTTCCCGCCCGACGTTCGCACCATTGTGGACGGGATCGCCAAGCAGGGCGCTACGCCACTTGTGGTCGCGGATGGCGCAAAGATCCTCGGCGTGATCGAGCTCAAGGACATTGTGAAGGGCGGCATCAAAGAGCGGTTTACAGAGCTTCGACACATGGGGATCAAGACGGTGATGATCACCGGCGACAACCCGCTGACGGCCGCGGCGATCGCTGCGGAAGCGGGCGTGGACGAGTTCCTTGCCGAAGCGACGCCAGAGGCGAAGCTCAAACTGATCCGCGATCTACAGGCGCAGGGCCGGCTGGTGGCGATGACGGGCGACGGCACCAACGACGCGCCCGCGCTCGCGCAAGCAGACGTCGCCGTCGCGATGAACACCGGGACCCAAGCTGCGAAGGAAGCCGGGAACATGGTGGACCTTGACTCGAACCCCACAAAGCTCCTCGAGGTGGTCGAGATCGGTAAGCAGATGCTCATGACGCGGGGCGCATTGACGACCTTCAGCATCGCGAACGATGTCGCTAAGTACTTCGCGATCATCCCGGCGGCCTTTGCAACCACTTACCCGGTATTGGAAAAGCTCAACATCATGCGGCTCGCCACCCCTCAGAGCGCGATTCTCTCAGCGGTGATCTTCAATGCCTTGATCATCATCGTCCTGATCCCGCTCGCCCTCCGCGGCGTGCGCTATCGGCCGATCGGGGCGGGGCCGCTGCTCCGCCGCCACCTCTGGATCTATGGGGTCGGCGGAGTCGCCATTCCGTTCCCAGGCATCAAGCTCATCGACCTGATCCTGGTCGCCTTTGGGCTTATTAGGTGATAAAATGAAACCTCGATAAGCAACCGCAAAGCCAGCGTGGTGGCGGCTGTACTCCATGCTTGGTCTCGTCGTGGTAGTATATGTCATTGCGAGCAGAGCCACGCCGGTCGCTGAGTGGGATCGCTGGCTGGATCTGGGGTTTGCTATAGTCTTGTTCGGTGTGACGTGGGTCTGGGTGCGAGCCAACCGTACCGCTCTCGCGAAGCACAGCCATCGGGCGTCCCAGCGCCGAACGCTCATCGTACGAGTTGTCCTGTCCCCTCGGCTGGAGACATCGCCGCGCACACTGGTTGAAGTGTCATCTCGCAGAGGCATCACGGATGGTCAACCTCGGCAACAGAAGCAGAGGGAGGAAATACTGCTATGCTTGGCCAAATCCGACCGGCGATAGTCTCGCTTGCTCTCTTCACGATCCTGACTGGGCTGGCATATCCGCTTATCGTCACCGGGATCGCCCAGACGCTCCTTCCGAGCCAGGCTAACGGCAGCCTGATGGTTCGCAACGGGAAGGCCATAGGCTCCGTGCTCATCGGGCAGCCTTTCGACGACCCCAAATACTTCTGGGGACGGCTGTCGGCCACCACTCCGTTCGCCTATAATGCTGCCGCATCCTCGGGTTCGAATCTCGGGCCGACGAACGAGGCGCTTTTGAAGACTGTCCAGTCGCGGGTCGATGTGCTGCGTGCGGCCGATCCCGGGAACGAGGCGCCCATCCCGGTGGATCTTGTCACGGCGTCGGCAAGTGGTCTCGACCCGCAGATCAGTGCCGCCGCAGCGCTGTATCAGGTGCGACGAGTGGCCCGAACGCGCGGCCTTGATAACGACACGATTCGCCGCCTTGTCGAACAGCACACCGAAGATCGGCAGTTCGCTATTCTAGGCGAGCCGCGAGTAAACGTGCTCAATCTCAACCTGGCGCTGGACGCCCTGAAGTGAGCTGGTGCTGCGGGATGGCAGTTTCGGCGCATGGCATGAGCGTTTGCGCAACAGCAACCGCGTAGGTTACCAGCGGAGATCCGATCATCATGAGCGTAAGAAGCGAGCAACGACCGGATCCTGATGCCCTGTTGGCCCGCGTGAAAGAGGAGGAAGCGCGTCAGACACGCGGCAAGCTGAAGGTCTTCCTGGGCGCTGCGGCAGGTGTGGGCAAGACGTACGCGATGCTCGAGGCCGCCCGCGAACGTCGAGCCGAGGGCGTGGATATCGTCGTGGGTTGGGTGGAGACCCATGGGCGGGCAGAGACTGAGGCCCTCCTCGAGGGGTTTGAAATCCTGCTGCCCCGCCGCCTTGAGTATCGCGGAACGACAGTCAAGGGGTTCGACCTGGATGCAGCGCTCTTGCGGCGGCCGACGTTGATTCTGGTCGATGAGCTGGCCCACACGAACGCGTCGGCCGCCCGCCACACAAAGCGCTGGCAGGACGTGATGGAGCTGCTCGATGCCGGGATCCATGTCTACACCACCCTCAACGTGCAACACCTCGAAAGCCTCAACGATCTGGTGGCGAAGATCACAGGGGTGGTTGTGCGCGAGACGGTCCCCGACTCCGTCCTCGAACAGGCGGATGAGGTCGAGTTGATCGACTTGCCACCGGACGATCTCCTCCAGCGGCTTAAGGAAGGCAAGGTCTATGTGCCGGAACAGGCGAAGGAGGCCATCCACAACTTCTTTCGTAAGGGGAATCTGACGGCGCTACGCGAGCTGGCCCTCCGGCGCACAGCCGAACGGGTGGACGCGGACGTGCGCCTCTACATGCGCGACCATGCCATTCCGAAAACCTGGCCGGTCACAGAGCGTCTCATCGTCTGCGTCAGCCCGAGCCCACATTCTGCTGCGATCGTGCGAGCCGCGAAGCGGATGGCGACAGGGCTTCGAGCGGAATGGATCGTTGCGTATGTCGAGACGCCGGCACACATCAGGTTGCCCGAGCCGGACCGGATTCGCCTCACCGACACGCTCCGGCTGGCCGAGCAGCTCGGGGCGGAGACCGTCACCTTGAGCGGGCAGCGGATCGGCGAGGAAATCCTGAGGTATGCGCGCGCGCGCAACGTGAGTAAGATCATTGTCGGCAGACCCATCCGTCCCCTGCTGAAGAGGATCGTGTACGGCTCGATCGTTGACGCGCTCGTCCGGGACAGCGGCGACATCGATATCTACGTCATCAGCCGAGAGGGCGCTTCACCCTTGCCTGTCGCCGCAGCCGGACGGGCCCGCACGACGGATTGGCCCGCCTATGGACTTGCCCTGGCCGTCGTCGCTCTTTGCACCGGGCTGGCTTGGTTGATGTTTCCCCACTTCGATCTTTCCAATCTCATCTTAGTCTATCTGCTTGGGGTGGTCGGCGTCTCGGCTCGTTCCGGGCGCGGTCCTTCGACCTTCGCCTCCGTGCTGAGCGTGGCCGCCTTCGATTTCTTCTTTGTGCGGCCTTACTTCAGCTTTGCCGTGGCCGATACGCAGTACCTCGTGACCTTCGGCGTGATGCTCGTAGTCGGTCTCATCATCAGTACTCTGACAGTGCGCATTCGGGCGCAGGCCGAGTCGGCTCGACAGCGCGAGCGGCGCATGGCGTCACTGTACGCGATGAGTCGTGAACTTGCGAGCACGCGGGGGGTGGAAGATATCCTGGGAGCCGCCGTGCGGCACATCGTCGAGGTGTTTAGAGGCCAGGTCGTGGTCCTGCTGCCCGACCCAACCGGTCGGCTCACCCGTAAGACCGGCTATCCGACGTCGTTCGAGATCGACAGCAGCGAGTTCGGGGTAAGCCAGTGGGTGTATGAGCATGGTCAGATGGCGGGACTCGGAACGACGACCCTTCCGGGGGCGAAGGCTCTGTACCTCCCCTTGGTCGCGTCGCGGGGGACGCTGGGCGTGCTTGGACTCCGGCCTGAAGAGCCACGCTCACTCGAGGCGCCCGAGCAACTCCATCAGCTTGAGACATTCGCCAACCAGACGGCGCTCGCGCTCGAGCGTGCGCATCTCGCAAATGAAGCTCAACAGGCGCAAGTGCGTGCGGAAACCGAACGGCTGCGAAACTCGCTCCTGAGTTCAGTGTCTCACGACCTGAGGACACCCCTCGCCGGAATCACGGGTGCTGCGAGTAGCCTGTTGGAGAGTGACGAACAGTTTGACCCTGCGACACGCAAGGAGCTTCTCGAGACGATTTACGAGGAAAGTGATCGCCTGAATCGCCTGGTCCACAACCTGCTCGATATGACTCGTCTCGAGTCAGGAGGGTTGCGAGTGCGCAAGGAGTGGCATCCCCTCGAGGAGGTCGTCGGAGCGGCGCTCAGCCGCCTGGTAAAATCGTTACAGGGCCGCTCGGTGACCACACGTTTGCCGGAGGGCTTATCCCTTGTCCCGATCGACGACGTGCTGATCGAGCAGGTGCTGATCAATCTCCTGGACAATGCCGTCAAGCACACTCCGGGCGGCAGCCCTATCGAAATCACTGCTTGGGCGCGTGAAGATGCTGTGACCGTAGAGATTGCTGACCACGGTCCCGGGTTGGCGCCCGGAGACGAGGAACGGGTCTTTGACAAGTTTTATCGCAGCAACGCGCCCACTTCACGCGGCGTCGGCCTTGGACTCGCGATTTGCCGGGGGATTGTCGAGGCCCACGGCGGCCACATCTCGGCTCAGAACCGGCCGGATGGCGGTGTGGCGTTCCGGTTCACCATCCCACTAAGCGGCACACCTCCAGCCCTGGAAACGATACATGCTTGAGAAGTCTCCCGATCCGCTGGGGGCAGCCGAGGGAACAGCCCCGCACCAATTAAGCGGCCCAGCCGTTGTGCTGATCGAGGACGAACCGCAGATTCGACGCTTCCTCCGCGCCGCCCTGGTCAGTCAAGGTTACCGGCTGTTTGAGGTCGCCACGGGACAGGATGGCCTTAGTGAAGCGGCGACCCGGCAACCGGACATCATCATTCTCGACCTCGGTCTCCCGGACATCGACGGCCTCGAGGTTATCAAGCGGCTCCGCGAGTGGACCGCTGTACCGATCATCGTCCTTTCGGCAAGGGGCCAGGAACAGGACAAGATCGGCGCGCTTGATGCAGGCGCGGACGACTACGTCAGCAAGCCGTTCGGGATGGGCGAACTGCTCGCGCGCATGCGGGCTGCACTGCGGCATGCAGCTCGCAGCCCGACGGATGCTAGCGATTCGACGTTCTCTCTGGGTGACCTTTACGTGGATCTCGCAGGCCGGCAGGTCCTCATTGGCGGAAAACCGGTTCACCTCACGCCGATCGAGTACAGGTTGCTGACCACGCTTATTCGGCATGCAGGCAAGGTGATGACACAACGCCAGCTCCTCAAAGAGGTCTGGGGTCTCCACACCACTGACCAGGCACACTACCTGCGGGTGTATATCGCCCATCTCAGGCGCAAGCTTGAAGCTGACTCGGCACGCCCTCGCTATTTGCTAACGGAGCCCGGCGTCGGCTACCGCTTGGCGGCGGAGTAGCGGAGTAGGGGGGTGGCGTTTTCCCCCGGTTTCCGGACAACCCGTTCTCGAAGACAGCAACCACCTCCAAATCGTGTCCCGTGACTAGTGCCGTTCCAACTTGTTGCGGCTAATCTCTGACACTTGTCCTGCTAAGAACTGCCGCCTTCCCGAACCTCACCATTTTGGCGTAAATAGTTG
>Ga0184615_10002272_pt1 | contig 10271 bp, 5 predicted proteins | sample PLM4_65_coex_FD_133134 | JGI IMG/M metagenome (GOLD analysis project Ga0184615, IMG submission 133134) | Groundwater sediment microbial communities from an aquifer in East River, Colorado, USA - PLM4_65_coex | ecosystem: Environmental > Terrestrial > Soil > Riparian zone | place: USA: East... | reverse complement strand
CGTCAATTTCGCCGGGTGCCAGCGCCCGCGCCAGTCGCCGGTACAGGTCCAGCTTGACGTCGTCGTCGGGTACGTAGCCGTCAGGGAGATGCGCCGGACGGTCGAGCACCACGTCGGGCGGGGCCGGCTGCACGGTGACGCCCTGGCCGCGAAGGCTCCGGACGGTCTCCTCCAGCCAGCGCATGTACAGATCGAACCCGACGGCGTGCGCGTGCCCCGACTGCTCGGCGCCGAGCAGATTCCCCGCCCCGCGCAGCTCGAGGTCCTTGAGGGCGATCCGATATCCCGCGCCCAGGTCGGTGTGGTGCTCGAGCACTCTCAGGCGGTCTTCCGCCTCGGCGTCGATCGAGTCGGGCACCAGGAGGTAGCAGTAGGCGCGCCGGTGGCTTCGCCCCACCCGTCCCCTGAGCTGGTAGAGCTGGGCCAGGCCGAACCGATGGGCGTCGTGCACCACCATCGTGTTCGCGTTCGGAACGTCGAGCCCGGACTCCACGATCATGGTGGAGACGAGGATGTCCACCTCACCGGACACGAACCCCCGCATCACCGTCTCCAGGTCCTCCGCCGGCATCTGCCCGTGGGCGATGCCCACCCGCGCTCGCGGCGCGAGCGCCCGCACCCGGGCGGCGATTGTCTCGATCGTCTCGATCCGGTTGTGCACCACGAACACCTGGCCGCCCCGGTCGATCTCCCGGGCGAACGCCTCCTCGAGGAGTCCGTCGTCCCACGGCTCCACGAACGTGAGGATCGGCGACCGGTCCCGCGGCGCGGTCTCGATCAGGGTGAGGTCCCTGAGGCCGGCCAGCGAGAGATGCAGCGTTCGCGGAATCGGTGTCGCGGTCAGCGTGAGCACGTCCACGGCGAGCCTGAGCGCCTTGAGGCGCTCCTTATGCTTCACGCCGAAGCGATGCTCCTCGTCCACGACCAGCAGCCCGAGATCCTTGAACTCGACGTCCTTCGAGAGCAGCCGGTGGGTGCCGATCACGATGTCGGTCGAGCCGTCGGCCAGCCGCGCGAGCGCGGCCTTCTGCTCCTTCGCCGTGCGGAAGCGGGAGAGGACCTCGATCTTGACCGGGAAGTCGGCCAGCCGCTCGGTGAAGGTGCGGCCGTGCTGCTCCGCCAGGATCGTGGTGGGCACCAGGACCGCGACCTGCTTGCCTCCCTGGACCGCCTTGAAGGCCGCGCGCACGGCGACCTCCGTTTTTCCGTAGCCGACGTCGCCGACCAGCAGCCGGTCCATCGGGAGCGGCCGCTCCATGTCGGTCTTGACCTCTTCGGTCGCCTTGCGCTGATCGGGGGTGTCCTCGTAGAGGAAGCTGCTCTCGAGCTCGCGCTGCCACTTGCCGTCGGGTGGGAACGGGTATCCGGCGGAGACCGTGCGGCGCGCGTAGAGATCCAGCAGCTCGGCGGCCATCTGTTTGATCGCCCGGCGGGTCCGCTCCCGCACCCGCTGCCACGACGAGCCGCCCAGCCGGTGGATCCGCGGCGGGGGCCGGTCGCCGTCCTCTCCCGCCGCGCGGTAGCGCTCGAGCTGGTCCAGACGATACAGCGGCACGTTGAGCCGGTCGCCGCCCTCGTACTCCACGATCGCCACCTCGAGGGTGGACTCGCCGACCATGATCGTCTGGATACCGCGATAGATCCCGATGCCATGATCGAGGTGGACCACGTAGTCGCCCACCGTCAGTGCGCCGGTGGCGAACGACGGCGCGGCCTGCCGGTAGCGGCGGGCGCGGCGCAGCCGGCGCGCGCGGCGGAAGATCTCGTGGTCCGTCAATACCCGAAGCGACGGCATCACGAACCCACCGTCGAGCGCGCCGATCGCGAGCGTCGCCCGGGTGGCGCCGCGGCCGCCGTCGTCGAGCAGCTCGTCGAGCCGCTCGAGCTGCCCTTCGTTGTCGCAAAGGATCAGCGTGGCGGGGGAGCCGTTGAGGAGGCCGCGGAGCCGGTTCAGGTCGCGGTCCACCTTTTCGGGCGGGAAGAAACCGAACTGGAGGTCCGCGCGCTCGTCGCGGAGCGTCAGCCGGGGGAACCCGCCGATCCGGCCGCGCCACGCCTCCGGACTTTCCAGGATCGCGTCCCGCTTGGGCACGTCCTCGCCGAGCCGCCGGGCGACGTCGAGATGGTGCTCCGCCTCGCTCCACGCGCGGCCCACCTCGTCCCGGTCGGCGCCGGCGGACTCCTGAATGATGAAGGTGTCGGAGGGCAGCAGCTCGAGCAGCGTCTTCCGCGACGGCGCTTCCCCTGGCTCCGCTTCGTCGGTGAGCGCCCTGGTGCTCACCGGCAGCACGGTCACTTGCTCCAGCTCCTGCAGCGAGCGCTGCGTGGTGAGGTCGAAGCCGCGGATCGAGGTGATGTCGTCTCCCCACCACTCCAGTCGGGCCGGGACCGCCATGCCGAATCCGTAGACGTCGAGGATCCCGCCTCGCACGCTGAACTCGGCGACTTCGGTGACGGTGGCGACCCGGCGGTATCCCATCGCTTCGAGCATCTCGCCGACTGCCGCGGGGGCCCGCCGCTCGCCCGGGACGAGACGGAGGCGGAGCCGGTCGAGCGCGGCGGGCACCAGGGTGCGCTCCGCGGTTGCCCGCGCGGTGGTGATGACGATCCGGACTTGCCCGCGGAGCAGTGCCTCGAGCGTCTCTACCCGCTCGCCCGCGATCTCGTAGTGCGGCTCCTCCTCGCCCAGCGCCTCGCGCTGGGGGTAGAGCGCGACCGCGCCATCGGTCAGCAGCGCGAGGTCGGAGAGCCAGCGCTCGGCCTCGCCGGGCGTGGTGGCGACCACGACCACTTGACGGTGGGGATTGGTGTTCGCGAGCCAGGCGGCCAGCACGCTCCCGCTCGAGCCCGCCAGGCCGCCGAGCCGGAGCGTGTCGCCCCGGGCGGGAAGCCGCTCGGCCAGATCGGCCGTCGCCGGAGTCCGCGCGAACGCATCCAGTACCGGCTTGAGCCTCACCGCTGCCGTCTCCACACGCTCGCGAGCGCGAGCTCACCGAGTCCGAGCAGCAGCGCGGCCAGCAGCAGTGGCCCCCGGAGGTCGCCCATCGCGCCCGCGGAGAAGACCAGCTCGGCGCTCTCGGTCAGCGGCACCACGCGGGCGGCATCCCAGAGCCGCCGGATCTGATCGTCGGACGCGGGGGCGAGCAGCGATTCCCGCAGGTCCAGGTTGGAGCTGATCGCGCCCAGCGTGTCCGCCCCGGCCACGAGATAGTAGGCCCCGACGTCCGAGGGGCGGAACATCCCCCCGCCTTCGACCTGCCATTCCCGCTCGCCCTGCCGGACGCTGGTGGTGAGGTCGGGAAGCGGCAGCGCGTCGCCCGGCGCGCCCTGCGCGAGGATCACCTCGCCCCGCGCCAGGCGATTGAGCAGAAGATCCATGAACGGCATGAACCCGGCCGCGAGCGGCAGCTCGGTCCACGTCGGGTCGAGCCGGCTGCCGAGCAGCACGACCTCGCCGCTCCGCACCAGCCACGGCTCGCCGGCGACGCTCGCCAGCACCCCGGTGCGCCCGCTTCCGGTGGGCTGAAGCAGGTACCGGCGCACGACCCGCACCCGCCCGACCACCGGCCCGCTGTCGGTGACGGCGGGATCGATCGAGAGCCGCGCATAGCTCCAGCCCACGCCGCGGGCCGCGAGCGCGCGATTGAGCGCGCCCAGCTCCGCGGGATCCTCCGGCGGCTGCACGACGGAGCTGCCGCGGCCGAGCCGTCCGAACGTGACCTCGTCTCCGCGTGCGATTCGCCGGTTGGCCGCGAGCACCTCGCACGCGGCGACGACGTAGCGGCTCGCCGAGTCCCAGGCGACTCGCGCCACCGGCGCGACCCGCACCACGCCGATGCGCCGATCGTCCGCGCGCAGCTCGTCAGGGCCCAGCTCGGCCGTCAGCGTCCACCATCCGCTGGGTACCCCGGGCAGCGCGAGGGTCGCCGCTGCGCCCGCGTGCCCCAGCGCCTGCCGCGGGGGCCGCTCGGCGAGCCGCGCGGTGAGCGGCACCGCGAGGCCCGAGTCGCCGGCGAGCATGACGCTGACGCGGCCGCCGTCGCCCGACCACGGCTGCGCGCCGGTCTCCACCCGCGCGATGCCCACGTTGGGCGGCGGGGGAGCGTCCGGCCGGCCGACGAGCACCGGCCCTCCAGGTTGCGCGGGCGAGACCGCGCTCGCCTGCAGGTCGCTCAGCAGGACGATCTCACCGGGTCGAGGGTCGGAAGCGAGCACGTCGCGCGCGAGGGTGAGCGCGGCGCCCAGATCGAGCCGGTGGGGGGAGACGTCGAGCGCGTCGAGCTGGGTCGTGAGCATTCCCGCGTCACCGCGCTGGGGGATGCCGTCGGCGGTGAGGAGCCAGAGCGCGTCGTCAGGGGTGGCGCGCCCGACCACCCGCCGGGCCGCGTCCCGAAGCTGCGCCACCCGGGGTGAGCCTCCGACCACGGCACCGCTGCTCGGCGAGTTGTCCACGATCAGCACCAGCGCGGTCGGAGCGTGCCCCGGTACCCCGCGCAGCGGCAGCGTCGGTCCGGCCGCCGCGAGCACGAGCGCGATCACCAGGAGCGTGCGCACCAGGAGGAGCAGCAGGTTCTGGAGCTTGAGCCGGCGCTGATGCTCGCGGGTGGTCGTGATGAGATAGCGAACCGCCGGGAAGACGACGGTCGGTGGCTCGCGCCGGGCCAGCAGATGGAGAAGGATGGGAATCCCGGCGGCCGCGAGCCCGAGCAGCGCCCAGGGGTGGAGGAAGCCGATCATCCGGTTCGTGGGTCGGGCGCCAGGGCCTCGCGCAGCACCGTGCCGTACGGCGTGTCCGTCGTGACCTGGTGGTAGCGGATGCCGTGCCGCCGACATGCGAGCCGCCATTCGCCCACGACGCGGCGAACCGTCTCGCTGTAGGCACCGGCCCAGTCGCGCGGACGGAGCACCACGGCGCTCCGCGTCTCCGGGTCCTCGAACCGCGCCTCGGCCAGGCCGCCGAGGGTCAGCTCGGCGGGGTCCATCACGTGGAGCACCAGCACCTGGTGGCCGCGGTGGCGGAGGAATCGCAGGGCCTTGAGCGCGAGGTCGCGGTCGAGCAGGAGGTCGGAGACGAAGACGACGAGGCCCCGCCGGCGAAGCTGACCCACGACTCGCCGGAGCGCGGGCTCCGCGGCCGTGCCCTGCCCCGCCTCCAGCGCGGCGAGCGTGCGCACCAGCTGGCGCCAGTGGCTGAGCCGGGCACGGGGCGGCAGGACGGTGCGCACCTCGTCGTCGAACGCGATGAGACCGGTCGCGTCGCGCTGGCGGAGGAGAATGAGGGTGAGCGCGGCGATGAGCCGCTGGGCGTAGGCGAGCTTGGGGAGCACCGTCTCGGGATCGCCGGTCCACGCCATGGAGCGGCTGACGTCGCAGACCACCATGGCGCGCAGGTTGGTCTCTTCCTCGAACTGCTTCACGTAGAGCCGGTCGTTGCGCCCCAGGATCTTCCAGTCCACGTAGCGCAGCTCGTCACCCGGCTGGTACATCCGGTGCTCGGCGAACTCGACCGAGAACCCGCGCCGCGGCGACCGGTGCAGCCCGGTGAGAAAGCCTTCAACCACCCCCTCGGTGATCACCTCGATTCCACCAAGCCGGGAGACGTCGAGTGGGTCGAGAAGATCGAGTCGAGCACGGTTGGGAGCCCGCGAGGCGGGGGGTGCTGCGGCGGACCTGGTCATGAAGGGCGCAACGTATCGGGGTTTCCGGCGCCAGGCAACGTCGATCCATCGGCGGCGACTGTCCGGCGGCGGTGACGCGGCGCGAGAGGAGTGGGGCTCGGTCGTTTTCCTCAACGCCTTACCTTCACGTATCTTAACCCTTTGGTCCTCTCTGGCACGCCGCCTGCTGCCTGGCAGCGGATACGCTCGGAGCGTCCGGAGGGAACATGTTCGTCACGCTGGGTTGGGTGCTGCTCGCCGGCCTCCCGCTCTCCAGCTCCCTTTCAATTGACAGTGCCATCCACCCGCCGGCTCGACGGTCGGCCGTCGCGGCGCCGGGCCGGGTGGCCGTGTGGACCGACCGGGACGATCCGTACCGTCGGGGCGAGGACGCGCGCGTCTATCTCAGCGCCGAACGCCCGGCTCACGTCACGGTCTTCCGGGTGGATACCGACGGACGGCTCAGAGTGCTCTTTCCCCGTGAGCCGTGGGGCGACACCTACGTGCGCGACGCCCGGGAGTTCGAGGTGACCGGCGGCCGCGGCGGCCGCTCGTTCATCGTGGATGACTACCCCGGGGTGGGTTATCTATTCGCCATCGGGTCGGCGCACCCCTTCGACTTCGAGGACATCGCGCGGGGCGACCACTGGGACTACCGGCTGGTCGAGGGCGGCCGAATCCAGGGCGATCCCTACGTCGTCCTCACCGATCTCGCGGCGCGCATCGCGCCCGGCGGGGACTACGACTACGATGTCAGTCCGTATTACGTGGAGCAGCGCTACGACTATCCCCGCTTCGTCTGCTACGACTGCCACGCCTACGCCAAGTATGACGAGTGGGACCCCTACCGTCGGGCCTGTGCCCGTTTTCGCGTGGTGATCTATGACGACCCCCGGTTCTACCCGTACCGCTCGGGGCGCGGACGGAACATCGTCTTGTCGCGGCCGGCGCGGCCCGGCCCGCGCTACGTCTTCCGCGACGCGGACCCTCGGCGCGAGTACGTGACCCGGGTGCAGGGTAGCGAGACTGCGGAGCAGCGGCGCGGCGAGGAGCGGGGCCGCACCAGCCAGGACGTCGGCGGCCGCGGCTCGGTGCCGGCGCCGGCGATGTCCTCCGCGCGCCCGACGCCGCGGATGGCCCCGCCGCTCAGAGCGATTCCCTCGCGACCGCCGGTCGGCGACGGGACGCCCGAGGGGCGTCGGCGGACCGAGCCGGCCGCCCCGCAGGCGGCGCCGAAGGCGGCGCCGAAGGGACTGCGGCCGGCCGAAGGCAAGAGGCGGCCCGAGCCGTCGGCGAAGCCGCAGCAGGAGCCCCAGAGCACCGGGGAGCCCGAGTTGCGCCGACGGAAGCCATGACCGGCGGATGACCCGACGCATCTCCTTCCTGTTCGCACTCCTGGTGAGCCAACCGCTCAACGCTCAGGCACCGGGACCCCTCGACGGGGCGGCGGAAACGATCACCGCTCACGACCTGCGCGCGACGATCGAGATTCTGGCCCACGACTCGATGATGGGCCGCGACACGCCGAGTCCGGGCCTGGAGCGCGCGGCGACGTATGTCGTCGGGGAGTTCCGGAGGCTCGGGCTCCGGCCCGCCGGTGAGCACGGGACGTACATGCAGCGGTTCGGGGTGTCGCGGTGGATGGTGGACACCGGCGCCTCGTCGCTCGAGCTGGCGACCCGAGGAGCACGGGCCACAGCGGCGTTCGGCGGCCAGGTGCGGGTGATCGGCGGCGAGGTCTCCGGGAAGCCGATCGGCGGTGGTGCCGTCCTCGTCGCCGGCCCGCTCACCTCCGCCCTGGCGGCGAGCCCCAGGCTGCGCGGCCGCATCGTGCTCCTGGCACCCGATTTCGAGCGGCCGCTGCCCTTCGACTTTGGCGACCGGGTGGACGAGATCGCCGCCGTGGCACGCGCGGTGATCCTGCTCTCCAATCGCGACTCCTCCACGTTCACCCGCCGGATAGACACCTCCCTGAAGCCGCGGCTGACGCCCGATTTTCGCGACGGGGAAGGCGGCGCGCCGGTGCTCGAGCTCCGCGAGAGCGCGCTCGGTGCGGTCGCCGTTGCCGCCGCGCTCGACCTGCCCCGTCTCCGCGGGTTGGACACTGCCGTGGTGCGCGAGATGCCGGGGCTGCGGGTGGACCTTCGGATCGTGCGTCACTACCTCCGGAGGGCGGCGGTGCCGAACCTCGCGGCGGTGCTCGACGGACGAGACCACCGCCTGCGGCGGGAGTACGTCGCGATCTCCGCCCATCTCGACCACGTCGGCGTGCGGCCCGGCAGGGCCGACAGCATCTTCAACGGGGCGGATGACAATGCCTCCGGCGTCGCCGGACTGCTGGCGATGGCGGAGGCGTTCAGCCGGCGGGAGGCGCGGCCCGCCCGGTCGCTGCTGTTCCTGGTCCCGAGCGGCGAGGAAAAGGGGCTCTGGGGCAGCGCCTACTACGTCGAGCACCCGACGGTGCCGCTGAGCGACGTCGTGGCCGACCTCAACATGGATCTCATCGGGCGCAACTGGGGCGACTCGGTGATCGTCACCGGCCCCGAGATGTCCACGCTGGGCGAGGCGCTGCGCCGGGTGAGCGCGGCGCACCCGGAGCTCCGCATGGCGCCACTGGCGGACCGCTGGCCGGAGGAACGGATCTTTTTCCGGTCGGACCACTACAACTTCGCAGTGAAAGGTGTTCCCGTGCTCTTCTTCACCAGCGGCACGCATGCCGACTATCACCAGCCCACCGACGCGGCGGACCGCATCGACGCCGAGAAGGCCTCGCGCCTGGTCCGGCTGGTGTTCCATGTGGGCGCCGCGGTGGCCAACGGGGCCGAGCGTCCGCGGTGGAGCCCCGGAGGCCGCCGACGGCTGGTGGAGGAGCGATGACGGCCCGCACTCTCGGCCCCCTCGCGGCGCTCGTGCTCGCCGCCGGTCCGCTCGCCGCGCAGGCCGCCGAGCCGGCGGGGCCCGCCGCCGATGCGGCCGCGGCCATCACACCGTCCGACGTCGCCAGGCGGGTCGGGATCCTCGCGCACGACTCCATGCTCGGCCGCGACACGCCGAGCCGGGGCCTCGAGCTCACGGCGCAGTACGTGGCCGACCAGTTCCGCCGTTTCGGCTTGCGGCCGGGTGGGGAGAACGGCACCTGGCTCCAGCGATACCCCATCACGCGCCGGCGCCTCGAGCTGGCGAATTCGCACGTCGTGCTCCAGATGGGCGGGACCTCGGCCACCGCACCGCTCGACCGCGCGGCCCGTTTCGTCACCGGCGACGTCCCGCGTGAGCCGGTCGGCGGACCCGTGGTGCTGGTGGGCGGCCCGGTCACGCCGGAAGCGGTCTCCCGGATGAAGCTCCGGGACAGGGTCGTGCTCTACGTGCACGACTACTCGAAGCCGATTCCCGGCAACGCGGCGCAGGTGGCTCGCGCGATCAGGCTGAGCAAGCCGAAGGCGATCGTGGCCATCTCGAACGTGGACTCCGCCGCCTTCGCCGCCCGGATCCCCAAGGCGGCTCCCGAGCGCTTCGGGATGGACCTGCGGGTGAGCTCGCCGCCGTCGGTCGAGGTGAGCGAAGCCGTGGTCGCGCCGGTGCTGCGGGCCGCGCGGGTGAACCTGGCGGAGGTGAGGAGGTCCGCGGGCCCCGTGGTGCGTGAGCTGCCCGGGCTCACCGCGACAGTGGTCCTCAAAGAGACCATCACCGACTCGCTCAGCGCTCCCAATACGATCGGTATCGTAGAGGGGAGCGATCCCGCGCTGCGCGACGAGTACCTCGTGTTCTCCGCGCACATGGATCACATCGGGGTGACGCCGGGCCCGCGGGACAGCATCAACAACGGAGCGGACGACAACGCGTCGGGCACCGCCGGGGTGATCGAGCTGGCCGAGGCGTTCAGCCGGCCCGGAGCCCGGCCCAAGCGGTCCATCATTTTCCTGACGGTGAGCGGCGAGGAGAAGGGGCTCTGGGGAAGCCGCTACTTCAGCGAGCATCCCACGGTGCCGCTGGGGCAGATCGTCGCGGACCTCAATCTCGACATGCTGGGCCGCAACTGGGCCGACACCATCGTGGCGATCGGCAAGGAGCACTCGGACCTCGGCGCCACCCTCGAGCGGGTGAACGCGGCGCACCCCGAGCTCCACATGGTCGCGATCGACGACCGCTGGCCCGAGGAGCGGTTCTACTTCCGTTCCGACCACTACAACTTCGCCCGCAAGGGCGTGCCCGCGCTCTTCTTCTTCAACGGCGTGCATGAGGACTACCACCGTGTCACCGACTCGCCCGACAAGATCGACAGCGAGAAGGAGTCGCGGATCCTGAGGCTGCTGTACTACCTGGGCCAGGAGATCGGGAACGCCCCGCAGAGGCCGGCGTGGGATCCGGAGAGCTATCGGCTCATCGTGGAGGAACCCGCGATCCCATAGGCATATTCCCCCCGCCATGTCCGACACCATTCAGGACTTCGACGGCTTCCGCGCCAGGATGAACGAGCTGATCCTCGGCGTCTGGTCTCCTCGCTAGTGCTCCGCTGTGACGACTGCGTCACATATCACGTCGTACGGTGCCACGAGGAAGGCGTCACGCGCGAGGAGTTCCTGGAGATCTTCTCGGTGGGGCTGGTGGTCGGGG
>Ga0184615_10002271_pt1 | contig 10278 bp, 9 predicted proteins | sample PLM4_65_coex_FD_133134 | JGI IMG/M metagenome (GOLD analysis project Ga0184615, IMG submission 133134) | Groundwater sediment microbial communities from an aquifer in East River, Colorado, USA - PLM4_65_coex | ecosystem: Environmental > Terrestrial > Soil > Riparian zone | place: USA: East... | reverse complement strand
CATCACTTCGAAGCTCAACAACTACACTACCGGCCGGATCTACGAGACGGTGATCAACAAGGAGCGGCGTGGCGACTACCTCGGCAAGACCGTCCAGGTCGTGCCGCACATCACCGACGAGATCAAGGAAGCGATGATCCGCGTCGCCGAGGGCGTCGACGTCGTGATCGTCGAGATCGGCGGCACGGTCGGCGACATCGAGTCCTTGCCCTTTCTCGAAGCCATTCGCCAGTTCCGTCTGGAGCTGGGCAGGAACAACTCGGTCAACGTGCATCTCACCCTCGTGCCCTACATCGCGGCGGCCGGGGAGCTCAAGTCGAAGCCCACGCAACACTCCGTCCGCGAGCTCAGGGCGATCGGCATCCAAGCGGACGTCCTGCTCTGTCGCGCGGACCGCGCGCTACCCGATGAGGTGCGGCGCAAGATCGCCCTGTTCTGCAACGTCGCACCCGAGCAGGTGATCGCCGCCCGCGACGTGCCGACGATCTACGAGGTGCCGCTGATGTTCGCCCGCGAGGGCCTCGATGAGACGCTCCTCGAGCAGCTCAACCTGCCACGCTACGAGCGCGAGCTCACGCCCTGGGAAACCCTGGTATCGCGATTGAAGAACCCGAAGCACCATGTTCGCATTGGTATCGTCGGCAAGTACGTCGAGCTTCCGGACGCGTACAAGAGCCTGAACGAAGCGCTCACGCACGGCGGCGTCGCGAACGAGACCAAGGTCGAGCTGGTCTACATCAACGCCGAGGAAAATGAGGCCGGAAACTGGCCGCGCGCGCTCTTCGAGGTCGACGGGCTGCTGGTGCCGATCGGCTTCGGCAAGCGTGGCACCGAGGGGAAGATTCGTGCCATTCGCTATGCTCGCGAGCACAACGTTCCGTTTTTCGGCATCTGTCTCGGCATGCAGTGCATGACGATCGAGTTCGCCCGCAACGTCTGCGGCATCAAGGATGCGACATCCACCGAGTTCGACAGCGAGACCGCCCAACCGGTCATCTTCAAGCTCCGCGACCTGCTCGGGGTCGAAGAGATGGGCGGCACCATGCGCCTCGGCGCCTATCCGTGTAATCTAAAGGAAGGCTCGCTCGCGCGCTCGATCTACGGCGTCGAGGCGATCTCCGAACGCCATCGGCATCGCTACGAGGTGAACCACAAGTACCTCGCGACGCTCCAGGAGCACGGTCTGGTGATCTCCGGCCGCAGCCCGGACGGCAAGTTCATCGAGATGGTCGAGCTCCCGGGGCACCCCTGGTATCTCGGCTGCCAGTTCCATCCCGAGTACAAGTCCAAGCCGACCGAGCCACATCCGCTCTTCGTCTCCTACATCGCGGCGGCGCTCGCCGAGCAGCAGAAGCGCGCCGGCGCAGCACGGCTCGACCCGGTCGTCGCTCGAGAAAGCCAGCTGGCGTGAGCCCTCCGGTCTTCGAGCTCGCTCCCGGTATGTCGATCGGCGGTGCGACATTTCCAGTCATCGCCGGACCGTGCGTAATCGAAAGTGAAGAGACGACCTTCCTCGCGGCGGAGCTTGTCGCAGAGATCGCTCGCCGGCTGCAGCTGACGCTGATCTTCAAGGCCTCGTTCGACAAGGCCAACCGGAGCTCGGGCAAGGCGTTCCGCGGACCCGGCCTAGTCGAGGGGCTGCGCGTCCTCGCCGAGGTGCGGCGGCGCTTCGGGTTCCCGCTGTTGACCGATGTCCACGAGCCAGGGCAATGCGAGGCCGCGGCCGAGGTCGTCGACGTGCTGCAGATCCCGGCCTTTCTATGCCGTCAGACCGACCTTCTGGTCGCCGCGGCGAAGACCGGGCGGGCGGTGAACGTCAAGAAGGGTCAATTCATGGCACCGGACGACATGCGGCGGGTGGTGGAGAAGATCCGCGCCACCGGCAACGACCGTGTCACGGTCACCGAGCGCGGCGCGGCATTCGGGTACCACAATCTCGTGGTCGACATGCGGAGCTTCGCCTGGATGCAGCGCGATGGCATCCCGGTGATCTACGACGTGACGCACTCGCTGCAGCTCCCCGGAGCGGGCACCGAGGGTACCAGCGGCGCCCGCGAGTTCGCCGAGCCTCTGGCGCGTGCCGCTGTCGCGGCCGGCGCCGACGGCCTCTTCCTCGAGGTCCACCCCGACCCCGACCACGCCCTCTCGGATCGCGACACCCAGCTCCCCCCCGCCCGCGCCGAAGCCCTCCTCGCCTCGCTGCTCAGGGTGCGCGCGGCGGTGACAGCATGAGCTCGTCGACCTCGAAGGGTCCGCAGCACGCTCCCCGTTCGCCGCGTGCGCCGCGCGACGTCGCCCGTCAGGTGCTCGAAATCGAAGCCGCCGCGGTCGCGGGGCTGGTCGACCAGCTCGACGAGTCGTTCGATCGCGCCGTCGCGCGCCTGCGCGGGGCTCCTGGCCGGGTGGTCTGCACCGGCATGGGCAAGAGCGGCATCGTGATGCAGAAGATCGCCGCCACCCTGGCCTCGACCGGCACCCCCTCGTTCTTCCTGCACCCGGCCGAGGCGATCCACGGCGACCTCGGAATGATCGTCGAAGGCGACATCGTCCTCGCGGCGTCGTATTCGGGCACCACCGAGGAGCTCTTGCGCCTGGTCGAGATCCTCAAACGGCTCGGCGTGCCGCTCATCGCCATGACCGGGAATCCCGCTTCGCCGATCGCCCGCGGCGCGGAGATCCACCTGCCGGTGGCGATCGACAAGGAGGCCTGTCCGCTGAATCTCGCGCCGACGGCGTCGACGACCGCCACACTGGCGCTCGGCGATGCGCTTGCCATGGCGCTCCTCGAAGCGCGCGGCTTCACGCCCGAGGATTTCGCCCGTTTCCATCCCGGAGGCCAGCTCGGCAAGCAACTGCTCCACGTCCGCGAGGTCATGCACGCCGGCGACCGTCTGCCGGCGGTTTCGACCTCGGCATCGATGCGCGATGCGATCTACGAAATGTCGAAGAAAGGACTCGGCATCACCGGGGTCACCGATGCCGCGGGACTCCTCGTCGGAGTCATCTCCGATGGCGATCTGCGGCGCCTGCTCGAAAAGGACGAGCAGATCCTGCGCCGTACCGCCGGCGAGTGCATGAAACCCCATCCGCGGACGATCGACGGCGACGAGCTCGCTCCGGCCGCCCTCCAACGCATGGAGCAGAACCGCATCACCTCGCTCTTCGTCTGCGCCCCCGGCGGCCGGTTGGAGGGTATCGTGCACCTTCACGACCTATGGGGCCTCGAGCTCTTCTAGGAACTCCGGATGCCCTCCTCCACTCCACCGGGCAGCTGGACTCCCGAGCTCTCCGCGCGCGCCCTCGGTCTCGAGTGGCTGCTCCTCGACGTCGACGGGGTGCTCACCGACGGCCGCCTCTGGTTCGACGCCAAGGGTGAGACCGTCAAGGTCTTCGACGTCCGCGATGGTCTGGGTATCAAGCTCCTCACCGCAGCCGGGATCGCGGTCGGCATTCTCTCGGCGCGGACGAGCCCGATCGTCGCGAAGCGCAGCCGCGATCTCGGATTGAGCGAGGTTCTGCAGGGACGCGAGGACAAGCTCGGCACTTTCCGGGATTTCCTGGCGCGCCACGAGCTCGCTGCCGACAGAGTCGCCTATCTGGCGGACGACCTGCTCGATCTCGCGGTGCTGGGCGCCTGCGGTCTCTCCGCGGCACCCGCGGACGCCGTTCCTGACGTGCGCCGCCGGGTGCACTACGTCACCGCCGCTCGCGGCGGGCGCGGCGCGGTGCGCGAGCTCGCCGAACGGATTCTGGTGGCCCGCGGGGTCTGGGAAGCGATCCTGGCGCGTTACGTCGCACCATCGGGCGCTTCCGGCAATGCGGCCAATCCCGCCGACGCTCGCGAGGTCGGCGATTCCTGAACGGCCGGCGCGCACCGCGACCAAGGCCCTGCGCTCGGGTCTGCTCACGGCACTCGGGCACGTCCTCGGTTTCATCTTTGCCCGGCTGGGCTGGACTCGCGCTCAGAGGCTCGGCCGAGCGCTCGGCCGCGTCGCCTGGCGACTCGCGCGGCGGGATCGCCGGCGGACTCTCGACCATCTCGCCCTCGCCTTCCCGCAGATGCCGGGCGGCGAGCGCGCCGCTCTCGCCAGACGCTCCTTCGCCCACCTGGGCGAGCTCCTTGGCGAGTGCCTCCACCTGCGGCACCGCGCGCCCGCGGAGATCTCCGGGCTCGTCACACTCGCCGGCTGGGAGCATGTCGCGGCAGCTCGCGCGCAGCAGCGCCCGATCCTCATCCTCACCGGACACTGCGGCAACTGGGAGCTCCTCGCCGCCGCCTTGAACGTGCACGGCCTGGGAATGCTGGTGGTGGCGCGCGAGATCGACGAACCGGGGCTGCAGACGATGCTGCTCGATCTGCGCTCCCGCTTCGGCACCCGGACCATCGTCCGGGGGACGGCCGGCGCCGGGCGCGCGCTCCTGGGAGCGCTGCGAGAGGCGGGCGCCCTTGGCATGCTGATCGATCAGGACACCAAGGTGGAGGGGGTCTTCGTCGACTTCTTCGGTCGGCCGGCGTGGACCCCGGTGGGTGCCGCCGAGCTCGCCCTGCGCTTCGACGCCGTCGTCCTCCCGACCTTCATCGAACGGCTACCTGACGGCAGCCACAGCGCGCGGATTCACGCCGAGCTCGCTCTGCCCACCGATCCCGTCGCGGCGACGGCGCAGATGACGGCGACGATCGAAGCCCAGATCCGCCGCCAGCCCGAACAGTGGGTCTGGCTCCATCGCCGCTGGCGCAGACGGCCTGCCGCTCCGGCGGCAGGCTAATCCCGCAATCCTCGCGAGCTCTTGCGGCTAAGCGGGCTTGCCGCGCGTCACCAACCAGGCCGCGGCCGTGCCCAGGATGTAGAGGCCGATGGTGGGGACGGCGAAGATGCAGAGATTCACGATGTCGGAGGTCGGCGTGATGATCGCCGAGACCACGAAGATCACCAGCACCGCCCAGCGGAAGTTGCGCATCAGGAAGCGCGGCGTCACCAGGCCGATCTTCGCCAGCAGGACGAGGATGATGGGCAGCTCGAACATCAACCCCAAGCCCAGCATGATCGTGATCAGCAGGCCGTAGTACTTCTCGGCCGTGATCACCGGCATGAAGTCCCTGCCCAACCTGAGCAGGAACTCGACCGCGAACGGGAACGCCACGAGATAGGCGAAAACACCTCCGGCGATGAAGAACGCCCAACCCAGGATGACGAACGGTGCCGCCCACCGGCGCTCCTTGGCATAGAGGCCCGGTGAGATGAAGGCCCAGACCTGGTAGAGGATAACCGGAGCGGCGAGAAACGCTCCGGCGAGGAGCGCGGTCTTGAAGTACAGGAGAAAAGGGTCGGTGACGCCGAGGAAAGCAAGCTTCTGGCCCGCCGGCAGGAGCTTCAGGTCGTAGATCGGCCGGGCGAAGAAGCGGCAAATTTCCGGCGCCCAGTTGAAGCAGCCGAGCATCGCCACGAACAGCGCGGCGAGCGAGTAGACGATGCGTTTCCGCAGGTCCTCGAGGTGCTCGAGGAGCGACATGCGGGACAGCTCGTCGGCATGGGTGGCACCGTCAGTGCCAGCGCGCGGTTCTGAAACAGCAGTCATGGTGGGGGTCAGATCGGCTGGCTCTTACCCGGGTCCGGCGAGTCCGCGGGCAAGACCTCCCCTGACCCATCCGAAGTCGGGCCGGGAGCAGGGGAAGGGGCCGGGGCGGTCGAGATCGGCAACGGAAGCTCCGCTTTTCGAAGAGGCCTCACCGGCTGCCGCGACGGTTCCTCCTCGAGAGCGATCTCATTTTCGATCGTGCGCTTCAAATCCGTCGTCGCCCGGCGGAACTGCGCCATGCCCTTGCCGATCGTTCGCCCGACCTCGGGCAGTCGCTTGGGCCCGAAAATGAGCAGCGCCAGGACGAGAATGAAGAGCATTTCCGGAAAGCCGAGGGGACCGAACATGGCAGCGACCAGACGCAATCATCGGCTTGCCACGCCGGTGGTGTCAAGGCGACGCTCGTGCTACCGGCGCGAGTTTCGCCTGTTTTTCGCATGTTAAACTGGCTGCATGCGTCGACCTTGGCGTCTTGCTGCTCTGGTGCTCTTCCTGTTCGCGACTCTGGCCGGAGGATTGGCTGGAGATCGGCTTCTCGCCCTCGGAGATGACGCTCGCAGCCATCTTCGCCTCTATGCCGAGCTCCTGCAGGCAGCGCGGACGCGCTACGCGGGCGAGGTCCACTACCGCGATCTGGTCTATTCCTCGATCAACGGCATGCTGCGAACCCTCGATCCGCACACCAATTTCCTCCCGCCGACCGCCTACTCTTCGATGCGCGAGAAGCAGCAGGAGAGCTTTTTCGGTCTCGGCATCCTGGTCGGCGTGCGCAACGGCCGCTTGACCGTCATCGCGCCGATCGACGGCACGCCGGCGTCGCGGCTGGGGATCCGCGCCGGCGATGTCATCCAGCGCATCGAGGACGAGCCCACCGACAAGCTGTCGATCGACGAAGCGGTCTCGCGCCTCAAGGGTCCGAAGGGGACCCAGGTCCGGATCACCATCCTCCGCGTGGGCCTGGAAGACCCGCTGGAGCTCACGGTAACCCGCGCGGAGATCCCGCAGACCACCGTGCGCTACGCCTACATGATCGCCCCGGAGACCGGCTACATCTCGATCAGCGATTTCACGCGCTCCACCGGGGGCGAAGTGCAGCGGGCGCTCGCCCGACTCAAGGCCGAAGGGATGAAGCGGCTGCTCCTCGACCTGCGCAACAACGGCGGCGGCTTGCTCGACCAGGCCGTCGACGTCGCCGACCAGTTCCTGCCCGAGGGCTCGACGATCGTCGTTACACGCGGGCGCACCCGGGATTCCGCGCAGTCGTTCTCGGCCGACGGCACCCATGCCCCGATCGCTGAACCGGTCGTGGTTCTGGTCAACAGCGGTACGGCCTCCGCAGCCGAGATCCTCTCCGGCGGTATTCAGGACCATGACATCGGCCTCGTCGTCGGCACTCCGACCTGGGGCAAGGGGCTCGTGCAGACGGTCTACGGCCTCTCGTACGGTGCCGGCCTGGCGCTGACCACGGCGAAGTACTACACGCCCTCCGGGCGGCTCATTCAACGCGACTACAGCTCCTACTTCGACTACTACACCCGCAACGGTCTGGAGCCCGGCGACGAGGCACCCCACGCCAAGCTGGAACCGCCCGCCTCGGAGGCTTACGCGACCGATCTCGGACGCAAGGTCTACGGCGGTGGCGGCATCACGCCGGACGTCGAGGTGCAGCCTGCCGATGTGGCGCCTTTCCTGCAGTTTCTCCTCGGCAGGTCGGCCTTCTTCGGCTTCGGCGTCGACTACGCCCTGCGGCACCCCGAGATCACGCGCGACTGGCGACCCGGCGCCGAGGTTCTCGCCGACTTCCGGCGCTGGGTGGTCGACCAGAAAATCGACACCGTCGAGGACCTCGACAAGGGCTTCCGCGAAGAGGCCGAGCGCGCCTATGCGCTGCGCCAGGTCCGCGCCGAGATCTTCGCCAGCCGCTTCGGAATCGAGGCGTCGCATCGGGTGCAGGCGGAAGGGGACGTACAGATCCAGTCCGCGCTCAGCCTCTTCCCGCGGGCCGAAGCACTGCTCGGCGAGCGCCTCAAGCTCGAACACAAGCCTGACGTGACCGCCACGACCGCCGCGCGAAACTAGCCGGGAGGTCCCGGCGTCACCATCTCGAGTGACCGCCGGGCCTTCTGGAACCGTCAGGGGACTTCGTTGCGGATCTCGAAGTAGCGTTCGCCGATGATGTTCGAGGCCCCGACATCGTCCACGGCCACGGCCTGAAGATGATGCAGGCCGTCCGAGGTCAAGGTCGTATCGAGCAGGTAGAGCCAACCCGGCGCCAGACTGTCCGGATAACCCGGGTAGAGCCCGCCGACATCCGCACGCGGGAAGCCGTAGACCGCATTGCCGACGAACTGACCGTCCAGCCAGATCTGCACCGCGGAGATGCCCTCGCCGTCGAGCGCCCAGCCGAAGACATTGGTCAGGCCGGCGGTGAGCTCGCTGGTCGTGGGGCCATCGATGTAGCCGAACGCGCCCTCGTTCCCGGTGTTCTCGTCGCAGAAGAAGGAGACCGGAATCTCCGCGATGTTGGCCACGTTGCCGAAATAGTCGCCGGCGCGGATGGTGAGCTCGTGGAAGCCCTGGGAGTAGCCGACGGCAGAGACCAGCCACCCGACATCGAGGACGAAACGGAAGCCCGCATGCGGCGAGTTGGCAACCGTCGGGAAGACCTGCTCGATGTTCAGGCTCGGCAGCCCATAGCAGTTGGTCAAGCCGCCCCAGTAGGGGTCGAAGAAGCAGCCATAGCCATAGGGTTCACCGGCGATCATCGTATTCGCGAAGAGCCCGCCGTTGATCAGCAGCTCGACGTACTTGACGCCGGTATCGCCGCTCTCGATCCCCACATCGAGCGCCCAGCCGCTGATGACGCTCAGGCGGGGGGTAGCGTCGGTGAGGTCGCAGGTTCCGAAGAGCTCACTGCTCGGATTCGGAAAAGTGATGTCGCCGAACGGAGCGAGGTTTGAAGTGTTGTTATTGATCTGGATCGTGACCGCATTGAGAAAGGTCTGCTGGCCGGTGTTGCTGGTCACCCGCGCCGTGATCTCATGCACGTCGTTCGGGTAGAGCGTCGAGTCCAAGAACATGCCGAAGCCGACCTGGGCGGCGTCGGGATAGCCCGGGAAAACCAACTCGACATCCGGTCGATTCTGACCGTAGTCGGTGAGGCCGGCGATCTCGCCGTCGACATAGAGCTCGACGCGCTCGACGCCGTCATCGTCCAGCGCCCAACCGGTGATCGGCAGGAGCCCGCCGCCGGCGTTCAGCCCGCCGCGGATGCCCTCGACGAAACCGAAGGGGTCGGCGGCGAAGGCGGGAAGGCCAGCGAACAACAGAGACAAGCCCAAGAGAAAGCAGAGTTTGCGCCGCATCTCGATCTCCTTCGTTTGAACTCCGGGTAGTGTGTGCGGGAATCGCCGGAAAGTCAAGTGATTGCAGCACATAGGCCATTTGGCCGCACAAACCGCGGGCCTGGAAGCGCCCCTGAGGGCGCCCTCCGGCCCGTTCTGAGATCGCACAATGAGCTGTGCAACCACGCACAAGGCCTTGTGCAAGGGATCGTTCAGCACCCGGCGCTGTGATCGCGTCGCGGCAGCGTGATGCCGCGGTAGGCGAGATTGCGTCGCAGGCGGTAGATGACCGAGTCGACACCCGCGATGCCCATTTCGCCTCCGAGCCCGGCGGCGATCTCGCGACTCGTCCAGCCCTCGAGGAGGGCGAGCCTGGCGATCTGGACCGTCGCGGGACTGGCGCGCCGTCCGAGGGCATGGCGACACAGGACCAGAAATGTGCGTCGCCGTTCGCGCGCCAGCAGGCGCTCCTCCGGTCCGTTGCCGTCGACACCGGCGAGCGACGGCGCTTTCTTGCCGTCCTCCAATGCGACCCGGTAACCGCCCCAGCGCTTGTCGGCCAGGGCGCGCCGGCGCGCATCGACCACCACGCTCGCGGCGACGCGCTGCAGGTAGGTCATGAGCTGGGCCTCGCTGCTGCCGCGAAAGCGCCTGAGGCGGCGGCGCCCGCCACCCAGCAGCCGGCAGTAGATCTCCTGCACGAGATCTTCCACCCTCTCCTGGCTCGTCCGAACGCCATCGAAGCGCAGCAGCGTCCGCCGCACGGTGCTCACCAGGCGGGGATGAAAACGCTCGACGAACTCGCTCCAGGCGCGTTCGCAGTTGGCGCCCGAACAGGACCGAAAGAGGTCCGTCGAGGCGATCTGGGTCGTGGGCTGAGTCGAGGGCTGAGTTGTGCTCTGAATCGTGGTTCGTTGCATTCTCCGCTCCTTGGAGGTTGTGGAGCGGAGACGCCAGAAAAACCAACGGCCGAGCGCGCGCGAGCGGCTCGGCCATCCAGGAACAGACAGAGTCTACACCTTTCCGCGGCTCCGGCCAAGTCAGGCAGGCGCAGCGGATCTCATCGCGACTAGTGCGGGCAGAGCTCATCCCCGGTGCGATACGCGTTGAGCCCGACGCTGTAGCGACCGGAGGCGCTGGAGAGCGGTATTACCCAGCTCTGCAGCGGGAAATCGTGGCCCGGAGGGGGGCCGATTGGGAGGTTGCAGCCCGGCTGAACGCGGTTCTCGAAGTCCACGAACCCGAACGGCGAGGCCACCGGAAGTTCCTCGCCACCAACCGAAATCCGTGCTGCGACCTCGGAGACGACGTAGTCGTAGATCGCGTCCTGGCCTGCGGCGTTCTCGTTGAAAGGGGT
>Ga0184615_10002270_pt1 | contig 10278 bp, 12 predicted proteins | sample PLM4_65_coex_FD_133134 | JGI IMG/M metagenome (GOLD analysis project Ga0184615, IMG submission 133134) | Groundwater sediment microbial communities from an aquifer in East River, Colorado, USA - PLM4_65_coex | ecosystem: Environmental > Terrestrial > Soil > Riparian zone | place: USA: East... | reverse complement strand
CTTCGAGACGGTGCTCTTCTACAAGGCGCTCTTCCTGGCCGGGGCCGGAAGCGCGCTCCCGGTGTTCCTCGGCATGGCGGTCGGCGCCGTGGGGCTCAGCGTGGTCTATTTCGCGATCAATCGCTACGGCGTGAAGATCCCGCTCAAGCCCTTTTTCGGCATCACCAGCGCATTCCTGTACTACATGGCGTTCGTCTTCGCCGGGAAGGGAGTGGCCGAACTGCAGGAGGGGGGCATCATCGGAACCACGGTCCTGCCCTGGGCGCCGCGGATCCCCGCGCTCGGCATCTATCCGACGCTGGAGTCGCTGTCGCTGCAGGCCTTGCTCGTGTTCTTCCTGGTGGCCGGGCTCGTGTGGACATTCGTGCTCGAACCGCGCCGCCTCAAGGTCACCAACGTCATGCTGCCGGAGCTCGCCGGGCCGGCGCCATCGGCGGTGGCGGTCGAAGGCGGCCCGGTCGATCGCCCGTTCGCGGGGGAAACCGATATCCTCCGCTCCCTCGATCGCATGGAGGCGGATCTGGCGGAACTCCGCTCGGAGGTCGAGCGGCTGCGCGGGCTGGTGCGGAAGGGGGCTCCCCGAGCGTCGTGAGAGCGCCGGTGGGGCCAATGGGAAACACAAACGCCTGCCATATGGCAGGCGTTTGTATCAGCACGACAGGTCGCCCCCTGAGTTTGGACGGAACGAACGGGAGTGTCCGCTCCACTCTTCTTCGACCTGCCGCCATGCGTCGGCCGATGATCCGGCCGTGACTGGGAGGTGGTAGATCGCCCCCTGAGTTTTGTCGGGACGAGCGGAGATGCCCGCCCCACTCTTCTTCGACCTACCACTTTCTCGTGGCCGTACCTCGGCACTACCGGCCCTTCCACATCACGTTGTGTGCCAGTATGAAGATGCTTGTAAGCCATTGTAGAAAAATGACTTACTGCTGATCACGATTTCTCTGGTAGGAAATAGTTGCCGGGTACGGCAAGAATTACCGGCACAATGTGCCGGTAAGGGCTGGAATCAGGCTGGTTTGGTCGCCAGGTAGGGTCCTGTATCAAGCACCGCGCCATCCTGCGCCCGCATGCGCGTGACCATCACGGCACCGAGGAGCACGAGCCCGATGCTCGTCAGCTGCGCGATCGAGAGGGGGCCGAGAATCCGGTCGTCCTTGGCCCGGACGATCTCGATCAGGAAGCGCTCCACGCCGGCCAGCAGGAGGTACACGCCGAACAGCCAGCCGATCGGCCGAGTCGACTTCCTGAGCCGCCAGAGGAGCGCGAACGCGCCGAGCATGAGGACGGCTTCGTAAAGCTGGGTCGGGTGCACCGCGAGCACGGTGTTCGGGTCGGTGCCGGCCGGCACCGCGATGCCGAACGTTTCCTGCATCTGCTGGGCGGTTGAAGGGGGGAGGCCCTGAGGGAACTTGACGCCCCAGGGCAGTTCGGTGGGATGGCCATAGTCGTCATTCACGATGAAGCAGCCAATACGGCCCAGTGCGTAGGCTGCCGCCAGCGCCGGGGCGGTGAGGTGCAGGGTCCAGCGGAGCGGCACCTTGAGCCGCCACCCGTTCAGGATCACCGCCAGCGCTCCTCCGATGAACCCGCCGTACCAGACGAGTCCGCCCCGGGAAAAGAGCGGGCCACCGTTGAGCACCACGTACCACAATTTCGCCCCGAGGATGCCGCCCACGACCGCGGCGACGGTGATGTCGGCCGCGTACTCCTCGTACAGCCCGCGACGCTTGAGTTCCATGGTGATGAGCCAGCCGCCCATCAGGAACCCGACCATCATCATGATCCCGTAGCCGGTGATCTCCAGGGGACCGAGCTTCAGGATGAAGGGGTAGATCGTCATCGGGGGCTTCCGAGCAGAAGGGTGCCGGCCTCGAGGCCGGGGAAAGGTAGGTCGGCCCGGGGCTCCAGGTCGAGTCCGCTCCGTTCGCCCCGGCCCAGCCGGAAGAGACCGGCGGCGCCGATCATCGCGGCATTGTCGGTGTTGAGCCGGTTCGAGGCGACCATCACGCGCCGGCCCCGGAGCCGCCGCTGGGCCGCCTGCTGCAGGGCCCGGTTGCAGGCGACGCCCCCGCCCAGCATCAGGGCGGGATAGTCGAGCGATTCGACCGCGACCGCGGCTTTCTCGGTGAGCACCGCGAGCACGGCATCCTGGAATCCGCGCGCCAGGTCCGCCCGGTCCCGCTCCAGATCTGGACTCGCCTTCACCGCGCGGAGGAGCGCCGTCTTGAGACCGGAGAACGAGAAGCTGAACTGATCCGGGCCTGGTTCATCCACCACGTTCAGCATCGGCCGGGGGAACTTGTAGCGCTCGGGGCTGCCGCCCGCGGCGAGCCGCTCGATGGCCGGTCCTCCGGGATACCCCAGTCCCAGCAGGGTTCCCACCTTGTCGAAGGCCTCCCCCGCCGCATCATCACGGGTGGTGCCGAGCAGGCGATAGTCGCCCCATCCGCGCACATCCAGCAGCATGGTGTGCCCGCCGCTGACCAGCAGCGCCACGAAGGGCGGGGCGACGTCCGGTTGCTCCAGGGTCGGCGCGAAGAGGTGCCCCTCCAGGTGGTGCACCCCGATCAGCGGGCGATCGAGCCGGTACGCCAGGGTCTTGCCGTACATCACTCCGACCAGCAGGGCCCCGACCAGTCCCGGACCGGCGGTGACGGCGATGCCGTCGAGCTCCTCGAGGCTCGTGCCCGCTTCCGCGAGCGCCTGGTCGACCACGCTTCCCAGCGTCGTGAGATGGGCCCGGCTGGCGAGCTCCGGCACCACGCCACCGAAGATCCGGTGGATGTCCTGCGAGAGGATCACGCAGCTCGCGAGCGCGACCGACCCCTCCTCCTGCCGCAGCACTGCAGCAGAGGTCTCGTCGCACGACGTTTCGATGGCGAGGAGGGTGGTCACTTCGGGCTATGGCTCGAGGCGAAGTCTTTTCAACCGAGAGACGCAAAGGGCGCAGAGTTCGCAGAGGCCAACAATGGTACCCCTTTGCGGCCTCTGCGTCCTCTGCGCCTCTGCGTTGAAGGTCACCGGGTTCCGGACAGCGTGTCGGCCCGGCCGGCATCGGCGGGGACCGGATCACCCAGAAGGCGATGAATCAGGGCGGTGTTGACTGGAGCGGTCCAGTCGTGCGCGCCGATCACCCGTTTCATGATGATGCCGTTGGTATCGAGCAGGAAGCTCTCGGGGACGCCGGTGGTCTGATAGGCCTGCTGAATATCCCCGCGACGGTCCTGGAGGATGTCGAACGTCAGCTTGAGGCTGGCGGCGAAATCGCGGACCACCTCGGGCCCTTCCTGGTCGATGCTGACCGCGGCGATGCGGAAGCCCCGGGGCGAGAGCGAGTCGTAGAGGCGCTGCATCGCCGGCATCTCGACCCGGCAGGGGACGCACCAGGTCGCCCAGATGTTCACCAGGGTCACGTGACCATGGTAGCGTTCCCGAAGGCCCACGCTGTCGCCCGTGGCCAGATCCATGGCGCGGTAGTCGGGCGCGCGGGCGCCCACCGCGATCTGCTCCACGTCGGGCCCGTACCAGACCAGCGCCGCGCCGCCGAGGACCAGGCCCAGCACGATCGCGCCGACAAACACCCACTGTTTCGCCATGGCTATACTCGCTCCGAACAGCGGCGTTTGAGGCCTCGAACCGCTTCGGCGATGTCCGGCTGGCCAAAGACCGCCGTGCCTGCCACGAAGGTGTCCGCTCCCGCCCGCCACGCTGCTGCGATCGTCTCCAGGGTAATCCCGCCATCCACTTCCAGTGCCGCGCGCGAACCGCTCCGGTCCAGCAGGGCCCGCGCCCGTTTCAGCTTCCCGGTGGTCGCCGGGATATACGACTGACCCCCGAAGCCGGGATTCACGCTCATCAGCAGCAGCAGGTCGAGCTCGGGCACCACTTCCTCGACCAGGGCCAGCGGGCTCGACGGATTGAGCGACAGTCCGGCGAGCATCCCGCGCTCGCGGATCGCCGACAAGTGCCGCTGGACGTGGACCGTCGCTTCGGGGTGGAAGGTGAACACCCGGACACCCAGGTCGGCGTAGTCCGCGATGTACCGTTCGGGCTCGACCACCATCAGATGCACGTCGAGCGGGGCGTCGGTGAACTTCCTGAGCGCCCGGATGAGCGGCGCGCCGAAGGTGAGGTTGGGGACAAATCTCCCATCCATGACATCCACGTGCAGCCAGTCCGCGCCGCCCGCCAGCGCCGCCTCGACCTGTTCCCGGAGCCGGCCCAGATCGGCGGAAAGGAGACTGGGCGCGATCCGAACGGCCATCAGCCCTTCCCGGCCACGATGAGATCCACCCGGGTGCCCCGCCCGCTGCGCGTGCCGGCCGTGGGTCGCTGTTCCAGGATGGTGCCCTCCGGCCGCCCCGACCCGATGCGACTCGACACCGATCCCACCAGCAGGCCGACCTCGGCCAGCCGGGCTCTCGCTTCCACCATGGTGAGTCCTACCATGCCGGGCACAGTGACATCGGCTTTCCCGGAACTTACCACCACGTCGATGGAGGTGCCCGCGGACCGGCCCACGCCCGGACCGGGGCGCGTCTGCACCACGATGCCCCGCTCACTGGCCGATGGCAGCGTATCGACCCGGCCCAGCTTGAACCCCGCCGCCTTCAACACCCGCTCGGCGAGTGCCCGGGGAAATCCGGCCACATCCGGCACCGGCACGTCCGGCGGGCCATCACTCAGGACCAGCGAGACGACGGTGTTGGGCTCAACCGCCACGCCCGGCGGCGGATCCTGCCGGACCACGGCATTGCGTGGCACGACCGGATCGGTCTCCTGATCGTCGAGCCTGAACCGGAGACCTGCGGTCTCGAGCTTCTGACGCGCCTCCGTCACTCCGAGGTCGATCAGCCGCGGCACCGAATGCTTGGTGGAGAAGAACGGGGCGGGGAAGAGCCAGAAGACGGTGATCAAGTATCCCACCACGAAGGCGGCCACCACGATGGCCGCCTGCCTGACCGACCTGCGTCCGGCAATGGTGCGAAAGAAGGGCAGGTGCGGAGTGGCCCCGCTGGGCCGGCGGAACTGCATCAGCCCACCCGCCGGAGCCGCGCGGCATAGGCTCCGTCGGTTCCATGGCGCTGCGGCAGGAGCAGCAGATCCCCCTCGGGGGTCAGCAACTCCGGCGGGACACCGGAACCGGGATCGCGGCGCAAGGCGGGAAAACGCTGCAACAGATTCTGCACCTGAGCTTCATTCTCCTCTGGTTCGAGTGAACACGTGGCATAAACTAACCACCCCCCGGGCCGGACCGCCTCCACCGCGGCCGCCAGGAGGTCCCGCTGCTGGCGGGCGATCCGTTCGAGGGATTCGGGCGTGGCGCGCCAGCGGGCGTCGGGGTGGCGGGCGAGGGTGCCGGTGCCCAGGCAGGGGGCGTCGAGCAGCACGCCGTCGACCGGCCGGCAGGGCGGGGCCGCCGCCGAAGCCGCGACCACGAATTCCCGCCCGCTGCCCGCCCGGGCGAGGTTCTCCCGGAGCCGGGCGAGCCGCTCCCGCTTGAGCTCCCCTGCGAGGAGGAGACTCGCGGTTCGACCGATCGCGATGCTCTTCCCTCCCGGTGCGGCGCAGGCGTCGTAAACCACCGTGCCGGACGGGAAGGCTGCGTAGCGGACCACCAGCGCCTGGGCCGGGTCCTGCACCACGAACGCTCCCTCGGCGAACCCCGGCAGCTCGGCGGGCCGCTGGTGATCGATGACCAGCCCGGCGTCGAACGGAGCCCGCCGGGCGCTCACGCCCGATTCCCAGAGGCGGCGCTGCAGCTCCTCGAGCGTGCTCCGGGCCGGCTGGAGCACCAGCGAAGGCCGGGTGTTGTTCCATTCGAGGAGCCGCTGGGTTTCTTCCGCCCCGAACCGGGCGAGCCAGCGCCGCACCAGCCAGTCGGGATGGGAGTGGAGGCTCGCGAGGTTCGCCCCGGGATCCAGGGCAAAGGCGGGCGGGGCCGCCCGGCCGCCCATGCGGCGCAGGATCGCGTTGACGAAGCGGGATTCTTTCTCCCCGCATGCCTCGCGGGCAAGGTCCACTGCGGTCGACACCGCCGCATGTCCGGGGATCCGGTCCAGGGCCACCAGCTGGTAGGCGCCCAGGCGGAGAATGTCCCTCAGTTCGTGCGCCACCGAGGTCCAGCCATGCCGGGTGAGCGGCATCAGGCGGGCATCGAGATCGCGCTGGCGGCGGAAGACCCCGGCGGCGAGTTCGTGGACCAATCTCCGGTCAGCGTCCTCGAGCCCTTTGACCGCATCGTCCAGGGCCTGGTCGAAGGGCGCGCCTCTGCGCACGGCGGTGAGCACCTCGAGCGCTGCCCGTCTGGCCGCGACTCCCGTTCCTCGTTCCTCGTTCCCCGTCGCCTTGCTACCAGTCGGAAACGCGGAACGCGGAACGCGGAACGACTTTTTCGGAGTCACCCCACCATCCCGGACGTGGGCGACGACGGCACCGCGATCTCGCGGCGCGGCATCCGCCCGGCGAGGTAGGCCAGCCGCCCCGCTTCCACCGCGTGACGCATCGCCAGTGCCATCGTGACGGGATCGCTCGCCTCGGCGATGGCTGTGTTCATCAGGATGCCATCCACGCCCTGCTCCATGGTGATGCAGGCATCGGACGCCGTGCCGACGCCGGCGTCCACCAGCACGGGCACCTTGAGCCGCCGCTTGATGGTGCGGATGCTGTAGGGGTTGAGCAGCCCCAGGCCACTACCGATGGGTGAGGCGAGCGGCATGACGGAAGCCGCGCCGGCCTGTTCCAGCCGGAGTGCGGTGATCAGGTCGTCATTGGTGTAGGCCATGACGATGAAGCCCTCGCGGGCCAGGGTCTGGGTCGCCTGGATGAGCCCCTCGGTGTCGGGCAGGAGGGTTTCCCTGTCGCCGATGACCTCGAGCTTTACGAACTGATTGAACCCCGCCTCACGCCCCAGGCGGGCGTAGCGGATGGCTTCGTCGGCGGTGTAGCAGCCGGCGGTGTTGGCCAGCAGGAAGAAGCGGGCGGTGTCAAGATGGTAGAGCATTCCCTCTTCGCGGGTGCGATCCAGGTCGACCCGGCGCACCGCGACGGTCACGACTTCGGCGCCGGAGGCGTCGAGGGCGCGCACCATGTCGGCGTTCGAGCGATACTTGCCGGTGCCCACGAGGAGCCGGGAGCGGAATGTGCGGCCGCCGATGACCAGGGGCTGGTCCGGAGTGGTCTGGGGTTCGAGCGTGCTGGTCATGCGGGCCTCGGTTCAGGCGGTCAGGCGGTCAGGCGGTCAGGCGGTCAGATGTGAGACGTGAGACGTAAGACGAGAAACGTAATTGTCCGCCGGTCCGCCGGTCCGCCGGTCAGCCCCCCCCCACAAAATGCACCAGCTCCACCGAGTCCCCGTCCTTCAGCGGGCGATCGGAGAGAAACTGGCGACGGACGATTTCGCGATTCAGCTCGACCACCACCATCCGGGGGTCGAGTCGCAGGTGCGTGAGCAGATCGGTGAGTGTGGCCGGGCCGGGCACCAGGCGCGGGTCGCCATTCACCGTAAGGCGCAGCTCGCTCATGTGTCCCCCACCCACGGAGCCAGGAGCGCGAGCGCGGCCGAGGCCGGGTCATCGGCGTGCCACGCGGCGGAGATCGCCGCAACGCCGTAGGCCCCCCGGTCGCGAACCTCCTGCACCCGGCTGGCAGTAATTCCACCGATCGCGATCACCGGCAATCCGGTCGCGGCCGCCTGCGTAACCAGGTCGAGCCCCGCCGCCGGCTGTCCCGGGTGTGACGCACTGGGATAGATGCTCCCGACCATGAGGAAATCGGCGCCCTTCTCGGCGCTTTCTCTCGCTTCCTCCGCCGAATGGACCGACGCCCCGATCCATCCCCGCCACTCGGGAAAAGCCTTGCGGGTTTCCGCCGGCGTCAGGTCGCCCGCGCCGAGCTGGACCCCCTGGGCGTCGAGCGCCGCGGCGATGTCGGGGCGGGCATTGACGAAGACGGCGGCTTCGGGCGGGCGGGCGAGGGCCAGCAGCCGGTCGGTGACCCGGGCGAGTTCCAGGCTGGTGGCGGCGCGATCGCGTGCGTGCAGCGCCACCGCGGAGCCCGCCGCGGCGAGAGCGGCGGCGCGGACCGGAAAATCAGGCAGGGACAGAACGGCGGCGTCGGTCACGGCGTGGAGGCGGGGAAGGGGCCTCATGTGAAGCGGAGCGCGGTGACATCGCCGACGCCCCGGAGCCAGTCGCCGGTCGCCATGCGCTTCTTTCCGGCCGGCTGAATCTCCGCGACCTCCACCGCGCCCACCAGGGCGGCGATGCTCAGCAGCTTGCCGGAGGAGAGGATGGCGCCCGGTTCTCCACTTCCGTTCGCGGCGCGTGCCCCGAAGAGCTTGACCTCCTGCCCGTCGAGCAGGGTCCAGGCGCCTGGCTCCGGGTCGAAAGCGCGGATGACGCGGGCCACCGACGCCGCGTCCCTGGTCCAGTCGAGCCGGGCCGCCTGGCGGTTCACTTTGGGCGCGTGAGTGGCCCGGGCATGGTCCTGCGGGGTGGGCGTTACCTCGCCGCCTTCGATGAAGGTCAGTGTTTCGATCAGTGCGGCGGCGCCCAGCTCGGCGAGCCGCTCCGTCAGCTCACCGCCGGTCTCGTCGGCGGCCACCTCGGTCTCGATCGAGTGCAGAACCGGGCCGGTGTCCATGCCGGCTTCGAGCTGCATGATGCTGACCCCGGTCGTCTCCAGGCCGTTCAGGATGGCCCATTGAATCGGCGCGGCGCCACGGAGGGCCGGCAGGAGCGAGGCGTGCACGTTGATCATGCCGAGGCGAGGAACGGCAAGCAGGTCGGGCTTGAGAAGGTGCCCGTAGGCGACCACCGCCGCGATGTCGGCCTCCAGCGCCCGGAACTCGGCCACGAACGGTCCTACCGGCCGCTCCGGTTGCAGGACCGGGAGGCCCTCTTCCAATGCGACGGTCTTGACCGGTGGGGGAACGAGGGTGCTGCGAGACCGGCCGTGCGGGCGATCGGGCTGAGTCACCACGCCGACCACATCGAATCCTTCCTCGAGCAACGCCCTGAGTGACGGGACCGCGAACTCGGGGGTGCCGAAGAAGGCGACGCGCATCAGGAAGATCCGGCGGGGGCCGGTTTCACCGGCCTGACGTAGCCATCATCGTCGGCGTGTTCCTTCTTCCACTTGGCCAGGATCCGCTTCCGCTTGAGCGGGCTCAGGTGATCGACGAACAGGATGCCGTCGAGGTGGTCGATCTCGTGCTGCACGGCGCGGGCCGGCAGGCCCTCGAGCTCCCGGCGATAGACCTTGCCGTCCTCGTCGGTCGCTTCGAGCACCACCCGGTCGGGCCGGCTGACCTCGGCGAAGACGTCGGGAATCGAGAGGCAGCCCTCCTCGGCGCTGTCTTCGCCCGACGCCTCCACGATGCGCGGATTGATCATGACCAGGCGGGCGCCTTCCGCGTCCACCACCGCCACCCGGCGGGCCACGCCGACCTGGTTGGCGGCCAGCCCGACGCCCTTGGCGGCATACATGGTCTCGAAGAGATCCGCGATGAAGCGGCGGGTGTCTTCGTCTACCGTCTTCACCGGCTTGCTGGCCTCACGGAGCACCGGAGAGCCAAGCAGGTGGAGGTCCCGCAGACTCATGTGCTGACTCCCGGAGCGCTCTGGTCGCCCACCCGGACGATACGGGCGCGCTCGACGATCAGGGTCGAGCTGCCCGATTCGATGGTCACCCGGTCTTCCTTGAGGTCCTTCACCCTGCCCACGATCCCCCCGACGGTGACGACTTCGTCGCCCTTCTTCAGGTGCTTGAGCAGCTCCTCGTGCTTCTTCCGGGCCTGCTGCTGCGGCCGCAGGATGAGGAAGAAGAAGACCAGCGCGATGCCGCCGATCTGCAGCAGCAGCATGGAGAGCCCGGCCGACGGATTGTCGGACGGCGCCATCAGGGCCAGCAGGGACAGGGTCACGGATCTCCTCGACTGTGGTGGTACCGCTCGAGCCACTCTTGGCGCCAGCGGTCGAATGTGCCCCTCAGGATCTCGGCCCGGGCCTGTTCGCCCAGCCGGATGAGGAAGCGAATGTTGTGGATCGACACCAGCCGAAGCCCCAGCATCTCTTCGGCCATGAACAGATGCCGGAGATAGCCGCGGGAGAATCGGCGGCAGGTTTCGCAGTCGCAGCTGTGGTCCAGCGGCGCATCGCTGAGCCGGAGCGCCGCGGCCCGGATATTCACCTTGCCGTCGGCGGTCCAGGCGCTGCCATGGCGCCCGTTCCGGGTGGCCGCAACGCAGTCGAACAGATCCACACCCCGGGCAAT
>Ga0184615_10002268_pt1 | contig 10281 bp, 6 predicted proteins | sample PLM4_65_coex_FD_133134 | JGI IMG/M metagenome (GOLD analysis project Ga0184615, IMG submission 133134) | Groundwater sediment microbial communities from an aquifer in East River, Colorado, USA - PLM4_65_coex | ecosystem: Environmental > Terrestrial > Soil > Riparian zone | place: USA: East... | reverse complement strand
TGCGCCTGGTGCACGGTCTCGAGCGGCTCGACGAGTTCTATAATGCGCCACTCGCATATCCGGAGCCGCTGCGTGCGGCGCAGGTGCAGCGCATCCTGCGCAAGGCGCTCCACGTCGCGAAGGCCGAGCTCAGCAAGAGCGGCGGTATGCCTTCGTACAGCCGCCTCGACGCCGCCGATCTCGGCGGGGGGAGCCTCGAGCCGGCGCATGCGCTTCCGTTCACGAACCTGGAGGCCGAGTACCTGATCGGCCTGGCCTTCCGGCGCACGCTCCAGTCCGTGATGTGGGTGAGCCAGACGCGCGAGGATCTCGGCGTGCTGCGCACCCCGCGCGGCGAGCTCCGGCGCTGGGCCGCCTACGAAGAGATCGCCGATTACTCGTACTCCGAGTACTTGTTCGGCTTCGTCCTGCCCTACCACCGGGATCGGCTGGGCCTGGTGGCGTCGGCCGAAGACCTGGCGCGCGAGAACGATCTGCACGCGATCGAGGCACCTCTGCGCGGGAATCCAAAGCTGCGCGTCTTCGCCAACCGGAACGACTTCCTCACCAGCCGCGAGGACATCGACTGGCTCACGGAGCTGGTGGGCAGCGAGCGGGTCGCCTTCTTCCCGACCGGCGGGCACCTCGGGAACCTGCACCAGCCCGAGGTGCAGCGCGCGATCATGGACTCGCTCGCGGATCTGCTCCCGCCCTCAGGCGACGCGCGGTAGCGCGCGGGCCAGGCAGGCGATTCCCAGGATCGCGGCCGCGACGGACGCGGCGATCACACCCAGCTTCGAGGCCGCGGCGAGCGCCTCGTTCGGAAATGCCAGCGACGTGATGAAGAGCGCCATCGTGAAGCCGATGCCGCCGAGGATCCCGGCGCCCAGCAACGAGCCCCAGCCGACACCGGCCGGGAGCGCCGCCAGCCCCGCGCGCACGGCGAGCCAGGAGAACAGCGTGATGCCGAGCGGCTTGCCCACCAGCAGGCCCAGCGCGACCGCGAGCGTCACGCGGCGAGCCACCGGGTCGCCGAGCGAATCGGCTTCCAGCACGAGGCCGGCGTTGGCCAGCGCGAAGACCGGCATCACCACGAACGCCGACCAGGGGTGCAGCAGCCGCGTGAGCTGCTGGATCGGGGAGATCGAGGTGCCGGGGGGCCCGCCCTCGATGCGGGTCGGCGTGAGCAAGCCGAGCAGCACGCCCGCCACCGTCGCGTGCACGCCGGACGCGAGCGTGGCGAGCCAGACCGCGATCCCCACGAGCACGTAGGTGGCGTAGGCCGTCACGCCTGCGCGCTTCAGCCCCTCCGCGAGCGCGAGCAGGGCGGCAGCCCCGGCCAGCGCGCCGAGCGAGAGCTCGGCGACGTAGAACACGGCGATCACCGTGACGGCGCCGAGATCGTCCACGATGGCGAGCGCGAGCAGGAAGACCTTGAGGCTCGGGGGCACGCGCCGGCCAAAGACGGCCAACGCGGCCACCGCGAAGGCGATGTCGGTCGCCATCGGCACGCCCCAGCCCGAGAGCGCGGGACCGCCCGCGTGCAGGCTCGCGTAGATCGCCGCCGGGACGAGCATGCCGCCGAGCGCGCCGAAGATCGGCAGCATGGCCCGCTCGCGCGACGAGAGCTCGCCGTGCACCAGCTCGTGCTTGAGCTCCATCCCGATCAGGAAGAAGAAGATCACCATCAGCCCGTCGTTGACCCAGTGTTCGAGGGAGAGCCGCGCATCGATCCCTGCGAAGCGGAGGCCGGGCTTCGCTTGCCAGAGCTGGACGTAGCTGTCTCCCCAGGGCGAGTTCGCCCAGACCAGGGCCGCGAGGGTGGCGAGCACCAGCACGATCGTGCTGGCCGCCTCGATCGCGAGGAAACGCAGGAAGGGCGCGGCGAGCCGTCTCAAGGCTCACCGAAGAATTCGATCAGCAGCCGGCTCGTCTCGGCCGGCTTTTCGTGGAGCCGCCAGTGGCCGGCGTCCGGGATGCGCACGAGCTTGGCGTCGTCGCAGAAGGCGAGGCTCGGCTCGGCGTAACCAGGATCGTTGAAGACGTCGCGCTCGCCCCACAGGATGCGCGTGGGCACGACGACGCGCTGCTCGCCGGTGAGATCGACAGGGTAGCGGGCGCTCGCGCGGTACCAGTCGAGCATGCTGTGGATCGCGTTCTCGTGCGCCCAGGCCTGCTTGTAGTAGGTCATCGCCGGCTCCGCGAAGGTGCCCGGGCGGCTGGTCTCGACCAGGTTCCGCTCCAGCAGGAACCAGTTCCCGCTGCGCCCGACCAGCTCGGGCAGCCAAGGAAGCTTGAAGAAGGTCCGGAACCAGTGGATCGTCTTGGGCCGGCCCGGCGGCGGCGACGCGTACACCTTCGGATGCGCGACGTTCATGACCACCAGCCTGCGCAGCCGCTCCGGGTGGTGGATCGCGACGCCCCAGGCGACGAAGGCGCCGAAATCGTGCCCCGCGATCGACACTCGTTGGTGTCCAAGCGCGTCGAGCAGGCCCAGGATGTCGGCGCGGCGCTCCTCGCTGCGGTAATCCTCGACGCGCGGAGGCTTGTCCGAGAGGTCGAAGCCGCGCTGATCGGGGACGATCACGCGGAAGTCCGCCTGCGCGAGCGCGGCGATCTGCGCATGCCAGGTCCACCAGAACTCCGGGAAGCCGTGCAGCAGCAACACCGGCGGCCCGTCCCGGGGCCCCGCCTGCACCACGTGGAGCCGGATCCCGTTGGTCTCGACCAGGCCGGACTCGAGCGGAACCCCGAGCGCCGCGCGCGCCTGCGCCACCACGTCGATCGGCGCCTGATTCCCGGAGCGCCAGCCCCAGACGGCGAGCCCGGCGCCGAGCAGCGCGGCGATCCCGAGGCTGCGCAACGCGCGGAGCATGCGGCTCGACCTCCGTCGCGATCCTATCGCGGCGCGCGGGCCGGCGCGCCGGGATCGCCGGGCTCGATCCAGCCGAGGCGGATCAGGCTCTCGCGCAAGCGCGAATCCTCGACCGAGAGCGGTGGAAGCCAGTCGCCGAGCAGCTCCCGGTTCCACCAGGCTCCGCTCGGGTCTCCCGGAGCCGCGAACCGGTAGCGGTAGAAACGGGCGCGCACCCAGCGCGGCGGCGCCTCCGGGAAGGGATCGTTGGCGAGCAGCCGGACAACGCCGCGGTCGCCTTGCAAGAGCTTCCACACGAAGTGGAGCGTCCAGGGATACTGGGAGGGGGTCGCCATCGCCGCGAACCAGATCTGCCAGTCGAGGCGCGGCTGGAAGGGGGACACGATGCAGGGTCGCCGCTGTGGATCTCCCGGCTTGCACGGGAACTCGTAGGCCCGCCACTGCGCCGTCTCGTTCGGATTCTCGTCGCTCGTCCCCTCGAATACGATTTCGTCGCGCTCGCGCCCGACCGTGCCGAAGGCGCCGTAGGTGTTGACGAGCGCGAGGCGATCGAAGGAGGTGTTCATAACCTGCTGCGGCGAGATCAGGTTGAGCGCCGGGCCCACGCTCAGAACGGCGACCAGCGCCACCAGCGCGAGCGCGAGCGCCCCCTGCGCCCGCGAGGACCGCGCCGCGGCCGCCGCCCGGTTCGCGTGCGCGACGAGCGCACGCGGGAGCACCCGCCGCAGCAGCGAATCGTCGAAGCAGGCGAGGATCGGGACGATCGTGAGCCAGTTGAGGAAGGAGAGGTTCCCGCTCGCGATCAGCATGCCCTGGAAGCCGAGCATCACCGCCCCCGCGGCGTGACGGACCCGGCGCGGTCCCAGCATGAACCAGGGCGCCACCAGCTCGGCCGCATGGTTCATCAGCACACCCACCTGGAGCAGCGGGTGCGGCAGGAAATGGAACGCGCGGGAGAGAGGGTTCGGGATCGGCTGCGTCTCGTAGTGGAAGAACAGGCAGCTGAGATCGCGCCAGCAGGGATCCCCGCGCAGCTTGATCAGCCCGGCGCCCAGCATGATGCGGAAGATCAGCCAGCGCAGCAGCCAGATCACGGCGAGCGGCGGAGGGCTCGCGGGAAATGCGCGCGCCGACGCGAGCGGGCACAGGAAAATTGCCAGGAAGCCCGTCTCGGCCAGCTGGATCTCCCATCCGTAGCCATACCAGAGCTGGCCGATCCCGACGACCGAGAGCTGGAGGGACCAGAGCAGCGCGAGCTGGATCGCGTTCGCGAAGCCGAAGAGCAGCGGCAACGAGAGCGCAACTCCGAGCAAGGCCGCGCCGAGCAGGGCCCCATCCGAGACGTCGAGCCAGAACCAGGACGGGCCCAGCAGGAAGCCCTCGAGACGCGAGCCGGCGCTCGCCTGGACGCGCTCGAGCCACGACGCCGCCGGCAGCAGCCCCCGCTCGCCCAGCAGCGGGAGCACCTGCCAGGCCAGGGATGCGAACGCCGCGAGATAGACCAGGCCGAGCACGCGCAGCACGAGGAAGCGCGTGAGCCAGAACGAAGGCCGCTCGCGCGGCAGGCTCGCTTCAGCCTCCGCCATCCCCGGGATGCTACGCTGCTCCGGGCCCTCCGGCTTGAAGTCGCGCGGGAGATCGAAAAGAATGGGGGATGGCCCAGCCGGCTCCCGTCGCCAGCCGCGCGCAGCCGTGGCTGTTCGGACCGTTTCCGGATCTGCTGATCGGCTGCGGATTGCTCTACGCGCTCGCCCTGCCGGCATTTTTCGTCTATGGGGGCGAGATCCGGGCGCGCCAGGCCGATGCGTTGATGCCGCTGCTGGTGCTGGCCCTGAGCCTTCCGCACTACGGCGCGACGCTCCTGCGTGTCTACGAAAGACCGGAGGACCGCCAGCGCTACCGCCGCTTCGCGATCCACTCTTCGGTTGCGCTCTTCGCGGCGTTCGTGGCCGCGCTCCATGTGCCGCTGGTCGCGACCTTCCTGACCACGCTCTACCTCACCTGGAGCCCGTGGCACTACACGGCCCAGAACTTCGGGCTGGCCTCGATGTTCCTGCGCCGGCGCGGCGCCGCCGTCGGGCCGACGCTCGGGCGCTGCCTCCGGCTCTCCTTCATTTTTTCCTACGGCCTGGTCTTCCTGTTGATGCACACGGGGCAGGGAACGCCCGCCGACTACGCGATCCCGCTGGGAGAGGACGCGGCACGCTTCGTGAGTCTCGGAATCCCCGATCGCATATCGCTCTCGCTGGGGGGGGTGCTGCTCGCGGGCTACCTCGCGAGCCTGCTCGCCGCGCTGGTCCTGGTCCTGCGTGCAACGACACTGCGCGCGGCCGGCCCGACCCTGGCCCTGCTGCTCACCCAGGTGCTCTGGTTCTCGCTCCCGATCACGGTGCCGTTGCTCGGCTTTGCGAGCGGGCTCGACCCGCTCGATTGGAGCCACCGCGATTACTACTTCCGCTGGATCGCGATCGGCCATGCGTCGCAGTATCTCTGGGTCACGGCGTACTACGCGCGGCGCGCCAGCGGTTGGAACGGCTTCGGGATCTACCTCGCGAAGGCCGCCATGGCCGCCACCGCCGTCTGGGTGTTCCCCATCGTGCTCTTCGCCCCGGAGGCCCTCGGCACCTACTCGTTCGATGCGGGCCTCGCCATGCTGGTGGGCTCGGCGGCAAACATCCATCACTTCATCCTCGACGGCGTGATCTGGAAGCTGCGCAGCCGGCCCGTCGCGAGCGTGCTGCTGGAAGCGGAGGGCGCCGCGCCCTCTCCGGCCCCGCGCGCCACAGCGCGTCCGTGGCTGCGGCGTCTCGCGTGGAGCACGCTCGCCGCCCTGCTCGCGATCCGCGTGCTCTGGTCCTGGGAGCTGCTGTTCGTCTACCCGGCGGCGGTGGCGCGCGAAGACTTCGACGCCGCCGCAGGCGCGTTCGACCGGCTGGCGTGGTTCGGCTACGACGACGCCTCGCGGCGCCGCGACCTGGGCTGGGCCCTCGTCCCGCACGATCCGGAGCGGGCGCTCGCGCAGTTCAAACGCAGCATCGCGCTGCATCCGAGCGCGAAGGGCTGGGGCAGCATCGCCAACGTGCACGCCAATCGCGGCGATTGGGCGGCCGCGCTCGCGGCCTACGAGGCCGGCCTCGCGATCGCACCGTCCGATCCCGACCTGCTCTCGAATGCGGGGTTCGCGGCGCTCCAGCTCGGCGATCCGAAGCGCGCACTCGGGCTGCTCGAGCGCGCCGAGCAGCTGCGCCCCCGCGACGAGGCCAACCAGCGCCGGCTGGAACGCGCGAGGCGCGAGACCGCGAAGCCCGCCGTCAGCTACTAGGGCTGGCGAGGAATCGTTCCTCGCAGGCGCGGATCTCGTCGGCCGTGAGGTCCTGGCTGCGCGGCTGCACGGAGAAACCGCGCTGCTTGCGCACGAACACGTTGGGCCGGAAGCACTCGAGGTAGCCCTCGGGAGGCCCGCGGTCGTGCGCCATCTGCCGGTCCTCCGAGGTCGTGCGCGTCGGCTTCGAGTGCGCGATCACCACGTCGTTGAGCCCGAACCAATCGAGGATGGCGACGTTCGGAAGCACCCAGCCGGGAACGCCGATCGTGTGATACGCGAGCACGGGATGGCCGTCGCCGGAGATCTGCGAGCCGATCGCGCGCGCCGGAAAACGCGCCACCTGGAGCTCGCCGAAGATCTTGTGCTCCTGATGGCGAAGGCCCACCAGGTGCCGGATCAGCCAGCCTTCGAGCTCGTCCCAGGCGGCGCCATACCAACGCGCGGCGGCCGGCAGATGCGGCGACACGCGATAGTGAAGCTTGAAGGTCTCGGGACGGGTGATCAGATGCCGGGTGTGCCACCAGTGCAGCCACGGGAGCGGCCAGCCGAGCAGGAGCATCGCCGCGAGCGCGGCGAGGGTGCGGCGCGGCGAGAGGCCGGCCTGATCCGCGACCATCGCGAACGAGACCAGCAGCAGCGGCACCCAGTGCTGGTAGATCCGGAACTCGAAATGGTCGCCGCCCACCAGCAAGGTGTAATAGGCGAAGTGCAGCGCCAGCGCGGCGCCTACCAGGAACCGGGTGGCGAGAGCCGGATCCCGGGCGCGCAGGCGCGCGGCGAGCCCGCCGCGGCCGAGCGCCCGCACGCCCGCCACCAGCGCCAGCGCGAGCCAGATCCAGTAGGCGTACTCGAGCACGAAGGCCGCGAGGTAGCGCACGCCCGACTCGGGCCAGGCGGCCACCAGCTTCGCGTAGTACGTATTCGGCAGCCAGAAGCCGTAGCGCGCTCTGCGCCACAGCACGTGCACGACCGGGATCAGCAGCGGGAGCGCTGGCGCGAGCGCGCGGATCGAAACCCCACCGCCGGCGGCCGCGCGCACGACCAGGATGACCGCGGTCGCCGCGGAGAACAGCAGGCCGTCCGGGCGCGCCAGCGCGAGCAGACCCGCGCTGAGCGAGAGCCAGGCGAGCGATCCCCTGCTTCCCGCGCCGAAGACGGCGATCGCGACCCAGGCGAGAAGCAGGAAGCCGAATAGCGCCGTCTCCAGCCCCGAGCTCGTCCAGGCCAGGAACGTCCGGTTGCTGACCACCCCCAGCAGCACCAGGGCGAGCAGCGCCGTGCGCCAGCGCGCGAGGCCGGGCGAGAGCCGTAGCCGCAGCACCATCGCCACCACCAGCGCGAGGCTCGCGGCCGAGAAGAGCAGCGCGAGCCAGTTCGCGGCCACGGGCGGCTCGATCCCGAGCACGCGCCAGACCGCGTCGAGCAGCACCACCCACAGGAAGCTCGTGTAGCCCTCGACCGGCCGGAAGGGCGGCGGGTTCCAGGTGTAGCCCCAGCCGAGCTGGCTGGCGCTCACGTAGCGAAACGCGATGTAGGCGTCGTCGCATTGGAACCAGAAGACGGCCCAGCCGACGAGCAGGGCGCCGGCCGCCCCCGCGCAGAGCACGACACGCAGCGCCATCTCGACGTCGCGTCTCATGAGCGCGAATCGGCGCCAGGCAGGATCATGGCGCCTGGGTCTCCGCCGCGGCGAGCGCGACCGCTGCCTGCCAGTCGAGCCCGTGTCGCGAGCGGAAGGCGTAGAAAACCAGATCGTGATCGCGCAGTCCCGCGACCCGGTCCTTTCGCACGTGGAACTCGAGGCCGCCCGGCGATTTCGCGAGGAAGTAGCGCTTCTCCAGCTCGGGGTGGCTCTCGAGGCCACGGCTGGTATCCACGATCACGTCGGGCCGGCGCTCGAGCAGGACATAGTCCCAGTCCCATTTCGAGTGGCCGGGATGGAAGAACCGGACGGGGAGCTTCGCGATGTGGCGATCGGATTTCCCGAGCACGTCGACGGTCGGGCGGTGGCTAAAGTAGCCGGTCGTCCCCGCGCAGTGGAGCGCCACGCTCGTGCCGGGCGGCGTCTGCTCGCGCAGGTAGAGGGCGATGCGCGCGTTCGCGCGGTTCTTCTCCCACCAGAGCGTCGGCGTCGCGGGCCACAACCATTCCCGGGTGGCGACCGGCGAGTAGAACGCGAAGGCGCCGAGCAGGGAGAGTCCCGCCAGCGCGAGGCGTCCGGCGGGCGAGGCAAAGCGCGGCGCCGGGAGCACGCGCGCGAGGACGGCCTTGGCCGCGACCGCGTGGAGCACCCCGTAGAGCGCCACCGCCGGAACCAGGAAGCGGCTGTGATAGGCCTTGAGCCAGTCGCCGCCCACGCCGAGGTCGTAGAGGAAGAACGCCAGCACGCAGAGCGCCGCGAGCGAGAAGAGCGGATCGCCGCGCTGGAGCCAGGCGCCGGCGAGCGCGACGCCGAGCAGGAGCGGCGAGAGCGGCGTCAGCATGCCCCAGATCTGCCGGCCGCCATTAGCGCGCACGTCCGCGATCGGCGCACCGGTCGCCTTCAGATAGAACGTGTTCGGCAGCGGATCCCCGTAGTAGAGCCACCCGAAGGCGAGAACGGCCGCAAGGCTGGCCGCGAGCAGCGCCGAGCCCTCGGCCGCCGAGCGCCAGGCGCCGCGACCCTGAAGCGTCGCCATCGCGATGAAGCTCGCGAAGACGACGCCGACGTCGAGCCGGAGCAGGACGCCGAAGCTGAGCAGGGCCCACGCCGCGCGCGAGGGCCCCCGCCGTTGCCGCAGCGTGCGCGCCGACACCACGAGCGAGCCCAGCACAACGGCCGCGACCGGGCCGACGTCGGAGCCCTGGAGCGACCAGATCGAGAGCGGGGCGTAGAGCGCAACGGCCGCCGCTACGAGCACGGGCACCAGGGCGTCGCCCGGGACGAGCTCGCGGGCCAGTCGTTGGGCGAGCGCGAGGATCCCGAGCAGAAGGCCCAGGTTCGCGAGCTGGAAGAGCAGGCTCACGCGCCATTCGTCGACCGGCAGCGCGTGCAGCGCCGCCATCGCGAGCGTGACGCCGAGGTTCGAGATGCCCTGCACGCGCTCGCCCGGGCTCCAGGTGAGGCCGTCGCCAGCCACGAGATTGTGCGCGTAGCGCATCGAGATCATGGCGTCGTCCCAGAGCACGAAAACACGCTGGCCGTCCAGCACGAAGCTCGTGCGCCAGACGTAGAGCAGTCCCCACGCGGCGTAGACCGCGGCGAGCAGCGCGGACCCTCTCAATCGAAGATCCGCGCGAGCGCGCGCCGCACCAGCACGACCGAGAGCGCGTCGTAGAGCGCGTTCTCGGAGTGCGCGCGGTAGCGCGCGAGCTGCGCGTCGAGCTGAGACCGGGTGTAGAGCCGCCCGTCGGCGATCACCGCCTCTAGCGAGGCGAGCGCGTCGAGACTTCGGGTCGGGTCTTTGCGCAGCACCAGCAGATCCGCGGGAGCCCCGGGCTCGAGCCGCCCCAGACCGGGCAGGCGCAGGAATTCGCCGGGCACGGTGGTGGCGGCGGCCAGCGCCTGCTCGGGCGTGAGGCCGGCTTTCACGAGCAGGCGGAGCTCGCGCTGTAGGCTCGCGCCGGGCACCACGAAGGGGTTCTGCGTGTCGCTGCCCGCGAAGATCCTCACCCCCGCTGCGTGGAGTCGCTGCACCAGACGCAGGCCGCGCTCGCCGGCATCCCTCAGGACCGGGAAGTCCTCGGCCTCGAGCCGGCGCAGGACGGGCATACCCTCGCTGGGGCTCCAGACCACATCGCGATAGAAGCGCGGAAGCAGCTTGGCGTCGGGAGACTTGCGCAGCGAGGCGTAATCCTGCATCGCGCGCAGCCTCTCGCCTTCGACCAGCGTGGGCGTGTGCGCGATTCCCAGTCGCTTGGAGGTCGCGACGATGAAGTCCATCCGCGCGTCATCGACCAGGCTCCACGCCACCATGTTCTTGGGGAACGGTCGCAGGTCGCCGCCCGCCGGCGTCGCCACCCCCGTCAGGTGCTGCACGTCGTCGAGGTGCGCCACCTCGAAGCGGACCCGGCGCGGAACGTGCCCGATCACCGGAAGGCCTTTTTCGGCGGCCGCCCGCTG
>Ga0184615_10002267_pt1 | contig 10284 bp, 3 predicted proteins | sample PLM4_65_coex_FD_133134 | JGI IMG/M metagenome (GOLD analysis project Ga0184615, IMG submission 133134) | Groundwater sediment microbial communities from an aquifer in East River, Colorado, USA - PLM4_65_coex | ecosystem: Environmental > Terrestrial > Soil > Riparian zone | place: USA: East... | reverse complement strand
GCGCGCGTGCCGCCAAGCGCGTGCGCCCGAAGCTCCAGCCCGCCTCGCGTGAGGCGGAGGACCTCTCCGCGGAGTCGGATCTCGGGGTCGAGCTGCGGCTCCTGTGGGGAGACTCGCTCATCGACGCGGCCACCTGGGTGAGGCCGAAGAAGCCGGTGCTCGTCGGCGAGACCCCGAGCTGCGCGATGCGGCTCGAGGGGATGCCGACCCCCGAGTTCCCCGTGCTTCGCTGGGCGGACGGCGAGTACCGCTTCACGTTCGCGCGCGGGATGACCGGCGTCGTCGAGGAGAAGGGCGTGCGCACGCCCTTCGGCGAGCTCGTCAAGTCGCGCAAGGCCTCGTCGGACGACACGATCCAGAGCGCGTACTGGGTGCCGGTGCCGAAGGCCGGTGCCGTCCGCGCCGAGGTGGGCGGCAAGCTCGCGATCGAGGCCCGGCCGCGCAAGCCCGCTCCGCTGAAGCGCACGCCGTGGTGGGAGCGGATCAACCATCAGCTCCTGAACCTGTTCCTCGTGCTGTTGTTCCTGCAGGCCGGCTTCATCGTCGCGGCGAACAACTGGCCTTACGACACCGACGTCCTCGCCGACGACCTCTTCAAGAACCCGTCGCGGATGGCGAAGTTCGTGATCAAGCCGCCCGAGGTCCAGCCGAAGCCGCCGGGCGCGAAGGGCGAGGCGGAGAAGAAGGACGAGCCGGGCGAGGCGGCGGAGAAGCACAAGGGCGACGAAGGGCAGATGGGGAAGAAGGACGCGCCGAAGACCAACGCGCGCTCCGCCCCGAAGGCGATCGACCCGAACGCCAAGGAGATCGTCAAGCGGACGGGCCTGCTCGGCGTGCTCGGACGCGGCGGCGGGGGCCTCTCGACGGTGTTCGGCTCCGGCGGCCTCGGCGGTGACCTGCGCGGCGCCGTCGGCAACATGTTCGGGCCGGTGGTCGGCGACAGCTACGGCCTGGGCGGCCTCGGGATCCGCGGCTCGGGCTCAGGCGGAGGCGGGGCAGGGGAGACCATCGGCATCGGCGCGGTCGGCACGAAGGGCCGCGGCGGCGGGCTCGGCAGCTACGGCACCGGCGTGGGCGGGCTCGGCAAGAAGGGCGACCGCGACGTGAACATCTCCACCGGGACCGCCGTGGTGATGGGCTCGGTCGACAAGGAGCTCATCCGCAAGGTCATCCAGGACCACGCCGCGCAGATCCGCTACTGCTACGAGCAGCAGCTCGCGGTGAACCCGCGCCTGCAGGGCAAGATCTCGATCAAGTGGGTCATCAACGGGGACGGCAGCGCGTCGAGCGCGCAGATCGACCGCTCGGGCACGTCGCTCGAGGACGACAAGGTGCACGAGTGCATGATGGCCCGCATCGTCAGCTGGCAGTTCCCGAAGCCGAAGGGCGGCGGGATCGCCGTGATCACCTACCCCTGGATTCTTCGCTCGGCGGGGGCCGGCGCGCAGTAGGAGGCCTCGTGAGGACGCTCGTCGCCGTCGCGCTGCTCATCCCCGCCCTCGCCGTCGCGCAGGACGCGGCGCCGCAGCTCCAGGAAGATCCACGCGCCGCCCGGTTCAAGGACGTCGAGCGCGGCTTCTTCATCGGCTTCGAGGCGGGATATCTCGGGATGACGGACACGCCTACCGCGGATCGGGAGCGGTTCCGGCTCGCGGGCGAGTCGGGCGGGAGCGCGGGCGGGCTGCTCGTGGGCGCGCTCGTCGGCGTCGATCTCGGGACGCGGCTGTCGGTCGCGCTGTTCGCGCAGGGTGGCAACGAGCGCGCGAACGCGAACTATGGTGCGTTCAGCCTGCTCTCCGTCGGCGCGGACGCGAAGGTCGCGCTGCGCGGCTGGCGCGACCGGAATGACTGGGAACGCCTGTTCGTGTACGTCCACGGGCGCGGTGGGTACGCCAAGACCTATCCCGCGGGGCTCTTCGGCACGACGGACGTCCTCCTCGCCGCCGGGCCGGGCGTGGAGTACTTCACGAAGCTCCGCCACTTCTCGATCGGGATCGGCGCGGACCTCGTGTACGCGACGAAGGCGGGGGCGCTGGGCTTCGCGGTTTACCCCACGGTCCGGTACACCTTCTAGATCCTGCGGTCGATCCGCGTAATACCGTGGGTCTAGCCACTGTGGGTGAGTGTGCGGGCACCGCCCCGTGCCGTGCTCCTGGGACCCTTCGCCGCTGTGTGAACCTACGGAGCACGTCGGCACCGGGTGCTATCATCCCGGCCCGAAATGACGGTTTCCTCGGGTTTCCGCGCCGTGCGCCTGCTCGCGTTCGCCGGGGCGCTCCTCCTCGCGGCGGCGCCGCTGCGGGCCGTCGCGGAGCCGTCGAGGCCTCCCGTGCGCGAGCGGGTGCTGATCGGCCTCATCCCCGAGCTCAACATCTTCAAGCAGAAGGCGCGGTTCAGGCTGCTCGGCGACTACCTGACGCGGAAGATCGGCGTCCCGGTGCGCTTCACGATCCTCTCGCGCTACGGGAACATCATCGAGGGCTTCGAGTCGGAGCACATGGACGGCGCCTTCTTCGGCTCGTTCACCGGCGCGCTCGCGATCGAGAGGCTCGGAGTCGTCCCGCTCGCGCGACCCGTGAACCTCGACGGCACCTCGACGTATCGCGGATACCTGTTCGTCCGGAAGGACAGCGGCATCTCCGACGTCGACGGGATGCGCGGGAAGCGGATGGCCTTCGTCGACCGGGCCACGACCGCGGGGTACGTCTTTCCGCTCGCCTGGCTGCGCGAGCGCGGGATCGAGTCGCCGAAGCGCCTCTTCGCAGAGCAGTGGTTCACCGGGAGCCACGACGCCGCCATCGCTGCGGTGCTCGACCGGACCGCCGACGTGGGCGCGGCGAAGCACAGCGTGTTCGACCGCGTCCGGAAGGAGAACGTGCGGGTCGATCGCGAGCTGCTCATCCTCGCCTCCTCGCCGCCGGTCCCCTCGAACGGCCTGTGCGTGCGCAAGGAGATGGAGGAGGACCTGCGCGAGGCGCTCCGCCGCGCCCTGCTCGGCCTCCCCTCGGACCCCCAGGGTGCGAGCGTCCTTCGCGAGGTCGGGGCCCTCAAGTTCATCGAGACGAGCGCGGCGGACTACGCGCCCGTGGTCGAGCTCTCGAGGAAGGCGGGGATCCAGCTGAAGAAGTACCGGTACCGCAACCAGTAGGAGCGCCATCGTGGAGCTCGGATGAAGCGCAAGATCGTCATCGCCCTGCTGCTCGTGTTCGCCTTCTCGGCGGCCGGCGCGGTGATGGCGGTCGCTTACATCAAGTCCACGACGAAGGAGCTGCGGCGGATCTCCGAGCTGCACCGCATCGAGGAGATGCGGCAGCACCTCATCGTCGCCATCCAGGAGGCCCAGTCCGATCTCTTCACCGTGAACACCACGCTCGGCCATCGGGCGGACGTGATCACCGACAACATCTTCGAGCTCGAGCGCGCCGCGGAGACCTGCCTCGCGTGCCACCACACCCAGGACGTCCGGCGGCGGCTCGAGGGGGTGCGCGCGCTCACCGGCGAGTACGAGCAGGCGCTCAGTCACTACATCACCGCGTCCGCGAACGCCGACCGCATGGGAAAGCTGAAGATGGACGCCGCGGTCCTCGCGGCCGAGCTCCTGCGCACGACCGAGGACATGGCGGTCCAGGCGTCGCGCCGCGCCGAGGAGAACGGCCGCGCCGCGATGACGCGGTTCGATCAGGCGCGCGCGATCCTCACCGCGACCATCGCCCTCAGCCTCGTCCTCGCGCTGCTGGTCGCGATCCGCCTCGCCAGGTCGATCACGCTCCCGGTCGAGGCGCTCGTCCGCGCCACCCGCGCGATCGCGGCAGGTGATCTCGGCTTCTCCATCGACCTGAAGGACAAGACCGAGCTCGGCGAGCTGGCCGGGCACTTCAACTCGATGAGCGCCGCGCTGCGCGACGGCTACGCCGCCCTCCAGAACGAGATCGAGGAGCGGAAGCGGGCCGAGGCCCGGCTCCTGTACGACGCCTTCCACGACGCGCTCACCGGGCTGCCGAACCGTGCCCTGTTCCTCGACCGGCTCCAGCACGTGATCGAGACCGCGCGGCGTGAGCCTCAGCAGCTCTATGCGGTGCTCTTCCTCGACCTGGACCGCTTCAAGGTGGTGAACGACACCCTGGGCCACCTCGTGGGCGATCACCTCCTGGTCGCGGCGGGCGAGCGGATCGCGGAGTGCCTGCGCCCGGGCGACACCGTGGCCCGGCTGGGCGGCGACGAGTTCGGGATCCTCCTCGAGCGGATCGCCGGCCCGCAGGACGCGCTCCAGGTCGCCGACCGCATCCAGGTCAAGCTCGCGAAGGTGGTCGAGGTGGATCAGCACGAGCTGTTCGTCACGGCGTCGATCGGCGTGACCCTGCGCTCCGAGCGGTATGCCCGCCCCGAGCAGGTCCTCCGCGACGCAGACATCGCCATGTACGAGGCGAAGACGAAGGGAAAGGCCTGCACGGAGATCTTCGACGCCGAGATGCACGGGGGCATGGTCGATCGACTGCAGCTCGAGGGAGACCTGCGCCGCGCGTCTGAGGGGGGGGAGGAGTTCCTCCTCCACTACCAGCCGATCCTCGCGCTGCGCACCGGGAAGCTCATCGGGCTCGAGGCGCTCCTCCGCTGGGACAAGCCCGGGGGAGGGTTGCTCGCCGCCGCGGACTTCATACCCCTCGCCGAGGAGAGCGGCGCGGTCGTCGCCATGGGCGAGTGGACGATGCGCACCGCGTGCGCCCAGCTCCGAACCTGGCAGGAGCGCGTCCCCGCGCTCGCGGGCATCACGCTCTCGATCAACGTCACGGGACGGCAGTTCCGCCGCGAGGACTTCGTCGAGACGCTGCGCCGGATGGTGCGCGAAGCGGGGGTCGATCCACGCTTCGTCGCGGTGGACGTGACGGAGAGCGTCATCATGGATGACGTGGAGGCGTCCGCGGCGAAGCTCGGGCGGCTGCGGGAGACGGGCATCCAGATCCACGTGGACGACTTCGGGACCGGCTACTCGTCCCTCAGCTACCTCCACCGGTTCCCCATCACCGCCGTGAAGATCGACCGCTCGTTCGTCTCCGGGCTGCCGGGCCATCCCGAGAGCGAGGAGGTCATCAAGGCGATCGTGTCGATCGCGGAGAGCCTGGATTTCGACGTGATCGCGGAGGGCGTCGAGCTGCCGGCGCAGGCGGAGAAGCTCGAGGAGCTTCGCTGCCGGTACGCGCAGGGGTATCATCTCGCGAGGCCGCAGGGCGCGGCCGAAGTCGAGGCGTGGGCAGCGGCCGTGAAGCCGCGCAGCGTCGCTTGACCCGGCTCCGCGCCCGAGCCCCGAAGCGGCACCTGTCCAGCGCCCGATTCCCGGCAACCGCCCGTAAGGGCTCGGTTTTCCGCGGCCCGCAACGTTGACCCTCCGGCGCGCCCGGCCCTATACTCCCGGAGCGGCGGCGCTTTTCCGGGCAAGCCTCCCCTCCCAGAGCGATCCCAACTTGAGCGCACCCACCCTGGACGAGCAGATCCGCTCCCACCTCGAGACCCTCGAGGCCGCGCCCGGGGATGCCGGCGCGTTCCAGGCGCTCGAATCGCTCTACGAGACCGCCTCCCGATGGGAGGACCTCATCGCGCTCTACGAGGGGCGGGCACGCCTCATTCGCGGCCCCCGCGCGCCGCTGCTCGCCAGGGCCGCGGACCTCGCGCACACGAAGCTCAGGAACGTCGCCCGCGCAGAGGAGCTCTACCGTCAGCTCCTGCGCTCGGATCCGGCTCACCCGGAGGCGCTCCGCTCGATGGTCGAGATCCTCGAGGAGCGCGAGGACTGGCCCGCCCTCGCGGCCGCCATCGACCGCGAGGCCACCGCGCAGAAGGACCCGCGCGAGGCGGCCCGCGCCACCTTCCGCCTCGGGATCGTGCACGAGGAGAAGCTCGGCCGCCGAGATCGTGCTGCCCTCCTGTACGCGCGCGCCTGCCGGCTCGATCCTTCGCTCGAGGAGGCCCGGACGAGGGCACTGGCGTGCTTCTCGGCGCTGCGCCGCTTCGGGCAGGCCAAGCGGATGCTCGACGCCGCTCGGGCCGCCGGCGGCGACCCGAAGGCGCTCGCGGCGGGGTACGCCAGGCTCGGCGCCGCCCTCGTCGACGAGCCGCTCGCGCACGACCTCGCCATGGACGCGCTCATCGAGGCGACCGCGCTCGACCGCGCCGCCCCCGGCGCGGCGCAGGCGCGGGAGCGGCTCAAGGCGTTCCCGCGCGCGTGGCGCGAGGAGGCGCGGGCGCTCGACGAGGCCGCAGCCCGCGCACCCGACCGCCGCGAAGCGGCTCGGCTCCAGCTCCGGATCGCGCAGATTCACGCAGCGTACGACTCCGAGGGAGCGGCGCGCGCGGTGGAGCGGATCGAGCGCTCCTGGGGGCTCGCTCCCGGGGACCCGTTCGCGCTCGACCTCCTCGCTCGCGTGTACGGCGAGCGCGGCGACCATCGGGGCCACGCCGACGCGCTCGCGCGCCTCGCCGCGGGAACCCGCGAGCGGGCCGCCCTCGTGCTCCTCCACCTCGAGATGGCGCAGGTGGACCTGGTCCGGTTCGGCGACGCCGAGAGCGCGCTCGCCGCGCTCGGCCGCGCGCTCGAGCTCGACCCCGCCTGCGAGAGCGCCGCGCTGCAGGCGTTCGAGCACCACGTCGACGCGGGGCGGTTCGCGGAGGCGCTCTCGCTGCTCGAGCGGCACCTCGCCGCCGCTCCCGAGAAGCCTGCCCATGCGCCGCTGCGGGTGCGCGCCGCCCAGCTCGCGAAGGAGCGGCTCGCGGACCCCGCGCGGGCGCGCCGCCACCTCGAGGCGGCGCTGCGCGCGGATCCCGGCGACGGCGCGGCGGCGGCGGCGCTGGCGCCCATCCTCGCGGATGCCGGCGAGTGGGGCCACCTCGCGGTCATGCTCGAGCTCTCGGCCGCGTTCGCGCAGGACCTCCCCGAGCGCGTGCGGCTGCTCGAGCGCCTCGCCGAGGTGCAGCAGGACCGGCTCGGGAAGCCTCGCGACGCGCTGCGCACGCTCGCGCGTGCGTTCTCGCTCGACCCCGGCCGAGCGGCGACGCGCAAGGCGATGGAAGGGGCAGCGGCGCGCGCGGATGCGTTCGCCGACCTCGCGCGTGCGTACCGGTCCGCCGCCGACGGCCTGGAGGGCGATCTCAAGACGCGCAAGACGCTCCTCCGGCGCGTGGCGGAGATCTTCGATCGCGACCTCGGCAAGCCGGAGGAGGCGGTGCGCGCCTGGAAGGCGCTCGTCGCGGTGGATCCCGAGGACCGCGGCGCCTCGGCGGCCCTCGAGGCATGCATGGCGCGCGCGGGCCAGCAGGAGGAGCTCGCGAAGGAGATCGAGGCCCGCCGCGCCCTCGCGGCAGGCGACGAGCGGCGGGCGCTCACGGCGAAGCTCGCCCAGCTGTGGCACGACGCGGCCCGCTTCGGCCGCGCCGCTGGGCTCTGGCGCGAGGTCCTCGCCGAGGCGCCGCAGGACGATCAGGCGCTGTGGGGGCTCCACGCTGCGCTCGAGGCGAGCGAGGGACCGCGCGCGGCGGAGGAGCGGATCCAGGTCCTCGCGGCGCTCGCGGCGCGCGCGAAGAGCGCGCCGGAACGCGCCGCCCTCGACCTCGCCCGTGCGGAGGTGCTGGCGGAGCCCCTCGGGCGCCTCGGCGAGGCCGCGGGCGTGATCCTCGGCGTGCTCCAGGGAGGCGGCATCGTCCCGTCGCAGACGGCGGAGGCGACCGGGATGCTCGAGCGCCTCCTCGAGCGCGGGGTGGAGCCGCTCCGCATCGCCCAGACGCTGGCGCCGATCTACGCCGGGGCAAACGAGCCGGCGCGACACGCGGCGATGCTCGAGACGATCGCGCGCTCTCTCCCTCCGGGAGCCGATCCCCGCGAGCGCGCGCGCCACCTGCTCGACGCGTCCGCGCTTCGCGCGGAGCGGCTCGGCGACGCCCGCGCCGCGCTCTCCGACGCCGCCGCGGCGCTGCGTGCGTGCCCGGAGCATCCCGACGCACGCCGTCGCTGCGAGGCGCTCGCGCGCGAGGTCGGCGCGCACCGCGAGCTGCTCGCGCTCCTCTCCGACGCGGCGCGGCGCCTCGAGGGAAAGCCCGACGACGAGGTGGCGCTTCGTCTCCGCGCCGCGGCGGTGGCCGAGGAGGACCTCGGCGCGTTCGACGAGGCGGCCACCCAGCTCCGGCGCGCGCTCGTGCTCAGGCCCGGCGACCCCCCCATCCTCGCCGCCCTGACGCGCGCCGCGCTCGCTGCCGAGCGCTGGGCGGACGCGGCGGAGCTCCTCGGGACGCGCGCCGCCGCGTCGCTCGCCGCGGAGAAGGTCGCGCTGCTCGCGCAGAGGGCGGAGGTGCTGGCCGAGCGGCTCCACGACGGAGCCGCCGCCGCCGCCGCGCTGCGCGAGGCGCTCGCGGCCGCTCCGCCCGAGCAGCGCCCGCGCCTGCTCGCCCGGCTCGCCGATGCGCTCGGCGCAGCGGGTGACGCTGCCGGCCGCGCCCGCGCGCTCGCCGAGCTCGCCGACGTGTCGGCGGATCCCGCCGAGGTGTCGCGCGCCGCGCTCGAGGCGGCGCGGATCCAGGCCGGGCTCGGGGACGCCCGCGCGGCGGCGGAGGGGCTCGCAGCGGCGGTCGCGGCGAACCCGCAGGACGCGGCCGCGCTCGCCGCGCTCGAGGAGCAGCTCGAGGCGAACGATCCCGATGCGGTCCTCGCGGCCGCTCGCGCGCTCGCGTCCCAGCGCGATCCGCGCCGGCGCATCCGTGCGCTGGAGGCCGAGGCGCGCGTCCGGTCCGACCCGGCCGGGCGCGCCGCCGCGAAGCGCGGCGCGGCGCGCATCTACGAGCAGGAGCTGCGGCAGCTCTCGCTCGCCTTCGCCGCGACGGCGGACGCGGTCCGCGCCCACCCCTCCGACGCCGACGCGCGTCGCGAGCTGCGGCGCCTCGCCTCGGAGAGCCAGGAGGTGGAGGCCTGCGCGCGGCTGTACGACGAGCTGTGCGAGCACGCCGCCGAGGGGCAGCGCCTCGCGCTCTTCCGCGAGCAGGCGCAGTTCGCGGACGGCAGGCTCGACGGCGATCGGGCCGCGAACGCGTGGGCGCGCCTGCTCCAGGCGGCGCCCGGGGATCCGGGCGCGCTCGCCGCGCTGCGGCGGCTCCACCGCGCGCGCGAGCGCTGGGGAGAGCTCGCCGACGTGTGCGCGGAGCTGGCGCATCGCTCCGGCGATCCGGCGCAGCGCGAGGACGCGCGCCGCGAGGAGGCCGCGATCGCGGAGGTCCGGCTCACCAACCCGGCCCGGGCCGCGGACGCGTGGGCGGACGTGGCGCGCCTCGCGCCCGAGGACGCGGAGGCGCAGGCCGCGCTCGAGCGGCTGTACGAGCGGCTCGATCGGCCGAACGACCTGGCCGTGTTGCTCGAGGCGCGGCTCGCGCGCGGGTTCGACCTCGACACGGCCGCGCAGCTCGCGGAGCTCCGCAGGGAGCGGCTGGGGGACGCCGCCGGTGCGCTCGCGCTGCACGGCGAGATCCTCCGCCGCGACCCGCGGCGCGTTGCGTCCCGCGACGCGGTCGCCGCGCTCGCTGCGGTCCCGGGCCCGGTCGGACGCGAGGCCCTCGAAGCGGCGGACGCCGCGCTCCGGGTCGGGGGCGCGCACGCGAAGCGGGTCGCGCTGCGCGAGGCGCGGCTGCAGGCCATCGACGACGCTGGAGAGCGGGCGCGGCTCCTCGCCGAGATCCGGGTCATCCTCGAGAAGGACCTCGCCGCGCCGGAGATGGCGTTCATCGCCGCGTGCCGGGCGTTCGCGGAGGGCGGCCCGGCCCGCGCGGCGGCCGACGAGGATCTGGCCCGGCTCGCGCGCGAGACGGGCAACGAGGACGAGCTCTCCACCGTGTTCGACCAGGCCGCGGCAGCGGCGCCGCCCGAGGAGGCGCTCGCGCTCCTGCGGCGCGCCGCCCGGTCCCGCGCCGAGAAGGGCGGGCCCGAGGCGATCGAGGGCTGGAAGCGGGTGCTGGCGATGGCGCCCGACGACGGCGAGGCGCTCGAGGCGCTCCAGCGCCTCTACGCCGTCTCGCGCTCGGCGGCGGAGATCCTGGGCGTCGCCCGCCGGCGGGCATCGCTCGCGGCAGGGCCGGAGCGGGTCGCGCTGCTCCTCGAAGCCGCCCGGCTCGCCGAGGACATCGGCGACCCTGCCTCCGCCCTCGAGGCCCTGCGCGACGCCCGCGCGGCCGAGCCGAGCGCGATCGAGCCGCTCCTCGGGATCGAGCGGGTCCTGTCGCGCGGCGAGCCCGGCCCGGAGCTGGTGGAGGTGCTCG
>Ga0184615_10002266_pt1 | contig 10287 bp, 10 predicted proteins | sample PLM4_65_coex_FD_133134 | JGI IMG/M metagenome (GOLD analysis project Ga0184615, IMG submission 133134) | Groundwater sediment microbial communities from an aquifer in East River, Colorado, USA - PLM4_65_coex | ecosystem: Environmental > Terrestrial > Soil > Riparian zone | place: USA: East... | reverse complement strand
ATCACCGGTCCAAAAGGTCCCCAGTTCTTGTGCAAATTCCCTTTCCGCCTTCGTTCTGGAAAAAACAAAGACCCTGGAGTTTGGATATTTGTATCGCAGGATCTTCAGTACGAGATGTCCGGAGGCCCCGAATCCTGTAAGCCCCATGTTTTCACCATCCCGCAAGCCGGTCAACTTCAACGAGCGATAGCCGATAGCTCCAGCGCAGAGAAGCGGGGCCGCTTCTGAATCAGAAAAGATCACGGGTATTCTATATGCAAAATCTTCCGAAACAACAGTATATTCAGCGTACCCTCCATTTGAATCTCTTCCAGTTGCAGTAAATTCACTGCACAAATTTTCTCTGCCTTCGAGGCAGAATTTGCATTTTCCACATGCAGAATGTATCCATGCTATGCCGACCCTGTCTCCAGGATCGAACCTTTCTGCCTTACTCCCCATGCTTTGGACCCTTCCAATAATCTGATGGCCTAAAACTATCGGGAAATGCGGGGGAGGGGTCCTTCCCTCGATCTCATCAAGTTCAGTATGACAAACCCCGCACCGTGTGACTTTTACCAGAATTTCTTTATCTCCGGGTACAGGCAATGGCATATCTATCAACTCAAGTGGTTGGCTGTTCCTCTGAAAATCCGAAATTCCGCTAAGAACCATGGCTTTCATTAGTATTCACCTCTTCAATTCAATAATATCCCGCTCTAAATGATAATGGTAGCTCAGGTCACATCGACAAGCAGGAATTTTTCAATGCCTCAATGCCCGGGAATGTTTGATAGTCCATCGCAGCATGATTTACTAATCGCCTGCAAGCTCAAAAGTGAATCTTTCAAGCAGATTGGCGAGATATTCGATATCGATATGGTCCTCTGCACTACTGTCAAATAAAATTTTGCAATCAGCATCGAACTCTTTGTCTGCAGACCATAAAGAGAGGAAAAGAGGCACATTAGGCAACAGATTGAACCTGAAGCTGTAATCCGCCTTTAGGTTGTTGGGGACATCGGCGCCTCCCAATTCCAAGCAACGCTGTCTTAAGCTGGGTGCATTATTTTTGAATATGCCGGCTATCTTTCTCTCTGCATTGGACTGGAACGCCTTCACATGAGATGCTGTATGGGGAAAGTGACCGAGCCCTATCAACTCCCCTGTAAGAGGTCTTGTTGACTGTCTGCGTACATAATCACAAATGATTATCCTCGCCCAGGTGTCGCTGCTGTATACATTATTTTCGAACAATCCTGCTTTATAAAGTTCATATGTTTTATTAATCATTTTCAGCCTTATGGCCTCTTTGCCGCCACATGATATATACTCTCCTCCAACCGCTTCCGCCGCCTCTTTGAAATCGACATTCACCGCCACTTTCTCGATCTCTTCAGCAACGTGCTCGTACCCGCTGGGGGACGCTGTCAGCGAATCAATTCGTGGCCCGGCAGATGCCCCGTCTTTTATATAGGGGCAGTCAGACAGATCGGCCTGTGCTTTTTTAACACTCATGGCAAAGGCCATACATGTTGCTGAACCGCACTTCCCGCAGTTTGTCTTCGGAAGTTTCTTGTATATCTCAATCATGTAATCTTCATCAAATTAACAATATCCAGGATAATTTATTGTATCCGGTCATTGACCTCTCCTGTGGCTTCTTCCATATGATATAGAGAAGGCCGATGACAAGAAGGAGGAGGATCATCATTGTCTCTCTTTTGCGCACACCGGCATACGTCACTTTTTGAATATTTGACCGAGAAACGTTCCGAGTTCCTCCCATGATTTCTTGTCAGCCTCTGCATTATAGCCAAGCGGCAGATTAAATTTCTTTGCGTATGCATCAGCGTCAGGGTTGGTAAAGCTGTGCATTGCGCCTGGATAGGTTATGAACTGGAAATCCGCCCCAGCATCTTTCATCTCTTTCTTAAACGCATCGATCTGCTCTGCAGTGGTGAACTTATCATCCCCTCCATGCAGCACAAGGATTTTGGCCTTCACTGCACCAGGCTGGGCCGGCTTCACCGGGACTAGACTGCCGTGGAAGCTTGCGACCCCTTTGAGATCAATGCCTTGCCGCGCCATATTGAGCACCACGCCGCCCCCAAAGCAATAACCGATGGCAGCGATTTCTCCGGAATCGACCATATGCTGCTTTTTAAGAAAGTCCATGGCTGCTGTGAACCTCGCCTTTGCTGTGTCGAAATTATTCATCACCTCTGATGAGAATTTGCCTGCCTCGTCAGGGTGCATGGCCTGCTTGCCGTCTCCGTACATGTCGACAGCAAGTGCGGCATACCCCATCTCCGCCAGCATGCGGGCACGCTTCCGGGCATATTCGTTATGCCCCCACCACTCATGGACTACGAGGACTCCGGGTCTTTTGCCCTTGATGTTCTTATCATAGGCAAGATAGCCCTTCATCACTGTTGACCCGGAGCTGTAAGAGACTTCTTGCCCAATAATGTTTGACTTTGCTGAAGCGGATACTGCAATCGCCGATGCCAGCGCGACGACAACCACCACTGTCATAATCTTTTTCATGCCTGCCTCCTTAATTGGATTGTTTTAACGGAATATACGGCTGATCTCCTTGTAATAAAAGTGTATCACCAACAGCCTGGGGAGACAACTCCCGGTCATATTTGTCCCTGTTGGCGCTTTCCGGCTGATCTTACCGTAGCGGCAGGCCGGATCTATCAGAATAATCCTACATAAGGTGTAGACAAATAAACGATTCACAAACGCCCGGTAAGCTGGTAAAATTAGATATGGCTGTTTTATGTCAGGACAGCCGGATCCGTTTAGAGAAAGGAGGTGAGGTGGATGAAGAAGATGCTCTCAAAAGAAGCTCTTGAGAAAGAGGCTGCTTTATGGAAAGGCCTGAAGAAGGCTGCTGCAGAAAATCCCGGAAAAGCATGCCGCAAGTGAAAGGGTTGAAAGAGCTAAGGTTGCCGGTCAGGCAACAACAAAAAAAGGCAGCTGTGAGGGACGACTACAGACTCCATCCCGATGGGACCTCATGGCTGCCGGATTTTTTTATCGCATTATGACTGATATGATGATATACAAGGAAAACAGGTTGACATACGATGCCGATTAGCAATGCGTTTGATTTTTTTATCCAGCTGCATATTACCGAGCGCTGCAACCTCCGCTGCAGCCACTGTTATCAGGACGGCAGCAGGTCAGGGGAGATGACGCTCGGTGAAATAACATCCCTTGTTGACGAGGTCTCTGAAATGTTAACAGCCTGGGAAGAAACATACGCTGTCCCGTTTGAATCGAGCTTTACGGTGACTGGAGGAGAACCATTCCTCAGGAGCGACTTCAGCGCCATCCTCGATGCTCTGAACCAGAAGGGATTTGATACATACATTCTTACCAACGGGACGCTAATCAGCCGGGAAAGGGCCCGGGAGCTTGTTGACCTCGGTGTCAGTGGCGTCCAGATAAGCCTTGAGGGGCCGGAGCAGATTCACGACAGCATACGTGGGACAGGGAGTTTTGCAGCTTCGATGAACGGCATACAGAACATCGTCAGTTCCGGCATCGAGCTTACCCTCAATACCACCCTCTCTGAAATCAATGCACCGTACTTCATGGACATGATCAGCCTGGCATCTGCTTTGGGAGCACAGAAGCTCGGCTTTTCAAGGCTTGTCCCGTCCGGGGGGGGAAAGCAGCTTATAAACAAAATGCTTAGCAGCACCGCCGTCGAAGACCTGTACAGGAAAATATTCTCCCTGGATACAGGAGGCCTGAAGATCGTAACCGGAGACCCGGTCGCCTCGCAGTACCGGTCTCCTGACCAGGCTGCTTATGGCAGTTCCGTGCCATCCGGCGGATGCGCGGCAGGCGTTTCAGGTCTGACGATCATGCCCGACGGTACCGTAACTCCCTGCAGGAGGCTCCCGATACCTATCGGGAATGTACGAACTGATTCACTCAGGGAGATCTGGGCCTCTTCCGAAGTGCTGAACAGCCTCAGGGACAAGGCCCTGTATCAGGGAAAATGCGGAGATTGCAGCAGGTGGACCTCATGCCGCGGCTGCAGGGCGATCGCCTTTGCGACTGTTGGGACAGGCGGCATGGACGCCTGTCTTGCAGAAGACCCGCAGTGTTTTATGAAATAAAGACAGCAGTCGCCGCATACATGCGGTCAGAAAAGGAGACTCGATATGAACAGATGGATAATTGATCCCGACCACTCTGTAGCAGCTTTTTCGATCCGGCATATGATGATCGCGCAGGTGCGCGGTCAGTTCAACAAAATCGAAGGGTTAGTCCTCTTCGATCCGGCCGACATCAGTGCTTCGTCCATTGAGCTGACGATCGGCACTTCAAGCGTTTTGACCGGCGTCAGGAAAAGGGACGATCACGTCATGTCAGCCGATTTTCTCGACACAGACAAGTACCCGGTCATCTCATTCAAAAGCAGCCAAATACAGGCCCTCGTTTCCGGGCGCGTACGCGTGAATGGTGACCTGACCCTCCACGGGGTCACACGCAACATAACAGTAGAGGTTTCATACACAGACCCTGTAAAAGACCCCTTCGGCGACGGGCTGAGCATGGGGTTTGCAATAGCCGCCAAGCTTAACAGGGAAGACTACGGCATTACGTGGAACCAGCCTATGCCGGATTTTGGGGTCATGCTAGGTCATGAGGTCGAGCTTCTGATAGATCTTGAGGCAGATCTTGCCTCCGATCAGACAGGATAGCAGACAGGATGAAACAGTAAAGCGCACCAGGAGACCTGTTTATGAAAATTTATGATGTTATTGTTGTAGGCGCCGGAGATGTCGGCCTGGGCATAGTCTTTAAGGCAGCCTCGCAGGGACTCAGCGTGGCTGTTGCAGACAAGGGTAACCCAGGCGGGACCTGTGTCAACTATGGCTGCGTGCCTTCAAAGACACTTATACATACAGCTGACAGGATAACCGAGATCAGGCAGGCGGCTGAATTCGGCGTCCGGGCGCCGATTGTGGAGATAGACTTCGGAGCGATCATGCAGAGGATGAGGGAAACGGTCTCCTCGGGCAGACGCGCCATAGAAAAAGCCCTGGCGGAGACCGACAACATCGACTTTCTCAGGGGACAGGCCCATTTCCTCAATGACCGGACACTTGCAGTCGGACAACAAAAAATCCGGGGCAGGAAGATCTTCATAGCCTCCGGCGCGCGTCCGACTGTCCCTGACCTGAAGGGGCTCGGGTCGGTTGACTACCTCACGAACGAGACCGTGCTGAATCTGGAGGAGCAGCCCGGGAATATGGTCATAATCGGAGGCGGGTTTGTGGGCGTCGAATACGCGCATTTTTTCTCTACAGTCGGGACAAAGGTAACGCTCATAATCCGCGACATGGTCCTTCTGCCTTTTGAAGAGCCGGAAATATCGGAGCTGCTGAAAAATGAGATGGGCAAAAGGATGACCCTCCTCTTCGGGTCTGATGCAGTTGAAGTCAGGAGGCCCGGGGAGGGATATGCAGTGCTTGTAAAGAACAGGGATTCGGGTGCCTTACAGGAGCTGCAGGCCGACGCTGTCATGGTTTCTGCAGGACGGACATCGAACGCTGACCTGCTCAGGATAGAAAATGCCGGTGTCGGGACAAATGAAAGCAACTACATAAAGGTGGACGATTATCTCCGGACGAACAAGAAGCATATCTGGGCCCTGGGCGACGCTATCGGCCGGGCGATGTTCACCCATGCCGGCGACCATGAGGCTGAACTGGCGTGGCATAATGCTAAGAGCAGGAAAAAGCTGCCGATGGATTTTCAGAACGTCCCCCATGCTGTCTATACCTCCCCTCAGATCGCGTCAATCGGCCTGACTGAAAAAAAGGCGAGGGAGGAGTACGAGATCCTGGTGGGAAGGGCGGCGTATTCCGACACAGTCATGGGAGAGGCGATGCTTGAACACAGCGGGTTCGCCAAGTCAATCGTCGAGAAGGGCAGCGGCCGGATCCTCGGGTTTCATATTGTCGGCCCGCACGCAGCGGTCCTGATCCAGGAAGTCGTCAACGCTGTCCTGAACCATACTGACGTGCGGTCGATAACCGGGTGCATGCATATATTCCCGGCTCTGTCAAACCTCGTGACTGAGACCCTGGGCAACCTGGAATAGAACGGGGAGAAGAATGCCGGCAGGGCGGTGAGCATATGGAATTGACCGAAAACGCCGGGACCATCCTGAAGGTCAGGTACCTGGAAAAGGACGAATCCGGGAAGGTGATCGGGACGCTCCAATACTATACCCCGCCTTATTCTGATTCGATTTGTCTGAAATTTATGAATTATGTGGGTTAAGCTTCATCCTTTTGACCGGAATACGGATTCATCCATCTGGCCGGGAATATCATCCTGCAGGTCGTGCCTTTTCCGATCTCACTTTCCACCTTTATCTCTCCCATGTGCTCCGATACTATCTGTTTGGACAGAGACAACCCCATCCCGAATCTATGTTGCTTGGTGCTGAAGAATGGGTCGAATATCTTGTCGATTTCTTCCTTCGAGATACCATGACCTGTATCGGAAACCTCTAAAACCACATTGTCTCCTTCGCCGGACGTGGTAACAGTCACCCTGCCTCCTGCAGGGGTTGCTTCAAGGGCATTTCTCAAGACATGGAACAGCGCCGCCCTGAATAAATTCTTCTCCATATTAATTTTTAAAGATTCCTCTGAGAGATTTGAGGCCAGCTCTACGCCTTTGTAAGCGGCCTCTTTTCCTATGACTGAAATGACCCCCTCGGCAACTTCGTTAATCTCCTCGTAACTGAACATGGACTCTTTATTTTTCAGAAAGTTGTGAAAATCCCGTACGATAGCCTCTAATCTTTCAGCCTCGCTGAGGATAATAGTAAACCCCTCTTTGAGTTTTTCGGGGAAATCCGTCTTTCCTATCATCCGCTTGCACACCCATGCTATGGTAGTGGCCGGATTTCTCACGCGGTCTGCCATTGTCAATGCCATAAGATTCATGGACCTCTCTGCTACGAGAGTCTCCAACTCCTGGTTCAATTCTTCAAGGGTATTTTTGTAGTCCTTTTCCATCCTTATGAGCCTTTGGTAGTTAACGGCCCTTTCTATGGAATGGACAAGATAGTCGGCTTTGTACGGCTTCGTTATGAAATCGAAAGCGCCCTTCTTTATCGCCTCAATGGCCTTATCCGTGTCCGCATATCCCGTCATAAGGATGACCGGTGTTTCCGGATAAAGGTTACGCATTTTTTCGAGCAGTTCGATACCTGAGATCTCCGGCATTACAATATCGGTCAATACAACGTCGACCTTTTTGTCTTTCAATACATCCATTGCCTCTGCGGAACTGCTGCACGGCACGGCCGAATACCCGTGCTTTTGAAGCAGCAGAGATGTGAATTGAAGCACGTCAGGGTCGTCGTCGACAACGAGGACCGAGCCGTATTGTTTCAGGTTCATCGGTCCAGCACCTCTCTTATCTTTCTTAAAAGTTCGGCGGGCCTGACGGGCTTGGACACAAAGTCTACCCCTATTTCGAGCAGGACCTTTTTGTCGATAATCTCCGCAGTATATCCGCTCATAAGGACCGCCCTGATGAGCGGGTTTATTCCCTTTATCTCTTTATACGCCTCTTTCCCGTCCTTCCTCGGCATAGTCACGTCGAAGAGGAGCAGTTGGACAGTATCCCTGTTTTCCATGAATTTACGCACGGCTTCCTCCCCATCGGACGCTTCGATCACACTGTAGCCGGCCCTTTCCAGTACCGACTTTACGAGGTCTCTGACCTCGGCGCTGTCTTCTGCTACTAGCACCGTTTCCGTGCCGCCCTTCGGAGGTGACGGTTCCTTCTGCTCTTTTTCTTCAACCTTGGAACTGATCAGGGGCAGGTATATCTTGAATGTAGTCCCCTTGCCCAATTCGCTGTAGACGTTGATATCGCCCTCGTGCTGTTTTATTATCCCGTATACTATCGCAAGCCCGAGTCCCACGCCTTTGCCCACGCCTTTTGTCGTAAAGAACGGCTCGAATATATTCTCCCTTGTATTTTCGTCCATCCCTGCCCCTTTATCGGACACGGAGACGCACGCATACCTGCCGGCTTTTGCAAGGACGTGTCTATTGACATACTCTCTGTCGATGTTGACAGTCTCTGTTTCTATGGTCAGGAGTCCGCCGTCGGGCATGGCGTCCCGCGCGTTTGTCGCGAGGTTCATCAAGACCTGCTCTATCTGCACAGTATCTGCCATTATGATCAGCGGCTTGTCCGCGAGTACGGTTTTGAGTTCTATGTCTTCGCCTATGAACCTTAAGAGGAGTTTCTCCAGACGTCTGATTATGTCGTTGAGGTCCGCCGGAAGAGGATTGATTATCTGTTTGCGGCTGAAGGCAAGGAGCCCCTGCGTGATGGTTGCGGCCCTCTCGGACGATGAGAGTATCTGTTCTGCATACGACCTCAGGGGGTCGTCCTCTTTCAGCCCTTCAATTAAAAAGTCCGCGTAACCTATTATAGCTGTAAGAATATTGTTGAAGTCGTGCGCTACGCCTCCGGCCAGCCTTCCGACGACCTCCATCTTTTGTGCCTGCCTTAATTGGTCCTCGAGAGACCTCTCCTTGGTTATGTCCTTGCTTATATAGACGAATTTCTTAATTTCACCCCTTTCGTCTTTTACGGGGATGGCAGATATATGTTCATAATAATCAACGCCGTCCTTCCTTTTATTCCTTAATGTTCCTGACCACACTTCCCCGGCAGCGATGCTTTTCAGTAATTCATCGGTAAGTTCCCACGGATGTATTCCTTCAACAAGGTTTTTGCCTATTAATTCATCCTCGGAATATCCGGTTATCCTTTCAATGAAAGGATTTATATACTCGATACTCCCGTTTCTGTCTGCAATTATCACGCCCTCACCAGACTCCTCAACCGCCTTTGTTATCAGGTGTTCGCTCTCCGAGAGTTTCCTCATAAGCAGTGACTCAGCAACAATCAGTGATACCGCATCAATAAATTCCATCTCTGTTTTGCTCAAAACATGGCCGGCTTCGATATAAAGGTTAATTACTCCGAGTACTTTATCTTCATGCTTTATCGGAACGCAGTAATGCCCATGAGGTGAAAGACCATAATATTTAATTTCATGTTCTTCATCGCAGGAAGGTTTATATATGCTTGCGGCGCTCTGAGCGGCCCTGCCGCAGAGGCATCTGCCCATCGGCACCTCGGAACAGACCTTCTTGTGGAGCTCAAGAAAGTTCTTCTCCGCCATAAGGACGAGCCTGTCCGGGTTTTTCTCATCGATGAGGAATATCCCCCCCTTGCTCTGTATGCTTAGCCATTCTATTGAGAGTATCGTCTCCATCACTTTTTTGAGAAATATATCAACGGCCCCGGTCTTCTGCGACGCTTTGAGAATTTCGGATATGGCATACTGCATCCCATATCTTTCAGAAAGCGCCTTGTTGCTTTTTTGGATCTCGTATAGTGTCTGGTGTGTAAATTCCGATAGCCTTCCGACTTCATCTCTGCCCTTGTATATGCTGATATTCTCTATCCGGCCGTCCTTGACAGCCTCTATCTGGAGGGTCAGATTGAATATCGGCCTTAAGAAAGAGCGGTAGAAACCTATTGAGATGAAGATTATCCCGATACCGGCTGTTGCAAAGATGGCCGCCTGGATCTTGGCTATATATGCCATATCCCTGTCTATCCTCTGCTTGAAGGATTTCCTGAACCCGCTTATGGCCCCCTCGATCTTTTGGAGTTCATTATGTATCTGTTTTAATTCAGACCCCGCTGCAGTTCTGTCTGACGGAAGCCCCTTTAAGAGCCTCTCTATCCTTGTGAAGGCCAGCTTTACCTCGACAATATTATGAAACTCGTCCTGTGTGAGCTTTTCCCCAGTCAGCGCCCTCATAGTCTCGGGGATACTTTTTGTAATTCTCCGGGCGGCCTCTATATCCATTTCACCGCCTGTCAGAGCCATATACATGTCGGAACCAGCGATTACTATGTCTCCGGAGGTAAAGAGGTTGGTCAACATGGAGTTGTGCAGTGCCCTGTAATCAATGAAAAGCTTAAAAGAAAAAACAATGGTCAGCAGCACTAAAAGGGAGATAACGATTGTTTTTGCCTTCAGTGTCATCTGACGGCCTCTGTGGTGTATCCGTGTTTCTTAAATACTTTAATACCCTCTGTCCTGAAATAATCATAAAACCGCTTTGCCCCAACAGGATTTTTCGAGGTCTTGAGAAGTGCTATCATCAGAGCGTCCTTGATTTCGTATTCCTTCTCAAATGGAACAACTAAAAGCCCTTT
>Ga0184615_10002265_pt1 | contig 10292 bp, 8 predicted proteins | sample PLM4_65_coex_FD_133134 | JGI IMG/M metagenome (GOLD analysis project Ga0184615, IMG submission 133134) | Groundwater sediment microbial communities from an aquifer in East River, Colorado, USA - PLM4_65_coex | ecosystem: Environmental > Terrestrial > Soil > Riparian zone | place: USA: East... | reverse complement strand
GCCAACCTGCCGGGCGGGGACGAGCACAATCGCCGACTCGAGGCGAAGTACAGGGGGCGCATCAAATTACTGAGTTAAGGAAGGAATTTAGAGCAAGACGTTCGCAGTTAACCGTTGACAGGTCACGAAGGGATGTTTCCATTTCCTTACGCCAGTCGACCATGAACCGTGAACGTTCGTATAAGACCGTTCTCCTGGTCTTCCTTTCGGCTGCCCTCCTTGCCTCACGCGCATTTGCAGCGGACCTCGTTGCCACGGTGCGGGAGGTGATCGACGGCGACACGATCGTCTTGAACGATAGCCGGAAGGTTCGCTATCTTGGGATCAATGCACCGGAGCATGGGCAACCATACGCTCGCGAGGCGACAGGTGTTAACCGTCGGTTAGTAAGCGGCCTCCCCGTTCGCTTGGAGTTTGATCAGCTCCGTGAGGATCGCTACGGCAGGCTCCTGGCATATGTCTATATGACGAAGTGCAAGGTGCGGGGTTCGATGTGCGGACAGGAAGAGATGGTGAACGAGCAGCTCTTGGCCGAGGGGTGGGCTCATGTCTTTTTGATGCCGCCGAACACACGGTATGCTGAGCGGTTCCTTCTGGCGCAAGGGAAAGCCAGAACGGCAAAGAAAGGGATCTGGAAGACCGTTCGTGGGCCATTTAAAATCACTCGGATCGAGCCGAGGGGGGATGGCGAAGAAGGGGAAGGCGCACTTGCAGAGTTCGTCCGGATTGCCAATATCTCGGATCAGATCGTGGATGTCGGCGGGTACTCGATTGCCGATCGGGATGGGCATCGTTATCGCTTCCCATCTGCTCGCCTCCGGCCCGGCCATCTGCTGACACTGGTGACAGGAGAGGGGAAAGATCGCCGAGATGAGGCTGGGCCGATTACCCTCCATTGGAATCGTCGATCGGGGGTCTGGAATGATCGGATGGACACTGCCTACCTCAGGGACCCATTGGGGGAGCTCGTGGATAGATTCGAATACACGGTAGGAGCACGGCGTGAGCGCCATTATCGAGGAGACTAACGTGGTTCACGGTTCACGGTTTACAGTTCACAATCCGAGAGGAAGAAACGGGGCTGTCCGTGAACCGTTAACTGTTCACTGTGAACGCCATGTATGATCTGCTGATCCGTGGGGCTGATCTTCTCGACGGGACGGGAGTTGAGGCGCGGCGGGCCGACCTCGCGGTGGCCGACGATCGGATCGCTGAGATCGGGCGGATCGGCCCTTCCCGGGGACGGCGGGTGATCGAGGCGGCCGGCCTCGCGCTTTGCCCCGGCTTTGTGGACATCCATTCACACTCCGATTACCACCTCTTCCTTCAACCAACGGCCGACAGCGCAGTCCGACAAGGGGTTACGCTCGAGATCGGCGGCAACTGCGGCTACGCGGCGGCCCCGATATGGGGACCCTGGCTGGAAGAACGGGCGGCCATCTACCGTGACCTCTACGGCCTCGACCATGATTGGCAGGGCGTCCAAGACTACTTCAAGCGGCTGGAGGCGGTGGGAATCTCCGAGAACTTCGGCCTCCTCATGGGACACAATACACTGCGCGGCTCGGTTATGGGCGGGGCCAATCGCGCACCATCATCGGAGGAGCTGCAAGCGATGGTCGAAGGGGCGCGACGCGGGATGGCCGAGGGCGCTCTCGGGCTGTCCACCGGGCTGGTCTACCCCCCAGCCTGTTTCTCCAAGCCCGATGAACTGACTGCGATCGCCGTTGTGGTGCGGGACGCCGGCGGCGTCCTGACCTGTCACATGCGCAGTGAAGGGGACGGATTGATCGAGGCGATCAGGGAGATCATTTCAGTGGCGTCAAGGGCCGCGATCCCGCTGCAGATCTCCCACCTCAAGACCTCCGGGGAGCGAAACTGGTCGAAACTTGCCGAGGCGTTCCGACTCATAGAAGAAGCGCGGGCGCGGGGCCTTGAGGTCTCATGCGACCGCTACCCGTACACCGCCTCCAACACCGGACTTCAGGCCGTCCTGCCGACGTGGGCGCTCGAGGGTGGGCAGCAGGAGCGGGTCGAGCGGCTCCGTGACCCCGCGGCGCGCGTCCGTATCGTAGGAGAACTGACGGCACACTACACCGCGGACTACTGGTCCCAACTGATGATCTCCGAGGTGACCCGCGAAGAGCACCGCCACTACGAGGGACTGCGGGTGGCCGAGGCGGCGAAGCGAGTCGAGAAGCCGCCGATCGACTTCGTCCTCGATCTCCTGATCGCGGAGCGGATGCAGGTCGATGCCATCTTCTTTACTATGTGTGAGGAGAACCTAGAGGCGATCCTGCGAAAGCCATATGCGATGATTGGGTCGGACTCCGGCTGTCGCAGCCATGATGGACCGCTGAGTCGCGGAAGACCCCACCCGAGGACCTTCGGGACCTTCCCGCGTGTGTTGGGCCATTATGCCAGGGACAGGCGGGTCCTCGATCTGCCAACCGCCATCACGAAGATGACCTGGGAGCCGTGCTGCAAGCTCGGCCTCATGGACCGGGGACGCCTTCGGCCCGGCTGCGTGGCGGACTTGGTCCTCTTCGACCCCGTGACGGTCTCCGATACGGCCACCTACGAGGCGCCGATCCAGTATCCCATCGGGATTCACTATGTCTTCGTGAACGGCGTCGCGGTGGTCGAGGGCGGCGAGCACACGGGCGCTAGACCCGGCCGAGCCGTGCGGGGAACCTGGAATTCCTGACATGAAGGCGCTTCGTGAGCATTCCGCGGTTCTCGCCGCGTATGCGTTTCTGACGATCCTTCTGACTTATCCGATTGCCTCGCAGCTTTTCACACACCTGCCCGGGGATGGCGGAGACAGCAATATCTTCGTCTGGAATCTCTGGTGGATCAAGAAGGCGATCACCGAGCTGCATACTAACCCGTTCTGGACCGACTACATCTTTTACCCCGATGGGGTCAGCCTCGTTTTCCACTCTTTGGCGCCGTTCAACGGCCTATTGGGCATCCCCTTGCAAGCAATGGTAGGCCTTGTTGCGGCGAACAACCTTATTATCCTTCTCTCGTTCGTTCTTTCAGGGTGTGGGGCGTACCTGTTGATCCGGCATCTAGTCACCGACCGTCTCTCAGCCTTCATCGGAGGAATGATTTTCACCTTCTGCCCATACAAATTCGCTCACCTCTTGGGGCATTTTAACCTCGTCAGCACGGAATGGCTCCCGTTCTATGTCCTTGCTCTGTTAAAGCTGACCAATGAGAGCAAACGAGAGGGGATTTGCCCTTCCCTTCCCTGTGCGGTGTTTCTCCTCCTGATAGCCCTCTGCGATCTTTATTATCTCGTCTATGCTTTGGTGTTTACGGCACTATTCGCCGTGTGCCGAATCTGGACGCAAGGATTCCAGGCTTTTTGGGAACGAGATTGGCGAAGACTCGCCACCGCGCTGGGTCTCTTCCTGGCCGGATTCGCTCCCCTTCTGGTCATGGCCGGAATTGATCTTTTGCGAGGGGGACACGAGACGGTTCGTGCATGGGGCGGAGCCAGGGGCTTCCAGGCTGACCTCTTATCCTTCATCACACCAAGTCCGCTCCACCCTCTGTTGGGACCTCTTGTAAAACCGATCGCCAGTCGATTCAGGGGAGGCCTCCCCGAGGCCACGGTGTTTGCCGGCTACCTGCCTCTTGGTCTCGGGCTATTCGCTGTGGCTAGACTCCGCTCTACCGAACCATGGGTCCGATTCTGGTCGCTTGCCCTTCTGGTCTTTTTCATCCTCTCCCTCGGCCCGTTCCCCAGAATCCTTGGCAAAAGCATCAAACTGATCCCCCTGCCGTACTGGCTCATCATGCTCACGCCGGTCCTAAACAACCTGCGAGTGCCGAGCCGCTTCGACATAATGGTCATGCTCTCCCTAGCAGTCCTTGCCGCCTTTTCCTGCAGTCGGCTGATCAACACGTTCAAGGGCCGCGTAGGCCGGGCCTTGATCTTCCTAGTAATCGTGCTTACCATCGTCTTCGAATACTTGGCCATCCCGTTCCCAGCATTCAGACCCGTCGCACCCAGGGAATACGAGCAGATTGCGAAGGAGCCCGGCGTGTTCACTATTCTCGAAATTCCCTTGGGCCGGACTAGCGGTATCACCAAAGGAGTCGGGGAATTTCGCTCTTTGTTTTTGTTTTACCAGACTGTGCATGGGAAGAAACTTCTCGGCGGGCATGTCTCGCGTGTTCCGGACATCAAGATTCAGGCCCTTGCTTCGCGTCCCCTTCTGCGCAGAATCCTGGAGCTTCAGGGCGAAAATCTGGCCCCCGACACAACGTCGGACAGCTCTGAGTGGTCGCCACTCGCGGACCTAGCGGCACTCCAGGTGCAATACGTGATCATCCACCCACCTTTCGATCACTCTCATGTTCGAGACTATGTGGAGTCAACCCTTCCGGTGAAGAAGATTTCCGAACAGAATAGAGTGGTAGTCTTCCGGGTCCTGCCAATTGCTGGGGAAGCACACTGACCTCCTCGATGTGATATGCTGTCTCAAAGCGTTCAACATAACACGGCCCCCGGGGCCACGAGTGGAGGCAAGACAGCCATTTGGGTGTTCGGTCTGGCTGCAATCCTCCGCCTAGGAACAATCTTCGCATTGAGAAGTTATTTAACGACAGAAACAGCCTATGAGCATCACATAATTGCTACAAACCTCATTATGGGCCGAGGCTTCTCCTTCCCGTTCTACGGGCCGTTGGGGCTGACCTCACAGCAGGCTCCGCTTATTCCCCTGCTACTAGCGGCTTGCTATGCGGTGTTTGGTGTCGGCAGGCCGTTAGCCCTCTTACTCTTTCAGCTTTTTGCCGTCGTTGCCTCTGTGGCATCGGTGTATGCGATCTCGGAAATAGCGAGACAGATTGGTGGTGATCGGGCACGGCTCCTGGCTGGCTTTGGGTGCGCAGTTTACCCCGCTTTTGTCATTTCAGTCACTCACGTCCAGCCTGTGACCTTCGCCATGGCGTGGCTGGCGCTCATGGTTCTGGCAGGCTTGCGCATCGTTGAAGATCATCGCCATGCTAACCTCATGATGTTGGGCGTCTGGATCGGGCTCGGGGCGCTTACCGATCCAATACTCCTATTACCGGGGGCGGCCATCCTTGGGTACTTAGGCATCGTCTGGAGATCCCGCATTGGGTGGCCCGGAGCCGCCCGATACGTCGGCCTGACGGCCGTCGTTGTTTTCGTTGCGCTTACACCCTGGACGATCCGGAATTGGGCGGTTCATCATCGGCTCATGCTGATTAAAGACAGCTTCTGGTACGTTCTGTGGCAGGGGAATGGGCCGGAGGCTTCAGGTACGGACAAACTAATCCTGCCCCCACAAGATGGGGAGCGGGAAGCATCGATTATGGATTTCGTTGGGCGCTACCGCAGGCTGCTTCGGGAGCGACGCCAGGGTATAAGTGTGGACTCAGTCCTCCCCGCTGAGTTTCGGGCGCGACTGGCTCAGATGCCAACCGAGGTCGAGAGGATGGATGCCTTCGGCGTCCTGATTAGGGGATTCCTTCGAGAGAACCCTGCACATTACATTCGCATGTGCCTGCGGCGCTTATGCTACTTTGCCACCTTTGATCCCACCAACCCGAAGTCCAGTCACCCGCTCTACCGTTTGAGTTACTTAGGGGCAGCGGCCTTAGGGTTAGTAGGCGCTATAACGTCCGGCAGTCGGTGGCGCCGACTTACCCTGGTATACGTGGCGATGATCGGGGTCGCGCTGCCCTCGATCTTGATCATCACCTCGGCCCGCTTCCGCCTCCCCGCTGAGGCGTTTCTCATCATCCTTGCCGGCCTCGGCGTGTCACGGATGCTGTCCGGCCTTCGCCCTGGTGCTACCATCACCTCCTCTCAGTAGTTGCCCCCGATTATCCATAGTGGAGCCTATGGGCTAGACCCTGAGTACGATTGATCTCAAACCGAGATCTGAGTAGGATGGAATAGCACAAGATCCGAGGAGCGGGTGTTTCAGGTCTGGAAGAGAATGACTACGCGACCGAAGATCGGGATCACAAGTTGGCATTATCAGGACGACGAGGAGCGCTGGGAGGCGGTCCTGGATGGATACAGTCGCGCCGTCCTTGAGGCCGGCGGCTTGCCGTTGATCCTTCCCACCCCCCACGCCCTGAACTCCGCCGAAGCCTGCGCTGAGCACAGTCGAAGCGGGTCTGCCCTAATCGAGGAGTACCTCGAGGCCATCGACGGGCTTATCATGACAGGTGGGGCCGACATCCACCCGTCATTCTACGGACAGATCGTGCTGGAGCGATGCGGGGAGATCGACGAAGAGCGAGATCGCTTTGAGGTGGAGTTGATTCACGCCGCCCGCGACCGAGACCTGCCGTTCTTAGGGATCTGCCGCGGGCTCCAGGTTTTGAACGTCGCGCTGGGCGGTAGCCTTTATCAGGATCTCTCGTATCGGCACAGGACCGACCCGGTGCACCAGAGCCCGAAGGAGCGGCGGGGAGAAGTCGCTCACTTAGTGAACATCGCGGCACATTCCCGCCTCGCCGAGATCGTCGGCGCCCGAGAGTTTCCCGTGACCAGCACCCACCACCAGATCGTCCGCGATCTGGCGCCAGCCCTCGAGGTCAGCGCCGTCGCCCCCGACGGGGTCATCGAGGGGGTTGAGGGTCCGGGGCGCTTCCTCCTCGCGGTCCAGTGGCACCCCGAGCGGATGGTCGCCCGCCATCCCGAGCAGCTCGCCCTCTTTCGAACCCTTGTTCAACATGCCGACAGAGCCCATCGGCGCTGATCCCCCGCCCTCCGCATGTCGTACCCCGCACCCCGCACCTCGCACTGTTCTTTACTGACGTCCGGCGCACTCCCTGTACGCAACTGCGGCTAGGTCGTCGAGGGGCGGGGCCACATCTTTGATCGCCTCGTGCCAACTGCCTCCCCCTTCCTTCTGCCCCTGGCGTAGCGCTATCCACGTCGCACAGTCCCGGCCGCTGCGAAGCCAGATCCGCAACCCGATTCGCTCCGCTTCGATCTCCTGGGCGAGCGTATAGTCACTGCTGGCCGTCGCCCCTTCGAAGATGCCTCCAAGCAGGATCCCCCCCGGCACGACCGCAATGGCGGTGAGCTCCGCCGCCAGGCGACTATCCGAGACATCCGTCTTGCTCACGGGATGGGCCAGAAGGTCGTGACCAATGGAGTGGGCGATGAGCTGGGCCAGCTCATCGTCGGACGCATGACGGGCTGCGGGCTGGCTGATGTAAATGATTCCTGGGGCGATATTCCATCCGGAGGCCCGGTCATCGCCCACAATGTGGAACGCGAACGACCTCCCGAGATACTTGAACGGAAGGGTCTTCAGGAGCGTCTGGGCGATCCGCTCGACGCGGATCTTGTCATCGGGGGCAGAAACGACTTGGAGGCCGGCGCCTACACTGCATGCGGTGAGCGCCAGCATGACGACAGGAACAACTGCGCGAATCAGGCGCATCCCGCGGCGGCCGTTCCGAAGCGGCGGGGCTTGATAAATGATAAATCTCGGCCCTTTGTCACGTTCCCCCTTTTCCAGCAACAAGGGGATCCACTGATCAGAGTGCCTTCTCGGACGAGTCTTTACGCGATGGATCACCTACAGGCATTATGCCGAAGGGGGGTCCAGATGTAAACGATTTCTTGACGGATGCACGCTCGGGCCGATCGTCTCCCCTACGGCGCTCTGCTCCGCAATAACTGGGCCAGACGCCGGTGGGCGTCACAGCCCACGACCTGGCGAAGCGTATCGGAGGAGACAGAGCTATCTTGGCGCACGTAATGGGCCTTTGCCCTGGCGATCCGATCACGCGATTCCTCTACGCGCGCCTCGGAGAGCCGCCCCCTCTCGACCGCCTCAGCCACTGCAGCGAGCGCCTGCCGCTGCGCCGTCTCGTCTTTACAGATCAGGATGAGATCGCCACCAGCTTCGAGGAAGCGGACGGCTGCCTCACCTGGGGGAGTCGCATCGGCGATGCCTCGCATCAAGAGGTCGTCGCTCATAACCAAGCCCGAGAAACGCATCCGCTCCCGCAGCAAATCGGTCAGGATCGGCCGCGACAGGGTGGCTGGCCGTTCGGGGTCCAGGGCGGGAATCAGGAGGTGAGCAGTCATCAGCGCGCCAATCCCCTCGCCGATCACCTCGATGAATGGGACAAGTTCGACCTCTAAGAGTCTGGCCAGTTCGTGCGGCACGACCGGGAGCGCCAAGTGAGAGTCTACAGCGGTGTCCCCGTGGCCCGGGAAGTGCTTGCCCACAGCCAGCACCCCGACGTCGCGATGTCCCCAGAAGAACGCCGTCCCGAGCTGGGCAACCATCTGCGGGTCGGCGCCAAAGCTGCGGTCCCCGATCACCGGGTTCGCCGGGTTGGTCTGGACATCGAGGACCGGCGCCATGTTCATGTTGATCCCGACGGCCAGGAGTTCCCTGGAGATTGCCTCGCCCAAGGCGTAGGTCAGCTTGATCGAGCCGACAGCCCCGACCACCGAGGGGGACGGCCACTGGGTGAACGGGGGCCCGAGGCGAGCCACCCTGCCTCCCTCCTGGTCAATCGCGATGAAGAGCGGGGTGGGCGCTGCGGCTTGCAGCGCCGCGGTCAGTTCGGCCACTTCTTCCGGACTGCCCACGTTCCGCGAGAACAGCATGAGGCCGCCTGGATTGCACTCGCGGACAAAGGCCTCGAGAGCCTCAGACGGCTCGCGACCTTCGAAGCCGAGGATAAAGAGTTGGCCGATCGCTTCGTGCAGCGTCATCGCCTTCCCGTTGAGTCCTTGGAGACGAAGGCCTGCCGGTACGCCTCCAGGTCCTCTGGCCGAACCTCTCTCCATGTGGCCATCTCCTGATAGAGCCTCTCGGGATCCTTGACGACCTGTTCAAAGAGCTTGGTGGATGCCTCGACGATCATGTTCACCCGGCGCTCGATGAGGAAGCGAAAAAGGGGCGTCAGCAGCTTCGCCATGAAGCCGTAGAAGAGATGATCGATCCGCAAGTAGAAGTCGGGGTCGCTCTCTATGTAGGTCCGGCCTCCTTCCCGCACCTCCCGGTAGTCTAGCACAAGGACCATCCGCCCGGTGAAGCGGAGGAGGTTCGCCAGGGATCGGAACTCCCCCTCAACCCGATAGACGCGCTGACCGTTGGTCATCTGGATCAGCCTCGCCTCACCCCTGAGGGCGCCGCGGTCTTCGACGGTGTAGAACCCCTCCGCGACCTGCGTGACGGTATACCGCTCCAGTGAGGGATGCAGGCGCCTGGCCAGTTGGGTCGCCAGCGGCGGGTGACTCACGAGGAACTCATAGGTGCGGCGGTCCCCCGGAAAGCGGATCCTCGTAATGTGCTGGCGAAGGGTGGGGTTCGCGAGGATTTCGCGCGTCTGCGGATCGTCAATGCTCGGGAGGGCGACGGAGGGACGTCCCGCCTCAGTGGCGGATGCTGAGGAGCCGGGGATACCGCCGAGCACGAGACCGAGGATGACGCCCAGCAGCGCCGCTCGCAAGGACGCCGCCCCGGTCAGCTTCACCAGCCTCTGCCGGCGTCGGCCGCAAGCCGATGCCGCGCCATTGGTCCAGCGAGTGCCGTTCCAACGTGTTGCGGCGAATGACAGAGAGGTATGCAGCACATACGTCTCTTTCAGCGAAGCCTCACTGTTTGGGCGAAAGTAGGTGGAACGGCACGAAGCGCATCGCAGGCCTCAGCGGACCGCGAGCTCCCCGCGAGCCTTGAGGTCATGCACCTTGAGTGCGCCGTAGATCGCCCGATTCATCGGCGTAGCGATGCCGGTCTCTTCGCCGAACCGGACGACGGCGCCTGCCAGCGCGTCAAGCTCCAACCCCTTGCCCGCCACAAGGTCGTTGTAGAGGGAGGCGCGACTCTCGGGTCCCAGGCCGTCAGTGAACTGCATGGCCTGCTCCACCGCGTTGGGTGCGATCGGGATCCGCTGGGCCCGTGCGACGGCCTCGACCTCCTCCATCACCGCGCGAAGCATCGCCCGAGATTCGGGGCAACTCCGGATCTCGCCGACCGGCGCGCGGGTCAGGGCCGTCATCCCGCCGATGGCGGCGATGAACAGGAACTTCTCCCAGAGATCGGCCATGATCCGGGTCGAACGCTCGCAATGAATCTCGGCCTTCTTGAGGACCTCGAAAATCCGCTCCACACGGGGCGTGATTGACCCATCCGGCTCGCCGAATGTAACCTTGCGCGGGCCACCCGTCTGGGCGATGACGCCGGGCGCCCTCACAGCGGAGAAGATATGGACGACGGCAGGCAAGACGGCGGGCTTTCCGTAGATCGCCGCGAGCTGCTCCG
>Ga0184615_10002264_pt1 | contig 10294 bp, 15 predicted proteins | sample PLM4_65_coex_FD_133134 | JGI IMG/M metagenome (GOLD analysis project Ga0184615, IMG submission 133134) | Groundwater sediment microbial communities from an aquifer in East River, Colorado, USA - PLM4_65_coex | ecosystem: Environmental > Terrestrial > Soil > Riparian zone | place: USA: East... | reverse complement strand
TCGCGGTGGTCGACAAGGTGGTCGACAAGCGCAAGACGCGCGCGGTCGCGGAAGCCTATCTCAAATACCTCTATACGCCGGAAGGGCAGGAGATCGCGGCCAAGCACGGCTATCGTCCGCGCGATGCGGCAGTGCTGGCCAAGCATGCCGGCATTTTCCCCAAGCTCGAGCTGGTCACCATCGATAAGGATTTCGGCGGCTGGGCCAAGGCGCAGAACGAGCATTTCGGCGACGGCGGCATCTTCGACAAGATCTACAAGGGCAATAAGTGACGGCGCTCCCGCGCAGCACATGGCGGCAACGGCTGGGCCTGGTCCGGCCCGGGGTCCTGCCCGGGTTCGGACCGGCGCTCGGCTTTACCGTCGTCTATTTGTCGTTGATCGTTCTCATCCCGCTTTCCGGGCTGGTGCTCCGCACAATCGGGATGAGCTTCGACGAATTCCTCGCCAAGGCCTTCAGCGAACGTGCGCTCGCCGCCTACCGCTTGTCGTTCGGCGGCGCCTTCATCGCGGCGACGTTCGATGCCGTCGCCGGCGTCATCGTCGCCTGGATGCTGGTGCGCTACCGGTTTCCCGGCAAGAACGTGCTGGACGCCATCGTCGATCTGCCCTTCGCTTTGCCGACGGCAGTGGCCGGGCTCGCCCTTACCGCCATCTACGCGCCGAATGGCTGGATCGGCAGCCTGCTGGAGCCGCTCGGGATCAAGGTCGCGTTCACGCCGCTCGGCGTGATCGTCGCCATGGTGCTGGTGGGGCTGCCCTTCGTGATCCGTATCGTCGAGCCGGTTCTCGCCGACTTCGATTCCGAGGTCGAGGAAGCGGCCTATACGCTCGGCGCGCGCCGCCGCCAGACCGTGCGGCGCGTCATCCTGCCGGCCCTGTTGCCGGCGATCCTCACCGGCTACGCGCTCGCCTTCGCGCGCGCCGTGGGCGAATACGGCTCGGTGATCTTCATCGCCGGCAATATGCCGGGGGTGTCCGAGATCGCCCCGCTCCTCATCGTCATCCAGCTTCAGCAATTCAACTACGAGGGCGCCACCGCGATCGCGACCGTGATGCTCGCCGCGTCGCTGGGGCTTCTCTTGCTGATCAACACGCTGCAGGCCTGGCTGCGGCGCACCGGCGGGCATTGAGGATCGCCATGGCGACTCGGATCGAGCGACTGCCCTTGTTGAGCGCCCGGCCGGCGGAGTTGTCGGAGCCGCTATGGGCGCGCGTCGTCGTGACCGCGCTCGCGATCGTGGTGCTGACACTGGTGATCCTGGTGCCGTTGGTCTCGGTGTTCAGCGAGGCGCTGGCGAAGGGGATCGGTGCGTATTTAGAGGCGCTGGGCGATCCGGATTCGCTCGCCGCCATGCGGCTCACCGCGCTGACCGCGTCGATCGCCGTGCCGATCAACCTCGCCTTCGGGATCGCCGCGTCGTGGACCATTGCCAAGTTCCGCTTTCCCGGGCGCAGCGTCCTGGTCAGCCTGATCGATTTGCCGTTCGCAGTCTCGCCGGTGATCTCCGGCCTGATCTATGTGCTGATGTTCGGCGCGCAGGGCTGGCTCGGCCCGCTTCTGGCCGAGTACGACATCAAGATCATATTCGCCGTTCCCGGAATCATCCTGGCGACGATCTTCGTCACCTTCCCGTTCATCGCGCGCGAGCTGATCCCCATCATGGAGGCGCAGGGCACCTCGGACGAGGAAGCGGCGATGATGCTTGGCGCCGGGTTCTGGCAGGTTCTGTTCCGCGTCACCATGCCCAATGTCGGGTTGAGCCTTTTGTACGGCGTGCTCCTGTGCAATGCCCGCGCCATGGGCGAGTTCGGCGCCGTATCCGTGGTTTCCGGCCATATCCGCGGCCTGACCAACACCATGCCGCTACAGGCGGAAATCTTCTACAACGAGTATAATTTCGTCGCGGCCTTCTCGGTGGCGTCGCTGCTCGCGCTGCTCGCGCTTGTAACGCTCGTCGCCAAGAGTGTCATCGAATGGCGCCGTAAGCGCGCGCCATCCGGCGAGGGGGGAGCGGGCTGATGATCGGGATCGAGCATGTCAGCAAGACGTTCGGCCGTTTTCCCGCGATCAACGACGTATCGCTCGACATCGCGGAAGGGGAGCTGGTGGCGCTGCTCGGCCCCTCGGGCTCGGGCAAGACGACGCTGCTGCGCATCATCGCCGGGCTGGAACATGCCGACCAGGGCCGCATCGTGCTCGACGGGGTGGATGCCACCAACATGGGCGCCCGCGAGCGCCATGTCGGCTTCGTGTTCCAGCATTACGGCCTGTTCCGTCACATGACGGTGCTCGCCAACGTCTCGTTCGGGCTCGATATCCGCCCGCGCCGCTCGCGCCCGTCGCGCGCCGATCGCACCAAGCGCGCGCGCGAGCTGCTCGACCTGGTCCAGATCGGCAATCTCGGCGACCGTTACCCGTCTCAGCTTTCGGGCGGGCAGCGCCAGCGCGTGGCGCTCGCCCGCGCGCTCGCGATCGAGCCGCGCATCCTGCTGCTCGACGAGCCGTTCGGCGCGCTCGACGCGAAGGTGCGCAAGGAGCTGCGCCGCTGGCTGCGCGAGCTGCACGACACGCTGAAGATCACCGGCGTGTTCGTCACCCACGACCAGGAGGAGGCGCTCGAAGTCGCCGACCGCGTCGTGGTGATGAACCAGGGCGCCATCGAGCAGGTCGGCACGCCGACCGAGGTCTACGACGCGCCCGGCACGCCGTTCGTGTTCGAATTCATGGGGCACGTGAACTCGCTGCCCTGCACCGTGCACAACCGCGAGATCACGGTGGGCGGCATCCGCTTCGCCGCGCCGGAGTACCAGGAGGTCGAGGACGACTTCGCCGTCGCCTTCGTCCGCCCGCACGCGCTCGAGGTGGTGGCGCCCGGTACCGACGGGTCGCTGGCGGCGACCGTGCTGCACGAGCTGGTGCTGGGTCCGACGGTGCGTCTCGACATCCGCGTGGAGAAGCTGGGCGTTCTGGAGGCGGAGATCAGCCGCATCGTCCATGACGAGCTCAGGATCAAGCGCGGCTCGCGCATCGGCATCATCCCGCGCCACATGCAGACCTTCCTGTCCGGCGGCAATGCCGGCCCGTCGGTCAGGATGGAGGAGCGGCGCGACGCGCCGCCGCCGACACCGCCGCAAATGCCGAAGGGCCGCACAGGGCGGCCCTTGTCCGAGATCATGCGGCGGCTCTCCGGCCGCCGCGACTGAGGAAGGCCTAGTAGCCCTCGCGCTCGGCCCGCTTGCGTTCCATCTTGCGGGCCCGGCGGATCGCCTCCGCCTTCTCGCGTGCGCGGCGCTCCGACGGCTTTTCGTATGACCTCCGCATCTTCATCTCGCGAAAGATGCCTTCCCGTTGCATCTTCTTCTTCAGGGCGCGCAGCGCCTGGTCGACATCGTTATCGCGGACGTGAACTTGCACGGGGCGTCGCTTCCTTACCGTTTCGAGGGTGCAGGGTCATAGCACGGGGCCGAACCCTTCGACAAGCGCGGGTGACGCCTTATATTAACGGCGAGATAAGGGATTTCCGCGAAATGGCACTGCTTAAGATCGCCCGCATGGGCCACCCGGTCCTGGTGCGCCGCGCCGAGGAAGTCGCCGATCCGACCGCCCGCGACGTGCGGCGCCTGATCGAGGACATGGTGGAAACCGTGGAGGATGCCCAGGGCGTCGGGCTCGCCGCGCCCCAGGTCCACATCGGCCGCCGCATCATCATCTTCAAGGCGCCGCCCGGCCGCGCCGGCGACGACGACGCCAAGGGCGTCACCCCGCTCACCGCCCTCATCAACCCGGTGATCGAGCTGTTATCGGACGAGATGGAGGACGGGTTCGAGGGGTGCCTGTCCATTCCCGGCCTCACCGGCGTCGTGCCGCGCTTTTCCCGCATCCTCTACCGCGGCCTGTCGCCGAACGGCGACACGATCGAGCGCGAGGCGACCGGATTCCACGCCCGCGTCGTGCAGCACGAAACCGATCACCTCGACGGCATCCTCTACACCATGCGCATGAGGGATCTGCGGCTGCTCTCCTTCACCGACGAGCTGCGCCGCCGTGCATCGGCGGATGATGACGATGACGATGCGGAAGAGGGCGAGGACGAAGAATGAGCGCCCTCGACGATCGCCGCGACGCGTTGCTGGACGAAGTGCTGCGCCACGTCCCGTTCGATGGATGGTCGGCGAAATCCCTCGACGCGGCGCGCATTGCGCTCGACCTCGACGCGCTGACGCTGCACCGCGCCTTTCCGAACGGCATCGCGGACGCGGTGCGCGAATTCTCCGACCGCGCCGACCGCGAGATGCTCCGTTCTGTCGCGGCGCTCGCGCGCGATGTCCGCACCCGCGACCGCATCGCCGCCGCCGTGCGCGCCCGGCTGGAGGCACTCACGCCGCATCGCGAGGCCGCGCGGCGCCTTGTTGCCTGGTGCGCGCTGCCGGGGCACCAGCCCATCGCGGCGCGGCTTCTCTATCGCACGGTGGATTCGATCTGGTACGCGGCGGGCGACCGTTCCACCGATTTCGGCTTCTACACCAAGCGCGCCCTGCTCGGCGGCGTCTACGGCGCGACTCTGCTCTACTGGCTGGAGGATCGCTCGCCCGGCGCGGAAGAAACGTGGCGCTTCCTCGACCGGCGCATCGACGACGTCATGCGCCTGCCGCGGCTCGGCGATCGGGCGTCCCGATTTCTGCGTGGGCTCAGGCCTTCGGCGCGGCGTCCGATCTAGACCGTCGGCAGCTCGATGACCCGGCTCGACTGTGCCGCCCGATACTGATCGAGCCGCTTCGCGATCTTCGCGTCCGACAGCGCCAGCAGCGAAGCGGCGAAGATGGCGGCGTTGACCGCCCCGGCGCGGCCGACCGCGAAGGTCGCGACCGGCACGCCGCCAGGCATCTGCACCATCGACATCACGGCATCCAGCCCGCCCAGCACCGCCCCGCCGCACGGCACGCCGAGCACAGGCAGCGGGGTGAGGGACGCGATGACGCCGGGCAGCGCCGCCGCCATCCCGGCCCCGGCGATGATCGCCTTCAGCCCCCGCTGCTTCGCGGTGCGCGCGTATTCCGATACGTGCTCCGGGTTGCGATGCGCCGACAGCGCCTTGGCCTCGAACGGGATGTCGAGAGACTTCAATGTTTCGGCCGCGTGCTTCATGATCTCCCAGTCGGAGGTCGACCCCATCAGGATACCCACCAGCGGTGCCGTTTCGGGCTTAGTCCTTGGTTTTGTGGGTTTCTTCGCCATGATTCGAGTATGCCACAAGTTTTCGTTAACCATCGTGGCCTAGTTTTACCGAGAATTCGGCGAATCGATGAAAATCCCGCAAACCAGATCAGGATCGGCGCCGGCCGCACGGGTCGGAAGGGCCGGCGCGGCCTCGCCCGCTGCCGGCGCGTCGGCCGCACCCACGTCGGTCGCCGCGCCCGCGGTCGCCACGACGATCATGGGAATCCCGGACGACGAGCTCACCCCCAAGGTGCGCCAGGCCATCTTGACCCTCATGGGGGAGGTCGACCGGCTGCGGCAGGAGGTGGAGCGCGGCAATGCGCGCATCTCCTATCTCGAAAAGCTCGCCGATGAGGATTCGCTCGCGCCCATCGCCAATCGCCGCGCCTTCGTGCGCGAGCTCGCGCGCTACATCGCCTTCGCCGAACGCTACGGCACGCCGTCGAGCCTGATCTACTTCGACGTGAACGGGCTGAAGCAGATCAACGACACGTACGGCCATGCCGCGGGCGACTCGGTGCTGCTGCAGATCGCCAACACGCTGCTCGCCAATGTGCGCAAGTCCGACGTCGTCGCCCGCATGGGCGGCGACGAGTTCGCCGTGCTGCTGTCGCACGCCGACGAAAAGACCGCTTCCGACAAGGCGCAGGCGATCGTCGCCAAGATCGAGGCGTCGCCGCTCGCCTGGAACGGCCAGTCGATCCCGCTCGCGGTCGCCTTCGGCATTCATACCTTCCACGGCGGCGAGGATATCGGCACCGCGCTCGATGCCGCCGACAAGGCGATGTATCGACAGAAGAAGGCGCCGGAGACCAAGGGGTGAGTTCACGTCCCGGGTCCGCCGTGCACGGCGCCTTGCCTAGGATAGCGGGCTTTTACGCGATGATGTCCGGCACCAGCTTGCTTTCGAGCTGGGAGATCTGGTCCTTAAGCATCAGCTTGCGCTTCTTCAGCCGCTGCACTTGAAGCTGGTCGAACGGGGTCGTCTCGGTCAGCTTGGCGATGATTTCGTCGAGGTCGCGGTGCTCGCTCTTTAGATCGGAGATCTTGCGACGTATCTCGTTCTGATCGACCGGTGGCATCATCGCTGCCACTTTATCAGATTTGCCCCCCGCGCGGCTTGCGGGCAAACTGCCGCGCCATGACGAAGATCGAGCGAATCGGCATCCTGACCAGCGGCGGCGACTGCGCCGGGCTGAACGCCGTGCTGCGCGCCGTGGTGCTGCGTGCATCCAGCGCCTATGGCTGGCGGGTGATCGGCATCCGCGAGGGCACGCACGGGCTGCTGCGCCGCCCGGTGGAGGCCGACGAGCTCGACCCCGATCAGTTCACCGGCAATCTGCTGCGTCAGGGCGGCACCATCCTCGGCACCACCAACTATGGCGATCCCTTCGCCTATCCGATGCCGGACGGCTCGAGGAAGGACCGCGCCGACGAGGCGATCGAGGGCTACCGCGCGCTCGGGCTGCACGCGCTGATCGGTATCGGCGGCGACGGTTCGCTCGCGATCCTGCGCAAGCTGTCCCAGCGCGGCGATTTCCCTTTCGTCGGCATCCCGAAGACCATCGACAACGACGTCGGGCTGACCGAGAACTCGATCGGCTATTCCACCGCCGTGGACGTCGCGACCGAGGCGCTCGACCGGCTGCAGCCGACGGCGGCGAGCCACAACCGCGTCATGGTGCTGGAAGTGATGGGCCGCGACGCCGGCCACATCGCGATCGCCGCCGGCATCTCGGGCGGCGCCGACGTGATCCTGATTCCGGAGATCCCCTATTCCATGGCGGGCGTCGCGGCAAAGATCGAGAGCGTCCGCCAGTCGGGCCGTAATTTCGCGCTCGTCGTCGTCGCCGAGGCGGTCTCCACCGAGGACGGCGAAAAGGTCACGAGCGGCGACAGCGCGCGCTATGGCGGCATCGGGCACTACCTCGGCAAGCGCATCGCGGAGGAGACCGACGCGGTGACGCGCGTCACCGTGCTCGGCCACGTGCAGCGCGGCGGCACGCCGAGCCCGCGCGACCGGCTCTACGCGTCCGCCTTCGGCGTGCACGCGGTCGATCTGATCGCCGAGGGCAAGTTCGACCGCATGGTGGCGTGGCGCAACCGGCGCTGCACCGACGTGCCGCTCGCCGACGCCATCGCCAGCTACCACACCGTCGATCCGCACGGGGCGCTGGTGCGCACCGCGCAAGGGCTCGGCATTTACATGGGAGAGATCGCTAATGGCCGATAAAACCGAGTTACCGTCCCACCCGTTCTGGGATTTCGCGCTGCCGCTGCACGAGACCAAGGGCGTGGGCGAAGCCGTCATCGCGCTGCAGGACCGCCACGGCGTGAACGTCAACTGCATGCTGCTGTCGTGCTGGGTCGGCGCGACGGGGCGCGGCCGGCTCGGCGAGGACGGCGTCAAGCAGGCGATCGAGGCCGCGCGCGTCTGGAACAAGGACGTGGTGCAGGCGCTGCGCAACGTGCGCCGCGTCATGCGCCCGGGCATCCCGCCGATCGACAAGGCGATTTCCGACAGCCTGCGCCGCCGCATCCTGGAGATCGAGATCGATTGCGAGCGTGCCGAGATCGTCATGCTCGGCCAGCTCCTCGATCGCGCGATCGACGCCGCGTCGTCGCCCGAGTCGCGCGCCGAGGACGTTGCCGCCAATTTGCGCGATTATTTCGCCACGCTCGGCGTGAAGCCGGAAACCGACGACTTCGCCTATGTGCAGTCGCTGATCAGCGCGGCGGTTCCCGGCATCGCCCGTTCGAAGGGCGAAGCGCTCGCCAAGGCCATGATCGAATAAGGGATTCTGCCCCTTTCGCGGGTCACCCTTGGCAAATTATCGCGACAGGCATAAATTTGAATTTGATTCGGAGTCTATTGGAACGGAGGTTGCCTCATGGCCATGGACGATCGCGTCGAGTCGCTGAAGAGCAAGCATGCGGAACTTGAGAACCTGATCGAACGGGAAAATACCCGCCCCTCTCCCGACGAGACCCTGATCTCCGACCTCAAGAAGCAAAAGCTTCGAATCAAGGACGAGCTCACGAAGCTCCTCCACGTCTGACGTCGTCTTAGCCGACCCTTCGTTCCGCCCTTTCGGTTGGAGAGCGCGGCGTATGGCCTTGCGCGATTGCGGACTCGACAGCGGCAAGCACCGAGCCTTACGCCGCGTAAAAGACGTCACCGCGTTCGATTGCCAATTGTATAAAACGCGCCGCGCTGCGGTCGTTCGGAAGAGGCCGCATCGTCGAACAAATTTCGTCGCTACTTAGACTCGTCCGTATCATCATCGTCAGGTAGTTCCGCCAGCGGTCTGACCTCGAGATTCGCCCCCCTCTCGATGCAAACATGTGGATTGTCGAAGCGGTCTTCGTAAGGCATCCGGCAGATTTCAAAGTCCCCGAAGACGGGTAACGTGGCCTCGCCCTTGCTTATGGCCTCTTCGACCTCTTGGGCTTGGTGCTCCCCGACGATCGAGAACTTGCTGCGCGGCGCCGTGGTAAACAGCATGTAGCCGTTATCCCCGGTCAACATAATCACGCCGGATGCCGACCAGCACTGATCCATCACCCACGCCTGTTCCTTGCACGTGGTTCCGATAGCGAAGGTGGGGGACGCCGCGATCATGGCAATTGCCGCGCTGATAAAAAATTCTCTTATTGCCATCGTCCCGGCTTGCCTTCACCTCGACCGCCTACGCCGTTTCGCAAATATAAATGCGCCGTCTTCGTGCGATGTCGGCAGCTTTCGCTCACACCTCTGCCGCCCCATGGTAGAATTATAAGTTAAATGCCACCTACTCCCCCCGAGAAGTCAAATGACGTGCAACGGCTATTCATCAGCGCGATGCTGCTGGCTTCGGCACTGTTGGCCGCGTGCGCCAGTAAGACCAAGATCGAAGACGCCTGCGCCGACCAGATGACTCAGGGCGGGATGAACGAGTGCCAATTCCGGCAATGGCAAGCTACCGACGCAAAGATGAATGACGCCTACGACATGCTGATGGAGAGAGTGAAGACCTTTTATGGAGACCTCAGCACTTCCGACGCCGAGCCGGTGGTTCCGGCTGAGGACGAACTGCTCCGCCGATCTCAGATCGCTTGGATCGATTATCGCGATACGCACTGCGCGTTTGTGGCTGGGGCAACGGAAGGGGGCAGCGTTCAACCTATGATTCGGGCCATTTGCCTGACCGAATTGACGGAAAAGCGGACACGAGAACTGAACTGGCAGCTAGCGTGTCCGGAAGGTGACTTGGCCTGCGTTGCGCCGAAACGTTAGGGCATAGAAGGCGTTCGCGCCGCCGCGGTCGTTGGACCACGGGCGGTCGCACCCATAACCTAACGTCTCATTGTTTTTCGCTGTCGATGCGATCGTCCTCCTCGGGACGAGGAAAGATTATTTCCGGGTCCGGGCACGCCACGGTGGGGTCGGATTTGGCGATGACCGCAAAGTTCTCCGGTCGCACGAAGACGAACGGCTGCGTGAGGAGGAACTTCATTTGCGCGATCATGTAGTGAATAGTCCAGATTCCACCGAAGCCCAGCTCGCCTAGATCGACCTCCGGCACGATGTCCACGTCCGCGGCGTTCATATAAGCCGGATTGGAGTGGTCCGTACCCCGCTTCCACCAAAGCTCGACGAACTCTCCCTTGCTGCTTCCCACGGGAAGGATCAGAGCGATCTTTCCCGTATCTTCTGGGTCAAAGGAGCGATCACTATTGGGCGGAATGAGGCATTCGGCGTAGAGCACCGGCATGCCTTGCGTGCGCAGCGGCTCGAGTTGAAGGTGATGGAAATCCGCGAATCGCGGCGGCCACTCGGCGCGAGCGGCGCCGACACAAGCCGCGCAAATAAAGGCGATGACTGTGCAAATCGTTTTCATGGGCTTTATGGCTTCTCGAAGAATGCGAAGTAGCTGCTGTTCGCCGGCGCATCCTTCGTCGGAGATACGTTTCGGTACGGCCCGAACGTGTCGAGGAACCGAGCAGGCGGGTTGTAAGTCAAGTTTGGTCCCGTCGAACCGGTCGGCCGATTGTTGAAATGAAATGCGCTTGCGATGCCTGTCGTCGGCACGGC
>Ga0184615_10002263_pt1 | contig 10294 bp, 6 predicted proteins | sample PLM4_65_coex_FD_133134 | JGI IMG/M metagenome (GOLD analysis project Ga0184615, IMG submission 133134) | Groundwater sediment microbial communities from an aquifer in East River, Colorado, USA - PLM4_65_coex | ecosystem: Environmental > Terrestrial > Soil > Riparian zone | place: USA: East... | reverse complement strand
GCAGCTGATCTTCGACCTCAAGCGCGCGAACCCGAACGCCCGCGTGCACGTGAAGCTCGTGAGCCAGTCCGGCATCGGCGCGGTCGCCGCGGGCACGGCGAAGGCGCTGGCTGACGTCATCCTGGTCTCCGGCCACGACGGTGGCACCGGCGCTTCGCCTTGGTCCTCCATCATGCACGCGGGAACGCCCTGGGAGCTCGGGCTCGCGGAGACGCAGCAGACCCTGGTGCTCAATCGCCTGCGCGGCCGCATTGCGGTGCAGGTCGACGGCCAGCTGAAGACCGGCCGCGACGTGGTGATCGGTGCGCTGCTCGGGGCGGACGAGTTCGGCTTCTCCACCGCGCCGCTCGTCGTCGAGGGCTGCATCATGATGCGCAAGTGCCACCTCAATACCTGCCCGGTCGGCGTGGCCACCCAGGACCCGGTGCTGCGCAGGAAGTTCGAGGGCAAGCCCGAGCACGTCGTCAATTATTTCTTTTTCGTCGCCGAGGAAGCGCGGGAGCTGATGGCGAAACTCGGCGTCCGCAAGTTCAACGACCTCATCGGGCGCGCCGATCTCCTCGACACGAAGAAGGGCATCGAGCACTGGAAGGCGAAGGGCCTCGACTTCTCGAAGATCTTCGCCACGCCGCAAATGCCGGCTGAAGTTGCGCGTTACAACAGCGAGAAGCAGGAGCACGGGCTGGAAAAGGCGCTCGACAACCGGTTGATCGAGCTGGCGCGCCCGGCGCTCGAGCGCGGCGAGAAGGTCACCATCGAGACGCCGATCCGCAACATCAATCGCACGGTCGGAACCATGCTGTCGTGGGAGATCGCCAAGCGTTACGGGCACGAGGGGCTGCCGGACGACACGATCCATATCCGCTTCGCGGGCTCCGCCGGCCAGAGCTTCGGCGCATTCCTCGCGAAGGGCGTGACGCTCGATCTGATAGGCGACACCAACGACTATTGCGGCAAGGGGCTCTCGGGCGGGCGCATCTCGGTCCAGCCCTCGCCCAAGTTCCGCGGCGAACCGACCGAAAATATCATCACCGGCAACGTCGTGCTCTATGGCGCGATCGCTGGCGAGGCGTACTTCCGGGGTGTTGCCGGGGAGCGCTTCGCGGTGAGGAATTCGGGCGCCCAGGCGGTCGTCGAGGGCATCGGCGACCACGGTTGTGAATACATGACCGGCGGCACCGTAGTGGTGATGGGAATAACCGGCCGTAATTTCGCCGCCGGCATGTCCGGTGGTATCGCCTACGTGCTCGACGTCGACGGCGAGTTCGTCAAGCGCTGCAACACATCGATGGTGGCCCTGGAGCCGCTGCTCGCCGAAGCCGAGCAGGAGGCGAAGCTTGCGCGCGCGCTGTGGCACGGCGGCGTGGCCGACGAGGCGATCGTGAAGCGGCTGATCGAGAACCATGCGCGTCATACGGGCAGCGCGCAGGCGCAGCGTGTGCTGGAGCGCTGGAGCGAGTACCGGCCGAAATTCATCAAGGTCTTCCCGAACGAGTACCGGCGCGCGCTCGGCGAGCTCGCCGCCAAGGGACGCAAGATCGCGGCATGACCGGGACAAGGGGTGGGGGCGCCTTCCGCGCCCGCGGCGGGGCGTGCCTGCTCCCCCGTCCGCCATCGCCTTGCAGCACGGTCAACCGACGTCCGGACTGAACAGACACCATGGGCAAGATCACAGGATTTCTCGAGCACGGTCGCGTCGAGGAGACCCACGAGCCGAAGGAAGCGCGCAAGAAGCACTACCGTGAGTTCATTCCCCACCTCACGGACGAAGCGGCGGGCATCCAGGGCGCGCGCTGCATGGACTGCGGCATCCCGTTCTGCATGAGCGGCTGCCCGGTCAACAACATCATCCCCGACTGGAACGATCTCGTGTACCGCCAGGACTGGAGGTCCGCGATCGAGACGCTGCACTCGACCAACAACTTCCCCGAGTTCACGGGCCGGGTATGCCCGGCGCCGTGCGAGGAGGCGTGCGTCCTGCGCATCAATGAAGATCCGGTCGGCATCAAGTCGATCGAGCACGCGATCATCGACAAGGCGTGGGAAGCGGGCTGGGTCAAGCCGCAGCCCCCCGCGCGCAAGTCCGGCAAGAACGTGGCGGTCGTGGGCTCGGGGCCCGCCGGTCTTGCCTGCGCGCAGCAGCTCGCGCGCGCCGGCCACGAGGTCGTCGTGTTCGAAAAGACCGACCGTATCGGGGGCCTGTTGCGCTATGGCATTCCCGATTTCAAGCTCGAGAAGCGGCAGATCGACCGGCGCATGGAGCAGATGGCGGCCGAGGGCGTTTCGTTCCGCACCGGCGTTTGTGTCGGCACCCAACGCCCCGGCAAGGGCGTTCCCGACTGGGCAAGGGAGCTGGTTGCGCCCGGGAAGCTCCTCGCAGAGTTCGACGCGGTGGTTCTGGCGGGTGGCGCGGAGCAGCCGCGCGACCTGCCGATACCGGGCCGGGAGCTCGACGGCGTGCACTTCGCGATGGAGTTCCTGCCGCTGCAGAACAAGCGCGTCGCGGGCGACACGGGCGTGCCCGACCTGTGGGCGACCGACAAGCACGTGGTGATCATCGGCGGCGGCGATACCGGCTCCGATTGCGTCGGAACATCGAACCGCCATGGGGCCCGGTCCATCACGCTATTCGAGCTCTTGCCCATGCCGCCCGACGTGGAGCGCAATCCTGTGTGGCCGTACTGGCCGACGCGGCTGCGCACCTCGTCCTCGCACGAGGAGGGCGTCAACCGCGACTGGTCAGTCGCCACCAAGCGATTCATCGGCGAGGGCGGCAACGTCAAGGCGCTCCAAGCGGTGCGGTTGGCATGGCACGAGGGCCGGATGAGCGAGGTGCCAGGCTCGGAGTTCACGCTGCCCGCCGATCTCGTGTTACTGGCGATGGGATTTGTGTCCCCGGTCCAGTCGGTATTGGACGGCTTTGGAGTGGCCAAGGACGCTCGCGGCAACGCCAGGGCGACCACGGACGGTACCGGCTGTTATGCCACTTCCGTGCCCAAGGTATTCGCCGCCGGCGACATGCGGCGCGGGCAATCGCTCGTGGTATGGGCCATACGCGAGGGGCGGCAGTGCGCGCGCGCGGTGGACGAGTTTCTGATGGGGTCTTCCGAGTTGCCAAGATAAGAAACGGCAACTCGTAAGACCCGGTATATGTGAGCAGGGGGCCAGAGCCCTCCGCACCCCCCAGCGGTGTCGCAGTCCTCGACATGACAAAACTCAAGAACGACACCCTGATCCGCGCGTTGCTGAGGCAGCCTACCCCCTACACACCGGTCTGGCTCATGCGCCAGGCCGGGCGCTATCTCCCCGAGTACAACAACACGCGCGCCCGCGCCGGAAGCTTTCTCGCGCTTGCCAAGAACCCCGACCTCGCCACCGAGGTGACGTTGCAGCCGCTGGCCCGCTTTCCGCTGGACGCCGCCATCGTTTTTTCAGATATCCTCACGATACCCGACGCCATGGGCCTCGGACTGAGCTTTGGCGACGGCGAGGGACCGCGCCTGGAGCGCCCGCTGCGTGACGAACGGGAAATCCGCAAGCTCCTCGCGCCCGATCCGCGGGAGCATCTGGGGTACGTGCTCGAAACCGTGCGCCAGGTGCGCGCGGCGCTGAACGGCAAGGTGCCGCTCATCGGATTCTGCGGCAGCCCGTACACTCTGGCGTGCTATATGGTGGAAGGGTGCACCAGCGCCGATTTCCGCACCGTGAAGTCGATGCTCTACGGCCGCCCCGAACTGCTGCACCACATCCTGGAAGTCAACTGCCGAGCCGCCACAGCCTACCTCAACGCCCAGATCGATGCTGGGGCCCAGGTGGTCATGATCTTCGACACCTGGGGTGGCACGCTGGGCGCCGCGGAGTACAGGGAATTCTCACTTTCCTACATGCAGCGCGTCCTGAAGGGCCTCACACGCGAGCATCATGGAGAGCGGGTGCCCAGCATCCTTTTTACCAAGGGCGGCGGAGGGTGGCTCGAAGCGCTGGCCGCCAGCGGCTGCGATGCAGTCGGGGTCGACTGGACAGTCGATCTCGGCGTGGCGCGCGCCCGCGTCGGACAACGCGTATCCCTCCAGGGAAACCTGGATCCAGCGGCGCTGCTCGCGGGAAGGAGCGCGATACGCGCGGGAGTCGCCGCCACCCTGGCCGCATATGGCAATGGCGCGGGCCACGTCTTCAATCTCGGCCATGGCGTCACGCAGTTCACCCCTCCCGACAGTGTCGCGACGCTGGTGGAAGCGGTCCACGAGCTGAGTCCGGCCTATCACTGAAAACCCGCGCCAGCGCTGGGTTTGCGGGTAACCCACCCGGCTTATGCACACCACGACCTGGTGGAGCATCTGAGTACCCGGGGTGCGTCCCGAGCGCAGCTATCTTATATAGTAGTTTGATTTATAGGTGTTTTTCATTCCGAGCTTGGCTGGGATAGGTGGCAACGGAGAGATCTACGCAAGCTTTAGCGTGTGCAGGTCATGGTCTATCAACATAGTTATCCACAGGCAGGTGTTGATAACGCAAAATTTCTGCTTTGCCTTAATTGGTTGGCGCTTGTTCACCGGAGCCGCTGGAGCATGAGTGCGCACTGCCCGCGCTGTTCAGGGTGCAGGCAATTGCCGGCATGAGCATCATTCGCGTCGCGCTCGACGTCCCGGTCGCCAAACTGTTCGATTACCGCGCGCGGGAAGCGACCGCCGCCGATGTCGGCCGCCGCGTGCTGGTGCCCTTCGGCCGGAAAACCGCGGTCGGCGTGATCGTCGAGCTTGCTCATTCCACGGCGGTCCCTGTGGAGCGGCTAAAAGGCGCCATCCGGATACTGCACGAGTTCCCGCCGCTCGCCGCTGAGGATCTGCGACTGCTGCGGTTCGCCGCCGATTACTACCACCACCCGCTGGGCGCAGTGGTGATGGGCGCGCTGCCGACGCGCCTGCGCCGTGTCGCCGGTCCTCCGCGCTTCAAGGAACGCGGCAGCTACCTTCTTACTCCGGCCGGGGCCGCGTTGGCAGTGGCGGCGCTGCCGCCGCGTGCCCGCGCCCAGCGCCGGCTGCTGGAGCGCCTGCGTCACGGGCCACTTGACCATGCCGAGGCACGCACCGCCTTCCGACAGGCCCGCTCCATGCTCAAGCAGTTCATGGAGCGCGGCTGGGTGACTCTCCAGGAGGAAGGGCCCGCGGTCAAGACAGCGCCGCTTGAGGCCGCTGCTGCGCCCGAACTCACCGCCGAGCAATCGCAGGCCGTATCCCGGATTCGCGCCGGCCTCGGTGGATTCCACCCGTTTCTACTGCTGGGGATCACCGGCAGCGGCAAGACGGAGGTCTACCTGCACGCTGTCGCCGCAACGCTTGAGGCAGGGGGACAGGCGCTGGTGCTGGTGCCCGAGATCGCGCTCACACCGCAGCTGGAAGCGCTGGTGCAGCATCGCTTTCCAGGCACGCATACGGTCAGCCTGCACAGCGCGCTCGCCGACGCGGAGCGACTGGAGCACTGGCGCGCAGCATGCTCCGGGCAAGCCCGTATCGTTCTCGGCACCCGGCTCGCCGTGTTCGCGCCACTGCCGGAACTGGGACTCATCGTCGTGGACGAGGAGCAGGACAGCTCCTTCAAGCAAGGGGAGGGGTTCCGCTATTCGGCGCGGGATCTCGCCGTGGTGCGGGCACGGCAGCGCGGCGTGCCGGTCGTGCTCGCCTCGGCTACTCCCGCGCTCGAGACCTATCACAACGCCGTCAGCGGGCGTTACACGCTGCTCACGCTGTCGAGCCGCATCGGGGCCCCGCCGCCGCGCATTTCCTGCATCGACACGCGCGGCGATAAGTTGAGCGACGGACTGTCGGAGCGCCTGCTGGCCGCGCTGCGCGAGCGCGTCGCGGGCGGCGAGCAGGCGCTGGTGTTCATCAACCGCCGCGGATACGCGCCGGTGCTGATGTGCCGGTCCTGCGGGTGGGTATCCGGCTGCCAGCGCTGCTCGGCGCGACTCGTGCTGCACCTGAATGAGCGGCGCCTGCGCTGCCACCACTGCGGCCATGTCGCCCCATCCCCCATAGCCTGCCCCGGCTGCGGTAACCAGGATCTCGCGCCGGTCGGCCACGGCACACAGCGCGTGGAGGAGGCGCTGGCGCGGCTGCTCCCGCAGGCGCGCATCCTGCGCATCGACCGCGACACGACGCGCCAGCGCCGCGCGTGGCGCATGATGCGCCAGCGCATCCAGGAACGCGACGTCGACATTCTGGTCGGCACCCAGATCCTCGCCAAGGGCCACGACTTTCCTCACCTCAACCTGGTGGGCGTGCTGAACGCCGACAGCCAGCTCTACAGCAGCGACTTCCGGGCCGCCGAGCGGCTGTTTGCGCTGCTCACCCAGGTCGCCGGGCGTGCCGGACGCGGCGGCACCCAGGGCGAAGTGCTGATCCAGACCGAGTTCCCGCATCACCCGCTCTACGCGGCGTTGCGCAGCCAGGACTATCGCGCATTCGCGGACGACGCGCTCGCCGAGCGCCGGCAGGCGGGCTTCCCTCCATTCGTCCACCAGGCGCTGTTGCGCGCCGAGGCGCCGCGGCTTGCCACCGCGCTCGAGTTCCTCGGCGAGGCCGCGCGCTGCGGCAGGGCGCTCGACGAGCATGTCACCGCGTACGACCCGGTGCCCGCCGCGATGCCGAGGCGGGCGGGGCGCGAGCGCGCGCAACTGCTGGTGCAAGCCGGCTCGCGGCAGCGCCTGCGCGACTTCCTCGGCGCATGGCAGGACGCGCTGGCGCGCTCGCCCGCCACGCGGGCGCGCTGGTCAATCGACGTCGATCCGCTGGAATTCTGACGTTGGAGCCTATCTCAATAATAGGCACACGTGCCTATTATTGAGATAGGCTCATATAATCGCGCTTTTTCTCCGGATTCCCGATGCAAGCCCCCGCTTTCCCCGACGTGCGTTCGCAGCTTTCCGCGCTGTTCGAAGAGGCGATTCGAAAAGTCGCCCCCTCTGCGCTCGCGCCGGGCATCGTGCTGGAGAAGCCGCGGCTGGCCGAGCGCGGCGACTACGCCTGCAACGTCGCGCTGCAGCTCGCGAAGCAGCTCAGGCGCGCGCCGCGGGAGATCGCGGACCGGCTGGTGGCGGCGCTGCCGGCGTCGCCGCACCTCGAACGAGCCGAGGTGGCGGGAGCGGGCTTCATCAATCTCTTCCTGAAGCGCTCGTTCAAGCAGCGGGTCGTCAATCGCATACTGGAAGCCGGACAAAGTTTCGGAAGCGGGCTGCTCGGCCAGCGCAAGAAGGTTCTGGTCGAGTTCGTTTCGGCCAATCCCACCGGTCCACTGCATGTCGGCCACGGCCGCGGCGCCGCCTACGGGGCAAGCCTTGCCAACGTGCTCACGGCCGTGGATTTCGACGTGACCCGCGAGTTCTACGTCAACGACTCCGGACGGCAGATGGACATTCTGGCGCTGTCCACCTGGCTGCGTTATCTGGAGCTGTGCCAGGAGGCGGTGCCGTTTCCCGCAAACGCTTATCAGGGGCAATACGTCCGCTCCATGGCGCGCGCGATCCACACCGAGCACGGAGCGCGGTTCCGTCGCGACGCAGGGGCGTTCACTGCGGCGCTCTCCGAATCCGACGAGGAGGCCCGCCTGGATGCGCTGATCGACCTCGCCAAGCGCAGTCTCGGCGCGGACTACGACACCGTCCACGGCTTCGCGCTCAAGGAGCAGCTCGCGGATTGCCGCAACGACCTCGCCGAATTCGGGGTCACCTACGACGACTGGTTTTCGGAGCGCTCGCTCTATGAGTCCAGCCGGGTCGAGCGCGCGCTGCAACGGCTCGAGGAACGCGGCCATATCTACGAGAAGGACGGGGCGCGGTGGTTTCGCTCGAGCCGATACGGCGACGAGAAGGATCGCGTGGTGCGGCGCGAGAACGGCCAGTACACCTATTTCGCTTCGGACATCGCCTACCATCTGGACAAGTTCGAGCGCGGCTTCGACATCGCGATCAACGTGTGGGGCGCGGACCACCACGGCTACATCGCGCGCGTCAAAGGGGCGCTTGCTGCCCTTGGCCTCAACCCGGAGCGGCTCACCATCGCGCTGGTGCAGTTCGCCGTGCTCTACCGCGGCGGGCAGCGGGTCGCCATGTCGACGCGCGCCGGTGAGTTTGTCACGCTGCGCGAGTTGCGCAGCGAGGTCGGCAACGACGCAGCGCGCTTCTTCTACGTGCTGCGCAAGGCCGATCAGCACCTCGACTTCGACCTCGACCTTGCCAAGTCGCAGAGCAACGAAAATCCGGTCTACTACGTCCAGTATGCGCACGCCCGCGTGTGCAGTGTGCTCGGGCAATGGGGGGGGGACGCTGCGGAGCTTGCCGGCGCTGATGTGGCTGCGCTCGGCTCGGAGCACGAGAACGCGCTGCTTGCCCGCCTGCTGGAATACCCGGACGCGGTAGAGAACGCGGCGCGCGATTTTGCGCCGCATTTGATCGCGTTCTACCTGAGGGAACTCGCCGCCGAGTTCCACAGCTACTACAACGCCACGCGCCTGCTGGTGGAGGAAGAGAGCGTGAAGCGAGCGCGGCTCGCGCTCGCTGGCGCGGTGCGCCAGGTTTTGCGCAACGGGCTCGCGCTGCTGGGTGTGTCGGCCCCCGATAGAATGTAAGATATCCGCATGTCCAAGGACTACAAGCGTCCCGAGCCGGCAGCCCGTGGCGGCAGCCAGCTCCTGGTCGGGATCCTGATCGGGCTCGTGCTGGGCCTCGGCATCGCGCTCGGCGTAGCTTGGTACATCAACAAGATGCCAAATCCCTTCCTCACCCGAACGCCGCCCGCCAAGCTCGAGCCCGCCAGGGAGGCGCCGGCAAAAGCAGAGGACAGGACGGCGCGCGCGCCCGATGCCAAGCCGCGCTTCGACTTCTACAAGATCCTGCCGGGCGCGGAGGAGACGGTCACCGACCCGCAGGCGAAGGGCGCACAGCAGAAGTCAACGACGGCGGCCAGAGAAACGTTCTTCCTGCAGGCGGGCGCGTTCCAGAACGCCCCCGACGCCGACAATCTCAGGGCGCGGCTGGCGTTGCTCGGCATCGAGGCGAGGATCCAGACCGCGACCCTGCCGGACAAGGGCGTGTGGCACCGCGTACGCGTCGGCCCCTACACCAACGTTGAGGAACTCGGCCGCACGCGCGAGACTCTCAAGCAGAACGGCGTCGAAACCACCCTGATCAAGGTGCGCGAATAGCGCATTGATGGTCGCTTTTCACGGAGTCGAAATGAAGCTACTCGCATCGTATTGGCGCCTTGCGGCATGGATTTTCGCGCTGACCTTGAGCGCCGGCGCCTCGGCTCAGCTGGCGCCGGGCAAGGACTATCAGCTGATCAACCCGCCCCAACCCACCCACAGCGGCACGAAAGTCGAGGTCATCGAGTTCTTCTACTACGGCTGCCCGGCCTGCAACAGCCTGGAGCCTCATCTGAAAAACTGGCTTAAGAAGAAGCCCGCAGACGTCGAATTCCGGCGCGCGCCGGCGGCATTCGACGAATCATGGCGGCCGCTCACCGCTGCTTATCACGCTTTCGACACGATGGGCCTGGTGGAAAAGCTGCACTATGACCTTTTCAGCGCGATACATAATCAGCGCCCTCCCCTCGAAATCAAGGGGCTGTTGCGCGATCCGAAGCCGCTCTTCGACTGGGTGGCGAAACAGGGCGTAGATCGCCAGAAGTTCGTCGATGTCTTCAATTCCTTCGGGGTGCAAACCCGGACCAATCGCTCGATCGAGATGCCGGGAAACTACCAAGTCACGGCCACGCCGACGCTGGTGGTGGATGGCAAATACCTTACGACGCCCGCCATGGTCGGCAACTATGAGCGCTTTCTCCAGGTGCTCGATCAGGTGATCGCCATGGCGCGCAAGGAGCGCGCCGCGAAGAAGTAGCAGCTGGCGTGCGCAGCATCGGGATTATCGTCCGCGGCGCGCTCGCGCTGCTCGCTCTCGCGTGCCTCGCGGCTCCGACGCACGCGCAAGGCATCCGCGCCCGCCAGAACATCGAATACCGGCTGATTGCACCGCAGCCGGTCGAGACCGGCGACAAGATCGAAGTGATCGATTTTTTCTGGTACGGCTGCCCGTACTGCAACGAGCTGCAGCCGGCGCTGGAAGGCTGGATGAGGCGCAAGCCCGCGGACGTGGCGCTGCGCCGCATCCCGGCCATCCTCAGGGACTCATGGGCGCCGCACGCGCGCATCTACTACGCGCTCGAGCAACTGAACGAGGTCGAGCGGCTCCATCTCAGGGTGTATTACAGCTATCACGTCGAGAAGTTACACATGAGCG
>Ga0184615_10002262_pt1 | contig 10301 bp, 11 predicted proteins | sample PLM4_65_coex_FD_133134 | JGI IMG/M metagenome (GOLD analysis project Ga0184615, IMG submission 133134) | Groundwater sediment microbial communities from an aquifer in East River, Colorado, USA - PLM4_65_coex | ecosystem: Environmental > Terrestrial > Soil > Riparian zone | place: USA: East... | reverse complement strand
GACCAGACGAAAGAGGGAGGAATCCGGCACCGCGCTCACCCGGCCATCGAGGCCGACCAGGCGCGCCAGGCTGGCTTCCGCCTCGGCGAGACTGCGCTCTTCCGAGAGCAAGTTGAGTCGCGCGTTGGTGACGTCCACTTCCGCCTGGAGCGAATCGGCGATCGTGATGGAGCGCGTAGCCAGCTTGGCATTGGCAATCCCGAGTTTGTCCTGGGCCCTGCGAATTGCCTCCTGGCGCACTCGGACCAGGTCGGCGCCCTGGAGCGCCTGGAAGAACTGTAAAGTGGTAGTCCGGGCCGATTGCGACTGCTCGAAGGCCAGCGCCGCATCGGCTTCGGTCCGCCCGGCGCGGGCCGAAGAGAGCTCGGCGCCCCTTCGAAAACCGGTGAAGAGGTCGATCGAGGCGCTGGCGCCCAGACTGAGGGAGCTGCTCGAGGTGTTGCCCGAGATGATTTCGCCGGTGATGGGGTCGGTCCGGGAGGGGCCGTCGGAGGAACTTTTTCCGTAGCTTGTGCTGGCATTGATGTCGGGGAGAAAATTGCCCCAGGCGGCGCGGACCCCGGCGCCGGCGGAGCGGACGGTGCCCCGGGCCTGGACCACGGCGGGAGCGGCCTGCTCGGCCATCCGGAGCGCTTCCTCCAGGGTGACCGAGCGCTGCTGGGCGCCCAGGGGGGTGGCGGCCGGCGGGAGAGCGCAGGAGACCAGGACGAGGATCAATCGTCGCACGGGGTCCTCATGTCGGGGTCGAGCGAGACCCGGGAAGATACCGGGTGAGACGGTGCCCGGGGTCGAAGGGCTGCATGGCGCCGGACGAGGATTAGGATGCCTGACCGGGCGGGAGGGACGCAGGGAGGGTCTTACGTCGGGTTCCCAGCGAGCCCTTCGAGTCTATGGGCTCCTGGGAACGGAAGCGGTAAGTGCCTGACTGGGGAACACTTGAACGTATTGCAAATCGTCACGGTCTACGCGAGCTATGAATATCCTGCTCTTTCCAAAGCCAAGCAGTTTCGATCCCGGCTGAAGCAGGATTCGTCGTACCACTCGACCAGTAGAGTCAATCAAGTCATAGGTCGGCGCCTCACCGACTTCACCTGTGCGGTGCACCCATAGCATGCCATCGGGGGAAAAGCTCACCGCCGAACGAAGGAACGGTGGGAGGTGCTCTGGCCATTCTTTCGGCTCTTCCCCACCACGCAATTCAACAACGTCAACTTTTCCCTTCTCGACGTTCGGAACGAACCCGATCTTGCTTGTACTCGAAGCACAGACCGACGCCTGCTGCTCCTTCCGATATCGTTCCTTGTGGGCTTTTCCGAGGCGGACTCGAGTCCAGGGATTCGGCTTGCCGATTTTCCGCGCACCGGCGGGGCTGATGAACTCAACGTGATAATCGTGCGGATACACGAGGGCTACATCGCCGGCGGGCGACACCGCCCACTCGATCACTGTGGAAAAAGGTGGCTCGGTGAAGTCTTTGACCAGCCCTCCGCGTAAGACGCGGTAGAAGCCAACCGTGTCGCGTCTTCCGCTCAAGGGGTCCCACCGCTCGACCGGCACAGAATCGTCCTGCACTATTCCCTTTTCAGTGGCCCGCCTGCCGGCTTGTCTGGCATAGAAGCGCCCTCGACCGTCAGTCCCACGCACTGTGAATGGAGCCTCGACCGCAAACCCACCCACTCTGGTGGCCAGGCTTTGCGGGGCCCGGAAGAAGCGTCCCGGCTTGCCGGTCGGGTCAATCACCAAAAAGCGGAGGTTTGCCCGGTCGTAAATGGCGCTGCTGTCGCCGGGGAGCGCCCAGAGGGCGGCGGCTCTGACGTACTCCCCGGGCCCAGCCCCGGTGCGGGCGACCTGCGTGAAGCGGCGGGCCGCGAAGTCAAGGAGTACTACCACTGACTCGCACCGCTCGAGTACCATCACTCGTCCATCTGGCAATTCACGCAATGCATTCAACGACGAAAAACCCTCGGGGAATTCCGCAAGCGGCTTCTCCAGCCGGCTGACCGGTACGGGCTGCTGAGATCGGCCTACGCTCGCAAACCAAACCGAAATGAAGAGTGCCCCAGGTCCGGCTGCTATGCAGGTCCTCAAGAGGCCACGCTCCATTCGATTCGATCCAGCTGTCGGGAGCCTCAGCAAAGAGTACTGCTGTCCTAGGCCAAGATTTCGCCAAGATAACCAACGAGGCGGAAATTGCCTATGGTGCTGGGCGTGAGAAATGGCCCAGAGGCGCTTCGTACTCCTCTGAATCTGATTGGTTTTCCTCACCCTCTCTTGCTCGACGATCACAATCCGTGGCGATGTTTGCTCGGTTAGTGACTCGCGTTTCGACCAGTCGGAGAATGTCTGTGGCTTGAAGTGATGGGCGAACGGCCTTCAGCCCTTGGTTGTTCCGCGGAGCTGAAAGCGGACGCTACTACAGGTAGTAGGCATTGACTACAAAAGATTGGATCTTGCCTTGGGCACCTGATACACCAAGGCGCTTGGCCTCCCACCGCGCAGCGAGGTGTTCCCATGTCTCCAAAGAAAAGCCTTGTAACACTGCTTTCCGTGTGCGTAACGGTCCTCGGGCTCCTTCTGCCGGCTAGCTCGGTCAGCGCACAAGAAGAGTGTAGATCTTATTGCTATGATGGTTGTCCCCAATACCCATCCGCCCCCTGCACGCAGGAATGTCCCGTCGGGCAGTGCAGCGGCCAGACTGGGCCATGTGGCTGGGATCTCGACGACTGGGATGAACAGATTCAGTGTGGCTATGAGACCTAGTCCATCGGATCTCCTCGGCGGTGCGGCAGCGACAAGATAGGCCTCTAGCCTAGCGGATTGCGATGGCTGATAAGTCCCGTGTTCCCAATGTTCTCATGGTTGTTGCTGTTGCGTGCGCAGTTGTCACGACTGGACTTGTGGTGCGGCGTGAGCTTTTCCTGCCGTCGACCGCAGGCCCTCGGGCGATTCGCGATGTTGAGGATTGGCAAAAGTACCTGACACACGGCAGGGTTGTTGGCGACAGCCAGGCCCCTGTCAAAATTATCGAATTTGTTGATTTTCAGTGTCCTTTCTGCAGGACGTTCGCGTTAGAAACTTGGCCAGCGCTCCAGCAAGAATTCAAGGACCAAGTAGTTCTTGTCGTGCGACATTGGCCGTTGTCCGGTCATAGGCATGCAAAATCTGCAGCGAGAGCAGCGGAATGTGCTGCGGCGCAGGGTCGCTTTGAAGAATTCCACAATCTGCTGTTCGAGCAGCAAGATTCGATCGGGGGGAAGCCATTCTCTCGATTCGCCGCTGAAAGCCGAGTAAGTGACCTGAAGGCGTTCGAGGCATGTGCATCGGACACTCGTCCTATTGACGCGATTGACCTTACAAGCCAAGCCGCCAACGAGATCGGATTCTCCGGCACACCTTCCGCTCTGGTCAACAATAAGGCCCTTAACTTTGTATCCGTGGAAGGAGTCAGAGCTCGGATCTTGGAAGTGCTAAAGGCGGCGAAGTAGGATGTACCTGCCTCACGCCTCACAGCGGCGCTCCATTTCATCACCTGCTACCAGGATAGTTCCAAGGGCTTCATGAACGACATGACGGCGTTTCGATCCATGCTATTACGGGGCGTGGATGGAGCGTCGTTAGCCGCATTCCGGATCGCGTTCGGCGTGCTCATGCTCTGGGAAGTAGTTCGGTATTTCGCGCACAATTGGATTAGAGAATATTGGATCGAGCCGACATTTCACTTTCAGTATTTGGGATTTGATTGGGTTCTTCCGTGGAATGGCGTAGGGATGTATGTCCACTTTGGGTTGCTTGGGGTAACCGCAGTAGGAATCGCGCTAGGGTACTATTACCGTGCCTGCAGTATCCTCTTCCTTGTTGGGTTTGCATTTCAGTTTGTGCTGGAGCAGGCGCGCTATCTGAACCATTTCTACGCAGCCGTCCTATTCGCGCTTCTGCTTGTAGTGGTTCCTGCTAATGCGGTGTGGTCGGTCGATTCGTGGGAAAGGTCCACGTCACGGAAGTCGCGCAGTATCCCCCTCTGGGCACTCTGGCTGCTTCGTTTCCAGGTGTCATGTGTTTACATCTTTGCCGCGATTGCAAAGTTGAATGACGGTTGGGTCAGTGGAGCGGCGTGGGGAATCATGTTGCAGAGTCGCCGCGGCGTTCCGTTAGTCGATCTATTGTCCGCTTGGGACGTAGAGAGGTTCGTGCTGGGCTGGGGAGGGCTCCTTTTCGACTTACTCGTCGTCCCCGGGCTATTGTGGTCGCGTACTCGAGGTATCGCCTTCTCCCTTGCTGTTCTCTTTCACTTCCTCAATTCACAGCTGTTTCATATTGGAATCTTTCCGTGGATGATGCTGGCCGCGACGACCCTGTTCTTTCACCCTGCCTGGCCCCGTGAGCTGCTGACCTTTGTCAGTGGCAGGCCAGGCAGGACACTGCGTTCGCCACATTCAAATACACCAATGAGGATTTCAGCGTTTACGGCGCTGGCTGTATACGTTGTACTGCAAACTGCGATTCCCTTGAGACATTACCTGTATCCAGGCGATGTTGCTTGGACAGAGGAGGGCCACCGGTTTTCTTGGCGAATGATGCTCAGGGCGAAGAGGGGTGCTGCAACCTTTCGAATTGTATCCTCTTCAGATACCGTCATCGTGAAACCACTGGAATATCTGCGTCCGTGGCAGCTGGAGGTGATGACAACTCGTCCAGACATGATTTTGCAATTTGCTCATTTTCTGGTACGTGATGCCGAGAAACAAGGTAAGGGCCACCCACGCGTCTATGTCGACGTACAAGTAGCACTGAATGGCGGCCGCCCACACGCGCTTATTGACCCAAGGGTTGATCTTGGATCTCAGCCGAGGAATCTCTGGGCGGCGTCTTGGATAACGCAGCCTGACAATAGATAATGCCAGCGATAAGTAAGGTGTTATGAGATTGCCAATGGGCCGAGCCGTGCTAATCGTTCGGCCACTCACCGGCACGTCAGAGGCCCGGACATGTGCTTGTGGGAATATTCTATGAGTCGGTTTCGGTTGTTGCTCGCGGAAGACCATGAGATGGTCGGTCAGGGACTGAAATCAGTGTTAGGTCAAGATTACGACGTTGTAGACATCGTCAAAGATGGGGCGAAGGTTATCGCCGCAGTTCAGCGCTATGCTCCCGATATTCTGCTGCTTGATCTCACATTGCCTAACCGATCGGGACTGACTCTGCTCGACGAACTGCGGTCACTTACTCTCAAAGTACCGGTGCTTGTCGTCACAATGCATGCCGACCACATTATCATGGAGGCCGCATTGAGTCGTGGCGCGTCCGGATTCATCCCAAAAGACGCTAGCATAAATGATCTTCGTGCCGCCATTAACGAAGTGGTGACTGGGCGAAGCTATGTCTCACCACTAGTGCCGAAGCCGAGCCATCCTGGAGCCGCTGGGAGCTGGAGCGGATTCCTTCGTCTCACCCCGCGTCAGCAGGCAGTCGTGTTGCTCATAGCTCAAGGTATGACTTCAGAACAGATTGCCACAGAGATGGGCGTAAGCCACCATACGGTGAACTTCCACCGAAAGAATATTCGCCGGCAGCTGGGCGTCCACAGCGATCTGGAGATGCACCGATATGCCATTGAAGTTGAGTTGTGCAGTCAAGGGACTAGCAGCTGAGTGGGGCAACTAGGCCGCGGGGCTGCACTACAGCAGGGGCGTCCACTTCGGGCATCCGGAGGGCTTCCTCCAGGGTGACGGAGCACTGCTGGGCGCCCAGGGCGGCCAGGGCGAGAGCGCAAGAGACCAGGACGAGGGTCAATCGTCGCACGGGGTCCTCATGTCGGGGTCGAGCGAGACCCGGGAAGATACCGGGTGAGACGGTGGCCGGGGCTGAAAGGCTGCATCGCGCCGGGACGAGGGTAAAGATGCGTGAACCGGCCGCAGGGACCAGGGGATTCTGGTTGACGGATCGCCTCAACCGGCGTCCTACGGAACATCGCTTGCATCGGGATTGACACGGAAACCGTTGGAGGGTCGATTCGATGGACGAAGATGCCACGCCTACCTTTGTCGGTTCCGCCAGATCGCCGTAACGCCAAGACCGATAAGGAGCACCGAGCCGGCGCCGACGAGTACGGTTCCGGGAGTGGTGGGGTCGGTAAACATCATCAGACTGCTGGCGAAGTAAACCATCGGCAAGACGACGCCCAAGAGGATCAGCTCGATGCCCGCATGGATGTTCGCGCTTTGCCGGATTTTCCCCTGCTGCTCCTCGCTCAGTCGAGGCTTAACGTAGCGAAAGACCTGCAACCATCCGGCCTGCGGAAAACGCCGCGAGAGCGCCGCCAATCCCAGGGTCACCGCGAGTATCCCAACCAGTATCAGCTGAATGGTGCGATACATGGGCGGTCACCCTCCCCGTCGTGATCTCCTACGCCATTCCACCCGGTACGATAAGGTAGAACAGGGAAGGGACGGCCCCAACCGCGGCCTCGCGCGGGTTCATGAGATAGCAGCGCCGCCCACGGTCCTGGTGGGCAAAGAAACGCCGGGGCGGGAGACAGTCTCCAGCCCCGGCAGTCTCGCACCCGCGGCGGGTTAGTGGAGCGACCAGCGGCGGTGGGCGCGGAAGACCGCCGCGCGCGCCCAATCAGTCGTCCAGATATCCGCTGGCTGTTTTCCGGCTCCGCCGGATCGATCGCTGGCTGCGCGGCTCATCGAGATCTTCCTCCTCCTCGTCGTTCTCCTCCTTGGGGTCGAGCTCCTCCTCATCCTGGTAATCGTCGTCTCGGTTGTAGTTCGGATCGCGCGCCATGGTGCAGTCCTTTCAGTGGGTAACGTGCAGCGCGGAGCCGTTGACGTCCTGCTCCGCGATGGTGCTCAGCTTCTCGTCCGCGTGCTTTTCTTCCACCAGGGTCTGCTCCAGGAGATCGGCGACCTCCTCGAAGCCCAGCACCCGGGCGTGGGTGATCGCACAGCCGTAGGCCGCGATCTCATAGTGCTCGACCCGCTGCGCCGCGGAGATGATTCCCGCGTCGCGCACCAGCTCCGAGCCTTTCTGCTCGGTCATCTCGGCGCCTTCCTCCAGCAGCCCTTCCATGCCTTTGCAGTTCTTTCCAGCGGCCTTCTGGCCCAATGCTTCGAATACTTGCTCCAGCCGGCGCACATGACCTTCGGTCTCGGCCAGGTGGTCCTGCAGGGCGTCCTGCAATGACGGCGTGGTGACGGCGGCCGCCAGCCTGGGCAGGGCCTTCACCAGCTGCTGCTCGGCGTTGTATATGTCCCGCAACTCCTCGCTGAGGAGCTCCTGCATGGTGTCGAGTGTCATACGGTCCCCCTTCCAGGGCGGCGCTATTGCGTCAGGCGGCGCGCCGCCGCCAGGCCGATAACCAGCGTGATCACGAATCCCACGAGAAAGATGAAAAACAGCACCTTGGCGATGCCGGCCGACGCCTGTGCCACGCCGCTGAAGCCCAGCATCGCGGCGACGATCGCGACGATCAGAAAGCCCAAAGCCCAACGCAGCATCCGATCCTCCTTGAGTGGTGGAGCGGGATGCGCTGTCGTCAGCCGTCAGCCCTCAGCAAGGTCTGCTGGTTGAGGGCTGATGGCCGATGGCTTCCCTCCGACTCATCCCATCCCGCTATGACTGCACCGGCCGTCGCCGGCCGGATTATCGAAGCCTCTCGCCCGGGGCTCCCGAAACGCACAAGGGCACGTCCGCCGGGCGTTTGCCCGCGATCGTGCCCTCGTCTCGCGAAGGCCATGAGCCTCCGGCGATAAGGCGGGCGCGCGTCCTGCGCACCCTCACGTCCTATTTTTCTCCGACCGACCCCACGTCTCAGAAGCACAAAAGGCGCGATCGGTCATCGAAGACCGTCGCGCCTTCATCTGATGGTTGCCAGCGCTCCACCCGATAAGGCGGCCCGATTTTCACTCATCGGGCTTGGTAAGAAGATGTGAAGGTGGGGAGTGTCTGTCAATGCTTCCCGGCCGAGAAAGCGAGTCGCATTCGCACCACGGTGGGCCGGCCGTCCTCGTCCTCGATGATCGTGACCAGGCCGTCGCGGGTCCAAGCCTGCCTGCCCCATTCATTTATCTGAAACGGCAGGAGGACCGGGCCGAGGAAGGCACCGGTCGAATCGAAGACGTCGAACGCGGCGCGTGATGTGTCCGCGACAACGTGACGGCGCACCCAGGTCCTGCCGCTTTGATCCACCCGCAGGTTCATGAATGCGGGAAGCGAGCTCGGAATGTCTTCCAGTTTGAAGGCGGCGCGCACGTTTTCTTCGCCGAAGGTCTTGGCGGGCTCGCGAATCCGGTTTTCGAGTTCGGCCCGCCGGCGGGCGTCGTCGATCGGGTCCGGCGTCCAGGCTCGTCCGAAGAGCCGGAGCGTGTCGCGTCCGGTCCCGCTTCGCACCACCGAATACTCGCCGGTCCAACCGTAGATGATGCCGCCCTCCGGGTGCAGCGCATAGGTCAGCGAAGGCTGGAAGGGAACTCCGGTGCTCATCGACATCGAGTTCTTGCCACCGGGACCCTTGGACATGATCGTCCAAAACTTGCCGGTTTCGCGATAGGGAACCCAGATGGTATCAAGCACTACCCCCTCGATCGACCAGCGGACCCAGGGGGTGCCGTGCCGCTCCCCGCCTGGTTTGACCGTAACCATGCTGGGCACATAGATCCGCTCCTGCCGGTCGAGCTGTATGTCGGTCCAGTAGCAACAGGAGGAATGCCAGCTTCTGAGAAGGGTGCCCGCGGTGTCCCATACCGTCGTGCGGGCGAGCCGGGGATCGTGCAGCACGAGGTGTCCGCCCCGCACCGCGATGAACCCCACGCGGAACTCTCCGGGCCCTTCACCCTCACCGCCGATCGTGCGGATCAGCGCGCCTCCGGGGGCAAAGACTTTGATAACGGCAGGCTTGGTGTCCACGACGTACACCCGGCCTCCGTCGTCCACGGCGAGGCTCTGCGGCTCACCGAGCTCGGCGGTGGTGCCATCCTCGCCGCTCCAGCGCGCTTCTTCGACGAGTAGTCCGCCGCCGCTCGGATCGTTCCACGCGGTGGGCGCGGAACTGGTGACCCGGGGAATGCCGCCGGGGAGGGTGTCGATGACCGCCTTGGCAAGGGTGGATGCCTTGGCGCCGCTGCAGGCGGCGAGGAGCAGGAGCGCTCCGGTCGCCCTATAGGTGTGTTTCGAGGAAGTCATTCGATTCCGGCGGGTAAGGGGTCCACCAGTGAGACGGCCCCGCGAGACAGATCGTTGCGTCAGCGGGTCGGGCCGAAGCGGAAGCGGATGACGTAGGGAACCTCACCCGATGCCTGGGCGACGAAATATCCGACGGAACCGCGTACGATGGGACGAATGTAGATCGTCGCCGGATGAGGGACAGTCAGAGCCCCCACCGCGCGCCCATCGCGAGTGTAGATGTCGAAAACCCCTTGCGATTCCTCGCTGGTGCGCCGGACCCAGAGCCGTCCCTGGTCGTCGGCAAAGGCACCCGACAGGAGCGGCTTGACCTTCGGTATGCGTGACCAGTCCAATGCAACTTCCCCGGCCTTCTTCATGAACTCCTTGAGCCGGCTCACCGCCGAATCCCGCTCGATCGCGGTGACCGGCAGCTGATTTGCCTTTCCGGTAATCCGGGCGAGCGTGTCGTGACCTTCAATGCGGATTCGCGTCAGCCGGTACTGCGCGCTGGTCGGGGCGCACCAAAGGCTCGCGTCATTGTAGTCGATGGCCGACACCGGACCGGGGAAGAACGGAACAGCGGCAAAGCCCCGGGGAAATTTGAAAGTGGTCTCTTCCATGGTCTGCCCTGCGGCGCTGCAGTGAGGGAGGGCGAGTGTATCGACCTTGCTCCACTCCGGTGACGCACGGCGCAGGTAGGAGACCTCGGGCTTTTTCGGATCCCGGTAGAACAGATGGTCCCAGATTCGTCCCTGGAGGTCGATGCCACCGGACCAGACATAGCCATACCCCCCGGCAGGCGCGAGCTGCTGCCGTACGAACTTTCCATCTTGATCGAAGATGGAGAACCGTGCGTTCTTGGGATCGTGGACCCAGATCATGCCGTCGGGCGCCATCGCGAGCCCGTCGGGGTAGGTAAACTCGCCTGGTCCCTTGCCGTTCCTGCCGATGGTCTTCAGGTGTTTGCCCGAGGGATCGAAGACTCTGATCTCCTGCAGCGACGCTTCGATGATCCAGATGTTGCCCTTCCGGTCCACCAGGATGCCGCGAATATCGCTGAAGCCCCTGGGATCATCCTCCTCGCTGCCGATGCGAAGCTCCTCGGTGTAGCGCCACTGGGGAAGCAATTGCGCCGG
>Ga0184615_10002261_pt1 | contig 10302 bp, 5 predicted proteins | sample PLM4_65_coex_FD_133134 | JGI IMG/M metagenome (GOLD analysis project Ga0184615, IMG submission 133134) | Groundwater sediment microbial communities from an aquifer in East River, Colorado, USA - PLM4_65_coex | ecosystem: Environmental > Terrestrial > Soil > Riparian zone | place: USA: East... | reverse complement strand
CCGAATGTTGAGTTGAAAGTAAAGAGTCTGATGCTCCCATTATTGTTGCCACAGGTATCCGGAGTTCGTGCGATATTGAATTAAAGAGCGTTTTGTACAGTTTATCCGATTCGTTCAGCAGAAAAGCCTGCTTAGCCATATTACGCAAATACTCACGTTCGAATTTTCCTGAAATCTGTGAAATAAATGTCTCCCAGAATTGTTCTTCCCCCTGAGTAAAAACAGTCTCTTTTTTTATTGCTATAACCCCGAGGTTCATCTGATTTCCCTTCAAAGGGTAGAAAGTATAATTACCAGATGGTAAAGTATCTGTATGCTTACCAGCCTTGGTTGAGTGCTGGAATGTCCATTCTGCAACGCTCTTATCGTTCCCTGAAAGACCGAATTCTGAATTCTTCAGATTCGTATAGTCAAGCTGATTAGCATCATTTTTGAGTATGATCCGGCTACTGAGATTAAAATATTTTTTTATATAGTTTTTTGCGATTGAAATAACTTCATCGATTCCGGTAGCCGTTGATAGTTCCCTGGTAAGCTGGTACAGGGCATTTGTTCGCTCCTCCCGGATCCTGATCCTCATCTGCTGACTCTTGATCCTTGATGTCAGAACGCCACTCAGTAATGCAATTATAAAAAACATTATGAGCATCAGCATATCAACCGGCTTATCGATATGAAGAGTATACGGTGGCGGAATAAAAAAGAAATCCCAGACAAGTGCGCCTAATGTAGCTGACATTAGTATCGGCCCTGTGCCATAGAAGAACGCAAGGATTGAAACAACGAACAATAAAATAAAAGAAACAACTTCGTATCCGATGATTTCCTTAATAGAAAAACAAATAAGGGATGTAAGGATAATAATTACAGCAGCAGTTAAATATTGCCTGATACTTGAAGTGAATGATGGCAATGATGCCTTTTTCTTAAATCCATCTTCCGACTGAGTATCAGAACCTAATATATATACATCGATATTTCCGCTATAACGGATTAATCTGTTCACGAAGTTACCAAGCCGAAGGAGAGTCAGCAAGTTACGTACGCGGGGTTTTCCTATAATTATATGTGTAATGTTCTCTTTCTGAGCAAAATCCACAATTGCTTTTACGAGGTCGGTACTTGTAACAAAGCGGAACTTGATACCTAATTGTCTGGCTAGTGTGATATTCTTATTGAGTTGTTCACTTTCTTTAGTATCAGGCTTATAGGAGGTTTCCACGTAAACTGCCTGAAGGTCGGCTCCCATAGTGTAAGAAAGATTTTTAGCCCATCGGAGTAATTTGGCGGATTGCTGGGTATGACTTACGGCAACTAAAAGGTGCAAACCTGATTTCCATGGACCTTTGATGCGCTTAAGCTGCATATATTCATGCAGTTGTTTATCCACCCTGTCAGCCACAATACGCAATGCCATTTCCCGTAAAGCCGTTATATTACCTTTCCGGAAAAAACTTTCGACAGCTTCCTTTGATCGTTCCGGTGCATAGACTTTCCCTTCGGCAAGTCTCTGTAACAGTTCATCGGGTGTCAGGTCGATAATTTCAATGTCATCCGCATTCTCAAATATTTCATCCGGCAGGGTTTCTCTTACAATTACACCTGTAATCTGAGCGACAGTATCCGACCGGCTCTCGAGATGCTGAACGTTTACAGTAGTATAAACATTGATACCGTTATCAAGAATTTCCAACACGTCCTGATATCTTTTTATATGCCGGCTACCAGGAGCATTTGTATGAGCTAGTTCATCAACCAGTACAATCCGGGGCTTCCGTTTAATAATAGCATCAAGGTCCATTTCTTCAACGGAAGTGCCTTTGTACAAGAAGGTTTTACGGGGAATCAGTTCAAATCCTTTAACTAATTCCGCAGTTTCCTTCCTTTTGTGTGTTTCAACATATCCTATAACAACATCAAACCCTTTTGCCTTCTCAGCCAGCGCTGTTTGCAGCATGGCATAAGTTTTACCGACTCCCGCACACATTCCAAAAAATATCTTCAGCTTACCATGTCTGGTTTTTTCTTCCTCTAATCTTAATGATGCAAGAAGCTCATCGGGGTTGGGACGGTTATCTAAAGGGTCCATAGTATCCTACTTTTTTTCAAACCTGGAAATTAATGTTGCGGCTTGTTCTTCCAGACTTCTTACGCGGAGTAATATCGATTTCAACTCCTCAATGTCATTTGAGCTGGCATCTTTTCCAATTTCTTCATACAAAGTTACAGATGTTTTCTGCTTATTTTTCTTTAATTTCTCCGCCATTTCGTTAAAAACCAGTGAAATTTCGTAGAATTCATCCTTCCCTTCGAAAAAAAGACGCTGATCAAAATTGCTGGAAACGATCTCTTTGATCCCTTTGTATAGTTGAAAAAACCTCTGACTAAAATATGAGGCAAAACTAAAAGTAAAACTAAGTCCAATCAAAAAACAAACAGTGGCGAGAATAGTCATCTGTGTCAGAGCTCTTTTTGCCGATGCCTTAGCATCATCTGTTTTAGCTTCTATGGCACTCCCATTCATTTGAGAAAGTAACAGGAACTGATTGGAAAGAACATCGGATTTATTTTGCAGGTAAACTAAATCTGCAGCAGAGATTGGCGCTTTAATGATCGCTGATACCGAATCAATGTACTCGGAATAATCTGCATCAATATTTGCTACAAGCTTCTCTTCACCAGCCTCAGTAATATTATTTTTCTCGGCATGAAGCGATGTGCTGATTAATTTAAGTTCTTTTGATATTCGCACACTGTCTGCATGCCTGCCTGTTAAAAAGCTGGATGTTATATCCCGGTTTATATTTTTTATACCTTCCGACATTTCACGTGCATATACAACTGATAAATAATTTTCTTTCAGGATCGCACTTGTTTTATTTGAAAGTTTATTCATGAAATAACCTGAAAAAACAGATAGCACCAGAATGATCAGAAATAAAAAATCATTCCAAAAAAGAATTTTGTGCGGATTGAATGTTTCATAGTAAAATTATTACAAACTGTTTACTTTTTACTTTTTACCGGTTGCTATTTTATCGAGTTCTAAATTTAATATCAATACATTAATGTGGGTCTCTCCAAGGTAAAGAAACTGAGGCTCTTTAGTCAAAGTTTTTATTCGCTTTAAGAGGTCTTCTTTCTGTTGGTCACTTAAATGTCGGGCTTTGATAACCCGATCTGCCTGTAATAAAGCTGCATCGGGTGAAATATGCGGATCAAGACCACTTCCCGATGCAAAAACCATTTCTTTCGGAACAGACAGAACATCTGTTGAATTTGCCTCTGCAAATAAAGATCGACGCTCAATAACTTGATTTCTTAACGTTTCACTCGTTGGTCCGTAGTTAGTTCCAGAGGAAGGTATTGGATTATAACCAGTAGCTGATGGTCTCGACCAAAAGTAGATACTACTGTCAAACTTCTGACCAATCAGTTCAGAGCCTATAACCTGACCGTCTTTTAAAATAAGACTCCCATTGGATTTGGAAGGATAAGTTACCTGGGCAATTCCTGTCATAATCAGGGGATATGCAATTCCGGTAAGAATGATCATAGCCATTAAAAACTTTAATGCTATTATTATTTGCTTTTTCATAATCAAGGTAAATTTAATTCGTATTCTGGTTCTCAGAGCATATTTATTGAAACGAGCAACATATCTATCAGCTTGATACCTATAAATGGAACTATAATTCCTCCAATACCATAGATAAGAATGTTTATTGCAAGCACCCGGTTGGCTGAAATGGGTCTGTATTTCACTCCTCTCAACGCAAGCGGGATAAGGGCAACAATAATCAGGGCATTGAATATCACAGCACTTAATATTGCACTCTAAGGAGAAGAGAGTTTAATTATATTCAAGACATTTAAAGGTGATACCCCTGAAGATGTAACATAGAGTAAAGTTGCAATAGCAGGAATGATGGCAAAGTATTTAGCTACATCGTTTGCGATACTGAAAGTTGTCAAAGCGCCGCGGGTCATCAGCAGCTGTTTTCCGGTTTCCACTACTTCAATGAGTTTTGTTGGGTTACTGTCGAGATCTACCATATTTCCGGCTTCACGGGCAGCCTGGGTACCGGTATTCATCGCCAGTCCCACATCAGCCTGGGCCAGTGCTGGTGCATCGTTGGTGCCATCGCCTATCATCCCTACCAGATGACCATTTGCTTGTTCTTCCCTTATCCGGAAAAGCTTATCTTCGGGCTTTGCTTCGGCCAGAAAATCATCAACGCCTGATTCGGCAGCTATGGCAGCTGCAGTTTGCGGGTTATCTCCGGTGACCATAATTGTCCGGATCCCCATTTTTCGTAGCTGAGCAAATCGTTGCTTTATTCCTCCCTTCACAATATCTTTAAGGTGTATGACTCCTAATACCTGGTTGTTTTCAGCGACAACCAGGGGAGTGGCTCCCTGGCGCGAGAGATCGGAAACAATCTCTTCCACATTCTTTGGAAAAAACCCATTATTGTTTTCAATGAATTTCCTGATTGCGCTTGATGCCCCTTTCCTTATATTTCTAAACTGACCATCAGAACTCTTTAAATCGATTCCACTCATCCTGGTTTGGGCAGTAAAGGGAATAAATAAGGTATCTAAAGACTGCATTTCCCTTGCCCTGATGTTAAATTGTTCTTTAGCCAGAATTACAATCGACCGGCCTTCAGGTGTTTCATCAGCAATTGATGCTAATTGCGCCGCATCAGCCAATTGTTCGGGAGTAATACCTTCAGCAGGTATAAACCCGGCAGCCATACGATTCCCTAATGTTATTGTACCTGTTTTATCAAGAAGCAAAACATCTGTGTCTCCTGCTGCTTCAATAGCCCTACCGCTTGTTGCTATAACATTCTTTCGTAAAAGCCTGTCCATACCACTAATTCCGATAGCGCTTAACAGGCCACCTATTGTTGTGGGGATGAGACAAACAAGAAGGGAGATCAGAACAGGCAGTGTAAGATTATGATCTGCAGAAACACCTGATGCTTTCAGGCTGTAACCAAAGTATGCCGGCAGGGATATTACAACCAGAAGAAAAATTATTGTTAAACCTGAAAGAAGGATTATCAATGCAATTTCATTTGGTGTTTTATGTCGTTTTGCACCTTCCACCAGCGAGATTATTCGGTCAAGAAATGTGAAACCGGGTTCTGAAGTCACCCTGATTGTAATTGTATCACTTATGACCTTAGTTCCGCCTGTAACTGCGCAACGATCTCCTCCGCTTTCGCGTATTACCGGAGCAGACTCGCCTGTGATAGCTGATTCATCCACACTGGCAATACCGCCGATCACATCTCCATCGGCAGGAATGATGTCGCCAGCCTCACAGATAACAATATCGCCTCTTCTTAAATCGGTAGCAAGTACAATTTCCTCTTTATTGTGAACAACTTTACGAGCCCTTGTCTGGGTCCGGCTTTTCCGCAGACTATCTGCCTGTGCCTTACCACGGCCTTCGGCAACTGCCTCGGCAAAATTGGCAAATATTACTGTGAACCATAGCCAGATAGTGATCTGAAAGTTGAAATTTGAAAAATGACCATTCAGAATATCTGCTATCACAACAATTGTTGTGATTAGTGCACCGATCCCTACAATGAAAATTACCGGATTTTTCACAAGCACCGCCGGATTCAATTTAATAAATGAATCTTTTATTGCATGTATCACAATTTCCCTGGTAAACAAACTACTCATATTTTGTTTTTCCATCTCAATAATCTTAAAAATTAAAACGTAACACACAAATTCATTAATAAATGTTCAACTATCGGACCTAATGCCAACGGAGGGAAAAAGGTCAAACCCCCAACAATAAGAATTATGCTGATTAGCAACATCACAAATAACCAGTTATCGGTTCTGAATGTGCCTGATGAAACGGGAGTGATCTTTTTCTTTGCCATGCTCCCGGCTATAGCCATTACTGGAATGATCACACCGAATCGTCCTATTAGCATACCGAAACCTATCATAAGGTTGTAAAAGACAGTATTAGCACTCAGTCCTCCAAACGCGCTGCCGTTATTTCCTGCTGCTGAGCTGAAGGCATACAATATCTCTGAAAGTCCATGAGGACCCTGATTAGTCAGACTCGACAAGCCAACAGGAAGAGAGCATGCGATCGCTGAGAAGAGCTTAATAACAATCGCAGGGGCTAAAATAGCCAGAATTGTCATCTTCATCTCATAGGCCTCAATCTTCTTACCAAGGTATTCAGGCGTTCGTCCTACCATCAGTCCGGCAATGAAAACAGTGAGGAGAATAAAAATGATCATACCATACAATCCCGATCCTACTCCACCAAAAACGATTTCTCCCAGCATAATGTTGAACATGGAGATCATACCTGATAAAGGTGTCAGACTATCGTGCATGGCATTCACAGAGCCATTCGATGTGGCTGTGGTGGTTACAGACCACAGAACACTGTTCATCACTCCGAAACGTGTCTCCTTACCTTCCATCGCCCCAGAAACATCCATGACATTATTATGGCTGTATTCCGACCAGAGAGAAATTGCCAGGCCCAACGCAAACAGGACAAACATTGTTATGAATATTGTTCTTGCCTGACGTTTCGACTTCATGTAATGGCCGAAAGTGAATACCAGACCAGCAGATATTATTATAATAGAAAAAAGTTCCAATAAGTTGGAAAAAGGTGTGGGATTTTCAAATGGGTGAGCACTATTCGCATTGAAAAAACCACCTCCGTTCGTTCCCAGCTGCTTAATTGCTATTTGTGAGGCAGCCGGTCCCAGAGGAATAACCTGCTCAGATCCCTGTAAAGTAGTTGCGTTGACATAATGCGAAAATGTCTGCACAACTCCCTGTCCTACCAGAGCTATTGTAAGAATAATTGACAGCGGCAATAAAACATAAACAACACTCCGGGTCATATCTGCCCAGAAATTGCCCAGGGAATCCGTTGTTTTCCTTGTCAATCCGCGAATCAACGCCAGTGCAACTGATATTCCTGTTGCCGCACTGACAAAATTCTGGACTGTCAGCCCCAGCATCTGGACAAAATAACTCAGGGTATTTTCACCGCTGTATGATTGCCAGTTCGTGTTTGTTGTAAAGCTCATTGCAGTATTAAATGCAAGATGCCATGAAACATTGGGCAGTTTTTCAGTGTTCATGGGTAACACTGACTGGAAGATTTGCATCAGGTATAAAAACACAAAACCAAACAGGTTAAAAAGTAGCACCCCATAAGTGTATGTCTTCCAGTTCATCTCCTCCTCACTTTTAATACCGGTTCCACGGTAAATCAATTTTTCGAGCCAGCCAAAAACCGGCTTCATTATATGCTTCTCATCCATGAATACCTTTGCCATAAACTTGCCTAAAAAAGGCGACAGGGCCAACAGTAGAATCATGAAAATTATCAATTGAATCGCTTCGTTCATATTTTTATACTTTAGAATTTATCAGGACGTAATAAAGTGTAGATTAAATAACCCAGGATAAGAAGTGCTATTACACCTCCGATAAGATAACTCACAGGACCATTAGTAACAGCAGCATCCGCCTGGATGGGTACCACTACAAGGGACTTTAAAAATTTTGTTGCATTCATGGCAGATAATTTTATGATACAAAAATGCAGCAGAATTCATAAGGATTCTGTAAAAATTGGTCGGTAAGGCGTTAAGATTTTATAAATATGACTCCAGATTTAGCTGGGTTGCGCGGATTTGTAATTAGAGCTGGTCAATCGATCTTAATAGGGAAAATTACAATAGGGATACCAAATTTAAAGAATCTCTTCTGAATAGCGAATATAGTATGATTATGTAATAATTTCGAAAGGTAAAATGCTTTTGAAAAAACCAGTTGTCCGCCAAAGAAGGCTGCTCCTGATAATCTTGGTCTGATTTTCTTTACAATCCTGTAAATCTCATTCACAGGGTCCGTTCCGATTGTCCAGATACTTTTTCCATAAAATCCAAACTGGTTTGCAACAGTAACATATTTTTCCCCGTCTTCCTTAACCTGCCTTGTAAAATGTTCGAGTTCCCCGGATCCTATGTAGACTTTGGAATTAAGAATACCGACCCTGATAAAAACAATATTATGATAAACACCTTTGAAGTTTTCGAGAATTCGTAAGAAAGTGTATAACCCGGTTCCTCCGAAACCACTGACCAGTATAATTGCAGTTTTACCTTCCTTATTAAAACTGACTTTTTTGATGTTCCTGTCTGCACAGGGACGTTGCCCGATTAACTTTTCAATTTCCCTGAATGCACTTAATCTTAACTTCTGAAGCTTTAATGCTGTTTTAAAATAATGTCGCTTAATATTTATAGCCAATAAGATCAGTAATCCGGTAATCAGCAGAGTGACCCAGCCACCTTCTCCAAATTTAAGAATGATCACCGATAAAAGGATAAAGGCTGAAAGCATGAGCCCGATGCCGTTTATAGCTAATTTGCCCTTCCAGGGATATTCCTTTTTTCTCATCTGCCACCAATGCCTGACCATTCCCAATTGCGAAATTGTAAAAGTTATAAAAACATTGATACTGTATAAAACAACAAGCAGGGCGACAGATCCTTTGGAAATAAGGATCAGCACCATAGAGGCAATTCCCATTAACAAAACCCCATTCATAGTCACAAGTCTGTCGCTGAGGGAGGCAAATCTTTTTGGAAACCAATGATCAATTGCCATATTTGCCATTATCCGTGGACCATCGATAAACCCGGTCTGTGCCGCAACAAAAAGTAATGCGGCTTCTGAGATAAGAGTAGTAAGGACAAAACTTCCCGACCAGAAAGGTCCCCACCCCGCTGTCATGTTTTCAAATAGTACTGCATTTAAGGTTTTATGGGTATTAAGTTGAACATTAAAAAGCATATAGCAAATCATAAGTCCCAATACCATAAATGAAAGAGATATTGCCATTAAAAACATGGTTTTACGTGCTGTTGCAACCTTCGGTTCACGTAAAATCGGCATTCCGTTGCTTACCGCTTCTATTCCGGTAAAAGTACCTGCCCCCATGCTATAGGCTCTCAGAATGATAAAGAAAGTGGCAAAAAAGCCAAATTGCGAGAATGTTGAATTTATTTCATGCGTAGTCTGACTGGCAATAACCGTAAAATTTGAAGCGTGGAAAAAAATACCATATAATATGGCAATAACATGTGTGGTAATGAAGACAACGAATATCGGAGTCAGAGAAAGGACCGATTCCTTTACTCCTCTTAAATTTAACAGTATAAGGAAACCTACACCCAATAATGCAAATGTGAGTTTATAAGCCTGCCAGCTTTCAGGGAAGAAACTAAAGATAGCATCTGCACCACTTGACACTGATATCGAAATTGTCAGAACATAGTCAATTATGAGGGCTGAACCTGATATCATCCCCGTGGTAGGAGATAACAATTTACTTCCCACAATGTACCCTCCCCCGCCATGAGGAAATAAGCGTATTATCTGGCTGTGGCTGGAACTTATGATCAGAATGGTTAATACTGATCCAATGGCAACAAAAATAGCCAGGCTGGTGTGTCCCTGTAAATTTCTGAATGCCTCTTCAGGTCCATAACAGGATGATGAAATACCATCAGATCCAAGACCTACCCATGCAAAAAAAGCAATTAAGGTGAGTTTATGGAATAGTCCTTTATCCTGGATGGCCTTTGCCCTGCCAATAAATGCATTCTTTAATTTTTCAGTAAATGAAAGTCCTTCAGTTGAATTCTTATTTTTTCTCCCCATATTGATCCCTTTCCTGATTATTCAACTGACGCCTTTTACAAACCGATTTGCACAGTAAATAAATCGCGCGATATTAATCTAATCTTCATAAGGAATATATAAAGATTCCCCATGAACATATAAAGATTTTATAAAGAGGTCTATTAGTAATCGGGGTGACTTCTAAGTGATGCTTAGAAGAAATAATTCTATATTTGTTTAAGGAACCAATAATGATCTAAATGCCGGTATTCACAAGAACAACAAAAAACCTGATAATCAAGATCGATGAATTTTTTGATGATGTCGATCTTGGACTTCTGGTTTTCAGGGAAGGTATCAGAGCATACCTGGACAAAGACATGGATGCCTTTCATAGACATCTTCAGAAGGTTGATAATCTCGAAAGTAATGCTGACAGGCTTCAGCGGGCAATTGAAAATGAAATGATAACTCATTCTATTTTACCGCAGCACAGAGCCGAAGTAAGTACTCTTATAGACGAACTCGATGAAATCATAGACGCGGTTAAAAGCTCTTTAAATGAGATTTACATAGAAATGCCTGAAATACCTT
>Ga0184615_10002260_pt1 | contig 10306 bp, 10 predicted proteins | sample PLM4_65_coex_FD_133134 | JGI IMG/M metagenome (GOLD analysis project Ga0184615, IMG submission 133134) | Groundwater sediment microbial communities from an aquifer in East River, Colorado, USA - PLM4_65_coex | ecosystem: Environmental > Terrestrial > Soil > Riparian zone | place: USA: East... | reverse complement strand
TTCGCAAGGCGCTTCAGGTATCTGCGACGCCAGATGATGCGTCATTAAGTGAGGATGTGCGGAAATATCGCGGGCTCTTGATTTTGGCAATGGAGAAGATTGCCCACGAGCACAAAGCCGTTCTCAGGGATGTCACGAAGGCGCTGGCTCCGATCAAACAGCTGCCCAGGAAAGCGTCCTAAAAGTACAGTACGGCTCGAAAGCGTAGTCGCGTCTGATTCACTAACCCTCACCAAGTGTCACCAAACACCACCAGTCCTTAGGTAAGTCTCTTCACAACCTCGTCGGTCCTCCGCATGCTGCTCGGCATGCGAGGCACGCCGCAGCCGCAGACGATTCAGGTTCCGCCGCTCTGCCTTCGCGCCGACATCACGTCCGTTGATGACGACACACGCACCTTCGAACTGACGTTCTCGACCGGCGCCGCCGTCGAACGAATGGACTGGTGGACCGGCAAGCGCTACCTCGAAAAGCTCTCAATGAAGCCGGAACACATCCGGCTCGGGCGGTTGAACGCCGGCGCCCCACTGTTGGATGCGCACTCGGCCTGGTCGATCACCGATCAGATCGGTGTCGTCGTGGACGACAGCGCCCAGATCGTCGGCGGAAAAGCGCGCGCCAAGGTGCGCTTCTCGAAGCGCGAATCCGTGGCGGAAATTGTCGGCGACGTGCGCGACAAGGTCGTGAGGAACGTGAGTGTCGGCTACCGGGTCCACAAGTTCGAAGAGGACGCCGGCAAGGACAACAAGATCCCGGTCCGCACGGCCATCGATTGGGAACCCTTTGAAATTTCCATGGTGCCGATGCCCGCCGATACGGGCGCGCAAGTCCGTGGGCAGGGACAAGAACGTGGTGACACGAACCCGTGCGTGATCGTCACGCGCGCTGGACAGGAGACGACGATGCTTGACGATCCGAACCCCTCGCCATCCGAAACGCTCGTGGAGCGGAATCCCCTGGACCCGGGCGCCCCGCTGGCACCACGCCTGACGCTTGCCACGCCGCACGAGCCGACCGATCACGACCGTGGCGCCGATGCCGAGCGCACACGGATTCAGGGTTTGATGGCGGCCGCGCGACATGCCCGGCTGCCGATCTCGTTCGCCGAGAAGTGGATCGCGGACAAGACGACGTTGCTGGATGGGCAGCGGCTGGCGCTCGAGGAGTGCGGAAAGCGCGACGTCGCCACCATCCCTCGCGTCAGTGGACCATCGATCCAGATGGGCGACGACCCACAGGTCCACGTCAGGGCGGGCATGGAGAACGCGCTGCTCCATCGCGCGAATCCGGAGATGTTCAAGCTCGAAGACCACGGGCGCCAGTATCGCGGGCTGACGCTCCTCGACACGGCACGGATCTTCCTGCAGGCACAGGGGCACCGGACGACCAGCCTGACGCGGATGGAGCTTGCCGGCCTCGCGATGGGACTGAACACCCGCGGCGGGATGCACACGTCCTCAGACTTTGCGAACCTCCTCGCGGACGTTGCGAGTAAGAGCCTGCGTCGCGCGTACGAAGTCTCCCCGCAAACGTTCAGCGTCATCGGGCGCCGCGTCACACTCCCCGACTTCAAGGCCGTGAAGCGGCTGAGCCTCGGCGAAGCACCTGGCTTGAAGACGATCGACGAGCAGGGCGAATTCACGCGCGGGACAATCGGGGAAGGCAAGGAAGAGTTCCAGCTCACGACCTATGGGCGCATCTTCGCGATCACGCGCAAGGCGATCGTCAATGACGACACCGATGCATTTTCGCGCGTGCCCACGCTCTTCGGTCGTGCGGCGCGCAATCTGGAATCCGACGTCGTGTGGGTGCAGATTCTCGCCAACCCAAACATGGGCGATGGCGTGGCGCTCTTCGCCACGGCGCATGGCAATCTCGCCGGCACACCTTCGATCATCGACATCGCGAACGTCGGGATCGGGCGCTCGTCCATGCGCAAGCAGCTCGCGCTCGACGCGGTAACGGTCCTGAACCTGTCGCCGAAGTTCCTGATCGTCTGCCCCGAGATCGAGACGGTCGCGGATCAGTTCGTGAGCGTGAATCTCCTGGCCAGTCAGGCCTCGAACGTCAATCCCTTCGCTGGGAAATTGACCGTCGTCACCGAGCCGCGATTGTCACTCGGGATCACGATTGATTCCACGTTGGTGGCCGGCGACGTCAACGCCTGGTATCTCTCGGCGGCACCGGATCAGGTCGACATCCTCGAATACGGGTCGCTCGAAGGCGAAGAGGGACCGATGGTCGAGAGCCGGGTCGGCTTCGACGTCGACGGGCTCGAGATCAAGTGCCGTCACGATTTCGCCGCCAAGGTCATCGACCATCGCGGCCTGTTCAAGAACGCGGGCGCATAAGCGGACGCATCGCATAACGGAGAGGACGTCTCATGAAGAATTTCATTTCCGACGGCGACGACGTCACGTTGGTCGCCCCGACCGGCGGCGTGGTGAGCGGGACGCCGTACCAGATCGGCCAGTTGCTCGTCATCGCGGCGACGACCAAGGCGCAGACGCTCGACTTCGTGGGCCGAGTGCGCGGGGTGTTCGATGTGCCGAAAGTCGGATCGCAAGCGTGGACCGAGGGACAGCTGATCTACTTCGACAAAGAGAACGTCCGGTTCACGTCGGTGGCCACGGCCAGCCTGCTCGCGGGTGTCGCAGTGCGCCCATTACCGGGCGTGGGCGCCGGTGAGGTGATCGGGCGTATCCGGCTCAACGGGGCCACGCGCGCCGACGACGCGTAGGTGCGTGAGGCGCGAAGGCCGTGGATCTTCGCGTTCCGCTGGCGCCGATTCTCTCGACGTTCGGCGTACCGGCCACGGTCGTGCGGCCGGCGCCGGATGACGCACCGATCGCGACGACAGGCGTCTGGCTCTCGAGGGCGGCGGAACAGTTTCCAGGGGGGGCCGAGATCAGGCGCGCCCAGCGTGACTACCTGATGGCGTTGCCGGTGGCGGATCTCCCGACGGTGCCGTTACTGACACGCGTCGCGGCACCAGATATCGGGGGAGGGCCAGTGTTGTCGTGGATCGTCGATGGCTTCGATCGACTGGACGCCGAGTTTCGCTACGTGATTCTCGTGCCTGAGCCGGCGCTGAGCTGATGGCCACGCGCCGGGAGCGCATCCTCGAGGCGTTTGTCGAACGGTGTCGCGCAATCGAAACGAAGGACGGGTTCGCGACGGATGCGGGCTGGAACGTATCCCTCGGGGCGATCACGGTACTCGGACCAGATGATCCCGATGTGCAGATCGCCGTCGCGCCCGATGACGACGTCGTCAAGAAGGAAGGCCCAGGGCTGGGGATTCAGCTGCCCGTGGACATCTGGGCGGTAGCGAAGGCGAATCTCGAGAATCCCCATCTGGCGATCGAGGCGGTCCTCGGTGACATCAAGAAGGCGGTCGAGTTGGCTGATCGGACGTTGGGAGGCTTGGTGCCACAGCAGATCGAACGAGGCACGACGCACGTGATGCCACGTGAGCCAGGGTCCGTCATCGTCGGCGCCGCCATCACGTACCTCGTGTTTTATAAGGAAGCGTTTGGAGATCCGGACGCATAGATGGCCACGGTCTCTGTTCGGTTCAACACCGCCCAAATGGAACGCGCGTTCCGCGAGCTGGGGCAGCGGCTCGGGACCCTTGCGCTCCTGCGCGGACTCAATCGCGCCGCGAGCAGCGCGAAGACCCTGATGGTGCGCGAGGTCAGCCGCGACATGGGGTTGAAGGTCGGCACCGTCCGCGACCAGGTGAAGGTCGTCGAGGCGCGGGCCAATCGCCTCGAGGCGACTGTGAGCACCAGCGGCAAGCGAATCCCGCTCATCGACTTTCGTGCGACCGGCCCGGAGCCCTCTCGAGGGCGAGGCCGTGGCGTCCGCGCACGCTTGCCTGGCGGCGCGGGGAAGTATCCGCATGCGTTCATCGCACGAATGGCGTCCGGACACCGCGGCGTGTTCGAACGGATCTCGCCGGCGACGAGCACGTCGCGCGGGGCCTGGTCGAAGAACCTGCCGATTCGAGAACTGCGCGGGCCGTCAATCCCGCACGTCTTCGGAAAATATCTGCCGGCGGGTGCCGCGCGCGCGCAAGAAATCATGCTCACGACACTCGAATCGGAAATCAAGTTCCGCATTCGGCAGGCCGCCACAGCGTAGCGAGGAGTCACTATGGGATTCGCCAACAGCACGCCCTTCGAAGTCATCGCCGCGCCCTTCAAGCTGTACCTCGCCCCCGTCGGCACGGCGTTCCCGCTCATCGATGCAGCGCCGGCCGTCGACTGGCTCTTGATCGGGTCGTCTGGTGACCTGAACTACCACTCGGACGGCGTCACGGTCGAGCAGATGCAGACGATCAGCAAGTGGCGCTCGCTCGGCGATTCAGGGTCACGGAAGGTCTTCCGGCAAGAAGAGGATCTGATGATCCGGTTGACGCTGGTCGACATCACGCTCGAGCAGTACAAGTACGCGATCAATTCGAATTCGGTCGCCACCACGGCCGCCGGCGTCGGTACGGCCGGGTTCAAAACGCTGGGCCTGTCGCGGGGGTTGGCGGTGGCCACGAACGCGTTGCTGCTGCGTGGCCCCTCGCCCTATGGAGACGACTGGACCTTGCAATACGAGGTCCCGCGTGCCGCCCAAAGCGGGAATCCAACGGTGGTCTATCAGCGCCAGGAACCTGCCGGTCTCGCACTCGAATGGTCAGCCCTCGTCGATCCGTCGCAGTCGGCGTCGCAGTATTTCGGGAGGATCGTCGCGCAGCACGCCGCACCGCTGCCGTAACGACGGGCACGAGCACGAGATGTCAGCGACAGCACTGGCGCTGCGCGGACAGCACGCGCAGGCGCTGCGCGAGGCGCGCGAGCACAAGTCGGCGATCAACTGGCATCGCAAGCGCCTGCAGGACGCGAAGGCCACGCTGGTGGCCCTCGAGGCGGAATGCCGGCGCTTGGGGATTGACTTCACGGTGGTAGAGGAGCAGACGCATGGCACGCACAGCACTCGCGGTACAGACGGTGATTCGGGCAGGTCTCACGCCGAGCTACGCAGCGGCCAACGTTGACGGCCATTCCATCCCCGACGATGGTCGCACCTATGCCCACGTGAAGACCGGGGGCACCGGCTGTGTCGTGACCGAGGTGACGCCTGGCACAGTGGACGGCCTCGCCGTGCCGGACCGGACGGTCACGATCGGCACCAGCTCGGAGCGTCTCATCGGCCCCTTTACCCCAGGTGGCCCATACAGCCAACCCGGCGGAGAAGTGCACCTGAACTTCGACTCGGTCACCACAGTCACCATCGGCGCGTTCCGCGTCTAGCGAGCGGCCCGCGCCACGTCCTCAATACACAGGCGAAGGAGTACTCCATGGCCGATCAGAAGATACCCAGGCCCGTCCTCAACCTCGACACACTCATCGCGAATCGAAGCGTCATCATCGATGGCAAGGAATACGACCTCTTCGATCCGGAGATGCTGAGCCCCATCGACGGGCATCGCCTCAAAATCTGTGGCCGACGCCTCATGGCGTTGTTGGATCAGGACGGGTTGTCGCCGGACGAGGAAGCTGAACTCGAGCGGATCCCAGACAAGGTGTGTCGCGCGGTGCTTGACGCGCCGGCGGAGATCCATGAGAGGTTGACCACGCGCCAGCGGATGGCGATCGTCGAGGCTTTTATCTCGCGCACTCGGCCGATGATGCCGCCGACCGAGCCCGCGCCGATGCCAGCGGCCCCCTCGACTGGGGAGAACTGATCCCCGAATTGACACGGTTCTATGGAGGCGACCCGGTGCTGTGGCTCACCCGAGTCCCACTCGCGCTCGTGCGGGCCCACGTCGAGATGCTGCCGCGGCTGCAAGCGGAAGAGTCGCTGTTGACGGCACGCAGGGTCGCGGTCGGGTCTGGCTCCATGAGCTCGAAGGATGCGCGGTCGACGCAGGCCGACTGGCTGCGCACCATCGAACCCCACACCGCGCGCGCACGCCAGAAGGCGTCTCCCGCGGATCTCGCCGCGATGGGCATCGGCTATCACATCGTTCCCGCGAAGGCTGGCTGAGATGGCCTCCGGTCAACGAATCGCCCGCGCGGTCCTCGAGCTCACCACCGATCTCGCTGGTTACAAGAGCGGTCTGAACGAAGCCACCCAGGTCGGGAAGAAATTCGCGAGTGAGCAAGAAGGCACGTTCAAGCGCTGGGCGCAAGAAAACGAGCAGAGCCTGCGCGCCGTCGGCGTCGCGCTTGCCGGCGCCGTCGGGCTCATCGCCGGACTGGGCGCCGGCATTGTCGCCCTGGGCAAGCGCGGCTCTGACGTCGCGGACGTGCGCGATCACTTCCGCCTGCTCGCGGGCGATGTCGGACTCACCGCGGACGCCTTGCTCGGCACGCTCAAAACGGCGATGGATGGGACCGTCAGTGAATTCGACCTGATGCGAACGACGAACCTAGCCCTCAGCCAAGGCCTGCAACTCACCCAGAGCCAATTCAGCCTCACCGCCGAGACTGCGCGCATCCTCGCCGACCGTATCGGCGGGGATGCGACAGAGGCCTACAACACGCTCCTGACCGTGATGGCGACCGGCCAGGACCGGACGTTGAAGACGATCGGGCTCAACATCGACGCGGAGGCCGCGGTCGCGGCGCATGCGAAGGCGATTGGTGTGGAGGCCAGCGCGCTGACCGAGAGCCAACAGATCCTTGCCAAGCGAAACGCGATCCTGGCGGAGATGCGCGTGCAGCTCGTGGCCGACGGCGGTGCCGAGCTCGACTTCGCCGATCGCTTGAGCCAGGTCAAAGTCGGCTTGCAGGATTTCGGCGATCTCCTTGGTGAGGCGATCGCGCGATCGCCGGTTCTCAGCGCCGGGCTGGACGGCCTCGGGGCGTCGCTGGGCGAAGCGTTTGGGTCTAACCGGCAGCAGGCGATCACGACCGTTAGCGGGCTGATCAACAATACCGCGATCGCGCTCGTCGAACTAGCGCAAACCAGCGTCGAGGTGGCGCGCGGGGTCGGGACATCACTCGACGTGTTGCGGCTCGCAATCTTTGGTACCGCCAGTGTGGCGGTGCTCCTGGCGAACGCCTTCACGCTCGCCCTCGAGGCGGCGATCAAATTCAGCCGCTTCACGCAACCGTTCAATGCGCAACTGCGCGGGTGGGATGAGAGCCTCAGTGAGACCCGAACCTTCCTCCTAGGGGTGCAGCAGTCGCTACACGACCAGGCCACCGAAGCGTTGGCGAGTATCAGGGGCCATAGCCAACTCGACGACACGCTGACCACCCTCGACCGCACGCTCGGCGACATCAAGGCGCGGATGATCGCGGCCGGCAGTTCGGCGGCGGACCTGGGCGTACAGTCCGTGACGGCCGCCGGCGGTGTCCGGCGGATCGGGGATAGTGCAACCTTCAGCGCGAAAGCCTTGGATGATGTCGCGAAGCGCGCCGAGGCCCAACGGAAGGTTTTCGAGGATCTTGCGGACGACGTCACCCGTGTTTCTGATGCGCTGGGGAAGATGGCGGACAAAGAGGCGGAAGTGGAAGGCAGGCAATTCGCCGAGGACTTCCGGCTCGGGAACGAGTTGTTCCAAGAGCGCCTCGATAAGATCCTCGAACTCGGCGAGGCCACCACCGAATCGCAAAAGCGGTCCATGGAGATTCGAGAAGCGATGGAGGGACGATCCCTCGAGTCGAGCCTCGCTCGGATCACGCGTGATTTTACTGAACGCCGCAAGAAACTTGGGGACTACCAGTCGTTCCATGGAGACGTGCTGGCCGCGCTGGCCACCGAGGAGGCACTGACGATCGCGCAGGCGACGCGCGAATGGACCTTCGGGCAGAGCCAGACGCGCGCCCAGCTGACGGCCACGGCTGTTCACGCCAAGGAGCAGTACGAAGCCATACGTGATTCTGGAGAACACACAGCCGAACAAATCGCCGAGGCATGGGAGCGGTGGCACCAGGCCGATCGGCGTGCTCGTGGCGACATGCTCACCGGGTGGCTCAGCACGCTCGGGCGATTGTCGGCAGGGTTCGAGCAACTCGCGAACATTGCTGGCGGCGCCCTCGGCTCCGTCGTGCGAGACATTGCGACCGTCATTGCATCACTCAAGGTCGCCGCAGACAACACGGAGACCTTCAATGAAGGCCTCCGCAAACTCGGTAACAGCAAGACGCGCGGTGAAGGCCTGGCGAACATCGCCGCCGGTGCGACGGGGATCGCCGCGGCCTTCATGCAAGCCACCGAGAAGGGCAACGCCTTCACCAAGACGCTGAAGGGTGCCGTTGTCGGCGCCCAAGTGGGTATGCAGATCGGCGCCGCCGCGGGGCCGATCGGCGCGGCGATCGGCGCAGCCATCGGTGCGGTCGTTGGAGCGGTCGCCGGCTTGGCCCGTGCGCTGTTTGGGGGCCCGAGTCAAGCCGAATTGGAAGGGCGAAAAACCGCGGCCGCGTTTCGGAAGGGTCTCGAAGACCGACTCACGCGTGCGCAGAAGCTCGAGGTGGGCAACGAAACGTGGAAGCTCTCGGTGATTGCGATCCGAGATGCGTACCTCGCGGTCGGCCGGACCGAGCAGGAAGCGATGGATGTCGCCCGTCGGCTCTGGGAAGCCGAGAAGAAGGGACCCGAAGCCGTCAAGAAAGTCATCGACGAAGTCAACGTGGTGCTCGAGCAGCACAACCAACTCATGGCCGACGCGAAGGCGTTCGTCGAGGAACTCCCAGCTCTCTTGAACGAGGTCGCCGCGTCCGGTGGTCTCGCATCGCAAGAGCTGCTCGACCTGGTCAAACGAGCGGGGGCCTTCGGGCAGACGAGCGGCGCGGTCGCCGACTTCATCAAGGGGCAACTCACTGGTGCGATCGGCGGGCTGAAGGCGTTCGTCGACAACGCCGAGGTGGAATCGCAGCGTGCGGCCACGGGACTGGGCGCGGCGGCCGCCGCCATCTTCGGAGAACTCCAACGACAGGGGATGACGGCACGTGAAGCGCTCGCCGCCCTCGGGCCGCTTGTCTCGAAGCTCGAGGAGCGGTTCAAGACCTTCGGATTCACGGGCGGCGCCGCCTTTGAGGAATTGAAACGGCTCTCGAGCATCGCGACCGACGAAACGACCGGGCCGCTACTCGACGCTGTGGACGGGCTGAACATGGCCCTCACGGGCCTCCACAACAGCGGCATCCTGACGCAGGAAATGTTCGACGGCCTCGGCGTGCAAGTCGCCGACACGTTCAAGAAGCTGCGGACCCAAGGCGTCAGCGGCCGAGACGCCCTCCTCCTGCTCTCGCCGACATTGCAGACGCTCTTTGAGCTCCAAACCGATTTCGGGTACTCGGTGGATGCCGCGACACAGTCGCTCATCGATCAGGGGAAAGAGGCGGGGCTCGTCGGGGAGCAGCATCGGAGCGCCGACGAGAAGATCGCGAAAGGCATCGAGCGCCTCGTGACGCTCATGGAAGCGTTCGTGAAGTCACTCGGTATCGATGTGCCCGCCGCCGCCGACCGTGCGAGCGACGCGATTCGAAACATTCCCGACGCCAACATCCAGGTGAATTTCAAACCGGGTCCGTTCCCGACGCCGCCGAGCGAGGTGGACTGGGAGGCCTGGACCGAGGGGCTGCCACCAGGGTTCCACACGGGCGGCATGGTCACCGCCCATCGGGGGATGTTCCTGGGCGACGACTTCAAGCCTGGAGAGACGCTCGTCAAAGCCTTGACCGGTGAGGGCATCTTGTCACGCATGGGGATGCGGAACCTCGGCGGGCCGGAGATGCTCAGCGCATTGAACCGCGGATCAGGCTTCCCTGAATTCAGACTTCCGGAGCTCCGAATGCCGGAGCTCTCGATGCCCGCGCGTGATGCGAGCGCCTTTCGTATGCGGAGCGCTGAGAGCTCAGGCGAGAGAGCCTCACGCGTGGTGCATGTCGCCACGAACGTCACCGTGAACGGCGCGCAGAAGTCCCCGAGCGAGCTCGCCCGCGAAATCACGAAGCACGTCGTCCGGGAAATCCTGTACTACGACACCGATGGCACGAGAGACAAGATGCGGCGAGGGCTGAAGTAGGTGCCTGGCTGTCTCTACGGGAAGCCGTCGATGAACAAGACGCCCAGCGCGACGCTGTCGTGGGCGGTTGGGACCGCCAATGCCAACTATCCGCTCGCCAACGCCGGCGATCGTGATCCCGGCACGGTGGCCAAGGCGAACGAAACCACGGCCACGCTGCGTGCGACCTTCGGTGGGGCACAGGCTCTCGAGGGCGTGGTGCTCATCAACGTCAATTTTCCAGGGCTCACGATCGGGTTGACGAACAACGGGGGGATGGCCACGCAGAATCAGG